>Ga0184627_10000861_pt1 | contig 11919 bp, 13 predicted proteins | sample PLM3_127_b1_FD_133150 | JGI IMG/M metagenome (GOLD analysis project Ga0184627, IMG submission 133150) | Groundwater sediment microbial communities from an aquifer in East River, Colorado, USA - PLM3_127_b1 | ecosystem: Environmental > Terrestrial > Soil > Riparian zone | place: USA: East River...
ATTTTACTCCAGTTTTCTCACTCCGGCATCAGCGCCCGGGTCAGTCCCTGTGTTTCATGCCGCAGTACTTGCCTATAGCTAACCCCTTGCAATCCTTGGCCAACTGGGCCTGGCATTCCTTTTCCGGCCTGCCGGTTTCCAGGCATTTCGCGACGCTGAGATGGGCATCCGCCATGGCGCGGTGATCGGCGATGTCCTTCTTCACATGGTCGGCATCGCCTTTCTTCTTGCCCTGCGCGAGCCCTGCGCCTGAAGCGCCCAACAGCCCTGCCAGTGCGATACCAATAATCAGCTCTTTCATGGTTTCCTCCTTGTCAATGACCCGTCACAAGTCACCAGACATCGTTTCATCCCCGCGCCAGCGTGCCCGCGATGTCGGTGCGGTACGCGCGCCACGCCGGCAGCAGCGCGGCCACGATGCCGACGCCAAGCGCGAGAACGACCAGCCATAACTCGGCGTTCATCCACACCCAGCCGGTCACGGAGACCTGCTTCGCCGCCTTGAACGCGAAACCCAGCAATTCGGTGAGCACATGCCCCAGCGCGATCCCCAGCGCCGCACCGAAGCCCGCCAGCAGCGCACCCTCGAACAGCATCAGCGCCATCAGCTTGCCGGGGCTGGCGCCGAGCGTCCGCATCACGGCGAGATCGTAACGGCGCTCGAGCAGCGCGTTGTAGAGCGCGATGAAGACGGAGAGACCCGCGGCGATGATCAGCACCAGCGCGAAGCCGCGCAACACGTCCACGCCTACGCCGATGATGGTGAACAGGCGCGCCGTTTCGTAGGCCGGCGAGGCCGCCTGCATCTCGCTGTTCCGGTTGATGTAGCGCGGCAGCATCGCGGCGGCGAGCGGCGAAGCATACTGGATGAGTAGTGCGGTCAGCTCCTTCTCGTCGTCCGGCAGCAGCTCCGCGATTCGCGCGACGTCATGGATGTCGTATTGATCGGCGTGCACCGCCCACACGCTCGCCACGCCGGTGAGCACGATGCGGTCCACTACGCTGCCGGTCGGGGCGAACACGCCCACGACCCGGTAGGAGTGGGTCTCATGCATGACTTCACCCTCACCCTCCCCCGCGCCCATGCCGTGCGCTCCGATAAAAGTGGCGCCCATCGCCAGACCTGTCCGCGCGGCGATCTCGGCGCCGAGCACCGCCTCCAGCGGCGCCTGCCACAGGCGGCCCTGAGCAAGGCGCGCGTTGTAGTGCGCCACGTAGTCGTGGGTGGTGCCGACGATGCGGTAGCCTCGGTAGTTGTCGGCCAGCGCGAGCGGGATCAGCTGCTTCACCATGCGGTGGCTAGCCAGCTCCTGCGCCTGTTTCCACGACACGTTGCCGGTGGGCACGTCGAGCTGGTAAATGCTCGACAGGATGATCTGCATCGGGCTGCCCTTGGCCCCCACCACGAGGTCGATGCCGCGCGCGTCGCGCCGCATGCGCTCCTCGAGCTGGGACGTGGCGAGCAACAGCAGCGTGATCGTCGCGATGCCCAAGGCGAGCAGCAGCACGTTGAGCGTGGTGCTGAGCGCCCGTGCACGCAGGTAAGCCAGACTGACTGTCGCTAGGTTCATGGCTGCGCTTTCAGCTCATAGTGGTTGGACATGCGCGCCTTGATGCGCTGGTCGTGCGTGGCGATCACCAGGGTCGCGCCGCAGGCGCGCGCCTGGGACTCGAGCAGCCCGTAGGCCTGCGCGCAGCGCGCGTCATCGAGGTTGGAAGTCGGCTCGTCGGCGAGCAGCAGCTTGGGCCGGTTGACGACCGCGCGCGCCACTGCGACGCGCTGCGCCTGGCCGAAGGAAAGCTCATGCGGGTAGGCTCCGGCCTTGTCAGCGACGTCGAGGCCTGTCAACACCTCGCGGACCCGCGCGCCTTCCTGCGGCAGGCCGGCAAGGTACTGGGCCAGCAACAGGTTATTCATGACCGTCAGGCTCGGAATGAGATGCAGGCGTTGCAACACGATGCCGATGTGCTGCCCGCGGAAACGGTCCAACTGCTTCGGGCTCAGGCCGCGGACTTCCTGACCGGCGATACCGACGCTGCCTGCTGTCGGCCTGAGGATACCGGCCAGTATATGCAGAAGCGTCGTCTTGCCGCTGCCGGAAGGGCCCAGCACGAGCCACTGTGAGCCCTGCTCGACCTGCCACGCCGCAACGTTCAGCACCTCGGTACCGTTGTAGGCATGCTTCAGGTTTTCGACGTTGAACATGGCTTGACGTCAGGGCGGGGCGGGGAATGAATTCTAACCGAGCCGGCGGCATACCGGTGTTTTATACTGTTGGCGCATGAGAGCCGTACTGCTATTCCTGATAGACGGCTACCGGTTGCTGCTGTCGCCGTTCTTCGGCCGCCAGTGCCGCTTTTACCCGACCTGTTCCGCCTACGCGCGCGAGGCTATCGAGGTGCATGGATCGGTCCGGGGCTTCTGGCTCGCGGTGAGGCGGATACTGCGCTGCGGGCCGTGGCACCCGGGAGGCACGGACCCCGTGCCTCCGGCACGAGCGATGAACGCGGAACGATGAACGCGGAACGAAAATCTAGGGCTCATAGCAGCTGAACCGTTAATCATTCATCATTCATCGTTCATCGTTATCCTGCCACCCGGCAGACAAGGCCCTTCAGGTAGTCGCCCTCCGGAAAGTTGAGCGCCACCGGATGATCGGCGCCGGGGCCAAGCCGTTCGATAATCTGCGCTTGAACGCCCGCATCGAGCGCAGCTCCGGCGATGATTTTCTGGAACAGATCCGCTGGAACCCCGCCCGAGCAGGAAAAAGTCGCGAGCAGCCCGCCGGGCCGCAGCAGCTTGAAGGCGAGCAGGTTGATGTCCTTGTAGGCGCGCGCGGCCTTCTCCGCGTGCGCGGCGGTCGGCGCGAACTTCGGCGGGTCGAGCACGATGAGATCGAATCGCCTCCCCTCATCACGAAACTTTCGCAGCAGGTGAAATACATCGCCTTCGATCCAGTCCACGCCGGGGAGGCGATTAAGCTCCGCGCTGTTCCGGGCTAAATCCAACGCACCCGCGGAACTGTCCACGGCGGTGACTGACTTCGCGCCTCCGGCGAGCGCGTTCAGCGCGAAGCCGCCGCTGTAGCAGAAGCCGTCGAGTACGTCGCTCCCCTGCGCCAGTGTCCGTACCAGCCGACGGTTCGCGCGCTGGTCGAGGTAGAACCCCGTCTTATGGCCGTGCTCGAGATCGATCCCGAACTTCAGCCCATTTTCAGCGACCACGATCCGCGTCGGCTGGCGCGGGCCGCGCAGCGCCGCCGTCACGGGCGCCAGTCCCTCCAGCTGCCGCACCTCGGCGTCGGAGCGCTCCCAAACGCGCCCCACCCCGCTCGCCTCGACCACCGCATCTGCGATCTCCTGACGCCAGCGATCGGCGCCGGCGCTCGAGAGTTGCAGCACCACCGTATCGCCGTAGCGGTCGGCAACCACCCCCGGCAGCCCGTCCGACTCCCCGTGCACCAGCCGCAGAGCATCGGTGTCGGCATCCTTCAATAGCGTCCGGCGCTGTTCGACCGCCCGCTTGACGCTCTCGTCAAAGAACGCGCGATCAATCGCGCGTTCTTTCCAGTCCCAGACGCGGGCGACGATCTGGGACGCCGGGCTATAGGCTGCAACCGCCAGGAACTCTCCGGTGGCGGACCAGACCCCGACCGTCTCGCCCGGGCCCGGGGTGCCCTGCACCTTCGCCATCGCGCCGGAGAACACCCATGGGTGGCGGCGCTTCAAGGACTTCTCGCGTCCGGCTTTGAGTATCAGCTTATGCATGACTTAACCGCCGAGCGCCGAGAACTACAAAAATAACAATAAAACCCTATCGAACCGCCGAGATAGGGAGAGAACCAAAAGCAAGAATATGAATTCGGAACATACAATTTTTCGTAGTCAATGTTGATTTACTTTTGTTTCTCTCGGCGCCTCGGCGGTTCAATTACTTGTCTTGTTCCTCTTGGCGGGCTTGGCGTCTTGGCAGATCAATCTGTTCTTGCTTTCCTTCGTGTCCTCGGTGTCCTTCGTGTCTCAGCTTTTCCTCTTAGCGCGCGGGTGTGCGGCGTCGTAGGCCTTCGCGAGATGCTGGAAGTCCAAGTGCGTATAAACCTGCGTCGTCGAGATGCTCGCGTGCCCCAGCATCTCCTGCACCGCGCGCAGGTCGCCGCTCGATTGCAGTATGTGCGAAGCGAAGGAATGCCGCAGCACGTGCGGGTGGACGTTGGTGTTGACCCCGAGCTTGACGGCCCATTGCTTCATGCGAAGCTGAATCACGCGCCCGGAGAGGCGCTGGCCCTTGGGGTTTACGAACAGCGCCCTGGGATCGGCATCGGCGATGCTGCCGCGAATCGCGAGCCACTGCCTGAGCGCGTCCAGCGCGCGGCTGCCCACCGGCACGATGCGGGTCTTGCTGCCCTTGCCGGTGACGCGCACGGTGGCGTCGCCGAAGTTGATGTTTCCCGGCGCGAGTTCCGTCAGCTCCGACAGCCGCAGTCCCGACGAATAGAAAAGCTCGAGCACCGCCTTGTCGCGCACCGCCAGGTCGTCATCGCCTTCGATTGCCATCAGGCGGTTCGCCTCGTCGGGCGACAGTGCGTGCGGCAGCCGCTTCGCGGCCCGCGGCGCCCGGATGCCGACGCAGGGGTTGTTCAAGAAACCGTGGTCGCGCACGAGGTAGTTGAAAAAGCCGCGCCATGCCGACAACATGCGCGCGAGCGACCTGCCGTCGAGACCGCGCGCGTGGAGTTGCGCCACGAAGCGGCGCGCGTGGTGCACCTCGAGCCGCTTCAACCCGGTGCCGTCGGCAAGCTTGAGCAGCGCCGCGATATCGCGGGCGTAATTCTCGACAGTATGCCGGGACAAGCGGCGCTCGTTCGACAGGTGTTCCAGGTAGCTGCGCAGGAGCGCGTTTGCGGTTCCGGGTTCCGGGTTCCGCGTTTCGGGTTTAGAGCTCCGAATTCCGGCTGTAGAGTTAGCGCCCACTTACCTAGTACAAGTAGTTAATTTTGGGCGCGGCCACCGGATCGGCTACGAGCGTAAGCCGGTCCCTTCCTCATCCGACAAATTTGCCAACGGCCGCGCCTACCAGCTCGCCCAGCCGCTTGAGATAGAGCATGCCCATCTCGGGATAGAAGCGCTGCGGATCCTCGCTGGCGAGCGCGAGCAGCCCGAAAACCTCGCTGCCGCGCAGGGGTATGTACGAGAACGAGCGCAGGTGCGCGCCGGCCTCGCCGAACAGTCCGGCCGTGTCCGCCATGGCATGGGCGCTGCAGTGGGGATGGGCGAGGCCCGCGGCAAATTCGCGCGCGGCATCGCTGACCGGCCTGAACTCCGGCAGGTCGCCGTGGCCGTTGGCGCGCCATACGCGCAGCGCGACGTGCGGCACCGCGAAATCCTCGCGCAGGTTGAGATAAATCGCGTTCAACACGCCGCGGATATCGGAGGCGGCGAGCAGCGCCAGCGAGATGCGGTGTACCTTCTCGCTGATGGCGTCGTTTTCCTCGCCGAACTGGATCACCTCGCGCAGCTTGCCCTCGATCTGCCGGTTCTTCTCGCGCAGGGTCAGGATCTGCCGCTCGCTGATCGGCACCGCGCGCCCTCCGTGCGGATGCGGCAGATAGATTTCCGCCAGCTGGTCGGCGTAATCCTCGAAGAACTCGGGGTGCTGCTTCAGATACGCAGCGACTTCTTCTGGTTTCATCGTGCTCCCTTAATGAATTGGCGGATGGCGATTGGCGGTCGGCGGCGCGATCCGGCGCGGTCGTTCCTGTCACGCTGCAAACCGTGAAACGATAGCCGCCAATTCATAATTCCATCTCGCCTTCGAACACGGCGACCGCCGGTCCGGTCATCATCACCGGCTGGCCTGCGCCCGCCCATGATATACCGAGGTCGCCGCCGCGCGTCGTCACCGTGACTTCGCGATCGAGCAATCCGCGCGTGATGCCGGCGACCACCGCGGCGCAGGCGCCGGTGCCGCACGCGAGCGTTTCCCCGGCGCCGCGCTCGTGGACGCGCAGCAGGATGCGACGGCGGCTGACGACCTGCAGGTAGCCGGCGTTTACCCGCTGCGGAAAGCGGGCATGGCGCTCGATCAACGGCCCCTCCTCCGCCACCGGCGCGCGCTCGATAGCGGCGACGATCTGCACGGCGTGCGGATTGCCCATGGCAAGCGCGCTTATCTCCGCGCGCCGGCCGCCCACCTCAAGGTCGTAGGTCAGCGCCCGCGCCGTCGCTTCGAACGGAATGCGCGCCGGCTCGAAGTCCGGCACCCCCATGTTGACCGTGACCTGGCCGTCTGCTTCCAGCCGCGGCACGATTACTCCGCCGCGGGTGCCGACCCGGATTTCGTGCTTGGCGGTCAGCCGGTGATCCCGCACGTAGCGCACGAAGCAGCGCGCCCCATTGCCGCATTGCTCCGCTTCGCCGCCATCGGCGTTGAAGATGCGGTAGTAGAAGTCGGTGCCGGGCTGGCGTGGCGGCTCGACCAGCAGAATCTGGTCGCAGCCCACGCCGAAATGCCGGTCGGAGATCCGGCGGATCTGCTCGGGGGTAAGGCTGATGGGCTGGGTCAAGGCATCAAGTACCACGAAGTCATTGCCCAATCCCTGCATTTTAGTGAAAGTTAGGAGCATTTAACGGCAGTACTGAACATAATCACGGAAGATACAGCGGTTCATAACCACCGTCATGCCTCCTGCCTGGGCACGGAGGGCAGCCGGCTCGTTTACGATATCCTCTTGTATCCAAAGGATTTTATGCTCCAAGCTAAGACACTCGCCGACCACCGCGTCGATATGTTCCGCCCGCCGGAACACATTGACCAGATCCACCCGCCCCGGAATATCGGCCAGACGGGAGAAGGCCCTGGCCCCGAGAATTTCTCGTGCCTTCGGATGGACCGGGATGATGGTGTAACCAAAACCCTGCATGGCCCGCGACACCCCGTAGCTGGGGCGCGAGGAATTGGGTGAGAGTCCTACCACGGCGATGGACTTCACCCGCTTGAGGATGGCACAGCGCTCCTCCGCATCGGGATTTTCGAAAGTGCCAGAGCTCATGATCTATCGGCGTTCAATCCTCACCCCCGCCCCTCTCCCAAGCTGAGAGGGGAGGCTCGAGCTTGCCCTTCTCCTTGGGGAGAAGGGGAAGGGATGAGGGATGGGCGGGCTGAAGTGCCTTTTCCATAATGTAGTCGTCCATGACGAAGCCATTCCCTATGTCCTTGACCACGGTATCGGTGACGCTGAAGCCATGCTTCAGGTAGGCGGCAATCGCGCTGCGGTTGTTCTTGTTCACGGCCAGCGCGAGCCTGCTGCAGCCCTGCCCGCGCGCCACCTCGCACGCGCGCGCGACCATCATCCCGCCGTAGCCGCGGCGCTGGTGCCGCGGGTGCACGTAAAGCTTGTCGAGCTTCATCTCGCCCGCTACGCCGGTCAGGAAGTAGGACGCAAAACCCGCCATTCCGCCCGCGATCATCAGTTTGTCCCACCACACGCCGTCGCGCCGCAGCTCGGCGAGCACCACGTCAAAGTGGTAGCGCTGCGCGAGCATGTATTCTATCTGCGCGGCGCTGATGATGGGGGAATAGTGCGCGTACCAGATCTCGCGCGCGAGCGCGGCGAGCCGCTCCACGTCCCCCGCCTCGACCGAAACGATGGTCGCATCATCCGGTATTCGTCTCACCGTGTTCCCTTGCATCCGTATCCGCTTGTTGAACGGCGCTGGCCCCGTCCAGTCCAACACGCGGAGTTAAACCGGCGATTTGGGCGCGGGAGCCGCGGCTCCCGTACCCTTGGCGTCCGGCTCTAACGCTACGTGGCGGCTAATAATACTTGGCTTCGCCGGGAGGGCGCGTTTTGAAACGCTTGTGCAGCCAGAAGTACTGCTCCGGCATCTCGAGCACCCGCTCCTCGATGAAGGCGTTCATGCGCCGGGTATCGGCTTCGACGTCCTCGGTGGGGAAGTTCTCCCACGCCGGGTAGAAAGTCAGCACATACCCGGCCGCCCCGGGCAGCTGGCGCGTCACGGCCGGCACCACGGCGGCGCCGGCCAGCCGGGCGATCCGCGACAGACCCGTGATGGTCGCCGTCGGCACGCCAAAGAACGGTACGAATATGGAATCGCGCCCGCCGAAATCCATGTCCGGCAGGTAGTAGAAAGGCAGCCCGCGGCGCATCGCCTTGATCACGGAGCGCACGCCCTGCTGGCGCGAATACAGATCCGGCATCACGAAGCGCGTGCGGCCGTGGTAGAGCACCTCGTCGAAGGCCGGGTCCTTCTGGCGGCTGTAGACCGAGACCGCGCGGTGCTCGGCGCTGAGGCGGACACCCCCCATGTCGAGACCGATGAAATGCGGCGCGAACCAGATGACCGGTCGTCCCGCCACCTCCTGCCAGTGCTCGATGCCTTCAATGCGCACCAGCCGCTGCACGCGCTCCCTGGACGACCACCACAGGATGCCGTGCTCGACGAGGCTTCTCCCGAACGCCTGGAAATGAAGGCGTGCGATGCTCCGGCGCTGGGCCTCGCTCCATTTCGGAAAGCAAAGCCCGAGGTTCTTGAGCACTACCATACGGCGCTCACGCCCCAGTAAGTAAAGTAGAAATCCCAAGCCGCGCCCGAGCGGGGCGAGCAGCGCCAGCGGCAACAACCGCAGCAACCAGACCAGGCCGAGCGCGGCGCGGGTCAGCATGACCGCGAGGGATGAGGGATGAGGGATGAGGGATGAGGAGGGAAGCCGCGATCAAGCAAGGATTCGAGTACAACCATTGCGTCCATCCCGTCGTTCCCACTCCAGACCGTTTTCGCCTTCACGCCTTGGCCATTTCTCATCTGATTAATAAAGTTCCGGCGGGCGGCTTTGCCCCTGCCGGAACTTTATAGCGGTTGTAGCTCCACAAATACTGCTCCGGTCGGCGGCGCACCTGGGCTTCGACCGCGCGGTTGAGCGCCGCCTCGTCGAACTGCGCCGTCGGCAGCTCCTCGAAATGCAGGTGATAGCCGCGCCCGCGCGGCAGCCGCTCCGCGATTACCATGATGACCGCTGCGCCGGTGGCGCGCTGCAGCCGCACCGCCAGCGTCATGGTATAGGCGGGGCGTCCGAAGAAATCCGCCCACACCCCTTCGCCCGCCCCCGGCGCCTGGTCGGGCAGCAGCCCCACCGTCCCGCCGTGCTGCAAAGTCCGGTAGAACGTGCGCACGCCGCCCAGATTCGCGGGCGCGACCGTGGCCTGCCAGCGGGTCCTGCCCGAGATCATGATCGGCTCCAGCCAGGCGAGCTTGGGCGGGCGATACATCACGGTCATCGGCAGCCTGTGCACGAAATAGAGCGAGACCATCTCGAAGCAGCCGAGATGCGGCGTCACGATGATGATGCCCTTGCCGCGCGCGCGCGCGGCCTCGACAACGCTCCAACCGTCGCACGCGACCGCCAGCCTCGCAACTTTGTCATCGGCCCCGAACCAGACTGCGATCAGCTCGGCGATGCCCTTGCCCGCCTCCGCGACCACGGCGCGCAGCAACTCGCGGCAGTGCGCGTCGCCGCTGCACACGCCGCTTGCGTAGAGATTCTCCCGGAGCCGCGCCGCATACGACGGGGAAACCCGGTACACCAGCAAGCCCAGCGCCGCTCCGGCGCCGTGCAGCCACGAAAGCGGCAGCCGCGCGAGCACGCGTAGTAGGCACAGCAACATAGATTTATTCTTTATAAATCGAGGCTTATCTGCTATTCTATGCGCCTTTTCCGTTCCGAGAAACCATCACAATGAGCGATTTCCTGTTTACTTCGGAATCTGTTTCCGAAGGGCATCCCGACAAGATCGCGGACGCGATATCCGATGCCGTGCTGGACGCGGTGCTCGCCCAGGACAAGACCGGACGCGTCGCCGCGGAAACGCTGACGCACACCGGCCTGGTTGTGCTGGCCGGGCAGATCACCACCAAAGCGCGCGTCAACTACGCGCAAGTTGCGCGCAACGTGGTCAAGCGCATCGGCTACGACGACTCCGCTATCGGCTTTGACTACAAGAGCTGCGGCGTGCTGGTGTGCTACGACCAGCAGTCGCCGGACATCGCGCAGGGCGTGGACGAAGGCAAGGGCCTCGACCTCGACCAGGGCGCCGGCGACCAGGGCCTGATGTTCGGCTACGCGTGCGACGAGACGCCGCAGCTGATGCCGATGCCCATCTACTATGCCCACCGCCTGATGGAGCGGCACGCGGAACTGCGCCGCGACGGGCGGCTGCCGTGGGCGCGGCCGGACGCGAAATCGCAGGTTTCCGTGCGCTACGTGGACGGAAGACCGCACCACATCGATACGGTGGTGATCTCGACCCAGCACAGCGCGGACATTTCGCACGAGCCGCTCACCGAGGCGGTGATCGAGCAGATCGTGAAGCCGGTGCTGCCGAAGAACATGATCACCAACGACACCCGGTACCTGATCAACCCCACGGGCCGCTTCGTGATCGGCGGGCCGCAGGGCGATACGGGACTCACCGGCCGCAAGATCATCGTCGACACCTACGGCGGCTACTCGCGCCACGGCGGCGGCGCGTTCTCGGGCAAGGACCCCTCCAAGGTGGACCGCTCGGGCGCGTACGCCGCCCGCTACGTCGCGAAAAACATCGTTGCCGCCGGGCTGGCGAGGAAGTGCGAAATCCAGGTCGCTTACGCCATCGGCATCGCGCGCCCGGTAAGCGTGCTGGTCGAGACTTTCGGCACCGGCAAGATCCCCGACGACAAGCTGGGCAAGCTGGTCGAGAAGCATTTCGACCTCCGGCCGAAGGGCATCATCCACTCGCTCAATCTGCTGCGGCCGATCTACGAAAAGACCGCGGCTTATGGCCACTTCGGCCGTGACGAGCCGGAGTTCACCTGGGAGGCGACCGACAAGGCAGCGGCGCTCAAGGCCGACGCCGGAGTCAAGTAACCATCTGCGTGCATCTGCGGTTGCTATAGGGGGTTAACACCGGGTAGTGGGGGAACCGGCGGCCGCGGTATAATTCGTCCCCGCTGAGGAGCGCTGCGACCGGGAACTCCGGCCAGGCTCAGCACAGAACAACGGCGCTCGCACCGGAAACGGTGCGGGCGTTTTGCTTTTTAGGAGCTAGCTCCATGAATGCTGCAGTGATGAACTCGAAGTCGGCCCACTACCAGGTCGCCGACATCAAGCAGGCGGACTTCGGCCGCAAGGAGATCGCTATTGCCGAGACCGAGATGCCGGGGCTCATGGCGGTGCGCGAGGAATACCAGGGCAAGCAACCGCTCAAGGGCGCGCGGATCGCCGGTTCGTTGCACATGACGATCCAGACGGCGGTGCTGATCGAGACGCTGGTCAAGCTCGGCGCGGAAGTGCGCTGGGCTTCGTGCAACATCTTCTCGACCCAGGACCACGCCGCGGCCGCGATTGCCGCCGCTGGCGTCCCGGTATTTGCCTACAAGGGCGAAAACCTCGAGGAATACTGGGAGTTCACCCACCGCATCCTCGAATGGGCCGACGGCGGCACGCCCAACATGATCCTGGATGACGGCGGCGACGCGACGGTGCTGGTGACGCTCGGCACGCGCGCGGAGAAGGATCCGTCGCTGGTTTCGCGCCCGACGAACGAGGAGGAAACCGTCCTCTTCAACGCGATCAAGAAGCGCCTCAAGGAAAAGCCCGGCTACTACTCGCGCGTCCAGGCGAACATCAAGGGCGTCACCGAGGAAACCACCACCGGCGTGCACCGGCTCTACCAGATGCAGAAGGAAGGAAGGCTGCCGTTCCCGGCAATCAACGTCAACGACTCCGTCACCAAGTCGAAATTCGACAACCTCTACGGCTGCCGCGAATCGCTGGTGGACGCCATCAAGCGCGCGACCGACGTCATGATCGCCGGCAAGGTCGCGGTCGTCTGCGGCTACGGCGACGTCGGCAAGGGCTGCGCG
>Ga0184627_10000862_pt1 | contig 11919 bp, 11 predicted proteins | sample PLM3_127_b1_FD_133150 | JGI IMG/M metagenome (GOLD analysis project Ga0184627, IMG submission 133150) | Groundwater sediment microbial communities from an aquifer in East River, Colorado, USA - PLM3_127_b1 | ecosystem: Environmental > Terrestrial > Soil > Riparian zone | place: USA: East River...
CGGTGGCATTCGGCCGGCGATGCATCCCGTCTGGCGTCGTTGCTCCTCCTTCAAATGCTCCCGGCATTCTCAGTCGTCGCGCCTCGCCAGACGGGCGCCTCGCCGCCCTCGATGCGTCACCGTCATTATGAAACGCAGTACTTAGAGGGCTGCGTGCGTAACGGTCTCGGTCTGCACCTGCTGGGCGCGGCGGCCTCGAGGGAACTCGATCCCCAGCACCTTGATCTTGTAGTTCATCACGCGCGGGCTGATCGACAGCAGTTCCGCTGCGTCCTTCTGCACCCAGTTCGACATCTTCAGCGCCTCGATCAGCGCCAGCCGCTCGATGTCCTCGAGCGGGATGCCGGTGGGCGGGATCTTGATGATCGACGCCGCCTCGCGCGGGGAGCCCAGCGCGCCGGTGTCGCCAAGCCGGAGGTCGTCGGCGGCGATGTGGGTCCCGTCAGCCAGCAGCATCGCCCGCTCGATGGCGTTCTCCAGCTCGCGGATGTTGCCCGGCCAGTGGTACCGCATCAACAACTTGAGCGCATCGGCGTCCAGCCCTTCGATCTTCTTCTTCAGCTCGCCCGAGAAGCGCTTGATGAAGAATCCGGCGAGCGCCGCCACGTCTTCCTTCCGCTCGCGGAGCGGCGGCATCTCGATCGTGACGACGTTGAGGCGGTAGTACAAATCCTCGCGGAAGGCGCCCGATTCCACCATGGTCGTCAGGTCGCGGTTGGTGGCCGCGATCAACCGGACATCGACCTTGAGCGTGCGCGTGCCGCCCAGCCGCTCGAATTCGTGCTCCTGCAGGACGCGCAGGATCTTCGCCTGGGTATTGGCGCTCATGTCGCCGATCTCGTCCAGGAAGAGCGTGCCGCCGTCGGCTTGCTCGAAGCGGCCGATCCGCTGCTTGTCGGCGCCGGTGAAGGCCCCCTTCTCGTGGCCGAAGAGCTCCGATTCCAGCAGGTTCTCCTGCAGCGCGGCGCAATTGACCTTGATGAAATTGCGCGAGGCGCGGTGGGAGTTGTGGTGGACGGCGCCCGCAATCAACTCCTTGCCGGTGCCGGTCTCGCCGCGGACGAGGACGGTCGTGTTGCTCTTGGCCACCTTGCGCACGACGCCGAGCACCTTTTCGAGCGCGCCGCTCGAGCCGATGAGGCGATCGAAGTCGTAGATGTCGCCCTGGGCGTGGCGCAAGTAGTCGATCTGGTGCTGCATGCGCCGCACCTCGAGCGCCTTGGCGATCTTGAGCTCCATCTCCTCGACTTCAAACGGCTTCTGCACGTAGTCGAACGCGCCCGACTTCATGGCTTCGACCGCGGTGGAGACCGAGCCGAATGCCGTCATCAGGATGACCGCGGTCGTGGGGTGCAGCGTCTTGCAGGTCTTCAGCACGTCCAGGCCGCTGCTGCCGCCCATCTTCAGGTCGCTCACGACTACGTCGAAGAACCCTTCGTGGAGCTTTTCGATCGCGGCGTTGCCGTTGGGCGCCTCATCGACATCGTGAGACGCCTCTGCAAGCGCCTGCGCGAGGCCGCGGCGGAGCGAGTCGTGGTCGTCAGCGATCAGAATCCGGCCCATGATTGTGTTCCTTCGTATTTACGAATTTACGAATCCACGCACTGACGAATGCCAATTCGTCAGTGCGTCAATCCGTCGATTGCCGTCACCGGCAGCGTCACGCGAATCAGCGTCCCGCGCCCCGGCGCGGTTTCCAGATCGATGCTCCCGTCGTGCGCGTCCACGATCTTGCGGACGATGGCGAGGCCGAGCCCGGAGCCCTGAGGCTTGGTCGTGAAAAACGGGTTGAAGACGCGCTCCGCCACGTCCTGGGGCATGCCGGGTCCCTCATCCGCGAACTCCACGACAACCGCCTCCCGCCCCTCGAATCCGTCGTCCACCCGAATGGTGCTGGCGGTAATCGTGACGCGGCCCCTGCCGTCCATCGCCTCGTAGGCGTTCAGCAGCAGGTTCGTGAACAACTGCGCCAGCTGATACTGATCGCCCTGGATCAGCGGCAATCCCTGCGGCACCGCGACGTCCACGCTGATGGCGCCCCGCCGTGCCTGCGTGTCCGCATGCTGCACCGCCGACTGCACCGCATCCGCCACCGCCGTGCGCTCGACCTGCAGCCGGATCGGCCGCACGAACTCCAGCACTTCCTGCACGATGGCGTTGGCCATCTTGGCCTCGTTGATGATGTCGGACAGCACGGCCTGGGCGTCCGGCGCGTCCGTAATCTTCCGGCGCAGCAGCCCTGCCATCACCTCGATCCCAGCCAGCGGGTTCTTCACCTCGTGCGCGATCGCGGCGGCCATCTCTCCAACGGCGGCCAGCCGGTCGCGCAGGCGCTCACGTTCCTCGAGCTGCTCGACGCGCGTCAGGTCCTTGAAGAACATCGACGCGCCGACAACGCGGCCCGAATCGTCGCGGACGAGCGCCAGCGTGTAGCCGATGACCTTTCCGGACGGGCGCAGCCGCAACTCGGCGCGGTTCGGCAGCAGGTGCAGCTCGAACACGCTGTTGAGGAGGCGCACCACCTCGGGATGATCGCGGAGCACATCCCCGATCGGCCGTCCGAGATCGGTTCGGCGGGGCGTGATCCCGAAGATGCGGCACGCCTCGTTGTTGATAAGCGCCAGCGTGCCCTCACGGGTCAGCGCCAGCACGCCGTTCCGCATGCCCGCCACGATGTACCGGAAGAACGCGTCCTTCACATCGCCGGCGCGCCTCGGCGCTGCGGTGACGGTCCGCCGCACGGAAGCCGGCCGCGCCACTCGGGCAGGCGGCGTCCGGCGGATCGTGCGGCGACGCGACTTGGTCATTGGGATGGGTTTCACTGGGCCTGGCCGTCATGGCCGAGGTGGCAAAGCGCGTGCCCGGGCAGGAATTCCCAGAAACCCTCCCAAACGCCTGACATCCGGAGTCTTGCGAGTTTGGGAACCGGACACCGCGATTACACTTATGTAAGTGTACCGCACTTTTGGTGGGCCAGAAGGCCGCGGCTTACGATTCGGATACGTGTTCCTGGAGGGCTTCCCACCGGGCCATCAGGTCGCCCACTTCCCACATCAGCGCCTTGTGCCGGTCGATTGCGGCGGCGGCCGCGGCGGGATCGTCATAGAAGCCGGCGGCCCCCATCGAGGCTTCCAGCTCCTTGACCTGCCCCTCGCGCTCGGCGATGCGCGCTTCCAGATCGGCGATGCGTTTGCGTAGCGACTCAACGTCGCGCTGCTTCCTGCGTCGCTCCGCCTCGTCGCGTTTGCGCTCTGTCCGGGATCCGGGATCCGGGATCCGGGATCCGCTGCCAGAGGCCGGCTTCGCATGCTGCGGCGCGGGTTTTGGGCTCGCGGATTTGGATTTCCGAGGCCTCGGTCCCGAGTCCCGAGTCCCGAGTCCCGGATCCCGAATCCCGAGTCCCGGATCCCGAGTCTCGAGTTCCGGGTGTTCCTTGTGCCACAGGAATTCCGCGTAGGTGCCCGGGTAGACGATGCCTTCGCCGTGGCCGATCTCGATGATTCTGGTGGCGAGCTTCTCGACGAAGTAGCGGTCGTGCGACACGATGATGAGCGTGCCGCCGTAGTCCTCGAGCGCCTCGAGGAGCACGTCCTTCGAATCGAGGTCCAGGTGGTTCGTCGGTTCGTCCAGGAGCAGCGTGTTGGACGGCCGCAGCAGCATGCGTGCCACGGCGAGCCGGGTGCGTTCGCCGCCCGACAGCACCCCCGCCTTCTTGTAGACGTCGTCGCCTGAGAAGAGGAACCCGCCGAGAATATTGCGGATCGCCGGCACCATGCCGGTTGCCGAACCCGCCTCGAGCGTTTCGTACACTGTCAGTGCCGGATTGAGCCGGGCCGCCTCGTCCTGGGCGAAGTATTCCACGACCACCTGGTGGCCAACCGTCCGCGTGCCGCTGTCCGGCGCTTCTTCTCCCGAGAGCATCCGCATCAGCGTCGACTTGCCGGCGCCGTTCGGGCCGACCAGCGCGATTCGATCCCCGCGCTCGATGTGCAGGCTGAGATCGCGAAAGACGACCAGATCGTCGTACGTCTTCCGGACGTGTTTGAGCTCGAGGACCGTGCGGCCGCTCTTGGCGCACGCCGGAAACTTGAAGTGAATGCGCTTGCGCTCCGGCGGCACTTCGATCGGCACGACCTTCTCGAGCAGCTTGATCCGGCTCTGGACCTGCGCCGCCTTGGTCGCCTGGTAGCGGAAGCGATCGATGAACATCTTGACGCGCGCCACCTCTTCGTCCTGGTCGCGCTTGGCCTGGCGCAGCCGCTCGAGCATGGCGTCGCGCTGCTCGATGTACTTGCTGTAGTTGCCCACATAGTCGGTGAGCGTGCGCAGGTTGAGGTCGGTGATTCGCGTCACGACCGCGTCGAGAAAGTAGCGGTCGTGCGAGACGAGGATCACGGCGTACGGGTACGCCGCGAGGTAGCCTTCGAGCCAGTTACGCGCGTCGAGGTCGAGGTGGTTGGTCGGCTCGTCGAGCAGGAGGAGGTTGGGCCGGCCGAGGAGCAGCTTCGCCAGCGCGATACGCATCTGCCACCCACCGGAAAAGGTATCTGCCGGCCGATGCACCTCGTCCGGATCGAAGCCGAGTCCGCGCAGGACGGTGGCGATTCGGAGATCCATGCTGTAGCCGTCGGACAGCCTGAACCGATCCTGCAGGTCGCTGTACCGCGCCAGCATCGCCTCGTGCTCGGGCTCCGGCACCGAGGCGTCGCCCAGGCGATGCTCGATGTCGTGCATCTCGCTCTTGAGGTCGAGGAGCGGTTGAAAGGCGCTGCTCGCTTCCTCGAACACGGTGCGGCCGGCATGGGTCAGGCCATCCTGCGGCAGGTAGCCGATTGTCAGGTTCGCCGGCGTGGCGATCGCGCCCGAGTCGGCCTCCTCGTCCCTGGCCAGCATCTTGAGCAGCGTCGTCTTGCCGGCGCCGTTGGGCCCGCACAGGCCAACACGATCGCCGTCGCCGATCTGCCAGGTGACGCGATCGAGCAGGACCCGATCGCCAAACGATTTCGTGAGGTCGGAAAGCTGGATCAACTACGCGGCAGGGATACCGATGGCTCTCCGGGCCGCTTCGAGCACTTCGGGAACGCGGAACGGCTTTCGCAAGTATCCGGCGACGCCGAGGTTCACCGCCTCGATGGCGCTCGACTCGCTCGAGAAGCCCGTGATGATGATGACCGGGAGCTCCGATCGGAGGCGCTTGACCTGGCGGATGAGCGTCAACCCATCCATCCCCGGCATCTTGAGGTCGGCAATCAGGAGGTCGAATTCGGCGGTGCGGATGCGCTCGAGGGCGGTGCTGGCATCGGCCGCCGTGTCGACGTCATATTCGGCGAGCGCCAGCGTCTTCGCGATCAGGTCGCGGATGCTCGCTTCATCGTCCACGACAAGCACGCGCGCGCGCCCCTGCCGGGCGGGGACCGCAACCGGCGCGGGGCCAGCGGACGGCGTTCGCTGGCTGCCGAGCCAGGCGTCGATGTCCCGCTTCCGGAACCGCCACTGGCGGCCCACGCGAACGGCCGGAATCTTTCCGGCCTTAATTAGCCTGTAAACGGTGCGGAGGTTGACTTGGAGGTATTCGAGCACCTCTTCCGTCGTCAGGAAGACTTCGTCCGTGGGAAGGTTCAGCGTCAAGCTGCCACATTCTAGGCCTTCGCCGGGGGGGGAAGTTCAGCGTCAAGCCTGCCATATTCTACGCCTTTTCACCGCCCTGTCTCCTAAAGTTCCAAGGGGCAAGCATTTAGGTCATAAGATTGTGTGCAAGCCGACACCCGGCCGCCGCCGTCTTATCTGGTGACCGGACCGGACACGCCGTTCATGAACTGGACCGACGAGGACCTCGTCGCCCGCTCGAGGGGCGGCGATCTCGACAGCTTCAACCAGCTCATCCTCCGATGGGAACGGCCGATTTACGCGCTCGCCTACCGCGTAATTGGCCGCGAGGAGGACGCGCGGGACGTGTGCCAGGAGACCTTCCTGCGCGCCTTCCGCGCGCTGCCGGGGTTCAAGGGGCAGGCGAAGTTCTCCTCGTGGCTGTACCGGATCGCGTTGAACCTGTGCCGCGACTGGATCCGGCGGCAGCGCCGCACGCCGACGGTCCAGCTGCCGGAAGGGGTCGATCCGTCGGAACTGGCGGCCGAACAGGGCCCTGTCGAATCGATTGAGGATCTTGTCTCGCGGCGGGAGTTGAGCGCGGTTGTCGAAGAGGCCATGGCACTGCTGCCCGACGAACAGCGGACCGCAATCGTGCTGAAGGAGTACCACGGCATGACGTTCCAGGAGATCGCTGATCTACAGGGCGTCCCGCTCAGCACCGTGAAGACCCGCCTGTATCAAGGCCTGAGCGTGCTGCGGCGGCATCTCGAGAAGAACGGCAGGACGCCGCAACTGGTGAAACGCGTATGAGTCAGACATTTCAATGCGGAGATAACACGGCGCTCGTCAGCTACCTGTACGACGAGTGTGAGCCATCCGAACGCGCGGCGATTGACGCTCACGTCGCGCTCTGCGCCGCCTGCGTGGCGGAACTTGCCGCGCTCCGATCGGCGCGCCTGCAACTGGCGTCGTGGACGCCGCCGGAAGCGGAACTGAGCTTTCAGATTGTCAGGCCCCACCCCTCGACTATCGCTCGGGGTGCTCTAGCACCCCACCGCGCAGGCGTGCGCGGTGGGGACCCCGCCCTGAGCGAAGTCGAAGGGCAGGCCTCAGACCCCAGGCCCCAGAACACTGAGGCCCGAGGCCGGAGGCCCGAGGCCTTCACCGGGCTGGCGGTCTGGTGGGGCCGGCCCTTCCCCACGTGGGCACAGGCCGTGGCGGCGTGCCTGATCTTTGCCGCCGGACTTGCGCTCGGCATCGTGGGTGGCAGCGTGCCCGGCAACGCCCCCGCCGCGTCCGAGGCGGTTGCGACGACGGCCGCGCCCCCGTCCCCGGCTGGAGGCCCAACCGCCGTCTCCAACACCGAACTGGTGGATCTCGAGCGTCGACTGCGAGCGGAGATGGCGCAGCTTCGAACCTCGACGGTGACCCCCGGCGCCGTGGCGCCGCATGGGATATCGGAGGCGCAGTTGCTGGCGCGGGTGCGGACACTGATCGAAGAGAGCGAGCAGCGGCAACAACGCGAGCTCGCGCTGCGGACGGCCCAGGTCGTCAGAGACTTCGATTCACAACGTAATCTCGACCTGGCACAGATTCAGCGCAGCTTCGGCCAGATCGAGGGGTTGACGGGAGCCGAAGTCCGCGAACAGCGGCAGATGCTGAACTACCTGATGCGCGTGTCGGAGCAGCGCTAGGCGGTAGTTGGTAAGTTGGTAGCTAGCTGGTAGCCGGTGGTTGTAGGGGCGGACCTTCAGGTCCGCGCGGCAGCAAGGAGAGAGCGTGTTGAGAACGTGGGTCGGCGTCGTGATGGTGTTGGGCATGGCCGGCGGCGTGTCGGCGCAGGTGCCGCCGCAGCAACCGGAGACCGAGCAGGTCAGGGCGCGCCAGAAGATCTTCATGATGGAAGGGGTGCTCGAGCGCGCCGTGCAGCTCGGCGTCGACAATCTTCGCCGCCGGGTTCGCCCCGTGATGCCGGACGATGCGCTGCTGCAGGGAGGCGTGCCGCAGGTGCGTGGCTTCCGCCTCGAGGGCTATGGCGTCTTTTTCGACATCGAGGTCCCAGCCCTGCGTCGCAGCCTCGCCTGGTCCCTGCGGACGATGAACCAGACGGGGATGGCGCTGGCGCGCGACCTGGCGCAGATGCGCGCGTTCGTGCAGTCCATCGCGGATCCGCGCGTGCGTGCGGAGTTCGATCGCACGCTGGGCCGGATCCAGCAGCAGATTGGTCCGACCCCCCCTGTACCGGTTCCGACACTGCCGGTACCCGTACTGACAGATCGCGTGGCATCAGCGTCGCAGGGTGCCCCTATGGTGACGGCCCAGTCCGTGCCCCCACCCGGGCAGCCGGCCGAGCCGCCCGCTGCATTACCGCGGGTCGACCCACTCCTGCTGAACGATCCCAGCGAGGCGTACACCCAGGAAGTGAAAGCCGCGGTCATCGACGCCATGATCGAGAACAGCGGCCCGCTGGTTCTTGGCGATGACGAGTGGCTGACCGTCGCGGCGCGGGACAACGCGCCCAACGATCCGTTCATGACGGGCGACCCGAACGTCATGACGCTCGTGATTCGCGTCAAGGGGAGCGATGTGAACGCGTTCCGGGCGGGACGACTCACGCTCGACCAGGTCCGGTCGCGGGTCGAGATCGGCGAGTTCTGACACGCGGCACCGGAACTTTTCGCATCTGCCGGTGTCTCCTGGGACATGTACAATCGGCGTATGGCACGACGGCTGGCTCTGCCCCTGCTCGCCGCGCTCGTCCTGACAGGCTGTGAGTCGCGCGAGGTCGACAAGGACCTCTCGATCGTTGACGTGCGCACCGGCTGGTACGACGCCGGCCTGCAGTCCGACGGCAAGAACAAACTCGTGCCGAGCATCTCCCTCGAGCTTCAGAACGTCTCGGACCGGGAGATCGCCAGCGTTCAGTTGAATGCGGTCTTCCGCCGCGTGGGCGAACCTGAGAGCTGGGGCGAACACTTCATACGCGCCATCGACACCGACGGTCTCGCCCCGGGCTCCAACACCGGGAGCCTTGTCCTGCGATCCAGCCTGGGATACACCGGCATCCAGCCCCGCCTTCAAATGCTCCAGAACAAGGAGTTCGTCGACGCCAGGGTGGATGTCTTCGGCAAGCACGGTTCACGCACGTGGGTGAAGATGGGGGAGTTTCAAATCGATCGCCAGCTCCTCACGGAGTAAGCACGAAGGCCACGAAGATCACGAAGATCACGAACCAAAAAAAGTTTCGCGTTCTTCGTGTCATTCGTGACCTTCGTGGTTAGAATTCCCGGGTGACGACCACGACCGCCCCCGCCGACCAGACCCTCGCACGTCGCCTTGGCCCCCTGGACGGGGCCGCCATCATCGTCTCGAATGTCATCGGCGGCGGCATCCTGTTTTTTCCACCCGGGATTGCGGCCCGTGTGCCGGAGCCCTGGTGGTATTTGAGCACCTGGGTCCTCGGAGGCCTCCTCGCGTTCGCAGGGGCCATGGCGTACGCCGAGCTCGCCGCGCTGCGGCCGCGCGCGGGCGGCGAGTACGTGTATTTGCGAGAGGCGTACGGCCGTCTGGCCGGCTTCCTGACCGGATGGACCTCGTTCGTCGCGGGATTCTCCGGCGCCATGGCGGCCAACGCGCTCTTTCTCACGCTGTATCTCAATCGCTTCATTCCCGGGGCCGCGAATAGCAACCCGCTCTTCGTAGTGCCGATTCCCTACGTCCCCCTCACGTTTTCCACGCAGACGCTCGTCGCCAGCGCCGCGATCATGGTCGCCGCGGTGGTGCACATTGTCGGTGTCGGGCCGGGACGTGCCGTGACGAACCTGCTCGCATCGTTGAAGGTGGCCGCGTTCGTCGGCTTTATTGCGTTCGGTCTGACGCTCGGCACAGGCTCGTGGGCGAACCTGTCACAGGCGACGGCCCCGGTGACCGGAGCGGGGTTCCTCCTCGCGCTCATTCCGATCATGTTCACGTACTCGGGGTGGAATGCCGCGGCGTACATGGCGGAGGAGATTCGCAATCCCGGCCGGAACGTCCCGCTGGCGCTGGCCATCGGCACGGTGGCCGTCACCGCCATCTATTTGCTGATGAACGTGCTGTTCCTGTACGTGATGTCAATCGGCGGGCTGGCGGCCGTCCAAGGCAGCGTGCTCGACGTCGTCGCGGACCGGCTGCTCGGCATCCGCGCGGGCGACGTCATGGGCATCGTGTCGATCATCAGCCTGGCGGCCAGCATCAACGCGTTTACGTTTGCCGGTCCGCGCGTGTATTTCGCCATGGCGCGCGACGGCGCGTTCTTCCGTTCCGCCGCCCACGTCCATTCGCGGTTCAAGACGCCCGCGGTATCGATCGCGGCGCAGGCCGCGTTTGCCATTCTACTGGTGCTCACGGGCAGCCTCGACGCGCTGGCCAACTACGTCGGCTTTGCGATTACGTTGTTCCTGGGACTGGCGGTCGCGGCGGTCTTCGTGCTTCGCTCGCGCGAACCGGACGCACCGCGTCCGTTCAAGGCGCTCGGCTACCCGGTGACGCCGGCCATCTTCGTCCTCGCGAGCCTGGCGATTGTGATCAACGCGTTCTATAGTGATCTGACCCGGACGCTCATCGGCGCCGGCATCATCCTGGCGGGGATTCCGATTTACCTGCTGTTTCGGAAACGCAGTCAGTTGGTAGCTGGTAGTCGGTAGCTGGCAGCCAACTACCAGCTAACAACTACCGACTACCACCTAGTCAGGGCCGCGGCAGGTCTCCGCGATACGTAATCTTCTGACCGGGATTGATCCGCACGTCGAAGTCCAGGGTGCCGTAGCCGGGGGCCACGATCTGGATCGAGTACGCCCCTGACTCCAGTTTCAATGACTGGAACGCGCCATCGTAATCGTCCACGGTGCCCGCGTAGTAGCCATCGACGAACACCTGCGCATGGCGCGGCGAGACCTGCAGCCGCAATTCCCCGATGTCGAATCCGTAGCCGTACGAGCGCGGGTAGTATCCAGAGCGCGGGTAGTATCCAGAACCCACGTATGGCGAGTACGAGTAGGTCCCCGGGTACGCCCGGTACGGGTCGTAATAAAAGTAACCAAGCCCGAAGGAGCCGTAGCCGTATGGATACGAACGGCGCGGGTAGTTGTAGTAGTTGTTGTAGACCGCGGGTGGTCGTACGATCACGGTGCGTCGGCCGTTGTCCGCGCGGTATCGGTCGACACGTGCGGTTACGGGCGGGGCGGGTACGCGCGCCGGACCCGCGGTGCGCGGCACCGCCGTGCCGGTCCGCGGGTTGTCGCCCTGCGGGCGGCTGCCGCGCGGTACGGCCCGGCGCTGATCGTCGGCTGCGCCGGCCGCCTCGACACGTTGCGCCTCGGGACCTGACGCCGTGCGCGCGGCCTCGGGCGGCGCCTCGGGCATCGGCCCGGGCGTGCGCCTCGGCGCGTCTGTGCGCGCTGGTGCGTCCGTGCGCCTCGGCGCCGCCGAGCGCGGGATGGCCCGGCGGACCGGCGCTTCCGCCGCCGGCTGCTCAATTTGTTGGGGTTGTTCGACGGCTTCCTGCGCGTACGCCAGCGGTGACGTAGCCAGCATGGCGGCGAGGATCAGATACAGGGGAAACATACGGTCTCCTTGGGCGGACCTGGAAGGGCCGCCCCTCCCCAACACCTCAGCAACAGTGTTGCCACGCAGCGGGTGCGAAACTTCTCAATAAATCGCGCGTTCTGCCGGCTTGCGGCGACGCACGTCCCCTTGCCCTGTCATCGCACAAGGTCGTCAGGGGCCGTCCCGTAGGATACTGTCGTGGTGATTCATGCGACAACCATCCTTGCCGTGCGCCACCAGGATCGCACGTGCCTGGCGGGCGACGGTCAGGTCACCTTCGGGACCACGGTGCTCAAGCAGGGGGCTCGGAAGGTGCGGCGGCTGTACAACGAATCGATTCTGGCCGGCTTCGCCGGTTCCGCCGCCGATTCCTTTGCGTTGTTCTCGCGGTTCGAGTCGAAGCTCGAACAGTACCGGGGCAATCTCGAACGCTCGGCCGTGGAGCTTGCGCGTGACTGGCGCACCGATCGCCTGCTGCGTCGTCTCGAGGCGATGATGATCGTCGCCGACCGCAAGTCGACGTTCCTGCTGTCCGGCACCGGCGATCTGATTGAGCCCGACGACGGCATCGTGGCCGTCGGGTCGGGAGGGCCGTACGCCATGGCCGCCGCGCGCGCGCTCGCGCGCCATAGCCAGTTGAATGCGAGGCAGATTGCCGAAGAGGCGATGTCAATCGCCGCGGACATCTGCATCTACACCAACCCGAACCTGACCATCGAGGAGCTCTAGCAGTCATGTTCACCC
>Ga0184627_10000864_pt1 | contig 11901 bp, 9 predicted proteins | sample PLM3_127_b1_FD_133150 | JGI IMG/M metagenome (GOLD analysis project Ga0184627, IMG submission 133150) | Groundwater sediment microbial communities from an aquifer in East River, Colorado, USA - PLM3_127_b1 | ecosystem: Environmental > Terrestrial > Soil > Riparian zone | place: USA: East River...
AGATCCGACCGAATGCGCCCGAGCGCTCGAGGCGGCAGGGGAGCAGGCAGCGCTGCGCGAGGATCACGGCGACGAGGAACGCGCCCTGACCGGCTACTGCACGCCCGCCTACGTTGAGATGGAAGCGGCCGACTGCTGGATGACCCTCAAACAGCCGGACAGGGCGATCGCCATCTTCGAGCAAGGCTTGGCCGCGTGGCCCGCGGAGTACCTGCGGGACCGAGGGGTGCACCTGGCCCGGCTGGCCGTTGCGCACGCCGCCAACCAGGAGCCCGAGCAGGCATGCGGCGTCGCTCGAGAGGCCCTGACAATCGCCACCAGCACCGGGTCCGGAAGGGCCATCGCCGAACTCAGACGGCTCCCCGGGCAGCTTTCCGCGTGGCGTGGCCTGCCTGCGGTCGCCGACCTGCGGGAAGCGCTGGCCTACCTGCCGTGACCCAGCCTCACCCTGCGGTTGTGGCACCCTTGACGGCATGAACCCGCTCATCACGATGGCGACCTCCGGCGACGAGCAGGACCGCGCGGCGCGGGTCGCCGTGCTGCCAGTTGGCAGCTTCGAGCAGCACGGCGACTTCCTCCCGCTCACCACGGACACGATCGTGGCGTGCGCCATCGCCCAGCGGCTCAGCGCCGAGCACGCGCTGCTCCTGCTCCCGCCGGTGACGGTGTCCTGCTCCCACGAGCACAGCGGCTTCGCCGGGACCGTCAGCATCAGCGCCCGTACCTTGGTCGCCGTTGTGGCCGATGTTGCCGAGTCGCTCCGCGCGGCCGGCGTCGACCGGCTCGCCATCGTGAACGGCCACGGCGGAAACTACGTGCTGTCCAATATCGTGCAGGAAGCCAACGTCGTCGGCCCTCGGATGACGCTGTTTCCCAACCGGCAGGACTGGGACACCGCTCGCACAGCAGCCGGCTTGCAGTCAGCCGCCAGCGACGACATGCATGCTGGCGAGGCCGAGGTGTCGATGCTCCTGCACGCTTACCCGGAGGCTGTCCGAGACGACTACCGACACGGCGACTGGGTGGCGAGCCCGAGGCCGCATCTGCTGGTGACTGGCATGCGTGGCTACACCGACTCAGGAGTGATCGGCCAGCCGTCCCTCGGAACCGCCGAGAAGGGACGGGCGATCTTGGACAGCCTCACGCGGTCCTTCAAGGCTCATCTCGAACTGCTGTCCTAAACCTACGGCGTGGAGAGCCGGTTCTCGAGGGAGTGCCGTCGGGACCGGGTCCGAGTCGGTAACAGGCCACGAGCCACATCGAGCAGCACTGGATGGACGCGGGACGCTGGTGTGGAGAGGTAGCATGCCGGCGTCCCACTCCGTCATGTCCGTGCTGGTGAGGTAGCTGTGAGAATCTTCTCCTCCTCCACCTCAAGGCCGGCCAGCGGCCGGCCGCCGGAGGCGGCCGCCCTCGGCCGTCAGAGCGCAGCAGCCGGTCGATGTCGATCAACGTGATCACCTGGAGGGCTCTCCATGTCTGAGTCAGCTGTCGACAGACACGATCAGGATCGGACAATAGACCTCCTGAAGTTCGACTACCAGGTCGCCCGATCCCTGATTGACAAGTTCGAAAACCATGTGTTCGTTGTCAGAAATTGGGCCGTCACAACAACGGGTGCCATTGTTGCCATATCACTCAGTGCAGACCAGCGACTCGTCCTAGTGGTAGGGCTGGTGCCACCGATCTTCTTCGGCCTCCAGGAGTTGATTTACCAGTGCTGGACATGGGAGGCTGTCGAATATAGCCGCGATATCGAAGATCGGCTGCATCAGGTTGCAATAGAGAACCGCACTCTGGACGATGACTATAAGTTTGGAGTACGACGGTGGATACATAGACCAGGATTGGGGCGGATGGTACAAATATTCTTTCGTCGACGGGAGATTCTGACATTCTATGTCGGGCTGCTACTTGTCCCCGTCGTCGGGGTGCTCATCTATCCTCAGTAGACCATTGGGCTTCTTGCCCATGGCTGCCGCGCGCCCTTCGGTTGCTTGCCAACGATGCAGTGGTCACCAAGGACGGGCCTCACCCGCCGGCCGAGCTGGGCGCCGTCGCCGCCAGGTGCGAGCATCGCCGTTCTCGTCGGCCGTGCCACCCGCGTGCCACAAGCAGCGATCACCAGTGGTATCCAGCGGATAATCACGGTCACTTCGACAGGGCCGGTAGGGTGGGCGTCCGCCTCTGACCTTGGGTGTAGGAGCATGCCGAAACTGCATGGCATGCAAGGGGTCAGGGGTTCAATCCCCTCACCGGTCCGGCTAGCCTTTCCTACTGCCTTTACTCTCGAACTGTCCAGTTTCGATTGGCCTTTTCGCCCCATCCCCGACCCTTGGATGGGAAGCGTTCGGGTGGTTCTGGACCGTCGTACTCCCACTGATCTGGTGGAGGCCCGGCGGCACCGATGCCGAAGCACCAGCCGGTGACAGTGCGACGCCAGGCGTACCAGGCTTTTCCCTGCCTACCGACCTTCATGGTGATGCCAGGATCTGGCGGCAGGCCGTAGGCCTTGAAGAAGTCTTGGCCGAAGGCCTCCAGGAGATCGGCTCGGTACCGCTTACCTCCTCGGTCCTCGTTGTAGTACCAACCCTCCATGCAATCGGCGAGCCAGTAGAACGCCTTCATTGTCTCCTTGAACTCACGACGATCGAGGCGTCGCCCTTCAGCGTCGGTCTCGTCTGAGCCGGTGTAGCGCCGGAGCCGCTCCTCCTCATCAGCCGCTGCACGCTCCTTTGTCCGTCGCGACCGCTGAAAGTCAGCAACTACTCGCCGAGCTGACCGGAACGTGGGAGCGGACACGATCCGCTCCAACCAAGGCCAGCCGCCAAATGCATGGCTGTCGCGAGCCCTGAAGTGAAGTCTGGTGACCAGCGCTAGCTTGGCGCGCAGGCCTATCCGACGGTTGTCGGAGTGGACGTCAATCGCATGGAAGGCTGATTGGTAGTTGGAGTAGAGGCTGAGGAGATAGATGTAGGGAAGGAGGCCGATCGTCAGCCAGATGGGGAGAGCGAATTGCAGAGCGCTGACAGGCTTATCGACTGCATTCCAACTGATGAAGAGCTGGCGCACAGAGTAGACCAGTAGCGATAGGCCGACCACGGCTAGGAGGGCATTCAGTGGTGTCCTCAAGACTCGAAGGCGCTCATCGATTTCAGCCATGGCGATGACTAGCCCCAGGAGTATCAAGAATGGCTGCAAAGCTAACTCTGCAATCAGGTTTAGCACGAACAAGTTTGCAAAGAATTCTAGGAAGACTGGGATGCTGACCGCGGCCACAAGCCGTCGCCTGAAGAAATGCGGTTGCTTTGATGCCTGATCGTATCCGAAGAAGAAAGCCAGAGCCGCGATAACGAACCAGACGATTGTGTCTTTTGTCAGGTCGCTCCGCCAGAGGTGAGCCTTGTAGCCAAGCCAGACCTCTCCAGCAATATAGCCGATCATGATGAGCAGAGGTATTAGAAGCGGGGGACTTAGGAGTATTCGGAGAAGTTGGCCAACACTTGAGCGGATCTCTCTTCGTACCATGAGAAAAAGAAAGATCCCAACGCCCCAGATTAGAATCGCCCACTCGCGATTGCCTAGCATCAGATGAATATCCTGTCGGTCCGCGCTGCGCCAAATCTCTTCGTGGACAAGGATATCGTCGTGATGTGACAGAATCCCTGCAACGCTTCGACGTGAACCTGAGAAGCTTGACCCTCGGCGAGGCGGGTCAAGGAACGCGCGCGCAACGTTTGGGTGATTCAAGGGAGAACATCGGCCTTGCCGTGCCCGGCCGGCCGATCGGTCCCTGGTCGCGGAGGACCGGAGGGCCGAAGGCGTCCGCGACCGGACGGGACCAGAACCTGAGCCTGCTCACGGCGTGCTCACGAGACCTTCCGGCACCCGCAGGAACAGCGCGGGACAGCGACCCGTGGGGGAGAGGTGAAGACCCAGGTAGAGAGGCCTGATTCGGGGCCAGACGGACACCCCGGAACGGCGCTCCAACGACTCATAACCCAGCGCCCATGCCCTCGCTGCTGGGTCGCCGGAGGGTTTGCTCGAGGAGTTCGGCTGCTCGCCGGTCGGGTGCAGCCAGGAAGTGCGTGTACACCTTCAGGGTGGTTGCGCCGCCGCCGGCGTGGCCGATCCGACCAGAGACCGTGCGCACGTCGACCCCGCCGGCGATGAGCTGGGTGGCCGCGTAGTGCCGCAGATCGTGCAGCCTCACGCGGAGGCCGAGCTGCCTGGCGAGGCGCCCGAAGCGGTGGGTCACCGAGTCTGGGTTCATGGGGTGGCGGCTGGCCGGGTCGAACGAGAACACGTAGGCGTCGGCCGCAAGCCGCGCGCCGCACGCCTGCGCCCGGTGCGCGCAGCGGCGCTGGTGCTCTCTGAGCAGGGCGAGGCTGTCGTCCGACAGCGCGATCCGGCGTGCCGCGTGGGTCTTGGTGTCCTTCTCGACGAGTTGCCCGCCACGCACGATGAGGTTGCGCACGATAAGGAGCTCGGCGGCGTCCAGGTCGACGCTGGACCAGCGCAGCGCGCACAGCTCCCCGCGGCGGGCGCCAGTGGTGGCCGCCAGCCACAGCAGGACCGCGAAGTCGGGGTCGGCCGCGTAGGTGACCGCGAGCAGCCGGGAGACCTCCCCGGGGGTAGGCGGGCGGATGTCGGCCGGCCCGGGCCGGGGTGGGCTAGCGAGTGCCGCGGGGTTGGCGGGGATCCAGCCCCAGCGGGCGGCCTGGTCGAGCGCCCGGCGCACGATCGCGTGGACCTGGCGCACCGTGGCTGGCGCGAGCGGCGTGCCGCCGGTCCCGCCGCGGGCCCGCAGGGTGGTGTAGAAGCGGTCGAGGGTCGCGGTGTCCAGGCGCCGGAGCGGGATGTGGCCGAGCGCGGGCAGGATTGCGCGGTCGACGTAGCCCTGGTAGGTGACCCGGGTGCTCCAGGCGAGGTCGGCCACCTCGAGCCAGCGCGCGAGGAGCTGGGCGACGGTGGCGTCCGCCGCTGGCCGCCGGCCCTCGTTGACCTGGGTGAGCAGGCGGGCGCGGAGCGCCTGGGCCTCGCGCTTGGTCCGCGCCGTGCCGGTGCGGTTGCGGCGCTTGCCGGTGATCGGGTCGTGGCCGGCGTGGACGATGACCTGCCAGGCCTCGCCCCGCTGGCGGATGTAGCCCGCTGCCATGGTCCTGAGGGTAGCCCGTTGACGGGAGGTTGACAAGCGCCTGGCCTGGCACGGCTCGGAGCCGCGAAGCTGCTGCTCAGCGGTGGTGCGCCCGGAGGGACTCGAACCCCCGACCCGCGGATTAGAAGTCCGCTGCTCTGTCCGGCTGAGCTACGGGCGCTTGCCTGCGGCTGGTGCCAGGCCGACGCTACTCGACCGCCATGTCGACCGCCATCTCGACCACCAAGGAGCTGGTGGAGGGCGGTTGCCGGCCTGCTGCATCGTAGCGGTTACGTAGGTGCTGAGGTCGAGACGGGTCGTTACGCCGAGGTCGAAACGCTCCGCGAGGAGATGGCGACCTTGCCCGAGGCCAGTGAGCAGGAGGAGCGGGTGGACCCGTGGCACGTCCGCGAGGGCGTCCCCCAAGTGCTGGCCGGGGAGCGGGGCGAGGGGCTGCTCGGTGGGCTCGACGAGGTCGACACCCGGATCGTCACCGAGGTGCTCCGGGGCCTGCAGGGCTGATGTGGCCGATGTGGCGTCAGCCGTCTGCCACCTGGCCTCTGCGATAGCGTGCGCACAGGAGCGAGCCGGTCGGCAGGGCGTGACCCACCGACCGGCGCGTGGTCGTCGTGCATCGTCGAGCGCTTCCTCGACGACGCCAGGGGATGAGCGGATGCGCCTGCCTGCAGTCGTCGCCCATGCGGACTGGGGAACCGCGCCGGGCAAGCGGCAGGTGGCGGTGGCGGTCCGGCAGGGCGATGGCCGCTACCTCGCCGGGCCTGCGCGCCGGGTCGGGCCGGACTGCGGGGTGCTTCAGCGGATGGGCGTGCCTGGGGAGCGTCCCCCGGGTGCGGTGGTGCTCGGCTTCGACTTCCCGATCGGGCTGCCGAGGAGGTATGCCGAGCTGGTGGGGGTGGTCGACTTCCGGTCGGCCCTGCCGGGGTTCGGGGCGGGGGAGTGGGCGGACTTCTACCGGGTGGCGGCGGGCCGGGAGGAGATCGGCCTGCGCCGGCCCTTCTACCCGGCCACGCCGGGTCGGCGGGGGGACCGCGCCCGGCATCACCTGTACGAGGCGCTGGGTCTGGACGGGCCGGCGCTGTTGCGGCGGTGCGAGCGGCCGTGGGCGGAGGCGCTGTTCTGGACGCTGGGCGGCAGGCAGGTGGGGAAGGCGGCGATCGACGGGTGGCGGGAGGTGCTGGCGCCGGCGCTCCGCGACGGGCGCCAGGACGTCGCGCTGTGGCCGTTCGACGGTCCGCTCGACCAGTTGGTCGACCAGGGCGCCCTGGTGGTCGCCGAGACCTATCCGAGGGAGTTCTACGGTCATCTCGGCGTCTCGTTCGCGCGTGGGCCCGGGTCGGCGCCCCGGAGCAAGCGGCGGCAGGAGGACCGCCTCGGCAACGCGGCGGCGCTGCTCGCGTGGACGGACAAGACAGGGACGGTGCTGGCGCCTGCGCTGCGGGATGCGATCGCCGGTGGGTTCGGGCCGGGGGGCGGCGGCGAGGACCGGTTCGACTCGGTGGTTGGCCTGTTTGGGATGCTGAACGTGGTGCTCGGCGGGCGGGACCCGGGTGTGCCAGCCGGCGACGGGGCGGTGCGCAGGGTGGAGGGGTGGATCCTGGGCCGGTTGGCCGGTTGGCCGGTCTGAGGCGGTGGCGGGACGGGCGCCGGCCTGGCATACATAGGGCATGGGAGATCGAGCGAGCGGCGCTCCGGGCGGTGTCCGCTTCGGCACCGTCTATGCGGCGCACGGGGCCAGCCATGGCTTCGTCCTGGTGCTGCCAGCGGTGCTCGTGTCGCTGCGGGCCGAGTTCGGCGCGTCGTTCACGACGTTGGGTGCGATCGCGACCGTCTCCTCGATGCTGTACGGGCTGGGGGCGCTGCCGGCCGGGCTGCTGGCCGACCGGGTCGGGGCGCCGGTGCTGCTGCGCGCGTTCGCGGGGCTGTCGGTCCTGTGCTGCGCGCTCGCAGCGGCGGCGCCGGGGCTGTGGTGGCTGGCTGGGGCGCTCGCCCTGCTGGGGGCGGCGGGGGCGCTGTACCACCCGTCGGGACTTGCCGAGCTGACGTTGAACGCGCCCGGGGGCGGGCGGGAGCTCGGCGTCCACGGGAGCTGGGGGAACGTCGGCACCGCGGTGGCGCCGCTGGTGGCGGGCACGATCGCGGCGGCCTGGACGTGGAGGGCGAGCTACGCGCTGGCCGGGGTCGCCGCGGCCGCGCTGCTGTTGGCGCTGCGGTGGGGGGTGCCGCTGGACCGGGCACTGCCGGCGGGATCGGCAGCCCCGCCGGAGGAGCGGAGTCGTGCGGCGCTCGCCGTGGTGATGTTCCTCGCCGCCGCGGAGGGGTTCATCTTCCAGGGGTTCGTGACCTTCCTGCCCGCGTTCCTGGCCGAGGTGGGCGGCCTGGACCGGGGTGCGGCAGCCAAGGGCGGAGCGCTCGCGGCCCTGGTGCTGCTGCTCGGGGTGCCCGGCCAGCGGTTGGGCGGCCGGCTCGCGGAGGCCGAGGGCCGCACGATCGCGCTGCGCTACGCCGGCCTGTACGCGTCCGCGGTGGTGGCCGGGCTCGCGGTCAGGGCGGCCGGTGCCGGGATGCTCGGGCTTGTCCTGGCCGGGCTGATGAGCGTGCTCATCTTCGTCGGCCAGCCGATCACCAACCAGCTGGTCTCCAGGGCGACCCGGGCGGGGCGGCGGGGGACGGCCTACGGTACCTATTTCTCCCTGTCGTTCGGGGTCGGGGCGCTCGCCGGCGCGGCCGGGGGCGTGGTCGCCGACCGGTCTGGCCTGGCCGCGGTGTTCGGGTTCCTCGGGCTCGTGGCCGTGGTGAACGCGGTCGGTGGCCTCGCCGTGCGGCTGCTGCTCGGCCCTCGGTTCGCCTCGACAACCACCGCCTCGGGGGCCTAGGTTCGCGAGGACCGTAGCCGTTCGGAAAAGGAGGGCCATCATGGCCGACCGTCAGGCCCACACCGTGTGGGAGGGGTCGCTGATCGGGGGCAAGGGCGAGCTGGAGTTCGCCAGCAGCGGGATCGGCCGGTTCCCGGTGACCTGGGCGTCACGCGTGGAGAGCCCCGACGGTCGCACCAGCCCGGAGGAGCTGCTCGCGGCCAGCCACGCCAGCTGCTACGCGATGGCGTTCTCGAACACCCTCACCGGGGCCGGGAACCAGCCCGAGCGGCTGCACGTCACCTCGACCGTGTCGGTGGAGCCGAAGGCAGGCGGCGGGATCGAGGTCACCCGGTCGGTGCTCGAGGTCGTCGGGGCCGTGCCCGGTCTCGACCAGGCCGGGTTCCAGGACGCGGCCGACCAGGCGGAGCTGGGCTGCCCGATCTCCAACGCGATCCGCAACAACGTCCAGGTCACGGTGCAGGCAACCCTCGAGAGCTGAGCCGGGACGGTGGCCAGGCCCGCGGCGGATGGCCCAGGGCCTGGCCATCTCGCGGTCCACCTGCCTCGTTGGCAAGCCGCCACCCGCGGCGCGGCAGGGCCACTGCGGAATCACCCCTTTCGGGTGAGGACAGGTCACCTCGACCGTCAACATGCTCGTTGGCCGACGGAGGGTGAGCCCGAGGCTCATCCAGCGGAACTCGCGCCCGGAGGGTGACGGTGGAGCGAGACCAGAAGGCGTTCCAGCTGGGGGTGGATGCCTCCATCTACGGCTGTCCGCTGGTGCTGATGGATGTCCGCCGGCGGGTCATGACGGGCACCTGGACCTCGCCCCCAGTCACCAGGATGCCGGACTGATGGGCGCGGCCATCGGTGACGTCCTCGGCCTGGCCGCCGGGGTCGCGGTCAGCCCCCTGCCGATCGTGGCGATCATCCTGATGCTCATCACCCCACGAGGACGGGTCAATGGCACCATGTTCGGCGTCGGCTGGCTGGGCGGCCTCGCCGTCCTGGGCACCATCGTCCTGCTGCTCGCCGATCCGGCCGATGCGTCCGCGGACGGCCAGCCGGCGGCGTGGGTCGGCTGGCTCAAGCTCGCCCTCGGCGTGCTCGCGCTGCTGCTGGCGGTCCGCCAGTGGCGCAGCCGGCCCACGGACGGCGTCGAGCCTGAGATGCCGAAGTGGATGGCCAGCATCGACCGGCTCGGCCCGGGCGCTGCGCTCGGCCTGGGCGCCCTGCTGGCCGCCGTCAACCCCAAGAACGGCGGGCTGACGATCGCAGCGGCCGCCTCGATCGCCGGGACCGGCATCCCCGCCGGGCAGCAGGCCATCGCTCTGGCGGTGTTCGTGCTGGTCGGGTCGGCTGGGGTGCTGGCCCCGCTGGTGCTCTACCTGGGCGCCGGGGAGCGGGCGGCCAAGACCCTTGACAGCTGGAAGACGTGGGCTGCCGACCACAACGCCGCCATCATGGCCGTGCTGTTCCTGGTGTTCGGGGTCAAGCTGGTCGGCGACGGCATCGCCATCGTGTTCTGACCTAGATACGCGGATAGGGCGACGGGTGGCCGGTGTGTGGGCGGGATGCGCGGTTGTCGCCGGTTCCGGCAGCGTGGGAGGGCGGTGGCCGGCCAACGGTGGGCGGGGCCTGACCGGATCGAGAAGGTAGTTGGAGGATGCCGCCTCACCACCAGCAGGCTGCCGCTCCGCGGGCATGCGGCGACCGCGCCTGGTGGCGCTGGCAGGCAGGGCATGTCGGCGTGGAGACCGACGCGGTCAGCCGGCCGGGACGGGCAGCGCGGCCAGCCGCTGGCGGACCTGGGCGAGGGAGGCGTAGCGGGGCGCGGTGCGCACGACGAGCCGGCCGGCGTGGCGGACCAGCCGGCCGGGGACGCCGATGAGCTCGCGGCGCAGCCGCTTGCCGTGCGCGCGGCCACCGGTGTCGGTCCCAGTCAGGGCCTGCAGCCACGCTGAGCAGTTCAGCGCGGCCAGCGCCGCCCACATCCACACCCGGTTGACCTCGGCCGAGCCGGAGGGCAGATGGCGCAGGGCCATGCCGAGCTTGCTGTGGTTGGTCCGCTCCTGGGTCTGGGCGCGCTCGCGGAACCAGGCCTCCGGCTCCACCGGGCCGTCGGGCAGGTTGGTGACGATCACCGGGTAGGCGTACAGCTGGTCGAGCTGACCACCCAGGGCCAGGCGCAGCTGGCCGGGGTCGAAGGTCCGCCGGCGGCGGGCGCGCGGGTCGGCCGAGACCGCCTCGGCGGCGGCCCGCACCCGGCGGGCCACCGCCCAGGTCCCCGCCGGCCACCCCGCCGGGGCGTCGCCCACCCGGGCGGCCTCGGCGCCCGGCATCCCCCGCGCCGGCTGCCATGCGTCCTCGCCGACGGCGTGGATGGCCCGCCACACCGCCGGGTTGCGCTTGGCCGCGACCGCGAAGTCCGCGCCGGCCGCCACCGCGGCGTGGGCGACCTGGCGGGCGGACAGCCCAGCGTCGGCCCGCACCCGCGGCCGCCCCAGCCCGGCATGCTTGGGCAGCGCCGCCAGCGCCCGGGCGACCAGGCCGGGGGCGGGCGCGCGTCGGTGTTGCCGGCGGCCAGCTCCGCGGCCAGCGCCACGCCCGCCTCCGCCCAGGTCACCAGCACCGGCCGGCCGCAGCGCCTGCCGGCATAGGCCCAGCCCACGCCCTGCTTGCTGGCGCCATAGACCTCCACGTCGGTGGGGCCCACGTCGATCGTGGGCCGCACCGCGCACAGCCCCTGCCGGCGGGGCTCGCCCAGCAGCCCGACCGCGCGCTCGGTGACCTCCGCCAGCCCCGCCCCGATCCCGGCCAGCTGCGCGCGCCCGAACCGCCGCGCCAGCCCCGCCGCGGTCGTCGGCGCCGGCGGCCGCGCGACCGTGCGCAGCGCCGCGCCCGCGGTGTCGGCGCGCAGGCTGTCCAGGTCACACAGGAAGTCCCCACCGGCCAGCATGCTCTCGGCCAGCGCCATCACCAGCCCACCGCCGCCAACGCCGCGTCGGCGCTGCTTGATCTCGCCGATGCGCCGGTCCAGCGTGCCGACCAGGTCGAGCCGCTCGGCGAGCTCCGCGACCAGCAGCAGCCCCGCGTCGGGGGTCTGCGACGGGTCGTCGAAGCGCAACTCGACACGCGCGTGGCCGCGCCGTAGCCTGCTTACCATCCAGGTGCCTTCCGCTCGGGAGTCTCAACAGGTCTCGCAGCCTGATTCTCCCAGGTCGGAAGGCATCTGTGCTCCCGCCACCTATACGGGCGCCCCAGCTATCTGCGTATCTAGGTCTGAGCCGAGCACGCAGGTCCAAGGGTGAGGCCGGCCTGCTACCAGCCCCGGGGCGCATGGGGCAGCCATCGGTTACCCCGGCATCGTGCGTCGTGCAGCCGTCCGGGCGGCCCAGATGATGAGCAAGAACCACCATTCTGACGCAGTGGATCTGGTAACACAGGTGCGCTTCGTAGATGCGCCAAAGGTCGCCGAGGAGCTCTTCTCAAGCTTTGGGCGGCAGGGATATCTGTCTTGGGCTGAGTTCACCAATGAGCAGGCAACCACGTTGTTGGATCAACTCCGGGAATGTCCGTCTATCGACGACTATCACATTACCGAGTTCCTTAGCGCGCTGTCGAAAGACAATCCCAACGCGGTCCTTCGGCTATTGATTGATCGTATTAAGCTGAGTGAGCAAGGTGCCACGGTAAGTGAGTTTCGTGCATTGCCATATCAGTGGCATCATCCATTGCATTTCCGGTCGAATGCTCACTTCGCTCAGCTTGCGTTTTAACCCTGGCGTGCCGAGTGGGCCGCTGATCTCGTCGGCGGTTGCGTGGTGCTGGTCGTGGCCGGTCAGGCAGCCTTTGCGGCCTCGGCTGCCTTCTTGCTGGGCTTCTTGC
>Ga0184627_10000865_pt1 | contig 11896 bp, 21 predicted proteins | sample PLM3_127_b1_FD_133150 | JGI IMG/M metagenome (GOLD analysis project Ga0184627, IMG submission 133150) | Groundwater sediment microbial communities from an aquifer in East River, Colorado, USA - PLM3_127_b1 | ecosystem: Environmental > Terrestrial > Soil > Riparian zone | place: USA: East River...
AGGTACATCGCGCCGACCAGCGTGAGCCGCGCCAGGATCGTGTCGATGTGCTCCGCGGTGCGCTTGCCCGGCCGGATGCCGGGGATGAACCCGCCGTACTTGCGCATGTTCTCGGCGACGTCGTCCGGATTGAAGATGATCGCGGTGTAGAAGTAGCAGAAGAAGATGATGCCCGCGATATACAGCAGGTTGTAGAGCGGCATGCCGTATGCGAGCTGATCCGCCACCGCCCGCCCCCACGTACCGCTCTGGAACATCGTGGCGATCGTTGCGGGAAAGGCCAGGATGGACGACGCGAAGATGACGGGAATCACGCCGCCCGTATTGACCTTGAGCGGAATGTGCGTGCTCGAACCGCCGTACTGCCGGCGGCCGACGACCCGCTTGGCGTACTGCACCGTGATGCGCCGGTGGCCGCGCTCGACGAAGATGATCGCGCCGACGACCACCACCATCATCACGAGCAGGAACACGATCCGCAGCAGGCTCAGCTGCCCCGTGCGCATCTGGTCGAACGTGGTCAGCACCGCCGACGGCAGCCCGACGACGATGCCCGCGAAGATCAGGAGCGACATGCCGTTGCCGATGCCGCGCTCGGTAATCTGCTCGCCCAGCCACATGATGAACATCGTCCCCGTGGTGAGCGTGAGGACGCACATGAAGCGGAAGCCCCAGCCAGTCACGTAGACGAGCGGAAGGCCGCCCGCGATTTGCGTCTGGCGCTCCAGGAAGAACGCGATCCCCAGCGACTGCACGAAGGCGAGCGCCAGCGTCAGGTAGCGCGTGTACTGGGTGATCTTGCGGCGACCGAGCTCGCCTTCCTTCGAGATCCGCTCGAGTGTCGGCCACACGACCGTCAGGAGCTGCAGGATGATCGACGCGCTGATATACGGCATCACGCCGAGCGCGAAAATCGTCACCTGCGAGAGGTTGCCGCCGGAGAACATGTCGTACAGGCCGAACATCGTGTTGCGCGTCTGTTCGGCCAGGATCAGGAGCGCCTGGCTGTTCACACCGGGCGTCGGGATGTGGCTGCCGACGCGGTACACGCCGAGCAGCGCGAGCGTGAACAGCACGCGATTGCGCAGGTCGGTCACCGCAAACAGATTCTTGAGCGCGTTATCCATACATCTTCACAGGCCACGGAGGCACGGAGACACGGAGGATTCCCCTTTGCTGGCTCCGTGCCTCTGTGTCTCCGTGGCCAGTCTCATCAAGTAGATCCTACGACCCCAGCACTTCCGTCGCGCCGCCGGCCGCGGCAATCTTCTCCGCCGCCTTGCCACTGAACTTGTGCGCCCGCACCGTGAGCATCTTCGCCATGTCGCCGCGCGCCAGCACCTTGATCGGCTGCCGGCTGCTGCGGATGATGCCACGCTCGCGCAGCAGTTCCGGCGTGATGACGGTGCCGGCCTCGAAACGCTCGGCCAGCGTGTCGAGGTTCACCACGGCGTACTCGGTGCGGAACGGGTTGTGAAACCCGCGCTTCGGGACGCGCCGGTGCAGCGGCATCTGGCCGCCTTCGAAGCCGCGCTTGAACTTGTACCCCGACCGCGACTGCGCGCCCTTGTGGCCGCGTCCCGCCTGCGTCCCGGTGCCGGACCCGTGGCCCCGGCCCACGCGCTTCTTCGAGAACTTCGACCGGTCGGAGGGCTTCAGGTTGCTCAGATCCATCTTCGTTTACTCTCCGGGCCGCCTCCAGGCGGCCCCTACGGTCGTGGGGGCCGGCTTCAGCCGGCTCTACTCCGTTACCGTCACGAGGTGACGCACCTTGAGAATCATGCCGCGCGTCTCGGGCGTGTCCAGCAGCTCCACGGTGTGGCGAATCTTGCGCAGGCCCATGCCTTCCACCGTCTTGCCTTGCGTCCTGTTGAAGCCGGTCGGGCTCTTGACCAGCGTGATCTTGAGCCATTTCGGCGACGCCTGCTTCGCCGTCTTCTTTGCCACGCTATCCCCCGATCAGCTCGGCTTCTTCCTTGCCACGGAACCGGGCCACCTGGGCCGGATCCTTCAGGGCCATCAACCCGGAGAAGGTGGCGCGCACGACATTGTGCGGATTGGCCGAACCGAGCGACTTCGTCAACACGTTCTGGATACCGGCCGCCTCCACCACCGCGCGCACCGCGCCGCCCGCAATGAGACCCGTCCCCTCCGGGGCAGGCTTCAGCAGCACGCTCCCGGACCCGAACTTCCCGATGACCTGATGCGGAATCGTCGTGCCCTTGAGCGGCACCCGGATCAGGTTCTTCTTGGCGGCCTCGATGCCCTTCTTGATCGCCGACGGCACTTCCTTCGCCTTGCCGACGCCGAAGCCCACGATGCCATAGCCGCCGCCCACGACGACCAGCGCGCTGAAACTCAGGTTCTTGCCGCCCTTGACCACCTTGGTCACGCGGTTGATCGATACCACCGTGTCCTTGATCTCGAGCTGTGACGCGTCGACTTTCTCGCGATCGCGATTCATCATTGCCACGCTAAAACTCCAGACCTGCTGCTCGCGCCGCGTCGGCCACCGCCTTCACGCGCCCGTGATACAGGAACCCGTTGCGGTCGAACACCACCCGCGAGACGCCCTTGTCCTTCAGGCGCTCGGCAATGGTCTTCCCGATCGCCTGCGCGCCCGCGACGTTGCTGCCGCGCGCCTTCTTGTCCAGCGCGCCCTTCACGGTCGGCTCGACGCTCGATGCCGACGCGATGGTGCGGCCGGTCATGTCGTCCACCACCTGCACGTAGATGTGCGCGACGCTGCGGTAGATCGTCAGCCGCGGACGCGCCTCGGTGCCCTGCACACGCTTGCGGATCCGGTGCTTGATCCGGTCGCGACGGTCCGCTTTTGTCTTGATACGCATGGTCAATCCTCGTCGGCTTTGGGCTTTGGGCCTTAGGCTTTGGCCAGAGCCAGAAGCCCAGAGCCAAAAGCCTACAGCCTGTCTACGCGCCCGTCTTCCCGACCTTCTTCTTCAGCACCTCACCCGTGTACCGCACGCCCTTCTGCTTGTACGGGTCGGGCTTGCGCATCTGGCGGATGTTGGCGGCCACCTGTCCGACCATCTGACGGTCGGGGCCAGTGACGGTGATATGCGTCTGCTTCTCAATCGCGATGTCAATCCCGCTCGGGATGTCGAACACGATCGGGTGCGAATACCCGAGCGCGAAATGCACCTGCCTGCCTTTCAGCTCCGCGCGGTAGCCGATGCCGACGATGTCCAGCTCCTTCTTGAAGCCTTCAGCCACGCCGTTGACGGCGTTGGCGACCAGGCTGCGCGCCAGGCCATGGAACTTCCGCAACTCGTCGTCGTCGCGCTGCAGCCTCGCGACCAGCGTGCCGTCCTCCTGGGCGAACACGATGCCTGGCGGCAGCGCCTGCCGGAGCCTCCCCTTCGGGCCCTGGACGTCGACGGCATCGGGCCCGACCTGCACGGTCACGCCCTTCGGAATCGGGATCGGCTTCTTACCAATTCGAGACATGTTGAACCTTGTCGGCTTTGGGCTTTGGCCTTTAGGCTTTGGTCAAAGCCAAAAGCCTAGAGCCGAAAGCCTCACCACACATTACAGAGCACTTCTCCGCCCACTCCGGCCTTGCGAGCGGCCCGGCCCGTCATGACCCCGCGCGAGGTCGTCAGGATGCTCGTCCCCAGTCCGCCGAGCACGACGGGCACCTCTTCAACTCCAAGGTAGACGCGACGGCCGGGGCGGCTGATCCGCTCGATCCCGCTGATGACCTTCTCGCCACGCGGCCCGTACTTCAGGAACACGCGGATCACCTGGCGCGGCTGTCGTCCCGCCTTGTCCGCCGGCTCCTCGACGAACCGGAAGCCCTGGATGTAGCCCTCGTCCTGGAGGATCCGCGCGATCTCCGCCTTCAGCTTGCTGGCGGGCATGTCCACACGCGTGTGCTTGGCCGTCACCGCGTTGCGGAGACGCGTCAGCATGTCGGCTATCGGATCGGTCATCTTTGCTTCACTCTCGTAAAAGCCCAAATCCCAAATCCCAACTCCCAATTCCCAGCCCCAGTTTGGGGTTTGGGCTTTGGGGTCTGGGATTTACCAGGAGCTCTTTGTCACCCCGGTGACGTCGCCTTCGAGCGCCGCCTTGCGGAAGCACAGGCGGCACATGGCGAACTTGCGCATGTAGGCCCGCGGCCGGCCGCACAGCTTGCAGCGGTTGCGCAGGCGGATCTTGTATTTCGGCGTCTTGGCTTCCTTGGCGATCTTCGCGGTCGTGGCCATTGGTTGATCCCTATCAGGAGGAAGGAGGAAGGAGGAAGAAGGAAGGAGGAAGAGTGTTCCTCCGCTCCCTATCTCCTCTCTTCTTCCTCCTATCTCCTAGTTCGTGCGGAACGGCATGCCCATCAACTGCAGCAGCTTCCGCGCTTCCTCGTCCGTCCGGGCCGTCGTGACCACGGACACGTTCATGCCGCGCGCCTTGTCGACCTTCATGTAATCGATCTCCGGAAACAGCAGCTGGTCGCGCAGGCCCAGCGTGTAATTGCCACGGCCGTCGAATCCCTTCGGCGACACGCCGCGGAAGTCGCGCACGCGCGGCAGCGCGATGCTGATCAGGCGATCGAGGAACTCGTACATCCGCTCGCCGCGCAGCGTCACCATCGCGCCGACCGGCATGCCCTGCCGCAGCTTGAACTGCGCGATCGACTTTGTCGCGCGCCGGACCACGGCTTTCTGGCCGGTGATGCGGCCGAGCTCGTCGGCGCCGGTGTCGGCCACCTTGGCGTTCTGCGTCGCGTCGCCCAGGCCCATATTGATGACGACCTTCTGGATCCTCGGAATCGCCATCACGTTCTTGTAGCCGAACTCCTTCTTGAGCGTCGGCGCGACTTCCTTCTGGTACCGATCCTTCAGGCGGCTCATTTGTCGACCACTCCCTCGCACTTGCGGCAGATCCGGACCTTGCGCCCGTCGTTCAGGATCCGGTGGCCCACCCGGGTCATTGTGCTGCACTCGGGGCACACGAGTTGCACGTTGCTCGCATGCAGCGAGGCCTCGCGCTCGACGATCCCGCCCTTGATGTTCTTCTGCGGGTTCGGCCGCGTGTGGCGCTTGATGATGTTGACGCCCTCGACGATCAGGCGGTTCCTCACCGGGAGCACCTTGAGCACGCGCCCCCGCTTCCCGCTGTCCTTCCCCGTCGTCACCACGACGGTGTCATTGCGGCGGATGGGTGTTTGCAGTCTCGACATCTTCCTAAATTCCGACGCCACTCACTGTCACGGGCCACAGAGGCACGGAGGCACAGAGGTAATCTAGGTTTCTCCGTGTCTCTGTGTCTCCGTGGCTCGTGGCTGTGAATGGCATTGCTACAGCACCTCTGGTGCCAGCGAAATAATCTTCATGAACCGGCGCTCGCGCAGTTCCCGCGCCACGGGACCGAACACGCGCGTGCCGATCGGCTCGTTCTGGTCGTTGACCAGCACGGCCGCGTTGCGATCGAAGCGGATGTAGGTGCCGTCGCGGCGGCGCTGCTCCTTGACTGTCCGCACGATCACCGCCTTGACGACCTGCCCCTTCTTCACGGTCCCGTCCGGCGTGGCTTCCTTGACCGACGCGGTCACGATGTCGCCGAGCCGCGCGTAGCGTCCTGTCGAGCCGCCAATCGGGTTGATCACCGAGATCTTCCGCGCGCCGGAGTTGTCGGCGACGTCCAAGATGGAGCGCATTTGAATCATGATGCTTCTCCTAGACCGCCGCCTTGGCGACCACGCGCGTCACGACCCAGCGCTTGCGGCGGCTGAGCGGCCTCGATTCGGCGATGGCCACCGTGTCGCCCACCCTGGCCTCGTTGTTCTCGTTGTGCGCGACAAACTTCGAGGTCTTGCGCTGGCTCTTGCCGTAGACCTCGTGCCGCACCTGCCGCTCGACGGCGACGACCACGGTCTTCTCCATCTTGTCGCTGACGACGGTGCCGGTCAGTTGTGCCTTGACGCTCATCTTGTGTCCTTAACCACGAAGGCTGCGAACGTCACGACGATCACGAATGAAACCCGATTGGCTTTCGTGTGCGTCGCGACCGTCGTGGGCTTCGTGGTTCATGTCGTTTCCTTCTCCCGGAGAATCGTCTTGATGCGCGCCAGGTCGCGCCGGACGTCGCGCACCTTGCCAGGCGCCTCCAGCTGCCCCATCGACTTCTGGATCCGCAGGCGGAAGATCTGATCGTCGAGGTCCTTCACGCGCGCGCGCAGGTCGTCCACGGTCAGCTCGCGGATTTCGGTCGCGTTCATGACGCCTTCTCCTGGGCGAAGCGGGTGGCAAACTTCGTCTTGATCGACAGCTTGGCGGCGGCGAGTTGCATGGCGCGCCGCGCCTCCACCTCGGTCACCCCCTCCATCTCGAAGAGGATACGCCCCGGACGAACGACGCAGACCCATTCCTCGGGCGCGCCCTTGCCCTTGCCCATGCGGGTTTCCTGCGGCTTCTTCGTGATCGGCTTGTCCGGAAAGACACGAACCCAGATCTTGCCGCCACGCTTGATGAACCTCGTCATGGCCACGCGGGCCGCTTCGATCTGGCGCGCGGTCATCCAGCAGGGCTCCATCGCCTTGAGGCCGAAATCTCCGAACGACACATCCGATCCGCGCCACGCCTTCCCGGCCATACGCCCGCGCTGCTGCTTGCGGTACTTGACCTTCTTCGGCATCAACATGATGTCTAATCCCTAACGTCCCTAACCACGCGGTTCACGAAGGGCTCGAAGGTCACGAAGCGACTTTTTTGTGTTCGTGTCCTTCGTGAATTTCGTGACCTTCGTGGTTGAATTCGTCACACTCGCGCAGGCCTCCTCGGCGCGCGGTCCCTGTACTCCTCGCCGGATGGTCTTACCGCCGTTCGGCCGGACGTCTCGGGGCGCGGTCCCTGTACTCCTCGTCGCGGCCCACGCGCGGCACCAGGCGCTCGCCCTTGTAGAGCCACACCTTGACGCCGATCTGGCCGTAGGTCGTGCTGGCTTCCGCGAAGCCGTAGTCGATGTCCGCGCGCAGCGTCTGGAGCGGAAGCTGCCCGTGCAGGTACCACTCGGAACGGGCGATTTCCGCGCCGTTCAGCCGCCCCGAGACGCGCACCTTGATGCCGCGCGCGCCAAAGCGCAGCGCCGACTCCACGGCCTTGCGCATCGCCCGCCGGAAGGCCACGCGCTTCTCGAGCTGCACCGCCACCGATTCCGAGATCAGCTGGGCTTCGAGCTCCGGCTTCTGGATCTCCTGGATGTTGATGAAGACCTCGCGGCTCGTGCGCTTCTGGATCTCCTGCTTCAGCTTGTCGACCTCCGTGCCCTTTCGCCCGATGATGATCCCGGGACGCGAGGTGTAGATGTCGATCTTCAGCTTGTTCGCGGCGCGCTCGGTCTCGATCCGCGAAACGCCCGCGTGGGAAAACCGCTTCTTCAAGTCAGCCCTGAGCGCGAGGTCCTCGTGGAGCAGCTTCGCGTAGTCGCGATCCGAGTACCAGCGCGAGCGCCAGGTCTTGTTGAAGCCAAGCCTGAATCCGTAAGGGTGAACCTTCTGGCCCACGTCTATCTCCTGTCCTTAACGTTCATGACGCCTTCGCGGCCGCCCGTCGGGCCGTCTTCCTCGCGCCGGCCGCTCCGGCGCCCGTTCGCGCACGAGCCGGCTTCTTCGCCGCCGCGTCGCCCTCTTCCGCCACCCGCGCAATCCTGAGCGGCCGTTCCGCGACGCGCACCGTCAGGTGCGCGGTCCGCTTCGTCACGCGAAACGCGCGGCCCATCGGGGCCGGACGCACGCGCTTCATGGACGTCCCCTGGTTCGCGTAGCACGCCAGCACATACAGGCGCTCGACGTCGCCGCCAAAGCCATCTTTCTGCTGCACGTTGGCAACGGCCGAGCGCAGCACCTTGGCCAGCTCGCGCGCGATCATCTTGCGCGTGAACTGCAGCGTGGCCAGCGCCTGGTTCACGCCCTTGCCGCGAATCAGATCGCAGACCAGGCCCGCCTTCTGGGCCGAGGTGCGGATGCCGCGCGCGGTGGCCTGCGCTTCGATCATGCCTTCGCCCCTCCGCCGGCTCCGGCTCCGGGTCCGGCTCCGGCTCCGCCGCCGGCGCCGGCGCCGGCGCCCGCGCCCGCCGGTCCGGCCGGTGCCGCCGCCGTGGCCGCGGCCTTCTCGGTCTTCGTCGTGTGCCCCTTGAAGGTGCGGGTCGGCGCAAACTCCCCGAGCTTGTGGCCGACCATGTTCTCGGTCACGTACACGGGAATGAACTTCTTCCCGTTGTGGACCGCCATCGTGTGGCCGACCATCTCGGGAATCACGGTCGAGCGCCGCGACCACGTCTTGATGATTTTCTTCTCGTTGGCCCGGTTCAGCGACTCGAGCTTCTCGAGCAGCGAGGTATCGACGAACGGGCCCTTCTTCAGTGATCTGCTCATGTCTGATCCCTGCCGGCTGTGGGCTGTGGGCTTTGGGCTTTAGGCTCTGGGTTTTGGCCCTTGGGCTGTTCGCTCATGGGGCCGAAAGCCGAAAGCCTGGAGCCAAGAACCGTCATTTCGTTCTCCGCTGCACAATGAACCGGTTCGTATCCTTCCGGCGGCGGGTCTTGAAGCCCTTGGTCGGCTGGCCCCACGGCGACACCGGATGGCGCCCGCCCGAGGTCTTGCCTTCGCCGCCACCGAGCGGATGGTCCACAGGATTCATCGCGACGCCGCGAACATGCGGCTTCCGCCCCAGCCACCGGCTGCGGCCGGCCTTGCCGATCGAGACGTTCTCATGATCCAGGTTGCCGACCTGGCCGATCGTCGCGACGCATTCGACGTTAATCTTGCGGATCTCGCCCGACGGCATCTTGACCGACGCGTACTGGCCTTCGCGGGCCACGAGCTGGACCGACGATCCGGCGCTGCGCGCGATCTGCCCGCCCTTACCTGGCCGCAGCTCCACGTTGTGGATCTGCGTGCCGAGCGGGATGTTCTTGAGGGGCAGGCAGTTACCGGGCAGGATGTCGACGCTGTCGCCGGCGATGAGCGTATCGCCGACCTTGACGCCCATCGGCTGCAGGATGTACCGCTTCTCGCCGTCCGCGTAGGTGACGAGCGCGATCCGCGCCGAGCGGTTCGGGTCGTACTCGACCGTCGAGACCTTGCCCGGGATGTCCTTCTTGTCCCGCTTGAAGTCGATGATGCGGTAGAGGCGCTTGTGCCCGCCACCGCGCCACCAGGACGTCAGGTGGCCCTGATTGTTGCGGCCGCCCGATCGGTCCAGGTTCTCGGTCAACGGACGGTACGGCTCGTTCGTCGTGATCTCGTCGAAGGTCAGCGACGTCTTGCCACGGACGCCGGGCGATGTCGGGTTGTACTTGCGAATCGGCATATCTGTGATCCTTGTCGGCCTTGGGCATTGGGCTTTAAGCGTTGGCCACAGCCAAAAGCCTAGAGCCGAAAGCCTTTCATGCTCCCTGCAGGAATTCCGGAAGCTTTTCGCCTTCCCGCAGCTTCACGTACGCCTTCTTCCAGTCCGAGCGCCGGCCCACGTACTTGCCCTGGCGCTTCATCTTCCCGTGCGCAATGGAGGTGCGGACGCTCGCCACCTTGGATCCGAGCAACTGCTCGACGGCCCGCCTGATGTCGATCTTGTTGGCGTCCTTGGCCACCTGGAATACAAGCGTCCGGCCACCCTCGCGGATGACCGTCGTCTTCTCGGTGATGACCGGGCGCCGGATGACGTCGGTGATTTTCATGATCCTTGTCCGTCCCTAGGCTTTCGGCTTTCGGCGTTCGGCTTTGGGCTTTGGGCTTTGGGCTCTGGGCTTTGGGCTCTGGGCTTTGGGCTTTCATTCGCCAGGCCTAGAGCCAAGAGCCTAAAGCCCAGAGCCCTTTCACCCCAACGCCTCCTGCAGCTTTTCCAACGCGGCCTGCGTCAGCACGACGCGCCGTGTGTTCATGATGTCGCGCGCGCTCACGCGGTTGCTCGGCAGCACCCGGACACCCTCGATGTTGCGCACCGACAGCGCCAGCTTGTCCTCCGGTTTCACGTCCACGAGGAGCGCCTTGCCGTCGATGCCAAGCCGCTTGAGCATGTCGACCGCGGCCCTCGTCTTGATCTCGCTCACGCTCAGCGCGTCGATGACGATGACATGGCCGTCTCGAAGCTTCTGTGCGAGCGCCGCGCGCAGCGCTCCCTTCTCGACCTTCCTCGGGAGCTGGTAGTCGTAGCTGCGCGGCTGCGGTCCGAACACCGTGCCGCCCTTGCGCCACAAGGGATTCCTGATTTCTCCGACACGGGCGCGTCCCGTGCCCTTCTGGCGCCACGGCTTCTTGCCGCTGCCGCTCACCATGGCGCGCGTCTTGGTGGCATGCGTGCCGCGCCGCGCCGCGGCATTGGCGCGCACGACCGACTCATGGATCAGGTCCGTCTTGATCCGGCCGCCGAACACCTCGTCGCGCAGGTCGAGCGACCCGACCTTCTCGTTCTGCTGATTGACCACGTCCACCGTCATAACGCTTTCCAGTTGGTAGTTGGTAGTCGGTAGGTCGCAGCACGTGCTACCAGCTACCAACGACGAGCTATTTCTTGCCCTTCTTCTTCACCGGCTCGACCTGGGCGACGCGGATCGGCTTGGCCGCGATGGCCTTGCGGATCACCACGATGGCGTTCGGACCGCCGGGCACCGAGCCCTCGACCAGCAGGAGGTTGTTGTCCGCATCGACGCGAATCACCTTCAGGTTGCGCACCGTCACCTGGGCGGCGCCCATGTGGCCGCCCATGCGCATGCCCTTCACGACACGCGACGGGTAGGATGAGGCGCCGATCGACCCGGGCGCCTTGTGGTGCATCGATCCGTGCGAGGCGCCCCCGCCTCTGAAGTGATGACGCTTGACGACGCCCTGGAAGCCCTTGCCGCGGCTCGTCCCGATGACGTCGACGCGCTCGCCGTCCGCGAAGATCGACACGTTCACCTGGTCGCCGGCCTTCAGCGGGTCGCCGCCCGCCTTGAGCTTCAACTCGCGCCGCACGCGCGTCGCGGGCACACCGGCTTTCTTGAAGTGACCCTGCGACGGCTTGTTTTCCCTGGTCGGCTTGACCTCGACGAACCCGAGCTGCACCGCTTCGTAGCCGTCGGTCTCGACGGTCTTGGCCTGCACGACCACGCAGGGGCCGGCCTTGAGCACCGTCGCCGGCTGGACGGTGCCGTCCGCCGTGAAGAGCTGCGTCATGCCGACTTTCTTGCCGATGAGTCCTGTCACCATGGCTGAACCTTCATGGCTCCAGGCTCTGGGCTTTTGGCTCTAGGCCTAAAGTCCAATGCCCAAAGTCCAAAGCCTTACTTCCCGTGTTCCTTCCCGAACGCCTTGATCTCCACATCGACACCCGCGGGGAGATCGAGCTTCATGAGCGCATCCACGGTCTGTGGCGTCGGCTCGAAAATGTCGATCAGCCGCTTGTGCGTCCGGATCTCGAACTGCTCGCGCGACTTCTTGTCGACGTGCGGCGAGCGCAGCACCGTCCACTTGTTTTTCGACGTCGGGAGCGGGATGGGTCCCGCCAGCCGCGCGCCGGTGCGCTTGGCCGTCTCGACGATCTCGCCGGTGGACTGGTCGAGAATGCGCGAGTCGTATGCCTTCAAACGGATCCGGATCTTGTCGCTGAACATGGCCATCGCTAATCCTGTCGGCTCTGGGCTCTAGGCTTTAGGCTCGAGGCTTTGGCCAAAGCCCAAAGCCCAAAGCCCAAAGCCCAAGGCCTACGCAATGATTTCCGTAATCGTGCCCGCGCCTACGGTGCGGCCGCCTTCACGAATGGCGAACCGGCTGCCCTTCTCGATCGCCACCGGCGTAATCAGCTCGCCCGTGATCGTCGTGTTGTCGCCCGGCATCACCATCTCGATGCCCTCCGGCAGCTTCAGGATCCCCGTCACGTCCGTCGTCCGGATGTAGAACTGC
>Ga0184627_10000867_pt1 | contig 11894 bp, 10 predicted proteins | sample PLM3_127_b1_FD_133150 | JGI IMG/M metagenome (GOLD analysis project Ga0184627, IMG submission 133150) | Groundwater sediment microbial communities from an aquifer in East River, Colorado, USA - PLM3_127_b1 | ecosystem: Environmental > Terrestrial > Soil > Riparian zone | place: USA: East River...
GCGCCCGCAACGCCGCGGCGAGCCCCGCGGGCGGGATCGCAAGCGGCACGTAGGTCCCGGCCAGCTGATGCTGCAGGAACCAGTAGTTGTGCATCAGCGGCGAGCGCGAGTGCATGACGGGCCAGCCCATGACGCCGGCGAGTAGGAAACGGGAGGGAGTCATGGAGCAAGGCGGAAGGCGAAAGGCGAAAGGCGAAAGGTTTTCGTCACTTCGTCACCGCTTCACTTCATCACCGCGCTAATCGAGCTTGGCGCGGAAATGATCCCAGGTGCGCTTGAACAGGCTCTCGGTCCACAGCTTCTCGCGGCACAGCGCGATTTCCTTCTCGCTGAAGGAATAGGGTTTGCCGATCTGCAGCGCCATGTACTGCCGGTAGGCGTTCTCTTCTAGATAGTTGGCGAGCACGAAGGCCTCGACGAGGTCCTTGCCGACCGTCACCGCGCCGTGCGATTTCATCATCGCCGCCGGCCGGTCCCCGAGCGTGTCGGCCAGGCGCCTGGCCATCACCGGGTTGTTGATCGAGTTCGGCGAGTCGAGCACCGGCATCGGGTAGACCAGCGAGCCCTGCGCGTACACCGGCCGGTAGCTCTCGCCGACCATGGTCAGGAAGGTGGACCACTTCGGGTGCGCGTGCACCACCGCCTTCACCTCCGGCCGCGCCCGGTAGATGCCGGCGTGCAGGTGGAACTCCAGCGGCGGCTTGCCGTTGCCCTCGATCACGTTGCCTTCCATGTCGATCGTGCAGATGTCCGCGACCGTGAGCCTGCTGCGCTGGCACGCCCCGATGTTGATGAACATGCGGCCCTCGCCGGCGCGGATGCTGGCGTGGCCGTTGTAGTCGATGATGTCCGACTGCTCCAGCATGCGGATGCAGTCGACGAGCTGCTGCTTCAATTGCTCAGTCTCGGTCATGGCAGGCTTTCTAACAGTGACGAATACGGGTGACGAGGTGCGGGTGACGAGATACGGGTGACCGGTGCTTTTCTCGCCCCTGTGGGCGAGGAGTCAGGAAATAGCGGGTTGTACGTCACCATTATTCGTCACCCTTAATCGTCACCATTATCTCGTCACCAGTTGACCTGTGCGCGGACCTGGGTGCGCCAGAGATCCCAGGCGCGCAGGCCAGCGGTCCGGTTGATTGCGTCCGCGAGCCGGCCTTCCTCGTGATCGAGCACGGCCATCGGCTTGCCGCCGGCGAGCGCCAGGGTCCAGTGCTGGATGCGGGCGTTGACCTCGGTGTAGACCGCGCGGAACACCGCCGTCTGCAGCGTCGGCCCGCACGCCACGCTGCCGTGCGCGCGCATCATCGCGACGTCCTGTTTGCCCAGCGCCTCGGCGAGCGCCACGCCCTTCACGCCGTTGCTGACCAGCATGTCGGTGGCGCCGGATTTTTCCTTGATGTCGAACACCGGCACGCCGGCCGCGAGAAACGCCGCGTTGTGGAACATCGCCTGCATCGGCACGCCGACCAGCCCGAACGGGATCACCGACGGCGAATGGCTGTGCACAACCGACATGACGTCCGGCCGCGCCTTGTAGAGCTCGCCGTGGATGAAGCGCTCGAGGAAGCTCACGCGGCCGTTGGCGTTGCAGGGGTTGCTGTCGAGGTCGTACTCGACGATGTCGTCGGGCGTCACTAGTGCCGGCGCGATCGAGCGCGCCATCAGATAGCGGTCGGGCGCTTGAGGGTGGCGCATCGAGACATGGCCGAAGCCGTCCACGACGCCCTGCGCGGCCAGGATGCGGCTCGCGGCGGCGAGGTCCGCGATCAGCTTGGCGTCGACCGTACCGCCGGAATTGGGTGTTTGTGCCATGCGTGCCTAAAAATCAGAATACAGATTTTGACTTATCGGCGTTCATCTGCGTTCATCTGCGGCTCAAATTATGACTTTGGTCATCAGTCCCTTCGGAAAAATCTCCTCGGGCTTGAACTGGCGGTGCGCGATGCCCTGCTGCCAGGTGTAGAGCGCCATCTGCTCCCAGGTCGCGCGGTTTTCCTCGATGCCGTAGGGGTAGGGATCGCCGCCGAACCGGTCGCGCATCTTGCGCGCGTAGGTGGGCAGCCACGCCAGCGGGTAGCGCGACACGGCGGGGTCGAGCAGGCGCTCGAGGCTGCGGCGCTTCGATTCCACGAACGCGTTGTAAAGGTTGCGCGCGGCCCAGGGGTGCTCGTCGAGGAGGTGCTTGCGCATCGCGATGATGTGCATGATCGGCCACACCTTCGTCTTCTCGTAGTATTTCTCTTCCATCTCCTGGTACTCCGGGAACAGGCGCTCCACGTCGGGGTGCCCTTCCAGGAAGCAGGTCGGCGGGCGCGCGATGATGGCGCAGTCGATCTCGCCCGCGGCCAGCAGCTGGCTCAGTGACTTGTCGGCGATGCGCGTCAGCTTCAGACCCTTGGGGAGATTCAACTCCACCTTCTCCTCGCGGCCCGGGGCGTTCGCGCCGGCCTGGACCCAGTGCACGTCGGTGAGCTTTACGCCCATGTCGTTGTGCATCCAGCCGCGCATGTACACCGCCGCTGAATGCGCCCATTCCGGCGAGCCGACCTTCTTGCCCTTCAGGTCCTGCACGGTCCTGATCTTGCTCTTCTTGTTCACGTAGAAGGAACTGAAGCGGAAGAGGCGCGAGCACACGACGGGCAGCCCGATGATGTCGCTATCCTTGCGCGTCACCTGGGTGGCGAATTTCGCGAACGACAGCTCGGACAGGTCGAATTCGCGGTTGGCGGTGAAGCGCGCAAAGCACTCGTGGTGGCCGAGGTTGAGCCAGTTGTGCTCGATGCCTTCGGCCTTCACCAAGCCCAGCCTGAAATCACGGAAATGATCGTAATCCGTGGTCGCGATGGACAGATTCAATTGCGACATGCGTCTTCCCGGTGACTGGCTGGTGAGATGCGGATGATAGCGGATTTGTCTGGAAATGCGTGACAAGTGATAAGTGATAAGTGATAGGGGGTTAAGAACGCCCGCTGTGCGGGAAACTTATCACCTATCACCTATCACTCATCACGCATCACCGTTTGTTAGCGGGAGCATCCAGCCGCCACAACTGCGCGCGCCAGCGCACGGCGATGATGAGGGTGAACAGGATGCCGATCGCGCAGTAAAGCGTCGCCGTGTTCGGATAGCCAATGCTGGCGATCAGCGGGGCGGAGAGCAGCAGGCCCGGCAGGTTGCCGTAGAGCGCCAGCATGCGGATGCCCATGATACGGCCGCGGAACTGATCGTCGGAATAGCGCAGCAGCATCGCCGTCGCCGGCACCAGGCCCAGGCATTGCACGAAGCCCGTGAGCACGAGGACCGGTATGCCGATCGCGGGATCGGGCGCGCGCGCGAACACGAGGAGCATTGCGTACCAGGCCATGCTGAAAATGATCATCATGCGCGCCGGCGGGATTCTGTGCGCGAACCGGCTCAGCACGATCGAGCCCGTCAGCGCACCGCCCGCCGCGCCCGCGACCATGTAGCCGAGCGTCGTCTGGTCGGACAGGTAAACGTCCTTCGCCACGACCGGCAGCAGATTGTTGAACAGGGGAAACGCCGTCAGGTTGAGCAGGAACGCCAGCAGCATCGCCGCGCGCAGATGCGGCGTGTGCCAGACATATCCAATTCCTTCCTTGAGGTCGCGCCATGGCGACACGCGCGCGGCCGCGCGGGCGCCTGCGACGGGCGGGTGGCGCTCGACGCGCGCACTGCCGGCTTTCAGGGTCAGCAGGATGCTGATAACGTAGAAGCTGGAGACCACGACATAGGCTGGTCCCATGCCGAGCGTCGCCGCCAGCCCCGCGCCCGTGAGCGCGCCGGCGATCCGCGCGGAGTCCTGGGTGGTGCGCTGGATGCCCAACGCGCCGACCAGCCGGTCGGGCGGCATGGTCTCCCCGACCAGCGCGACGCGCATCCCGATGTCCGAAGGGCGCACGAGGCCCACGATCGCGGTCACCGCCAGCACGAGCACGGGTTCGAGGATGCCGAGGAAGGCGAAGGTCATCAGCGTGATCGCGCAAGCCGCGTAGACGGAACGCATGGCGCTCAGCAGGTTGCGGTGGCCGATGCGGTCGCCCATCACGCCGAACATCGGCGCGAGCAAGGTGCCGATGTAGAGCAGTGACGCGAACACCGTCAACATGAACACGGACCGGGTCTCGACCAGCACGTACCAGCCGAGGATCAGCGTTTCCATTTCGAAGGCCCACGACGTCGCCAGATCGGCGGGCCACTGGAAGCGGAAGGCGCGGACGCTGAACGGCGCGAGCGCCGAGGCTCTGGGCGTCGAGCTCAAGTTGCCTCGCCGTCAGTGATGAGTAATGGTTGGTGAGTGATCACTCATCACGCAGGCTCAAGAATGTCGAAGCCGCAATGGCGGTCGACGATATAGACCAGGCCACGGGCATCGACTTCCACGTCGTTGGTCTGGGGGCTGGCCTGGCCGCCGCACGGCTCGGGGATGAACCAGGCGACCTCCTGCGGCGACAGCGGGTCGCGGAAGTCCACCACCCGCAGCCCGCCGGAAAACCACGTGCAGTACGCGAGCGTGCCTTCGATATGCTCCTGGAACTGGTGCGCGCCGAAGCGCCCGCCTTGGCGCGCCCACGGCGTATCGAGCTCGCTCACCTGGAAGTGGCCGAGGGGCCGGATGCGCGCAAGATCGCCCACGTCGAACAGCCACAGGCCGGCGGGAATCCGGCCATGATGGCGCCCGTGCGCCTCGTCGATCGCGAGCGCGATGTCGCGCCCCGCGATCGGGTGCGGCACGCGCAGCACGGTGTGCGTGGGGTCCCCGATCGGCGGGTGGTAGTTGTAGGCGCCGACGGTGCGCGGGCGCCGGATGTCGGAGACGTCGATGACGCGCAACCCCGCGTTGAAGCAGCCGGCCCAGAGCAGATCGCCGCAGCGCATCGCGTGATGCAGGTGCCAGGCGTCGGAAGGCCCTTCCGGCGTTTCGCCGCCCGCGAGGTGCTGCCCGGGCAGCCACCAGCGCGAGACTTCCTGCGGCCGCGCCGGGGCCTTCACGTCGTAGTTGATCAGGATGTTCCCGCCGTAGCCTTCCATCCCGGTGGAGAGGTAGGCGTAGTTCCCGTCCACGTCGAAGCGGTGCACGCCGACCCCGCCGGTCTTCACATGCGTGATGAGCCTGGGATTCGCGATGTCCGAGATGTCCCAGACCCGGAAGCCGCCGCGGGGAAAGCCGGTGCGGCTCCACTCTTCGAGCTGCGGCAGTTCCGCTTCCCTGACCTTGAGCTTCCCGGCGAGCTCCGCGGCGGTCGGCGCGCGCTTGAGCGCTTGCTCCAGGTCGGCGCGGACCTGCGCGAGACGCATGGCCTTCGCCGCGAAGCGCCGGCTCGGCCGCTCGAGGTTGGTGTACATGAGGTTGCCGACAACGCGCACCTTGTGGCTGTGCTCGTGCGGGTCCTCAAGCCGGATTTGCGCCACGACGCGCGGCCGCGCCGGGTCCGCCACGTCGAGGATCGTGGTGCCGTGCGGCGGGTCCATGTGGCCGAGGAAAGCATGATGGCCCTGCACCACCACCTGGCCGGCGCCCGGCAGGTCGAGATGCCCGAGCCGCTTGATGCGGTGCGCAAGCGGGGCGGACGGGGTCGCGGCGGCATCCATTCGAGCTCCTTTCGTATCAAACAACTCAAGACCCGTGATTCATGAAAAGCGTGGGTCGTGGATCGACCCGGCTTCGGCGACTCATCACGCATCAATTCAAGGGACGTCGGCCAGCCGGAAGACGGTCACCTTGTGGCTGCCGCCGGCGGCGCGCTCCCCGGCGCTGGCGCGGATGATGCCGTAGATGACGCCACGGTCGCTGCGGTCCCAGGCGATACCCTGGCCGCGGATGTTCATGGGTATCGTCTCGACCAGTTCGAGCACGGAGCCCGCCCTGGGCAGTCTCATCTTGTAGATTTCGGCGGGGTCGTGGCCGGTGAGGTACAGGAAGCCATCCGGTCCCCAGGACCCGCCCGAATTGCTCATCTTCTCGAATTTCTCCAGCAGCACCTTGGGCAGTATCCAGGACGCGACGTACTTGAAGTCCGCGGTGAACTTCACCATCTGGGTCATCGGCTTGCGCCCATAGGGAGTCTTGTCGGGACCGTAGGGCAGGTCGTAGTTGGCGAACGTCATCCACCAGTGCCCATTGTAGAAGTCCGCCCAGGTGAGAGAGCCCCAGTTGATGCCGAAGCTGTGGTTGCCGATGTGCTGCATGGTCGCGGCGTCCCAGATCTCGAGCGAGCTTGTCATCGGCCACTCGGGGTAGTTGGAATGCGCGCAGAAGATCTTGCCGTCCATGACCAGCGCGCTGTCGAGGTGCATGATCGGCCCGTCCTTGGGGCCTTGCCACTTGCCGGAGAGCTTGCCGGTCTTCTTGTCATACTTGGCGATGGTCCGGTTGTCCACCGCGTAGAAATAGCGGTCGTCAACTCCGACCCCCTGGTTAGCCTCGGAAACCGCGAACTCCCCGATCTGCTGCAGCGTCGATCCCCCGACAGCGGCAGGCGTGATGCCGAAGAACAGGATTGCCGTGAGCAGGGCTGCGAGCGATATTCTCATGTCGATTTCTCCTTTTTTCTGCAACCCGCGACGAAATCGGGTGACGCGACAATGGTGATGAATAATTGTGACGAAAACCAGTAGTCGCTCAGTAAGGCGTTGACGGGTTTCCTGTGAAGCGGGACAAAACCATCACCCGTATCTCGTCACCTAGTTGGTGAATCCATAAAGTGCTTCCGGATTCGTCACCAGTATCCGGTTCCGCACCGCCTCGTCCGGCGACCATATGGCCAGCAGGTCGAAGAGCAGGGCGTCGTCCGGCTTGTTGTTCTCGGTCGGGTGCGGCCAGTCGCTGCCCCACACCAGGCGCTCCGGCGCAGCCTTGACGAAGGCCTGCGCGATGCGCGTGGCATCCGGGTACTGCGGCGGGCCGATCTGCGTGTTCAGATAGGCGCCCGCGAGCTTGATCCAGGTGCGGCCGCTGGCTATCAGCTCGCGGATGATCTTGTACGCGGGATGCGCGAGCCCTTCCGGCAGCGGCAGGCGCCCCATGTGGTCGATTACGATCTGCGATGGCAGGCGCCGCAGCAGGTCGGCGTAGGCGGTGATCATCGCGCCAGGCATGTGCAGCTGCACGTGCCAGCCGAGCGCGGCCACGCGCTTCGACAGCGGCTCGACCATGTCGATCGTGACGATGGCGGTGGCCGGGTCGCCGAGAGAAAAGCGGACTCCGCGTATGCCTCCGGCATCGAGCTGCTTCAGCTCGGCGTCGGTGACCGTCGGATGAAGTACGGCGACGCCGCGCGCGTTCGGGCCCAGCTGGGCGACCGCGTCGAGCGTCACCTGGTTGTCCGTCGCATGATTGCGCGGCTGCACGACCACGACGCGCGCCGTCCCGTTGCGTCTCTGCAGCAGCTGGTAGTCCGGCACGGCGGCATTCGTCATATGTGCCCGCGCTGCGATTTGCGGAAAGCGCGAGTCGTAGATGTGCATGTGGCAATCGGCCGCGTTCGCCGGCGCCCTGAGCCGGGGCCGTCCCGTACCCGCGGAATTCGGCACTACCTGTCGTTCGCTGCTGTTCGTCACTTCATCACCTCACCATTTCATCACTCATCACTCAGCACTCAGCGCTCAGCACTCAGTACCCATCACTGCGACGTGAGAAAGCGCTTTACTGCTCTGACGAAGCCAGAGGGATTATCGAGGGTGACGTGGTGATCGCTGTGGGCAACCTCGGCCAGCTCGGCGTGCGGGCAGCGCGCTTTCACCTCGGCGTAGACCTGGGGACTGATGCGCTGGCTGCGCTCGGCTTTCACCAGCAGCGCCGGAATGCGGATGTGGTTCCAGCGCGGCAGGCCGTCCGTGGTTTCGCGCGTGGCGTAGACGTTGCGGTCGAATTTGTGGCGCCAGCGTCCGTCGGGGGACTGCCGCGCGCCGTTCTCCGCCAGGTGGCGAATAACGGCGGGCGTCGCCAACGTGCCGGCCGGCCGCAGGCGGTAGCGGGCCACGAACTCGTCCTTCGTGGCGTAGCTGCTGCCCTGGCGCGAGCCGACGTTGCGCAGCGCGGCGACGCGGTCCAGCGTCATTTGCAGCGTGCTGTCCACGATGACGAGCCTGCCGACCCGCCCGGGATACCGCGCCGCGTACTCCAGCGACACCGTGCCGCCCATCGAGTGACCGACCAGCACGAAATCGCGCAGGTCGAGCTTCTCGACCACTTCCGCCAGGTCCGCGGCATAGCGCTCGTAGGAGTACTCGGGCGGATTCGCCCATGCGCTGTCGCCGTGGCCGCGCTGATCGAGCGCGATTACGTAATAGTCCCGCGTAAAGCCCGGCGCGATGAAGTCGAACCAGTGCCCGTGCGCCGCGCCGCCGTGCAGGCACAACAGGGGTGGACGATTCGCCGTGCCGTAATCCTGATAGTGCAGTCGCAAGCCGCCAGCTTCAACGAAATGGCTTGTATAGGCAGCGGGCTGCAGTCCGTCCCCGCGGGGGCTGCCTAAATTGGTATTCGGGCGTACGCTCATATAGGTGACGAATTAGGGTGACGATTACGGGTGACGAATAAGGGTGACGAATAAGGGTGACGAATAAGGGTGACGAAACGCAGCGCGAAGCAAAGCCCCGTCACCTGTACTTCGTCACCATTACCTCATCACCCGTATCTCGTCACGTCGCGCTAGGCTTTCGGCGCGACCGTCAGGCCGTGGACGTTGTTCTTCTCGATCAGCTTCGCGACCAGGCCCGTCGCTTTGACGTCCTCGATGAACTCCCGGAGATATTTCGCGCCGGCGGGGCGGCCTTTCGGCGCGCCGGCCGCCTGCTGCACCATCATGAAATTGCCGTCGAGGATACGCGAGCCGGGCAGCTTTTCCTGGTTTTTCATAAGGCCCGGCCTCAAGCCCGCCATCACTTCGAGCTTGTCGGCGACGAAGAGATTAAACAGGGCATCGCCGCGCTCGCGTATCAGCTCGGCGTGCTTGAGGTTGCGCGTCAGGTACAGGTCGTAGGCGCTCTTGTCCGACATGGCGATGCGCACGCCCTTGCGGTCCACGTCGGCGATGGCCTTGATCGGCGAGCCGGGCGGGACGAGATAGGTGGCTTCGATTTCCACATAGGCCGCGGTGAAATCGATTTCGTTCGCGCGCTGCGGCTCGGCGCCGAGGAACCCGACGTCCCATACGCCGGATTTGGCCGCGTCGGCCAGCACGCCGGGACTGGGGAAGGGCACGAGCTCGACGGGGACGCCGAGCCGCTTGCCCAGCTCGTGTCCCAGGTCAGCGGCGATGCCCCTGGGCTTGCCGGTCGCAGCATCGGTCGCGGTGAGCAGGAAGTTGCTCATGTTGAGGCCCACGCGCAGCTTGCCGGTCGGCGCGAGCTCGGAGCGCACTGCAGGAGAAACGTCAGCCATTGCTGTCACCTATGAAGTTGAGTGTTGAGTGTCGAGGAGTTTGCAGTTTGCAGTGGGCAGCAAGGAGTTTGCAGTAGGCAGTTCGCAGTTTGCAGCAGGAAGTTTGGAATTACTGCCAACTGACGACTGCCAACTAACGGCTGTCATGTGACGGCTGCCAACTGCCAACTTTGGCCTAGATTCACGATTCACGCCTTTTCAGACTTGCCCCAGGAATCGCGCAGCGTGACCGCGCGATTGAAAACCGGACGTCCCGGCCGCGAGTCCTTAAGGTCGGCCACAAAGTACCCATGGCGCTCGAACTGAAAGCGATCTTCGGGCTTCGCGTCTTTCAACGCCGGCTCGAGCTGCGCGATGATGGTTTTCTGCGAGTCCGGATTGAGATCTTCGAAGCCTTGCGGGTGCGCCGCCTTGAACAGGCGGTCGTAGAGCCGCACGTTCGCGGCGCAGGCATGCTTCGCGCTTACCCAGTGGATGTTGCCTTTCACCTTAACTTTTTCCGCGCCCGGCGTGCCCGATTTCGTGTCGGGGTCGTAGGTGCAGTGCACGGCGCCGGTGGCCTGGTCGTAGCCGGTGCACGCGACGACGTAGCCGTAGCGCAGCCGCACCTGGTTGCCGGGGTAGAGCCGGAAATAGCCCTTGGGCGGCGTCTCGGCGAAATCCTCGCGCTCGATCCACAGCTCGCGCGCGAACGGCACCTGCCGCTTGCCCCAGTCGGGCTTCTGCGGGTGGTTGGGAACCTCGGCGAATTCCTCTTTCCCGTCCGGGTAGTTGTCGATGACGAGCTTCACCGGGTCGAGCACCGCCATGCGGCGCGGCGCGATCTCGTTGAGGTGCTCACGCATGCAGTCTTCCAGTACCGAGTACTCGATCCATGAATCCGCCTTCGACACGCCGATCCTCTCGGCGAAACGGCGGATTCCTTCCGGCGTGTAGCCGCGCCGGCGCGCGCCAGCCAGCGTCGGCATGCGCGGATCGTCCCATCCTTCGACGTGATGCTCCTCCACCAGCTGGATCAATTTCCTCTTGGACAGCAGCACGTACGTGAGATTGAGCCGCGCGAACTCGATTTGCTGTGGCACCGGGCGCTGCAGCAGGCCGTCCCTGGCAAGACGTTCGAGCAGCCAGTCGTAGAACGGGCGCTGGTCCTCGAACTCCAGCGTGCACAACGAATGAGTGATGCACTCCAGCGCGTCCTCGATGGGATGCGCGTAGGTGTACATCGGGTAGACGCACCATTTGTCGCTGGTGCGATGGTGCGCGGCTTTCCGGATGCGGTAGATGGCCGGGTCGCGCAGGTTGAAATTGGGCGACGCCATGTCGATCTTGGCGCGCAGCACGTGCTCGCCTTCCTTGAAGCGCCCGTCGCGCATCTCGCGGAACAACTTCAGGTTCTCCGCGACGCTGCGGTCACGGTACGGGCTGTCCTTGCCCGGCTCGGTGAGCGCGCCGCGCAGCGCGCGCATCTGTTCAGTGTTGAGGCTGTCCACGTAGGCGTGACCACCCTCGATCAGGCACTCCGCCGCGTGGTACATGAAGTCGAAGTAGTCGCTGGCGTAGTACAGATGCGGGCCCCAGTCAAAACCCAGCCATTTGACAGCGGCGATGATCGAGTCGACGTATTCCTGCTCTTCCTTCTCCGGGTTGGTGTCGTCGAAGCGCAGGTGGCAGGCGCCGCCGTAGTCGAGCGCGAGCCCGAAGTTGAGGCAAATGGACTTGGCGTGGCCGATATGCAGATAGCCGTTCGGCTCCGGGGGAAAACGCGTGCGGATCTTCGCTGGGTCTTTCGCCGCGCCCTCGTGTGTCTTCGCCGGCCCCGGCTTGCCGCCCCAGGTGCGCGACACGTGCTTGCCGCTCGTGAGATCGGCCTCGATTGCGGCGCGGATGAAGTTCGATGCGGAAGGCGGCTGCGCAGCGTGCTTCTTCGGTCTGGTGGCGGAGGACTCGGACATGGGATCGCTCGAAAACGGTATTCTAGTGCCGTTCCAACTATATCGGGCTAATCGAAATGGCGGGGGCACGAAGCGAGATGAATGGCATGCGGCAATCGTTTTGTCGATTTAAGTTGGATCGGCACTAGCCGAGCGCGCAGCCGCCTCACGGACTTGATAGAATGCCGCGGGCCGTCACCTGAGCTGCGGGACCAAGATCACGCAAAGCTAAGGAGAGGACATGTCTGTGTTGACCAGATTCGGCCGCGCGGCAGCAGCGGTCCTGATTTCTGTGGGCGTCGGAAGCGCGGCCTGGGCGCAGCAGTATCCGGTGAAGCCAATCCGGATAGTGGCGCCATTCGGCGCCGGCGGGCTGGTGGACGTGCTGGCACGCGCCGTGGGCGAGAAGCTGCGCGCGAGCCTCGGGCAGCCCGTCATCGTGGACAACCGCCCCGGCTCCGGCGGCAACATCGGCGCCGACATCGTCGCCAAGGCCGAGCCCGACGGCTACACGCTGCTCATGTCGTCCGCCGGCATACTCAGCATCAACGAGGCGC
>Ga0184627_10000868_pt1 | contig 11892 bp, 12 predicted proteins | sample PLM3_127_b1_FD_133150 | JGI IMG/M metagenome (GOLD analysis project Ga0184627, IMG submission 133150) | Groundwater sediment microbial communities from an aquifer in East River, Colorado, USA - PLM3_127_b1 | ecosystem: Environmental > Terrestrial > Soil > Riparian zone | place: USA: East River...
ATCCCGACCGCATCCACTGGCTGCGCTGCTTCTCTCTGGTGACCCTGCACCTGGGATGTATCGGCGTGATCTGGGGGGGCTGGAGCTGGACCGCGGTCCAGGTGGCCGCGGCGCTGTACTGGGTGCGCATGTTCGGCATCACGGCGATTTACCACCGCTACTTCGCGCACCGAACCTTCCGCACCTCGCGTTTCATGCAATTTGTTTTTGCCGTCCTCGGCGCGTCCTCGGCGCAGCGCGGCCCGCTTTGGTGGGCGGCCAACCACCGCGAACACCATCGGGAATCGGACACCGCCGCCGATCCGCATTCGCCCATCCGACGTGGTTTCTGGTGGTCCCACGCCGGCTGGTTCATGAGCAGCCGCCACCTCTTGACCAACTACGAGCGCATCCAGGACTTCGCGCGTTTTCGCGAGCTGGTATGGTTGAACCGTTTCGACTTGACCGTGCCCCTGGCGTTGATCACGGGGCTCTATCTCACCGGCGCGGCACTACAACATTTGGCGCCCGGGCTTCACGTCACCGGACTGCAAATGGTCGTCTGGGGATTTTTCATCAGCACGACGGTGCTCTTCCACGGCACGTGCACGATCAACTCCCTGGCGCATCTGATCGGCTGGCAACGCTACGATACCGGAGACCACAGCCGAAATAATTTTTTCCTGGCTTTGATCACCATGGGCGAAGGCTGGCACAACAACCACCACAGGTACATGACTTGCACGCGCCAGGGTTTCTACTGGTGGGAAATCGATGTCACTTACTATATTCTGAAATTCCTGTCCTGGACCGGACTCATTTGGGATCTAAGACCGGTGCCGGCCACGGCTTACCATCCCTCGGAACAACTGCGCCGCGAGCCAGCGATCGCAGGATAAACTCCGTTGACTTGCATTCGAGCGCGCCGCCCTCGTTAACTGCCGCGCCCGTTACCGGCGCAATCACGGCGCCGCGTTCACGCCGTCTATTTCAAGATCGTAAAGCTTGATCACGTTTTCGCGCACGACCTTGCGCAAGACAGCCGGCGGCAGATGACCCAGCTCTTCGGCGATGACTTGCCGCGAGTGCGGCCAGGTGGACGCCGCGTGGGGATAATCGTTGGACCACATCAAGGTGTCCTGCCCGTAGTGGCCCATGATCCATCCGCCCGTCGGATCGCTGAAGAAGGTCGCGTAGACCTGCTCGGCGACGTATTCGCCGGGTAATTTTTTCATAAACGGCAGCGGCGTCTTGGTGCAGAATCGTTTGTAGTACTTGTCCCATTCGTGGACGTAGAAGGGAATCCACGCCACTTCGTTTTCCACGTAGACGAATTTGAGCTTCGGGAAGCGCGCCATGACGCCGCTGAAGACGAGATCGAAAAGGCTGTTGGCGGCGTCGGCGAGCTTGGTGTTGACCGCGGTGCGGTAGGTATCGAGCCCCTTGCGCTCGAAGCGGCTGTAGTTGAATCCGGTAAGAATGTGCAGGTTCACCGGCATGTTCAAATCCTGCGCCGCTTCCCAAAAAGGATCGTAATAGTCGCTGGTGAACGGCAAAGGCTCCGGCGGCACCTGCCAGATCAGACAGCCGACGAGTCCCGCATTCTTGCAGCGCTCCAGTTCTTTGATGCCGTTCTTGATGTTGTAAAACGAGATCATGGGATGCCGATCAGGCGCCCCGGCGCCGCGCGGCAGTAATCGATCATCCAATCGTTGGCGATTTGGAAACAGGCCTCTTGGAACTCCGCATCTTCCAACGCGAACAGGCGCAGTCCGAGGATCGGATAAAGCACTTCCGCCGAAACGCCGTCTATCTCCATTTCCCCGAGGCGCGCCTTGGGGTCCCAGCCGCCGGCTTTCTCGCCGGGGGAGTTGCGCTTGGGAAAATCGGGATACTTGCCCTGCAAAGACGGCGGCAAGCGTTTAACCCACAGATCGTCCGCCTCCATGATATGCGAATCCGCCGAAACGATCTTTTCACCGCCCAGGACTGACTCCGCACTGCGCGCTAAAACGGCTGTGCTCATGGACCATGCCCTCACTTTTAATATGATTTCTGCTATGTTTATTTCATCTAATTCCTTTTGTCCAAGAAAATGGTAAAGTTCCGGTCTGATGGTGATGACTTCGCTTTCCTCTCCTATCCAACCGCGCATGCGGTTCTTATATCTGCCAATGGCGGCCGCTCTGCTCGGCTGCGTCGAATCCATCGAACATGACCAGGCGCGGGGCGCAAAAAAAGCCGAAGAGTTCGTTCAAGTCGCTTTTGTGAAAAGTGACGCAGATAGGGGATACGCGCTGCTCGCCCCCGCGACCAAACGTTACGTTTCGTTGGAACAATTCAAACGAGTGGTTGCCCGGATGCATCCCCAGGCCGCGCCGAAAAGCGTGCGGGTATTGGCACTCGAGCCGATGAAGGGCGAGAAAGCGATCTACGTTTACCTGTCGGGAGAAAACTCAGGAGAGTGGTTTCATTACCGAATAACTCTCGAAGGCACGGCGAAAACTGACTATGGGGTGCTCAAATTCGAGCGCTCCAATGAGCCCTACGCCGGGTCGTCGGACCGGAAAAAACTTGGTGAGTGACGCGGGATTACTTCCTGATGTTGAGCAGTCGGCGGCCGTACTCCTGCAAGAGCTGTTCCCGCTCGTCGGATGGAGGCAATGATTTCAGCCGGTCCTCGATCCGGCCGCGCTCCTCCTGCTTGAGTTCGCTCCAGCGCTCCAGTTCGCGTTGAAGTTTTTCGCGCTCTCCCGTCGCCAGCGGTTCGCTGGCGGGAACCGCATCGTCCGATTTGGCCTCGGCGCTTATGACTGCTTCCGGTTGCACGCCAAGAACCACCGCGCGCTGCGGACGCCCATGGGCGTCGTACATCAAAGCGAAGTTGCTGAAGCCGATGGAGGAAATCAACGAACGGAACGCCGGCTCCAGCGCCAGCCGGTTGAGTCGAAGGTTTACCAGCTGGTTCTCGACCGCGGCGGGCACGATGATTTGAAATCCGGTCCACGCCTCGATAACGTTGAGCGCGACGACGACGGGGGTTTGCTCGAACGCGACGGAAATCTCGCCGTCCCGATATTCAATCGTTTGCTCGTAAATGGAGTTTTCCAGCTCTTGCGGTTGAACGGGCTGGGCGCCCCAGATCATCAGCGTCGCCAGGATAAAGCATGCCTTCTTTGTTCTGTTCATCTTCTTGACCTCGGCTAAGCCAATAACTGAGCAAGTTCCATGCCCCCAAACCCGCATCGATTATTGCTCTTAAGCAACCTTGGTGGCCGCTATTAGGCGATTCCGCAGCTCAATTTGGCCGAAGATCGGTAGGAACGGGACAATTTTGTGCCGACCCGGCGAGGAACCTTACGGCGCGATTTGAGCCCGCGTCCAACTTAATTGACTGGCCGCAATCGCCATGTTACGAACGATCCAACCGTCAGCCCTGAACAGAGAGGAACTTTAGAAAACGTGGAATTCGAAGAACTGAAATCACTGGATCTGCACAGGTGCGCGAGCGTGGGCGACATCGTCGGCGGGATGCGCGGCTGCGCCTTCGGCGCGCGCATGCTCGGCGAAGCGGCAGCCACGATCCATCAAATGATTCTCTCAAAGAAGCGGCCCATCGTCATCTATGACGGCCCGGAACGCTCCCCGCTCAGCCTGCTCCTCCGGCGCTTCGTGACAAAGGAATGGTGCGCGCGCATGGTCCTGCCGTCGGACTACGCGAAAGCGCGGACGCGGGGTGAGAACGCGGTCGTCGTCGGAGCCTTCTCCGAAAGATACGCGCAAGCCATTTATCGGCGACCGGCGCACGCCGTCTTCATCAACGCGTTCGACCTGGCGCGGCCCGGACAAATCAAAGACGGCTATTTCCCCGACGCGGTGTTCGCCGATCCGCGCTACGTCATGCCGGTCATCGACTGCGCGCTTGAGGAATGGATCGGCGGCAAACCCACTTCCGCCCGCGCGCTGGTCGCGCAACTTGCAGTTTACGGCGGCTTGGCCGCGCAGGTCGCGCGCGGCGCCGAGGCCCTTCGTTCCATGATCAGCGACAAAAACTGCCTGCGCTTCCTCACCGTCAGCGGGGCCATGACCGTCGGCAAAATGGATCTGATCATCTGCGACATGATCGAGTCGGGCATGATTCAAGCAATCTCTTCGACCGGCGCGCTGATGGCGCATGGACTGGTGTCGTCGATCGGCCTCAAGCATTACAAGTACAATCCGAAATACAACGACACCGAGCTGGCCAAGCGAAAACTCAACCGCGTGACCGACACCCTGGAGCCGGAAACCAATCTCGATACCGTCGAGGAAGTCATCGGCGAAGTCATCGGCAAGCTCGACGGCGCGCAACCGATCAGCCCGACGATTCTGAATCGTCTCATCGGCAAACACCTGGTGGAGCGCTATCCCGACGAGCGCGGCATATTGAAGTCCGCCTACCTGCGCGGCGTGCCCGTCTTCGTTCCGGCGTTGGTGGATTCCGAACTGGGAAACGACCTCTACATTCATAACCTCAAGCGCAAACGGCGCGGCAAGAAGCCGATCCTGGTGGATCTCGAACAGGACAGCAAAGAGCTGATCCGGTTGGTTACCGGGGCGAAGCGGTTCGGGATTTTTTCCATCGGCGGCGGCGTGCCGCGCAACAACGTGCAAAACGTCGCGCCGCTGATCGAAATCATCAACGAGCGGCTCGGGCCGATATTTCCCAACCGCCGCTTCAGCTACGGCGTGCGCATCTGCCCCGACAAGCCCCACTACGGCCACTTATCCGGGTGTACCTATTCCGAAAACGAGTCCTGGCGCAAGGCGGCGAAAGACGGCATCTACGCCGAAATGCTCGCGGATGCCACCCAAGTGTGGCCTTTCCTGGTCAAATACATCATGGAAACGGGACCAGTATAACGAGGGCTGAAGCGCGGTTCGGCGCCGGTGAAGAGCCTCGAACCTGCGCTGTTGGTTCTCAAGTTCTCAGCAAATTCTTCCAGCGTTCTTTGCAGGCCACCGCGATGCACAGCCGCTCCAGGTGCTGTTCCATCTGCTTCGCTCCCTGCTTCACCGGGTGTTGAGTGAAAAACTTCTCCACGTCGCCTGCAAGCTCGGCGGTCGCCAGGCCGATGATTCCCTCGCACATGCGCGGGATGGAGTTGTCGGGATACTGGAGCAGCATCTCGTCCCAATGAGCTTTCAGGAAGACCCAGGCTTTGTCGCGGGCGTCTTGGTTGAGCAGCAGACCGCGCATGAGATACGGCGCGTTTTGCGTGCGCACCTCGCCGTTGATCGTCAGTTGCAACGTTCGGTCGACGAGCTCTTCACGGCGAAAGTTCGCCAGCGCGAAGAGATAGCGGGTTTCCTCCTGCGGCGTAGCCGCGCTCTTAAACCGTCTTACGAAGTTCTCGTAGTCCGAGCCGCCTCCCGTATGGGAGACGATCGCCGCCAAGGCCGGTATCAAATTGCGATCGACGGCGCGCGCGTCCTTTTCGTATTGGGCGAACAGCGCCCGCGCCCGTTCCTGGCAAACCTCATCTTCACCCACGGTGCCGAGCGCCCCGATCAAATCGCCGCGCAGCTGGCTCTCCAACTCCGTCTCCCCTGCCCGCGGCGACCAGGTGAGCCGTTCGACGGCGGGCGAAATAATCGTCCGGATACGCTCTTGCAGCGACGCGCGCTGGGGCGCGTCGAGTATTCGGTTGAGTTGATGGCAGGAAATAAGCACGGAGGTCCAGACGTTGAGATCCTGTTCGTCGCTTAGCAGATCGATGAGTTCCAAATAGTCCGTCAACGAAGTCAGGCCGGCAAGAGTCGAGGCCCAGGTGTCGTTTACCAGGTTGAACCGTTCCACCGGCGAGAGCATCGTCTGCAAATGCTGCTTCAACGAACGCAGCAACTCGGAACTGTAACGCACGCGATAGTAACCATGCCCGCCGGCGTTTACGACGACGGCTTGTGCCGCCTCGGGCAGTTCAATCCGCATCGCGCCGCCGGCGAGTAAAGCCGTTCGATTTTCTACGGTCGTTCCGGTTCTGAAACGTAAGAAAATCGGCACGTGCCAGGTGCGCTCCGGAATATCTCCATCTTGGAGGTAGCGAAAAATCTGCTGCTTGAGAACCAGATTGCGACCCTCTTTCTCGACGCTGATGAGCGGAAAGCCGGCCTGAAAAATCCAAGTATCCATCAACGCGCGCACCGGCTGGTTCGTCGATTCTTCCAGCGCATCCCACAAGTCGGTGGTCTCCGCGTTGGCGTAGGCATGGCGGCGAAGATAAAGGCGAATGCCGTCGCGCAAGGCATCGGCGCCGAGATATTGTTCCAGCATGCGCAGAACCGATGCGCCTTTTTCGTAAGTCAGCACGTCGAACATGCCCGCTGCCTCTTCCGGTTTTTCCACCGGAAACTCGATGGGCCGGGTGCTTTTGAGACCGTCCACTTGCATGGCCGCGGCGCGCGAAACCGTGAAGCTGTCCCAGCGCCGCCATTCCGGCTTCCAGGCATCGACGGCAAGCATCTCCATGAAGGTGGCGAACGCCTCGTTCAACCACAGACCATTCCACCAACGCATCGTCACCAGATCGCCGAACCACATATGGGCGTTTTCATGGGAGACCACGTCGGCCACGCGTTCCAGTTCGGAGCGCGTCGCTTTGTGCTCGTCCACCAATAACGCGGTCTCGCGAAAAGTGATGGCGCCGAGATTTTCCATCGCCCCGGAAGCGAAGTCCGGGATCGCGATCAAATCCAACTTATCGCCCGGGTACGGAATGTCATAGTAGCTGCTGAAATATTCGAGCGACGCGCTGCCGATCTCCCTCCCGAAGCCGGCCAAATTCTTTTTTCCCGGCACGGCCCACACCCGCAATGGCGCGTTTCCCACCATCAGCGGTTCGCTCGCTTCGAACTCGCCGACGATGAAAGCCACGAGATACGTGGACATTTTCATGCTGTCGGCGAAGACGACTTCTTTTTTCTCCGTGCCCGGCAATGGAGTTATGCGCACCACACTGGCGTTGGAAATCGCCGTCAATCCTGCATCGATGACCAGCGTGACTTGAAACACCGCCTTGAGCGCGGGCTCATCCCAGCAGGGAAAAGCGCGACGAGCGTCCGTCGATTCGAACTGCGTGGTTGCCAGCGTCTTCTCCTGGTCGTGGGCGTTCTTGTAAGTGCTTCGATAGAAGCCGTGCAGCTTGTCGTTCAAGATACCAGAGAATTTTATCTGTAATTCCCAAGGACCCGGCTCCAGTGTTTCAGTGAAATGCAAAGCAGCCTGTTGGTTTTCAGGATCGAGGGTCACAACTCCCCGTATCGTCTTTCCGTCCTTTGTTTTTATCGAAACATCCTGGATCGCCAGCTCAGCGGCGTTGAGGTGAATCTCGCGCACCGGCTCCTTAACCTGGACGGCAACTTTTTCCTCGCCGTTAAAAGTCGCCGACGCCAAATCCGGTGTTAGCCGGATCTCATAACGCTCAGGCGTCACGGTCAGCGGCAATCGGTACGGCCTTTGTTCCGGCATTTTATCTTCCTTGAAAATAACGCGTAAAACTCGGCGACAGACGATAGTCTGCCCTCTCCTTACTCCTTACTCCTTACTCCTTACTCCTTACTCCTTACTCCTTACTCCTTACTCCTTACTCCTTACTCCTTACCCGTTTACCCTTCCGCGCTCATCAGCCGTATCCCGTAGAGCTTCGGCTGCGACACCAAGAGCTTGCGCCAGTTCTCGCCGGCGTCGTGGGTCGCGTAGATCGCGCCGTCGGTGTAGGCGACGCAGAGCGTGTTTGCGTCTTGCGGGTGACTCGCGAAGCCGCAGGTCATGTGCGGGTGCGCTACAGGCAGACTGCCGTTCAAGCGGCGCCAGGATTTACCGGCGTCGTCGCTGCGCAGGATCGCAGACCTCGCGCCGCCGGTCTCCGCCGTGGTGTAGCGGCTGAAGCGCACGGTGTTGTATGGACCCGCGCGCACAGTGCGGTGTCCCGCCCACGATGGCGGTCCGTTTTCGGCAGCACCGAGAAAGATCCGTTCCGGCGCTTTGGGGTTTACCGCCATCGGGATCGCGTAGGCGCGTCCCATTCCGTACTCGAGCTTGTACCAGGATTTTCCGGCGTCATCGGTTCTATAGGTTCCGATTCCCGTACTGGCGTAGAGAGTCTCCAACTGCGTCGGGTGGCGCATGACCCAATGCACATCGCGGTAAACCCGCCCTACTTCGTGCTGGCCCATCTCGTAAGGCACTATGCTCGACGGATCGTTGACCTTTGGGTACGCGGCAGAACTAGCCGGACCACTGATGTCTTCCCAGGTCGTGCCGCGGTCGCGGCTGCGCGCGATGCCGCCCTCTTCGATGCCGGCGACGATCTCGTCGGGCAGGCGCGCGTCGAGCGTGATGCAGCGAATATGCGCGGCGTGGGGCGGCGGTGGAAAAGTCCATTTGTCGTAGTCCGGCAACTTGCGAAACGCCGACAGCTCGCGGAACGAGCGGCCGCCGTTCTCACTGACGTAAACCGCCGCCGGCAGTGTGCCGACGTAGATCTCATTGGGCCGCGTCGGATGCACGGCCATCGCCCATATATCGCGGCATTCGATGCCGCCCGACGGCAGCCACGTCCAATTCGCTCCGCCGTCTTCGCTTACGTGAATCTCGGTGAGCGTCGCGGCGTACACTCGCTTGGGATCGAACGGGTCCTGAGCAACCTCGCGAATCACCTCGCCGTCCATCGCAGAGTTAATGATCTCCACCTCATCGGACCGGCCGTCCCAACGACAACGCACGAGCTTGTCCGCGGTCAGTAAGAACAGGTGCAATGATTTGTCTGAAGGCATAGGTAACCTCCGCAATGATAAGGATGATTGATGTGAGTTGAACGAACAGTCGAGACCTAAACCGAATGAATTACGCTGTCAACAGGCGCGAAATTTTTCTCTGTAATCGCTTTCAGCGGGAATCAATAGCCCTTGACAGGCTCTTTGCCGGTAAGGACTGGAGTTTTCGCTGCAAGGGTGATTCTATGCAGGGTGGATGGATTTCGAACTCGTTGGTCCAATTAGGGACACCGTGACAATCGCAAGCGGGCGAGAGATCCGAGGGCTGGCCCGGCTACGCAGGCGCTTCGGCAGGGGCCGGTGGAGAAAATTAAAGGGCTTCGCCAGGGTCCGCCTCATTGATGGCACAATTCATACGGCCGAGGTACATTAGTACGAGGCCCACGGTATTGGCCGGAAGGAACTCAAAATAAAGTTTCCTTTACTGGATTAATTATGAAAAGAAGAGCAAAGCAAGAGATAGTTTTTGTGGTCTGCATCAACAACAAGCGGTACGAAGCCTCTCTCGAAGTAGGAAAGCTTTACCGGGTTATTCCTGATGAGCAGGCGGAATCACACGGGTACTTACGCGTCGTTGATGAAAGTGGTGAGGACTACGGTTATTCGGCGGAGCGTTTCTTTCGGCTCGAAGTACCCCGCCCTCTAGAGCGAGCCCTACTGAGGGCGTCGTACTGAATTGTCGTAATCCACGGCATATCCCCTGATACTGCGGAGGGATGGTAGAAGTTCTTTGGCCGCTGAGAAAAGGGAACCTCGGGCGCGAAACGTCGCTGTAACCGAAGAGTCCTTGACGGTGGATTTGGTGGACGGACGCACCATTATCGTACCCTTGGTTTGGTATCCCCGCCTGTGGCACGGCACGCCCGAGGAGCGTAATCGCTCTGAGATTTTTGGGGACGGCACATACATTCACTGGCCCGATTTGGACGAGGACTTGACTGTGGCCGGTCTCCTGGCAGGTCTTCCGTCCAATGAGAATCCCCAATCTTTGAAGAAATGGCTGGCGGGGCGAGGCAAGAAAAAGCGTAAGGCGAAATGATCCGGTCGGTTTATTTTCCACAGCGATGCAGGACACCCAGACGTGGAAACAGGTCTTCCGTTCACACATTGTCACAGTGCCATACGCGACTCCGTCGCTCCTTTCGGCTTGACATTGCCAGCGCTGGGGGACTAGGGTCACAGGGAGCCGGAGCCGGGGTCAGGTCTAGCAAGATAGCATGTGTCGTGTTACCTACTACCCATGGCCAGACCGCTGAGGATCGAGTTTCCGGGGGCGTTGTACCATGTAACTTCGCGGGGTGATCGGCAGGAGACGATCTACGATGACGACGAGGATCGGCGTACGTATCTAGAAATTCTGGGTGATGTTGTCGAGCGTTTCGATTGGCTTTGTTACGCGTATTGTTTGATGGGGAACCATTATCATCTGGTGATTGAGACGTTAGAGGGGAATCTTTCGAAGGGGATGCGCCATCTCAACGGCGTATACACTCAGGTATCGAACCGGCGGCACAGAAGGGTAGGGCATTTATTTCAAGGCCGGTACAAAGCCATCTTAATTGATAAGGACAGCTATTGGCTTGAAGTGAGCCGCTACGTGGTGCTTAATCCGGTACGAGCGGGAATGGTGGAGGAGCCGGGTGATTGGCCCTGGAGCAGCTACAACGTCACGGTGGGAGCGAAGAGTTCTCCTGAATGGTTGCAGGTGGACCGCTTGCTGGCGCATTTTGGACAGAAACGGGATATTGCAAGAAAGCGTTACAAGGAGTTTGTGCAGGAAGGTATCGGGCGGCAAAGTCTTTGGAGCGAACTCAAGCGTCAGATTTATTTAGGGGATGAGCGTTTCGTCGAGCGCATGCAGGCCAGGCTGGATGATGAGGAAGCGAACGACGTTAATATTCCCAGGGCACAGCGGCGTGGTGCGCCCCCGACGCTTAAGCTGATCGAGACTCGGCATAAAGATCGAAATCGAGCGGTACTGGCAGCATACGAGACGGGTGAATATAGTTATCAGCAGATCGGCAAGTATTTTGGGATGCATTTTACAACCGTGGGTCGAATTATCCGGACAGCGAGAAAGGTCAGAGGGAATAGGCTTGGATGATTGGGAGGTGCTTTAGTGCTAGACCTGACCCCGAATGCGAATGTCGAATGCGGTGCGGGACAAGATCAAGCAACATCTGGGGCATGACGCAACCAAAACCAGTAGAAGCCGCATCAAGCGTCTCCGAGGACTCAAGCAGCCACAGTACAGGCTGCGGGTCGACGACATCCGGGTCTTTTACGACGTGACAGAGGAGGCCGTCGAGATTCTTGCGATTGTTCCTAAAGCAGAGGCCACCGCGTGGCTTGAGCGATACGGCGAGCCGGTGGCAGAAGACGAGTTGGCCGAACAAAATCGGACCGACAAGGAAGGTGAAAAATCATGAGATCAGTTGCGTTGTCAGAGGTGAAAGACGACCTGTCGAGATATCTGCGCATAGCAGCAGAAGAAGACGTGATTATTACCCGACACGGTAAGGCAGCTGGTATCTTGATCGGCTTTGCGTCTGAAGACGATTGGTTTGACTACCGGCTGGAGAACGACCCAAGGTTTACCCGTCGTATCGAGGCCGCACGTGCAAGTCTGCGCGCTGGACGTGGAATTCGGTTCGAGGACCTTGAAGAGATTGATCACAAGGAGTCTAGCCAACGCGCTGCAACGGCTGCCCGCTACGGGCGCGCCCGCTCAAAGCGTGCCGGCTCAGTCCGCCGTGGGCACCGCTGAGCGCCGACGTTAGCCTCCGGGAAGATTTCGGTGCGGTCATCGACGGTGAAGCGGTCGGCAAGAATCGCCACTGGACGTCCGTGCCGAATTCCCCGTGGCGTTCGTTCCTCTGATTTCACCCGTTCCATGCGGGGCGTTCTCCTTTAAGATTTCGTCGCACGCTTCCCTTACCTGTCTTTCGGCTTGACATTGCCAGCGCTGGGGGACTAGGGTCACAGCATCTAAAGCCACAGGGGGGTATGGGTCATGGCTGAGTCATTGGAGAGTTTCAAAAGCTATATCGGGAAAAAAGAAACGGCCACGGACGTGGTGACGGCGTCGGCGATGTTGAA
>Ga0184627_10000869_pt1 | contig 11890 bp, 11 predicted proteins | sample PLM3_127_b1_FD_133150 | JGI IMG/M metagenome (GOLD analysis project Ga0184627, IMG submission 133150) | Groundwater sediment microbial communities from an aquifer in East River, Colorado, USA - PLM3_127_b1 | ecosystem: Environmental > Terrestrial > Soil > Riparian zone | place: USA: East River...
CAAGCGACCTAGCTCCGTATCTCCAGGCCGATTTTCAAACTGGATGCCCAGCCCATACCGTACAGGCATTCGCCTGCCTCGATTGCTGGACGGCAACGGGCCAAGCACTGGAGGTTGAGATTGACCTGGCTGCAGAGGTTCATCACTCTCATCACTAACCTTAGGCTCTGCGGATGACTCCGCAGCACCTGGCTCAGTCTTCGCTTCACGTGTCGTAGGGTTCCACAGAGGCTAGTGCCAAGACGCGCCCTGCTGCCACCACTTCGCCTTTCCCGATAGGTAACCTCCGCTGACCGCCTGCGTGCCGCTCAACCAGCGAGGCCAGCAAAGGAAATTCATGGGACAGATCCACGAGGACACGCTCGAGATCGCGCTCCAACGGCCGCGTCACGCGACGGCGTGCCTCATCTGTCGGCTCGCGTGCATCACCCCAGGTAGTGAGCTGCTTAGAGACAGCTTCCTGGATGGCCTTGCGGTAGGCAAGATAGGTCGCCCCTCGCGACCCAGTCCTAATGAAGTCCCCCTTGTTGAGCGTCAGGCAGGTTGCAAGCTCAGGCACTTCAATCAGGCCACCGATCCTCTCAGGGGTGACTGGCGACACGCCAAGCCAATCCCACCCACGTTTAATGATCTTACCGAAGGTGCTGATCGCAATTCCGCGCCGCTCCTCCGGTAGTGGCAGGGCCTGACGCACCATATACCCCACCACGGATGGCTTGCGCTTGCGAATCAGACGTACTTCGAGCTGCGCCGATTCAGGCGTTTGCCAACTCTGTTTCTGGAGCAAGCGCCCATTCACCTCGATGGCAACGCCATGTGGATAGTGCTGTGCCAAGAATGGCTCAAACGCTGGATCTAGCAAGGGCTGATAGTGACGGCGCAATGAGGCTTCAAGAAAACCTAGGTCCAGAAGAGGAGAAAGGGCGTGGAGCTTCAGACGAACGGCTGTCCCTCCCTCCTCAACGAGGTTCGGCGGAGGAACCCACTTCCAGGGGGCACGGTAGCGTGACGCCAAGTGCCAAATGGTCGCGACATGAGTCTTGCCACTCCTGGTCTCCGTCAATACCTCCTCACTCACAAGCAGGCCGAGCTTGATTCCCACACCTGCGAATCCGATGCCCTGCCCGCGGATTTTAGTGCTGGCGGCGACGTCGTGGTAGCGAGCCAACTCTCGCCGTTGCATGCCGGAGCCGTTATCTACTACCGTCAGCAAGGCCTGCGCAGCATCAGCCTCGACGCGGATTCGGCTTGCCCCTGAGTCGAGCGAATTGGCCACCATCTCCGAGAGAATCGTTTCCTCAATAGCCCCAGTGTATGCGTCACGCAGATCCTCGAGGAGATGGAGCAGGTCAACGCGAGTCTCGCCCATTAGAGCCCTCAGTTCTAGCTACAACAGTTTCTCCAGAGCTTCCCACTCGATCACCGGCTGGGAGCAGGCGAAGTGATGGCAGACATATGCAGTCGGTTTGCCATCAATGGCGGTCTTGCCTCGGGCTGCTGCTGGCACGTTCTCTGTGGCTACCCCCTCGGTTCCGTCAACGACCACCAATGTTTTGTTCGGCACGTATTGCCCGTGGATTCGCCTCAACAGGTCCTGAATGACGGGGTCGGTCTTCCGGCCCACCAGGACGATCTCCTTTGGCTTGGCCAAATAGAAGTCCAGCGCGCAAAGCATTGCGGCGCTGCCATAGGCGTTCTGATCCATCTGATTCCGGAAGAGCCGCAAGGTCTGCTCGGCTCGGTCGAAGTAGTGCTGTTTGCCAGTATAGTAAAACAACCGCAGACCATTCATCGCCGCCACGGCGTTGCCTGAGGGGATGGCGCTGTCTGTGCCGGACTTCATGCGCTGAATGAGTGGCTCGTGGTCTTTCCCAGTGAAGAAACAGCCGCCCGTCTGCTCATCCCAGAACTGCTCCATCATGACTTCGGTCAGCTCACAGGCTTTGTCGAGATAGGTTCGGTTGGATGTGGCCTCGAAGGTGTCAATAAGGGCTGCCGCCAGGAAGGCATAATCATCCAGGTAGCCGTTGAGTCTTCCCACCCCGTCCGTGACCGTCCGGAAGAGTCGGCCCTGCTGATAGGCATGATCCAGCAGAAAGGCCAGCGCCTTCTCGGCCACGCTGAGATACGCTGGAACGCCCAGCGTTTGATAGGCGTCCACCAATCCCGAGATCATCAAGCCATTCCAGCTCGTCAGGATCTTGTCGTCACGTTGCGGCTTGACGCGACGCTCACGGACCGCGAGCAACTGCCGCCTCGCCGGGGCCAGGACCCGTTCGACCTCCTGTATTTCCTCAGGCTGGAGATTCGCGCTCGCAAGACGGTTGAGAATCGATTTGCCCTCGAAGTTGCCCTCGCTGGTCACGCCATAGACTCGGCAAAAGAGCTCGCCGAGCTCCGTCCCAAGGACTGTCTTGATCTCAGCCGGTTCCCAGACGAAGTACTTGCCTTCGTGTCCCTCGCTATCGGCATCCTGGGCCGCATAGAACCCCCCGCCCGGGTGAACCATTTCACGGCTGACATATTCGAGCGTCTCTTCCACCACCTGCTTGAAGCGGAACTCCCTCGTGAGCCGCCAGCCGTCCAGATAAATGTGCACGAGCTGCGCGTTGTCATACAGCATCTTCTCGAAATGCGGGACCAGCCACTGGCCATCCACGGAGTACCGGTGGAACCCGCTGCCTAGGTGATCATAGATGCCACCGGCCGCCATCCTCCTGAGTTGGTGCAGCACCTTGTCTTGCGCTGAGCGATCGTTCGTCCGGTCGGCCTGACGGAGGAGCAGGCTGAGCGGGGGGACCGTCGGAAACTTGGGTCCATCGCCAAATCCGCCGTGGACCGGCTCATAGAACAGGCCGAGGTCCTCCACCGCCCCATCCAGCAGTGCTTCATTCAATGGCTCCTCAGACAGTTGCGGGGAACTCACTCGCCGCAGCCCGGCCTTCACCCGCTCGATGCTCTTTTGGACTTCGTCAGGATGCTGCCGGTACGCTTCCACCACGCCCAAGAGCACTTGGGGTAAGGCCGGCAGGTTATAGCGCGGCACCGGTGGGAAATAGGTGCCGCCATAGAAGGGCTCTTGGTCCGGCGTCAGAAAGACCGTCAAGGGCCAGCCCCCGCCACGCCCCATGAAGACCTGCGCCGATTTCTGGTAGATGTCGTCCAGGTCCGGACGCTCCTCGCGGTCCACCTTGACGTTCACGAAATGTTCGTTCATGAGATTGCCGATGTCCGGATTCTCAAACGATTCATGCGCCATGACGTGACACCAATGGCAGGCCGAATATCCGATCGACAATAAGATTGGTTTGTTCTCAGCCTTCGCGCGGGTCAGCGCCTCCTCGCCCCAGGGATACCACTCCACCGGGTTGTGCGCGTGCTGTCTCAGGTACGGGCTCATCTCATGGATGAGACGGTTGGTGACTGCCGGCATCTTTGGGGCATCGGACATGGGCCACCTTGGAACTCGTTTGGAGGCATGGTACCCTGCCGATACGAAGCTTCGCAATGGGTGACAAGGCAAGGGGCATGGGCATGGGTGTGGGACCGGTTGTCGTTTGGTGGCTTCTACTGACAATGTGGCCGTCTGCGGCTTCAGCCGGGCCGGCCGAGCATCAGGGTACCCTGGCCAAGGCGCTCGCCGGTCTGTCGGGGGACCGGATGCTAGCGGATGTGGCTCGCCTCAGTGCTCGGGACTTCAACGGCCGCCAGACCGGCACCGAGGACGATCTCCGTTCCGGCCTCTTTGTCGCGGAGCGGTTTCAATCGCTGGGGTTGCACCCCGCTGGCTCCCAGCCACTCAGCGCTACGTCCACAGGACCATCCGGACAGGCTGCCCTGTCCCAACCTTGGTCGATGACGGAACCGGTCTCAGTCACCAGAATCGGGGATACCCCCCAATTGGAACTGTTTTCCGGCTCTCTGACCATCTCCACCCATCCTGGAACCGACTATCTGCCGATTCTGGACTCCCCGCCGGTCAGTGTGACCGCGCCGGTGGTGTTCGTGGGCTATGGCATCTCTGATCCGGCGAGCGGATTCGATGAATACCAAGGTCTGGATGTGAAGGACCGTATCGTGTTGTTCCTCAGGGGCAAACCGGAAAAATATCCCGCACAGGTCACGCACGCCGACAAGGAGCGGGCGGCCCGTGACAAAGGCGCCGTCGCTTTTTTAACCGTGACCGGACCGGTCATGAGCGCATACGAATCGCGCCGAGGGATGGGAACCGGGCCGCTGGCCTACTACGGTCAATCTAGCGGCGGCAGCCGGCCCACCCTACCAGGCGCGTGGATCAGTCCAGCCTTGGCTGACAGAATGTTTTCCGCGCAGGGGTCTGCAAAGGAAGGCGCGTTGCGTGAGATCCAGGAGCAACTTAACCGCACACTAGCTCCCAAGTCCGCTTCAACGGACGTGTCGGCGCAACTCAAGTGGAACAGCACGCAGGCATCGGGCACTTTGATGAACGTCCTGGCGGTCATCCCGGCTCGAGATTCCTCAGCCCAGGCTGAGGCGGTGCTGATCGGCGCGCACCGCGATCATTTCGGCCGCCAGGCCGGCCTGTTGTTTCCCGGCGCTGATGACAATGCCTCCGGGACAGCTGTCCTGCTGGAGGTCGCCCGAGTACTGGTCCAGTCCGGTGTGAAACCCAAGCGGACGATCCTGTTTGCCTCCTTCAGCGGCGAGGAGCAGGGGCTGCTCGGCTCGAAGCTGTATGTACGCCGCCCATCACGGCCCCTGGGCAGCACCGTGGCGATGATCAACGTCGACCATGCCGGGATAGGAAACGGACGCCTCACGGTGGGGGTTGTCGGGCTGCAGAAGGGGATCGCAACCGAGGCTGGTCAACTCGCCGGCTTAGGAGACAAACTCGATCTCTTCGGCTTTTTTCCGGGCGGGGATCACGTGCCGTTCAAAGAGGCTGGGATTCCCACCATCGCGATCGTTAGTGCCGGCGCGCATCCGCACTTCCACCAGCCGACTGATACCGCGGAGACCATTCAGCCTGAGATTCTTCAGACCGTGGCCCGTTACGTCCTGGCCTTGACCTGGCACCTGGCGAATGCGCAGTGACAAAGCTGTCTCAATCTGTTTTCTCTTTCGACTTGGGCAGGATTCACTCCTTCCTTTCCCTGGGGGTTCTATCCTTGTTATGACAATCTTGCTGTGTCCAAACGAAGCCAACCCCCTATTCTGTGCTTCGCCGCATGAGGAGAAATTTCACCCCGACGACATGCACGTCCTCCTGCCCCACAGGAAGTGGGCGGACCCACCGCACTTCAGCCAATCTGGCCTCCCTTAGAGTCCCATCCGATCCCAGCATCTGCAGCCGCAGCATGTCCCGCACCGTTGGAGCCCTGTCCATCAGGAGGCACAAGCCCCCGTCGCTGATATTGATCGTGACACCCATCCGCTCATCGCGTGCCATGATCACTGTGTGCGTGTCAGAAGCCTCGTATTGGTAGCCAATCAGCCGTTGCAGGGAACATCGTGTCTGACGCGGGGGTACATTAGTGACCTGCTCCCAATCTGTCCAGGCCTTCGTTAGATAATCCATCGCCGGAAAGGTATCCCTTCCTGCTGGGGTCTGCTCAGCGTTTTGCTTCGATGAACACGTTCCAGTTTAGGTTCGCCTGCGCGTTCGTGGCTGGTTCATGCTCAGCACATTCGATGCGCAGGAGCCGGTCACCGAACGGGGCATCCACATAGTCGCAGTGGTGCGGGTTCTCTGGGTCGGCGTAGACGTTCGGACGAAAATACCGGCAGGTGACGCACATCCGGGCAATTGGGATTTCACCTCGTTCTTGGAGCATCCGGATCATCTTGATCAGCAGATGCAGCAGCACCACTTGCTCACCAGGTGGGAGCTGGTCCGCCACGCCTGCAAGGAAGTCCGGCCAGCCTGCCGTCTCGTCCGCCTTTCGTCGCCCCTTGACAGTCAGCGTGACGTTGACGACCCGCCCGTCGCTCAGGGAGCGGTCCCTGTTGACCAGACCTTTCTTTTCCAGGGTCTGGATGACCTCGGATATCGTGGGCAGTGACACCGCCAATTGTTCCGCTATTGCCGAGACTGTCAGGTTCTGATTCGCCCGTATGCGCAGCACGCTGAGAGTTTGAGCTTGGAGAGGCGCCAAGCGGCGGATGCCCGCTTCCTTCCATGCCCGATGCTTCATCGCCAAGCCAATCTTGCTCAATCCCGCTGCCACCCTCTGCGGCAGCGGCTCGGTGCCGGTTTCCAGCGGGTTCTTCTTCACGGCTGGCCCTCTTTCATCAAGAACGAAGCCATTTAGTTCGTGGTCCTAAGTAACGGGAGGTCATCCTCCGGCTTCACTCTGTTCCTGTCAAGCCGCTTCTCGAGCTAGCCTTGAGGCAGGCGAAAGGAAGGCAAGCATGATTGCCCGATGGCACAGATTGGGAGGCACATCGGGGTGAAAACAGGTCTTCGTGTTGAATTACGGAATGTCGAGGAGTGACGACTCGATCTCCGGAAGGGGCGGGAGTTCCCGGGGGGGCGAGGGGAAAACCGTCGGCGATCCAGCCAGTATGTTCGTTCCCGTGCCAAAGGAGAAGAAGCCCTGGTTTCCACCCGCGACCAGACCCACGGCCAAGCGCGGGCCGAGCGTCATCATGCCCCCCATCCAGGCGGGCCCGTTGGGGGTCCGGAAGTTGAAAGATTCAAAAGTCCCGGCACTGTACATGTAACCCTGGATGCCTTGAACATCGGTGTAGAAACTGCCCGTCGGACCGGTCAGACCGTGCAGGGCTCCGACTCCGCCGTTGATGCCCCGGACGCCGGATACGGCCTGGGCCCAGGCAGGGGAGTTTAACGCAAGGCAGACCATGGCTACAAATATGGTCCATCTAAGATATTTCATGACAGCCACCTACGTTGAGGATTATAGTATGGCTCGAACCGACCCATAGATCTAAGGGGGACGTTATGCTGACACTCTACTCATTTTATCGTCCGTTATCAATGATCGGAGCCTTTCTGGTCCTCTCGGTCCTGCTGCCACTTGGAAGCGTACGGAGCGCTGAGCCTTCGATGCAGACCCCGACAGAGCGCAAGGAAGCAGCCTCCCTGGCGGACGCCGTGCTTCGGGCGCTTCAGCAGAACCTCGATATTTCGGTTAGCCGCCAGACCAAGGAGAGCCGGCTGACCGATATCGTGTTCGAGCAGGCCAAATTCGACCCTCTGTTGAGCGTCAACGGCCAGTATAACCGGTCGGTTTCGCCTCTGAACCGGCCGATCCTCGGGTTTGGTGGGAACGTTGCCGGTGTCGGAGGTGAGCCGGCCGCCTTCGATCAGAACAGTTCTCAGGTGACCCTTGACATGACGCAAAATCTGCTCACCGGAGCCAACTACGATCTGAACTTCAGTCCCGCACGGACGTTTGTCGGAGGGGATCCCCAATTCCTGTTCAATCCCGGGTATCAGTCCGGCTTGGTTTTTACGCTGACCCAGCCGTTGCTGCGCAACTTCGGCAAGGACATCAACCGGACCTTTATCCAGATCGCCCAGAACAACGCCAAGGTAGAAGAGCACGTGTTTTTGGACCGAGTGCTGGCGGTCATCGCCACCGTGGAGCAGACCTTTTGGGAATTGGTTTTCGCCAATGAGAACCTGAATGTCGCCAAAGCCGCGCTAAAGGCCGCCGAGGAGTTGCTGGCCACCAACCGAGCCAAGGCAAAGGCCGGCGTCATGGCGATCGTGGATGTCCTCCAGGCCGAGGCGGCTGTTGCCTCCCGCGTTGAACAGGTGCTGGTCGCTGACAAGGCGGTCCGAGATCAGGAGGACCAGTTCCGACGGCTCTTGAATCCCTCCGAGGAGGAACTCCGGCAGGATCTTCGGTTAGTCCCGACCGACGAGCCTGTCAAAACCCTGGAGCCGATCAGCCTCCAGGAAGCCATCGATGTCGCCATGGAGCGGCGTCCGGAAATTCTCCAAGCCAACAGGAACATCGAGACCAGCGATCTCAACGTCAAGTTTGCCAAGAACCAACTTCTGCCCAACCTCTCCTTCCAGGGAACCTCGGGTCTCGCCGGCCTCGGAAAGGACTGGGGGGACACGCTCCAGCGAAACTTCAGCGGTGATTTCTATAACTATGGGGCTGGACTGGTGCTGAGTTTTCCCATCGGCAACCGATCAGCCGTCAGTCAATACAACAAGCGCCTGCTTGAAACCAGGAACGCGCAAGCCTCGCTCCAAAGTGTTCGGCAGCAAGTGATAGTCAGCGTCAGGGAGGCGGTACGCCGCGTCCAGACGGATTTCAAGCGGATCGAGACCACGCGATCTGCGCGGATCATGGCCGAAAAGCAACTCCAGGCCGAACGTGAACGGCTCAATGTAGGATTGAGCACGACCCGCTTTGTGCTGGACTTTCAGCGTGATCTGGCCACGGCCCAGGGGAACGAGGTGCGGGCTACCGTGGATTACAACAAATCGCTCTCGAACCTGGCTCGGCAAAAAGCCACGACGCTCGAACGGTACCACCTCGAACTGCAATAGACTGTCAAGGCTTGGTTCCTCTTCTGGGCCGAGGGCTGTTCATCGTTGGACTCCGTCGCCGTTCACGCGGTTGAGCCAGCCGAAAGGAGCACCAATCCACAACCGGAGAGGCTTGCCGGTCTTGCTCTGACGCCTATCTTGACGACCGGCCTCTACTACGCCTTACCACCTCGACTGCAGTACCAGCCTGCGATTCTGTTCCTCCCGCAAGTGCTGGCCTATGTGGGGCTGACGGTCTGGATCGCTCAGAATGACCGCATCACTGAGCGGCTAGGTCTGAAGCTCCATCAATTTCGTCAGGGACTCCGGTGGGGTGCCGTGACTGGGCTGGCCCTTGGCTTGCTCAACGTATCCGTGATCCTCCGGGCCGTGCCATGGCTTGGAGGCGATATTGAATTTTTACGACAGACTCCGCACGCGCAGGTTCCTGTGGCGCTGATGCTCCCCTGGACGATTCTGCTGATTGCGGTCGCCATCGAGCTGAACTTCAGGGGATTTCTGTTAGGGCGATTGCTCACGCTCTGTGAGAATTCCCGGCTTCAGCAGCGCGCATGGATGGGACCGGCGCTGGCAGTCGGAGCCACCGCGACAGCCTTTGCTTTCGACCCCTTCATGGTCGTAACCTTTAAGCACCTCCATTGGATCGCGATGTGGGACGGAATCGTTTGGGGGACGATCTGGTTGCGCCTGAGAAACCTCTGGGCCACGATCGTGGCGCATGCGGTCGAAGTGATGGTTATGTATTCGGTCCTCAAGATGGCGCTATAGCAATGACTCCTTCTTTTTCCTGCTACCTGGTCAACGAACCGTTCGGCGATCCCGGGCTCTATGTGGAGATCAAGTGGGCGCGGCGGGCGCTGTTGTTCGACCTCGGTCAGAATGATGCGTTAGGACCGAGCAGGCTGCTCCGGGCCGGAGAGATTTTCGTTTCTCACACGCACATGGACCACTTTATCGGTTTCGACCGTGTCCTCCGGGTCGCACTGGGTCGAGGAAAGACACTGCGACTCTTCGGGCCACCTGGCCTGATTGCGAACGTCACCGGAAAGCTACGAGGCTACACCTGGAACCTCGTGGACGGCTATCCGCTGGCTATCGAGGTGAAAGAGTTTCACCCACAGGTGGTCCGGTCGGCCACCTTCCTTGCCACCGAGGGCTTCACCCCGCGCGAGGCCCCGCCTCGTCCCCGCTCGGATCTCTCTCCTGTCACACCCTTTTCCGTCCTGGAAGACTCCATGTTCACTGTGCAGGCAATCGCGCTTAATCACCGGATCCCTTCGTTCGCGTACTCGCTCCAAGAACAGTTTCATGTCAACATCAACAAGGAACGGTTGCACGCGGCAGGCCTGCCGGTCGGCTCATGGCTCAAGGAGTTGAAACACTACCTTTGGCAGGGCCAGCCAGATGACTTTCGATTCACCGCCACGCTCTACTTTGAACATCGCCGAGAGGAACGGGAGTTCCAATTGGGTGAGGTCCGGGACCGGTTCGTCACGATCACGCGCGGCCAGAAAATCGCCTATGTGGTGGACGCCAGATACGATGAGGAAAACGAAGCGAAGATCGTCGAGCTGGCGCGAGGCGCGGACATCTTCTATTGTGAAGCACCCTACCTGGAGCGCGACGCAGACAAGGCCAAGGAACGGTACCACCTCACTGCCCACCAAGCCGGCCTCATGGCGAGAAAGGCGGGCGTCCGCAATCTGGTTGTGTTCCATTTTTCGCCCCGTTACACGGGACAGGGCGAATTGATCGTTCACGAAGCCCAAGAAGCTTTCCAAGGGGCACGTGTGGAATCATGAATAAAGGAGCCGAGGTATAGAGCTGGTCTACTTGCGAGGAGGATGTGAATGAGTGAGTTGACGAAGTATACCCTCTATTTCCTGCTGGGAGGCTTCATTGTGAGTGTCTCCACCTACGTGGGTGCGCAAGGCAAAGGATTTCTCGCAGCCTTCGCCAGCACCTTTCCGACGATCACCGGTGTGACCTTTATCTTGATCTACCTGAACGGCGGGCAGGACGCGACCATGAGCTATGCCAAACACCTGCTCTGGTTCGTCCCTCCGTGGCTCGCCTACGTGAGCTTCATGATCCTGACCCTGACCCGTCTCGGCTTTTGGCCCGCCATGGTCGGCTCCCTCACGCTCTACATAGGCTGCGTCGCGCTCATCAAACTGGCGCTGCGGTAGGCTATCTCAAACGAGGCTTCCTTTGAACGAGACTCCTCCATCCTGCGACCTTGTTGTCGAGGGCGCGAGGCAGAACAATCTCAAGAATATTAGCCTCAGGATTCCTCACAATGCCGTCACTGCGATCACCGGCGTGTCCGGCTCCGGGAAGTCGTCGCTGGCGTTCGACACGCTGTTCGCGGAGGGCCAGTGGCGGTACGTGGAATCGCTCTCCACCTACGCCCGTATGTTCCTGGAGAAGGTGGATCGCCCTGATGTAGATCGGCTGACCAATGTCCGGCCGGCCATCGCGATCGAGCAGAAGAACCAGGTCCGCACTGCTCGGTCCACCGTCGGTACGGCGACCGAGATCTCGGATCTCCTCCGGTTACTCTTCGCCAAGGTGGGCCGGCCGATCTGCCCGGATTGCCAGGAGGAAGCCCGCGGCTTCCATCCCGGCTCCGTCGCCGATGACCTGCTTGCTCGCTTTCCCGACGCGCGCGCGATGATCCTCTTCCCGATCAAGGACCCGGGTCCTGGCCATGATCGCGCTCTTGTGGAGTCCTTGCTCACCCGCGGGTTTGTGCGGGTGAAATTCGGGAACGAGCTGGTGGACCTTCAGCCCGGCACGGCTATCCCGAGACCCCCCTCACCTTCACCTCTCCCCCGCGGGGGAGAGGGATGGGGTGAGGGGAAGCCCGATCTCCACGTCGTCCTGGATCGGTTGGTGCTCCGCCCTGATAACCGAAACCGCGCGACCGAAGCAGTGGAGACCGCGTTTCGGGAGGGAGATGGAATTTGCCGGGTGGACGTGATCGGTCAAGTGTCGCAGATCTACAGCATGCGGTTTCGCTGCCAGTGCTGTGCACGAACCTTCGAGCCAATCAGGCCAGTGCTGTTCTCCTTTAACCATCCCTTGGGCGCCTGTCCGGACTGTAAGGGCTTCGGCAACATCCTTCGGTACGATGAAGATCTTGTTGTCCCTGACCGAAACCGCGCTCTGGCGGACGGCGCCATCGAGCCCTGGACCAAGCCAGGCACAGACTGGTGGCAGAAGCAGATGTTGCTGGCGATGAAGCGGCGCGGAGTCAGCCTGACGACTCCCTACGCCAAGCTGTCAGCCAAGGACCGGGCGCTGCTTTGGGAGGGCGACAAGAACTTTGAGGGCATCAATCAGTTTTTCGAGTACCTGGAGCACAAGCGGTACAAGCTG
>Ga0184627_10000870_pt1 | contig 11885 bp, 11 predicted proteins | sample PLM3_127_b1_FD_133150 | JGI IMG/M metagenome (GOLD analysis project Ga0184627, IMG submission 133150) | Groundwater sediment microbial communities from an aquifer in East River, Colorado, USA - PLM3_127_b1 | ecosystem: Environmental > Terrestrial > Soil > Riparian zone | place: USA: East River...
TCGAACTCGAGCACGGGCGGCGCGCCCTTGCAGCATTCGCCCGTGGGCGGGTTCAACTCGGCGCCCCGCTCGTTGTTGTTCAGCGTCGCGGAACTGCGATGGAGGATCCAGACGTGGTCGCGCTCGTCCACCCAGATGCCGATCGTGGCGCCAAGGAGCCAATGGTTCGGCAGCGGCTTCGGCCAGAACGGGTCGACCTCGAAGCGCGGCGCACGGACCGTGCCGCCATTTTGGGCCGCAACCACCTGTTGCAGCACGGTATCGGTGAACGCCAGGCCTCCGAGGACCACTACGAAGATCGCCGCAATCAACAGGTTCCGTCTCACCTTAGACCTCCTTCTCAGCGGGCCAGCGCGTATTCCTTCGTACGTGGTGTCCGGCTGAAGCCGGACACTACGTACTCGTGAAATTCGGTGTAGAGCCTAGCACCGCGGCCGGCGTTCTCCAAATGCCTACCCGGATTCAGGTCGTGGGACCCACATCCGGTCCGGCTTCCGACGGCATCTCTTTGGCGTATGCCGAGCCCGGCTTCATCCGCACCAACACGCGCGCCAGCCAGATGGTCGCCGCCACGGCCACGACCGCCATGGCCCATCGAACGATGCTCGCGAGCAGTACCGCATCGGCGGCCGGCCACGGAAACTGGAGCAGCTGCGCCCCTCGTTCCGTCAGCCAGTGCCACGCGGTATGGGCCACGAGTGCCGACAGAATGATCGTGCCCATGCGCTCGGCGACAACGAATCGGAAGAGGACGTTCAACGCCGGAAGCACGACGGCCAGGACCACGAGCTGCCCGAGCTCCACGCCGAGGTTGAACGTCAGCAGCGACGTCAGCAGATGCGAGCCGGCAAACTGGAGCGAGTCGCGGAGCGCGAACGAAAAGCCGAAGCCGTGCACGAGGCCGAACGCGAACGTAATGAGCCAGCGGCGCATCACGTTCGCCCCGACGATATTCTCGAGCGCCATGTAGACGATCGAGGTCGCGATCAGCGTTTCCACGAGCGGCGGAAACCACAAGCCGCCGGGTGCCATGTCGTACGCCGAGGCGATCAATGTGACTGAATGCGCCACGGTGAACGACGTGACCACGGCGACGAGCGTTCCTACGCGGCGAATCGGTATGACGAGACACAACAGGAACAGCAGATGGTCCGTACCGCTGAGGATGTGCTCGAAGCCGGACTGCACGAAACGCCCCGCAGCCTGATGCCACCGGGGGTCGAGCCTGACAAGGCCCGCATCGTCGTGCAGCTCGAAGGCGCGCTCCCGCCCGTCCGGGGTCAGAAACCGAAGACCGATCGTGACGCGCAAGCCCAGGCGATGAAGCTCCGGGGCAATCGAAAAGTGCGACTGATCCGAAGCGATGGGGTACTCGAGCAGGGCGTCAAGCATGCCCTGTTCCCAGTACAGATCTACGTCATTGGACAGCGATGGGCCGGTGACGTGCGCCAGCGCGTCCTCATAGCGCCGAAACGACGGGTCGGACGGCAGCGACACGCGGACCGAGACAAGCTCCGGAGCACCAAGCCGGGTGTCTTCCTCGTACAGGGCGACCTCACGCGCAATCCAGACTGTTGCGGCGGTTCGAAGCGCGTCATCGGCGCGCGCAAGGTCGAGGTAGCCTGGCCCGCGCAGCGGCACGTCAATGTCGCGCATCGCCTGCAGCGGCACGCGCACGAGAAAACGGAGCCGTCCGCCTTCTGGCTTGAGGAAGGCCTGGACGATGACGTCGTTCGGGATATCGTGGGCGAACGAAGACGGGACGCCGACCGCAAGGGCGGTGACGACCGCGACACGCACGGCGGTGGATGCGTTAACGAACGGCCGCACCGGCGAAGGCCCTGCTAGACATCGTCCACGCAGCGAAGACAGCCACTCCGGGAGTGCACAGCGATCTGAAAACGGTGGCGCGCCTGATTGGCATTCTCCTCATCCACCGCCACGTCCGGAGGCCTGAAAGCCTCCGGCTACCGTGACTGAAGGCCTCTTGGCTACCGTGACGTCGTCGTGGCTTCCTGCGGCAGTTTGAACGCCACGAGCTCGCCGCTGTAATTCCCGCCGCTGATCGACACGACCAGATGTTGTCTGCCGTTCAGCATATAGGTCATCGGCGAGCCGGTCTGCGGAGCCGGCATGTAGACCGCCCCGACTTCCTGTCCGGTCGCCTTGTCGTAGGCGCGCAGCATCGCGCCGCGCTGCCCTGACGGTGTCGTGAAGAAGCCGCCCTCTCCCGCAATGACGAGCGACCTGGTGACCAGCGTGCCGATCCGCCCGATGCGTCCGGTTTTCGGGATCGTCACACCCTTGAGCGCGGGATGATTGCGGATATTATCCGGCGTCTCGCCATGGACGATCTGCCAGACCATGTCGCCCTTGTTGAGATCGATCGCCGTGATACGGGCGTACGGCGGCTTGACGAGCGGCAACCCCTGCACCGTCAGCGCAGGCGCGGCCTCTCCTCCGGCGGCGCCCGCCGCCGGCAACACGGGCGGCGGCAACGCCGGATTGGACGCCGTCCCCCGGACGTAGCGCATGTCCGACCGCTTCCCGTCGGACTCGATGAGCCCGAGGTCGGAGATCTGGTCGATGGAGTACACGTACATATAGTTCGTTTCGGGATCGAGCGAGCCGCCAAACCAGTTCACACCGCCGCCCGTCGACGGCAGCATCAACGTGGCCAGCGGTCCTTCCCACCGGCTGACGACAGGCGGAGTGAAGAGCGGCCCGAGCTTGTAGCGCGAGACGAGTTTGACCGCCTCGGCCCGAAGCGCCGGCGTAAAGTCGATCAGATCATCGATCGTGACCCCCTGCCGGGCGAAGGCCGGCGGCTTCGTGACAAAGGGCTGCGTCGGGCTGGTCTTCTCGAGGGGAATCGTTGACGCCTCGACGGCGCGCTCTTCGATCGGCCACACCGGCCGTCCGTTGGTGCGATCGAGCACGTACACCCACCCCTGCTTCGTCGGTTGCGCGAGCGCCTTGATCGGCCGGCCGTCGACCACGATGTCGACCAGGATGGGCGCGCACGGGATGTCGAAATCCCAGATGCCATGGTGCACGAGCTGGTAGTGCCAGCGCTTCTTCCCCGTCTTCAGCTCGACGGCCACGATGCTCTCGCCGTACAGCCCGTTGCCGGGCCGGTGGCCGCCGTAGTAGTCGCCGGTGGGGAGCTCGACGGGCAGGTAGACGAGGCCCAGTTCCTCGTCGATGCTCATCTGCCCCCACACGCCGGCGTTCCCACTCGTCGCGGCAGCGCCGCTTTCCCACGTCTCAATCCCCGGTTCACCGGCCGTCGGAATCGTGTGAAAGATCCACAGGCGCTTCCCGGTCCGCACGTCGAAGCCGCGGACGTATCCATTGTCGTTGTCCTTGCGTCTAGGAATGCTGCCCGGCATGTGCGCCGCCCCGATCACGACGACGTCGCCCGAGATGACCGGAGCGGCATGCAGGCCGATCTCGCCGGTGATGGGGTCCATCTCCTGGTCGTTGTTCAGCTTCAGATCGACGAGGCCATTCCGTCCGAAGCCAGGCACACGGGCGCCGGTTTTCGCGTCCAGCGCGATCATCTGGTATCCCGGGGTGACATAGACGATCCGGGCCTCGCGCCCGTCGGTCCAGTACGCCAGCCCGCGGCCCGAGAGCTGCCTCGGCGCCGATTCGCCGCGCTTGCCTTCGTTCTCGCTGTGCATCCATAGCATCTCGCCGGTCGCTGCATCGAGCGCCACGACGGCGCGGCGGGTGCCCGCCGTCGAGTACAGCACGCCGCCCACCATCAGCGGCGTGGACTGAAGGTTGAACTCGGGCCGCGGGCCGAGGGCGTCCGTCTTGAAGCGCCACGCGACTTCGAGCTTGGAGAAGTTGTCCTTGTTGATCTGATCGAGTGGCGCGTACCGTGTGCTGCGGAGATCGCCGCCGTAGGTTCGCCACTCGCCTCTCAAGGCGCCTACCGGTGCAGCACTCTGCGCCAGTGCGCCGATCGACGCGCAGACTGCGACAGTCAGAGCGGCGGCGGCCGCGGACCAGACAACGTGACTGCGTTTCATGTTCGCTCTCCTCTATGGCTGCGGCCGGTTGCTGACAAACGTGATTTGCGCGAGCACCGTGGTATCCGTGACGTCGGGATTATGTCGTTTTCCGGATCCTTACGCGCCCGACCTTGTTGACGCCGCTGTAGGCCAGCAGGAGGTCACCGTTCGGTGCCGTCACCATGTGCCGCACGACGCCGCCACCATTAGGGATGTCCCACTTCTGGAACGTCCTGGTCGCGGGGTCGAAGCGTACCAGCGTGTTCGGCTCCACGCCGGATTCGCTATACCAGACGGCCCCATCCGAGGTCACGCTGATGCCGTACGGCTGCGACGGCGGCCCGGCCGGCGAGGGAAACTCCTGAACCTGCTTCGTCCTCAGATCGAGGCGCCCGAGGAAGCCGCGCGCGAAGTCCGTGTACCACACGATGTCGTTCGCGTCGACCGCGATGCGCCGTGGCCGCGCCCCCTCAGGCAGTGTGTATTCAGTGATCTCCAGCGTCCTCGGATCGATCGTGCCGATCTTGTTCTTTGCGAACAAGTCGAACACAGGGGTGCCGTTCGACATGATCACGATGCCGTACGGAGCCGAGCGGGGCGCCGCCGCCTGCTTCAGAGTGACAACGCCGGTCTTCGGATCGAGCCTGCCAACGAAGTTGCCGCCCTGCACCGTAAACCAGAGGACGCCATTCCGGTCGAAAATCGGCGTGTGCGGATCGCGCGCCGTGGGATCGGGCATCTTGTATTCACTGACCTGCCCGGTCTTCGGATCGAGCTTGCCAATGAGACCAGCCGCGTTGCCGGTGTACCAGATGTTGCCGTCGCGATCGGAGACGAGGCCATGGGGGCCGTGCCGTCCGGGCAGCGGGAACTCACGCACCTGCCCGGTGTTCATGTCGACGCGTCCCAACGTCTGCGCCCTTTGCCCCGTGTACCACAGGCTGCGGCCATCGATGCCGAAGGCCGGGTCATGCGGGTGCGCGTTGGGCGTCGCCGTCGCCCACTCGGTGAACTCCACGTCGACTTTTGCGGCGCTCTGACCCAGAAGCTGCGGCGCGAGCAACGCGCAGCACGCCGCGACAATGGCCATACCTGTGAGTCGGCGTAAACGGATCATGGCTCCTCCTCTAATAAACAATACCTGATTACCATCACCGTGGCGCATCCGCAGCTCGCCCGGGGTGGATTCCAGCTCTCGGCACGTTTCGCGACGGGTGACGACGCCAGCCGTCATGCCGGCGTGTTCCGTCCCGTCGACGAGCTGACGGAAGTTGTTCCCGACGACGGCGGCCGGATCATGTACGTCCAGCACACGGCCGCGGGCGCGTCAGTGCCGATGCCGGGCTCGGGCCGCTGGCAGTTCGAGTGGATTGCACCTGCCGCCACCACGCCCATCTCGTTTCACCTTGCTGCCAACGCTGCGAACGGGGACGGCCTGTCGCGCGGCGATTTCATTTACACTGCTACTGTGATATCTCCGCCAGCAGCTGCCGCGCCGTGACGAAGCGGGGCTCGATGTCGACCGGCACGTCCTTCAAGCGATCGAGCACGACCTTCACCTCGGGGCGAACGACGGCGAGTTTCTCGATCATCTGTGTCGCGTCGGCATACCCGCCGACCGCCTGCAGGGTCATGATGTCGCGGGTCAAGTCGATGACGTTCTGCCGGATGCGCACAGGATTGACGGCAAACGTGCCGTCTGACGCCACGGTCACGCCGCCGTGGTCGAGAAAGTAATTGAGCTGCATCGCCACGCCGCGGCCGTGCGCTTCGTTGATGCCGAACCGAATCGACCGGAACATCGAGGCCAGATACGTCGTGTACATCGTGTCATTGAACGACGTGTCAAGCGTGCCGCGATCGACGAGAAACTGCAGCGCGAAGAGGCCCGAGACGTCGGCTTTGGCCTCTTCAATCGCGCTGTAGGTGTCCTTCAGCTCCTGCCGCACGGTGGTCGCCCGCCCGCCAACCGTGATGTTGTGCGGCCCGAGGCCGTGCATCAACTCGTGCATGAGGATGTGCGTGAAGAACGCGTCGAACGTCACGTTCCCCTGGTCCACCGCCGCGAGCGCGACCTTCGAGATCGGCTGCAGGACCATCCGGAACTTGGCTTCCTGGTTGTTCTTCAGCATCACGCGCTTGCTGCCCTTTTCTTCAGTGATTGTCTCGTCGTTCGGCAGGTTGAACGCCGCGGTCTGGACACCATGGTTCGCATCGCCGGACGAGAACACGGTATTGACCACCCGAATCGGCGCCATGGCGCCGAGCGTCGGGTTCCGGTACTTCGGATCGATCGGCAGGTTGTTCTCGATCCCCTGCAGCTCGGCTCCGAACCGCGTGAGCTTGTTCGTTTCCACGTCATCACGGATCGTGATGAACGCCTCGAAGGCGGCCTTGTAATTGAACCACTCGTCCTCGTACACCTCGTACGGGCCGATCGTCGGTTCGATGGTGGCGTCGAGCTCCATCCACGCGACATCGCTCGCGTAATAGTCGTTGCTCAGCAGCGAGTCCGCGCGGCTTTCGAGGAACGCCTTCAACGTCGGCTGGCCGGTCAGCGCGGCCGCTTCACGAAGGAGCGACGCCACCTGCTCAATTTCGCCCTGGTACTCGACGGTATACGGCACGGCCATCAGCCGGCCATCGGGACCGCGGCGAATCGTCGTGAAAAAGCCGGTCGCCCGGGTGCGCTCGGCGGGCGTCAGCGTCTTGATCCAGGCCTCGACATCTTCCTTCGTGGCCCCCGCGGGGTAGAAGTTGCCCTGCGGAGGCTTGGGCGGCGCGCCGGGCACAAAGGGCTCGTTGTCGTCGAGCCGCGACCACGGACCCTTGTTGATCAGAAAGTAGCGCAGGCGGGCACGTCCCAGATCCGAGGAGTCCCCAAGCAGCGACAGGAGCATCGTCTCGTTGCCGGCCCACACCTGCCGCAGGTAGAGTGCGTCGAAGACTTTCGACGCTTCGACGAGCTTGCCGAGCGCGCGCCGCTCGTTCGCCGGCAGGGCCGACACGTCGGCGGTCAGGTCAACCGGCGCAAAGCGCGCCGTCATCGCTTGAAGCTGCTGCACCATCGGTTGCACGGACTCTCCTGCCCCGCCTGGCGCCTACGCAGTCAATGCACTCCGGAAGCCCCGGAACTGGTCTGCAGGGCTGCGGGATCCGCCCCGAGGCGACGGATCGCGGCCTCCCACATCTCCTCCGGGGCCACGCCAAAGATCAACCGGGGGTCGACGTCGGTTGTCAGCCATGCCGACGCGGCGAGCTCCTTGTCGAGTTGTCCCGGGCCCCATCCTGCGTAGCCGATGATCACGCGCGCGCGAGACGAAGGACGTGTCTGCAGGAGCTGCAGGGTCAGCTCATGCGACACCGACAACAGGACTCCCGGACAGATCTCTCGCTGCTCATCGTCGGGGCCCTGCGCTTCGGCCATTAGGACCCATGTTCGCTGTGGATCGACCGGTCCGCCCGTCCAGAGCCGCAGGTCCGGGTCCACACGCACGGGCGGCGAGGTCGTGACGAGCTGCCAGGCGGGCTCGGCCATCTGCCGATTGACGACGAGCCCGAAGGCGCCGTCTTCCGTGTAGTCGCACAGGAGCACGACCGTGCGCGCAAAATTCGGGTCGGCCATCTGGGGCATCGAGACGAGGAGAATGGGAGCGGTGCCGGTGCTCATGGCCAGATCATAACCTCCTATACGGTCACGTGGCAGGCCGCGATGTGGGTAGAGCGCAACGCGGGTGTGACGAAGTCGACATTCCAGGTCGGCGACCACCTCATCGTCATCGGGGTCCCATCACGGGATCCGGCGTCGCATGAAGTCACGATGGTGCAGGAAGTGCGGCGACCGCGTGATCAATGGAATTGGCGGAGCAGGACGCCGTTCGCCCAACCTTCCTAGTGTTGTTCCAGCGCCCACGCCACGTGTTCCCGCACCATCTCGTCCTCAGCCGACGGGCGATCGGGGCTGCGCTCGGCGAGCGCGGCGCGCGCCTCCGGGTCGCCGCTGTTGCCGGCCGCCACGGCCAGGTTCCGGCGAAGGCCCGTCAACCCGGCGCGGGTCATGGCGCTGCCTTTGAGCAGCGCCCGCAGCTCGACATCAGGCCGGCGCCACAGATCGACGAGCGCCGGCAGGTCGAGTCCCGGCCGCGCCTGCCACGCTGCAGCGTCTGACTGCGGCGACGCCTGGTTGTAGGGGCAGACGTCCTGACAGATGTCGCAGCCATACACGTGGGCGCCGAGCGCGGCCCGCAACCCCGCCGGAATGGCGCCTTTTATCTCAATCGTCAGGTACGAAAGGCAGCGCGTGGCGTCGAGCACCCCTGGCGCCACGAGCGCGTCTGTCGGGCAGGCATCGAGGCATCTCTTGCATGACCCGCACTGATCGAGCGCTGCTGTGTCGGGCTCGAGCGGCAGGGTGCAGATCACCTCGGAGAGGAACAGCCACGAGCCGAGCTCGGAATTGATCAGACACGTGTTCTTGCCAATCCATCCCAGCCCGGCGTACTGCGCATAGACCCGCTCCTGGACGGGCCCCGTGTCAACGTAGGCGCGCGCGTCGAACGGCTGCGGCGACTCGGCGCGCATCCACGCCACCAGCGCTTCGAGACGCTTCTTCAGCACGTCATGGTAGTCATCGCCCCACGCGTAGCGTGAGATCAGGGCGACGTGCCGGCGCGTCTCTTCAGACGCGTACGGCGGCACGGTGTTGTATACCGTGCCGGTCACGATGACGCTGCGGGCGCCGGGCACCACCGCGCGCACGTCCGCGCGGCGATCGGCAGATCGAGGGATGTACGCCATCTCGCCGGCGTACCCCCGCTCGATCCATTCGCGCAGGAACGCCAGCTCTGGGAAGTTCTCTGCGGGCGCGATCCCGCAGAGATCGAAACCCAGCTCGCGGGCTTTGGCTTTGATGGCGGACGAACTTAGCATGTCCAAGGCATTACCACGAAGTTCACGAAGGCCGCGAGGGACACGAACAATTCTTAAATGAAGAACCCGTAGGCGGCGGCTTTTTCTGGAATGGTCGGGTAGGCATCTTCCCCGAACGCGCTCTGTTGCGGTTGCATGACGGCGGCAGCGAGCTCGTGGCGTGACCGAATCCCATCGAGGCCTCCGAACTCACAGAGGGCCTCGTCATGGAACTCGATCACATGGTCGATGGTGAGATATTGAATCTCAGTCACCGAGTGGTTACTTCGACAGGCGCTCCATCAGCCTGCGCCGCTTCTTGATGACCGCGCGCCCGGCAGCTCGCGCGTCTGCGTCCGACGCGTAGCGGTGGGGCCGAAGGACGATCGCATTACCCTCGACGCTGATTTCCACCTCGGCGGTCTCCGGATTCATGTCGGCCTGCTTCAAAATAGGCTGGTCGAAAATCAGGCCGAATGAATTTCCGATTCGAGTAAATCTCTTCGTCAGCGGCATGGCGTCCCCTTCTTCACGATGCCGGTTATAACATCGTTGTAACGTGTCGAGAGGTCCGCGGTCAAGCCGGAGCGTGAACACGGGCGAACCGGAGATGGAAATCGGCATCCAAGGGGAGCGCGGCCCGGACCCTCCGGACCTGGTTCTTTCCCATTTCTCACCCCATGGCTGGACGCGGGGAGGATCCGATATGCTCTTGTGCTGATGCCCCCATTTCCCTTGACGGAGTGGCGCCCCGAGCATCTCCGGCTCACCGCCTTTCCATTGCCCGGCAGCAACCTTCCATCTCTAAATTGGTGGCAGCAAGTCACTGGGACGGAACCCGACGCGCGTAACGAAGAGCCCAAGAAAGGGGCGGCGGAGATTTCCGGATCCCTCGGGGAACGGAAACTTGTTCTTAGCTTTCAGCCGGAGCGCATCGACTGGCGGCTCGTTCCGCTCGACCTTGACCCGGACAACCTTGGAGAGGGACTTGAGTTTCTGAACATAGGTTTGTTCCCTGACGCACGAGAAACATTCATCGGGATCTGCCAGCGCTGGTTCGCGCAAACAGACCTTCCTGACTTTGGACGTCTCGCCGTGGGTGCCGTGCTGAATCATCCAGAGGTAAGCCGCGACGCAGGATATGGACGATTGCCGGAATATCTGCCGGTTCAAAACAAGGATAATTCTTCGGATTTTGTGTACCAACTCAATGTTCCGGCTCCGAGCGGTACGGGGATCGAGGGACTGCGTATCAATCGATTGAGTAAGTGGTCAGTTGTTGTTATGAGGAGATTGGGATTCCAGCTCACGATAGGCGGGGCCACAGCTGCGCCCCTGTTACAGACAGCACAACCCATCCACGCGCTTCGGTTGGAGCTGGACATAAACACCGCTGCTGGATTCGAAGGCGCGCTGCCCAAAGCTCGCCTTAGCGACATACTGGGCGAGCTCGTCAACTGTGCGTCCGAAGTTGCCTCCAATGGGGTTCGGACGCTATGAGTCTCCATCAGATCGTCGAAGAGACGGCTGCGACTGATCGCGAAATCAACTCTGCTACCGACCAAGGGCAGGCAGCGGCGACAGCAAAGCAGCGCGACTCGCGCAGCCTGGCCGGCACCCGCCCGGGGTTGCTTATGGCGGGCTTCGTTGTTGCGGCTGCGCTTACGACGACAAGCCCCAACCGCCCATTCCCAGATGTTTACACTGGGACTAGGCGACATGACACACTGAGCGAGAGCGAGACTGCAGGAACAGAATGTGATCCCGAACTAGTTCGCGAGGTTAGAGAACTGTTCGAGCAGGGCGCGTCAGAGTTTTTCGAAGACGGCATGCGAAGTAGCTTCTCGCGTTCGCTTCTGTGGTTTCTTTCGCGCCATGGGCGGATGGGCTTCAGAGCCATTGCCGAATACCTAGGGGCGGACTCTTCGAATCCCGACGTCGTATCAGAAGCCCTGCGATGGATGGGAGACCTCAAGGACTCCTCGACGCTGTTGGAAACCTGGGCGGTTCTCAGGCGGAGTCTCAAGAGCAGCTCTCCACGCGTGCGCGACGGCGCGATCCTCGGCTTTGCTGCGCTGGATGATCCTCGCGCTCGCCCACTGCTGCTCGACACAAGGAATGCCGAGCCCATCGGTGAGCTGAGACGACTAATCGACATTGTGATTGACCAGCTAGACGCGACTGCGAATGCCCCTACTCCTGCACACCGTTCGCCAGAACAGATGGCTTAAGGACGAGGCGCGTCCTTGGCTGGAGAACGGCGACGTCCCCGCTGACGCGCTGAGCGATTTAAGAACAAGCCAAAATGAGCTTTCAGTCTGGGAAGTCGCTGCGGACCGTTCGAACCTCGAACGGATCGTCCGTGCGCTAGTGATTACCAGACAAGACATTGCGCATACCGGCTTCGTGCTCTTTGAGTCGGAGTGGCTAGGAGCGATCGGGATTGCGGTCTCTGCCGACCGGCCAGGTAAGACGCCGGACGAAGGTGCCAATGCGTGGCATCGAGATCTGATCGACCTGTCGGGCAACAAGCTTGTCGCCTTGACCAAGACCATCTTGGAACGCGGTGACTCGGGTACAGTTCTCAAGAAGCGGCTCTACGAACTTGTCGAGGCGGGCATACGAGAGAAGCAGTTGCCCGAGAAGTTCCGCTCGATGATCAAGTAACGTCTACCCGAGGCGCGGCGCGGCTTTGTGACGTTCGGGCATCTCACGGATTGGTGCCGAAGGGGGGAATCGAACCCCCATGGCAGGAGCACACCGGATTTTCAGTCCTACGTCAAGCTCCGGGGGCTCCTGTGTCCGGAGGTTCCTGGCAAAGAACGGCCTGTGACTAGCGACGCGCTTTCCGGGGTGTGGCGCGTGCGCGCGCGGCCACGCGAACCGACGCTCGAGCCCAGGCCGCCAACTCGTCGCCATCCTCGATGACGCCTGCCGGCACCTGGTAGTAGGACA
>Ga0184627_10000871_pt1 | contig 11884 bp, 10 predicted proteins | sample PLM3_127_b1_FD_133150 | JGI IMG/M metagenome (GOLD analysis project Ga0184627, IMG submission 133150) | Groundwater sediment microbial communities from an aquifer in East River, Colorado, USA - PLM3_127_b1 | ecosystem: Environmental > Terrestrial > Soil > Riparian zone | place: USA: East River...
ACGCCGAGCGCCCACAACCACCCCACCGCCTTTTTCGAGTAACCGGCTTCGACCAGGTGTATCGAGAAGAAGCCGTTGTACGGCCCATGCGCCACCTGCATCAGGAAGAAGCCGGCGAGCAGCGCAATGACCGCGGGCCGTGCCACAATGCGCAGAATCGGCGCGTGCTCGCCGTGGTGCGAAGGTTCGCGATCGCGCGGCAGCGGAAAGGTGCTCGCCGCCATCAACACCAGCAGCGCCAGCACCATCGGCGCCAGCGCGTCGATTCCGAAGTGATCGAGAGAATAGCCGCCGGCGATCACCACCGCGACGAACCCGACCGAACCCCACAGCCGTATGCGCCCGTAGGTGCCGACCCGCGAGCCCAGCAGGTTGAGCGTGGCCGATTCCGCCAGCGGCAGCACCGCGCACCAGAAAATGTTCAGCACCAGCAGCGCCGTGAACATCCAGCCGATTCCACGGTTGAAGAACACCGCGACGAACGCCACCGCAGTACCCACCGCGGTCAGACGAATCAACTGGCCGCGCGCACCGTAATGGTCGGACAGCCAGCCCCAGATATTCGGTCCGAAGATGCGCGCCACCGGATTGACGGCAAGCAGCACGCCGATCTGCGAAGCCGAGAATCCGAGCGACTTCAGATACAACGCGAAATACGGCGCGAACGCGCCGATGAATGCGAAATACCAGAAATAGAAGTTGGAAAGCCGGAAGTAAAAGGATCCGCGCACCATGGACCGCCCCGACCCTCAGTGCGGTCCGAGCTCACGGTCGAGCCAACAGCGCCGCGCGAGCCAGCCCCAGGCGATCAGCACGCCGAGCCAGCCCAGGAGGGTGACGAAACCGGCGATGCCGGTATCACGGCCCAGAACGCCCCAGCGGGAGAAGATCTCGGTCCAGTCGTGCTCGCCGCTGCCGACCAGCGGCAGCACCTGCGCACGCGCATCGGCCATGTAGCGGGCGATGTTCCAGAAATTCTCGAACAGCCACACCGCGCACAGTGCAAACGACAGCGCCTCGCGGCGCCGCCAGAACGTCGCGGCTGCGGCAATCGGAAACAGCAGTTGCGCGAATGTGCCGCCATAAACGGTGATGCGGCTGCCCAGCAACAGGCCGAATATCGGGTGGCCGGCTTCGTGCAGGGCGAGATTGGCGTTGTCGAGCAGGAATACCCAGCGTTGGCCGGTATTGGCGAGGAAAGCAACGAGCGCGATACCGAGGGTGGCGGCAACAAACGCCGGAGTCCCTACCGGGCGCCAGTCCTGTTCGTTGACCTCGGCGAGGCGCTGCAGCCAGCTCACGGGGGTGATCGGCCTTAGGCTTCGTCAGGGTCGGGATTGGTTGCCCGGCTGGGATTGCCGGCGCTTGCTGCCGCGGCTGGAGCGCGCGCGGCAATCCTGGGCGTGGGACAGCGCACGTCGGCATTTTGCGCGCGATGGCGCAAAGCGTGGTCCATCAGCACCAGCGCCAGCATCGCTTCGGCGATCGGCGTGGCGCGTATGCCTACGCAGGGGTCATGGCGCCCGGTGGTTTCCACCACGGTCGGCTCGCCCTGCTTGTCGATCGAACGCCGCGGCAGGCGGATGCTCGAGGTCGGCTTCACCGCGATGTTGACCACGATGTCCTGGCCGCTGGAGATGCCGCCGAGGATGCCGCCGGCATTGTTGCTCAGATAGCCTTGCGGCGTCATTTCATCGCCGTGCTCGGTGCCCTTCTGCTCGACCGCGGCGAAGCCGGCGCCGATCTCCACGCCTTTCACCGCGTTGATGCCCATCATTGCATAGGCGATTTCGGCATCGAGCTTGTCGTAAACAGGCTCACCCCAGCCCACCGGCACGTTCTCCGCCACCACGGTGATCTTCGCCCCGCAGGAATCGCCGGACTTGCGCAGCCTGTCCATGAACTCCTCGAGTTTCGGCACGATATCCGGATCGGGCGCAAAGAACGGGTTGGCGTTCACCGCGTCCCAGGTCCTGAATGCAATGCGTATGCCGCCGAGTTGCGACATGTAACCGCGTATCACCACGCCGTGGCGCTCCCACAGCCACTTCTTCGCAATCGCCGCCGCGGCCACCCGCACCGCCGTCTCGCGAGCCGACTGCCGTCCGCCGCCGCGATAGTCGCGGATACCGTACTTTTGCCAATAGGTGTAATCCGCGTGCCCGGGACGGAAAGTCTCGACGATGTTGCCGTAGTCCTTGCTGCGTTGGTCCTGGTTGCGGATCAGCAGCGCGATCGGGGTGCCGGTGGTCCGGCCTTCGAACACACCGGACAGAATCTCCACCGTGTCGGGCTCGCGCCGCTGGGTGACATGCCTGGAGGTACCGGGCTTGCGGCGATCGAGTTCCTTCTGAATGTCGGCCTCGGAGATTTCCATTCCGGGAGGGCAACCGTCGACGACGCAGCCGATCGCCGGTCCGTGGCTCTCGCCAAAGGACGTGACGCAGAACAGTTTGCCGAGCGTGTTTCCGGACATTGCGCACCCGAAGAGGACCGCCGAAGTTTATCACGCGCCCCGCAGAAACCCGGCAGCAACGCGGCTTGCGCCGCAGGCTGAATCATCGGCCCGATGCTTCACGACGCGGCCTGATTTAGAATGCCTGCTCATCATCCCCACCCCGAACAGCCCAGGACCATGCGCCAGTACCTCGACCTGATGCGACATATCCTCGAACACGGCACCCGCAAGAACGACCGCACCGGTATCGGCACGCTCAGTATCTTCGGGCCGCAGCTTCGCTTCGATCTGCAGGCCGGATTCCCGCTGTTGACCACCAAGAAAGTCCACCTCAAGTCCATCATCCACGAACTGCTGTGGTTCCTGAAGGGCGAAACCAACATCCGTTACCTCAAGGAAAACGGGGTGTCGATCTGGGACGAATGGGCCGACGATAAGGGCGAACTCGGTCCGGTGTACGGCTATCAGTGGCGTTCCTGGCCGGCGGCAGACGGGCGCCATATCGACCAGATGGCGAAGGTGATCGAGGACATCCGGCGCAACCCGGACTCGCGGCGCCTCATCGTGTCGGCCTGGAACGTCGCCGATCTCGACAGCATGGCGCTCATGCCCTGCCACGCTTTTTTCCAGTTTTATGTTGCCGACGGCAAGCTCTCCTGCCAGCTCTACCAGCGCAGCGCCGACCTGTTCCTCGGCGTGCCTTTCAACATCGCCTCTTACGCCGCTCTGACGCTCATGGTGGCGCAGGTCTGCAACCTGAGGCCCGGTGAATTCGTGCACACCTTCGGCGATACCCACCTGTACCTGAACCATCTGGAACAGACCCAGGAGCAGCTTTCGCGGCAGCCGCGCGCGCCGCCGCGCATGATCCTCAACCCCAAAGTCAGGAACCTGTTCGATTTCAGGTACGAGGATTTCAATCTGGTCGGCTACGAACCCCATCCCGCCATCAAAGCGCCGGTGGCAGTGTGAGGGCGGGATTGGGGATTGGGGATTGGGGATTGGGGAGTGAGGGAACACCAGCCGCGGGTCCGCGTTGGGGCAATTGTAGGCAATGCTGAATGAAGTACAGTGACCTGCGGGTCTGGCAGGAAGCAATGAATTTGGTGACTGAGGTCTACCGAATGACCAAACCCTTTCCGTCCGAAGAGAAGTACGGCTTGGCAGGCCAGGTCCAAAGAGCTGCGGTGTCGGTGCCTTCCAATATCGCAGAAGGCCATGGCAGGAAATCCACAAACGCGTACCTCAATCATCTGTCCATCGCCTTCGGCTCCCTGATGGAGCTTGAAACCCAAGTTCAAATTGCCGCGAGGCTGGAATACATCACGGAGGACGATGCGAACCGCTTTCTTGCCAAGACGGACCAAGTCGGGAAAATGATCGGCGCGCTCAAGAAATCTCTGAGCAAATCGTGATGCTGTATCGCTAGCCCCTTGGTGATGGCTCAATCCCCAATCCCCAATCCTGCATCCCCCCGTATTTCGATCGTCGTCGCCTACGCGGCGAATCGCGTCATCGGCTCGGGCGGGAAGATTCCATGGCGCCTGCCGGAAGATCTGAAACGGTTCAAGGCGCTCACGATGGGTCACCACATTGTGATGGGCCGCAAGACCTGGGAATCGATCGGCAGGCTGCTCCATGGACGCAAACACATCATCATCTCCCGCCGTCCCGGCTATCAGGTGCCCGGCGCAAGTGTCGTCGATTCGATCACCGCGGCGATTGCTGCGGCAGGTGACGATAGCGACATCTTCATCATCGGCGGCGGCGAGATTTACGCACTGGTTCTTCCCATCGCGGACCGCATCCTCGCAACCGAGATCGACGGGAAATACGAAGGCGACACCTACTTTCCCGAGCTCGCAAAGGGGATCTGGCGCGAAACCATGCGGGAAAACTGCGAAGATGCGGCGAGTGGCCATCGTTACTGCTTTGTAACCCTGGAACGCCGTGCATGAACGGCGTTCCTAGTGCCACGGCCTGCGCCAGGCGGGGACCCGCGGCGCCAAGACGTTAGTGGAAGCGTCTCAGCCCTGGCGCACGCAATCCACGAAAAAGCGAACGCCCTCTTCCCCGGGTTCTTCTACCAGGCCATGGATGTCGGTCTCGAATCCGGGGAACTTGCGGTTGAAATCCCGGGCGAACTGGAGATAACGCACGATCGTGGAATTGAATCGCTCACCCGGAATCAGCAACGGGATGCCCGGCGGATAAGGCGTAAGTAGCACGCTGGTTACACGGCCCTCGAGTTTGTCGATGTCGACGCGATCTATGTCACGGTGCGCCATCGCGGCGAACGCATCCGAGGGTTTCATCGCCGGCTGCATATCCGACAGATACATTTCGGTCGTAAGGCGCGCCACGTCGTTGCTCTTGTACATGCCATGGATCTGCTCGCACAGGTCGCGCAGCCCCATGCGTTCGTAGCGTGGATGCTTCTGGCAGAACTCCGGCAGGATGCGCCATATCGGCTGGTTCTTGTCGTAGTCGTCCTTGAACTGCTGAAGCGCCGTCACCAGCGTGTTCCAGCGGCCCTTGGTGATGCCGATGGTGAACATGATGAAGAACGAATAAAGGCCGGTCTTCTCCACGATCACGCCGTGTTCGGCAAGGAATTTGGTGACGATCGAAGCCGGAATGCCGGTCTTGGCGAATTTGCCGGACATGTCCAGGCCCGGCGTGATGACCGTTGCCTTGATCGGATCGAGCATGGTGAACCCGGGTGCAAGATCGCCGAAGCCGTGCCACTTTTCATTGGCCCTCAGCACCCATTCCTCGCGCGAGCCGATGCCTTCCAAGGCGACCTTGTCTGGCCCCCATACCTTGAACCACCAGTCCTTGCCGAACTCGTCGTCCACCTTGCGCATGGCGCGGCGGAAATCGAGCGCCTCGATGATGGATTCCTCCACCAGTGCCGTACCTCCCGGGGGTTCCATCATCGCCGCCGCCACGTCGCAGGAGGCAATGATCGCGTACTGCGGGCTGGTCGAGGTGTGCATCAGGTAAGCCTCGTTGAACACGTGGCGATCGAGTTTCCGGGTCTGCGACTCCTGCACCAGGATCTGCGAGGCCTGCGATATGCCGGCCAGCAGCTTGTGGGTCGAATGCGTGGCGAAAATCAGCGGATCCTTGGGGCGCGGCCGATCCATGCCGATCGCGTGCATGTTCTTGTAGAAGCTGTGGAACGCGGCATGCGGCAGCCAGGCCTCGTCGAAGTGCAGCGTGTCGATCGACGAGTTCAGCGTCTCCTTGAGCATCTCGACGTTGTAGACCACCCCGTCGTAGGTACTCTGGGTGATGGTGAGGATGCGCGGCTTCTTGCGCTTGGCCACGCGCGCGAACGGATTGGCCTCGATCTTCTTCTGTATGGTTTCCGGCCTGAACTCGTCGAGCGGGATCGGACCGATGATGCCGAGGTGGTTTCGTGTCGGCGTCAGGAACACCGGAATCGCGCCGGTCATGGTGATCGCGTGCAGGATGGACTTGTGGCAGTTGCGGTCCACCACCACGATGTCGTCGGGTGCGACGTTGGCGTGCCAGACTATCTTGTTCGAGGTCGAGGTGCCGTTGGTGACGAAGAAGCAATGATCCGCGTTGAAGATGCGGGCGGCATTGCGCTCCGAGGCGGCGACCGGCCCGGTATGGTCGAGCAGTTGCCCGAGTTCATCCACCGCGTTGCAGACGTCGGCACGCAGCATGTTCTCACCGAAGAACTGGTGGAACATCTGCCCGACCGGGCTCTTCAAGAACGCCACCCCGCCGGAATGCCCCGGGCAGTGCCACGAATACGAGCCGTCCTGGGCGTAATGCACCAGCGCACGGAAAAACGGCGGCGAAAGCCCGTCCAGATAGGAACGCGCCTCACGGATGATGTGGCGCGCAACGAACTCCGGCGTGTCCTCGAACATGTGAATGAAGCCGTGCAGCTCGCGCAGGATGTCGTTCGGGATGTGCCGCGACGTGCGGGTCTCGCCGTACAGGTAGATCGGGATGTCGGCGTTCCTGAAGCGCAGTTCCTTGACGAAGGCGCGCAAGGTTTTCAACGCCTCGGTGGTTTCCTCCTCGGAACCGCCGCCGAACTCCTCGTCGTCGATTGAGAGGATAAAAGCCGAAGCGCGGCTTTGCTGCTGCGCGAACGAAGAAAGGTCGCCGTAGCTGGTGACGCCGAGCACCTCCATGCTCTCGTCCTCCAGCGCCTTGGCAAGTGCGCGAACGCCGAGGCCGCTCGCGTTCTCCGAGCGGAAATCCTCGTCGATGATGATGACTGGGAAGCGAAATTTCATCGTGTTCTCCGTGCGGGAACCGTCGGTGCCGGGTCTCGGCGGGAGCGGTTGCGTGGATGGCTTGGCGTCGCGACTAGTGGAAGGGATCTCGCGTCAGATTTTCGGAAGCGTCACGCCTTGTTGACCCTGATACTTCCCGCCACGGTCGCGGTAGGAAGTCTCGCAGACGTCGTCGGCATCGGATTCGAAGAAAATCACCTGGGCGACGCCCTCGTTGGCGTAGATCTTGGCTGGCAGCGGCGTGGTATTGGAAAATTCCAGCGTCACGTAGCCCTCCCACTCCGGCTCGAAAGGCGTGACGTTGACGATGATGCCGCAGCGTGCGTAGGTCGACTTGCCCAAGCAAATCGAGAGCACGTTGCGGGGGATGCGGAAGTATTCTACGGTGCGGGCGAGCGCGAAGGAATTCGGCGGAATGATGCAGACATCCCCCTTGAAATCGACGAACGATTTTTCGTCGAAGTTCTTTGGATCCACCATCGTCGAATTGATGTTGGTGAAAATCCTGAAGTCGTTCGAGCAACGGATATCGTAACCGTAGCTCGAAGTTCCGTAGGACACGATCTTGTGACCGTTGACTGCACGGACCTGGCCCGGCTCGAACGGATCGATCATGGCGTGCTCGCGCGCCATGCGGCGAATCCACTTGTCCGACTTTATCGACATTTCAAACCCTCACCCATACTCAATCTCACCATCAATCTCACCGCAAAGACGCAAAGGACGCAAAGAACATCGATGTAGAAGATCGACTAAAAACGGTGCTCGCATGGCCAGCCAATGAAGACAATTGCAGAAACTTAACTCGATTCGCAATTTCAAAACGTCTAGTCTTTCTTTGCGTTCTTTGCGTCTTTGCGGTGAAAGTACTTGTCACGTATTCTGGATAACGATCTTGGGAAACGCCGCGCTGTGATCTTTCGACAGCTCCGAAATCCTGGCCGCCACCTTGCGGGCGATCTCTTTGTAGATTTGCGCTGAGCGGCTGTCCGGTTCGGCGACCACCGTCGGCTTGCCCGAGTCCGTCTGTTCGCGGATTTTGATGTCGAGCGGCAGCGAGCCCAGTACCTCCACGCCGTAGTCCTTGCTCATGGCCGCCGCGCCGCCCTCGCCGAAAATGTGCTCCTCGTGTCCGCACTTGGAGCAGACGTGGACGCTCATGTTCTCCACCAGTCCCAGGATCGGCACGCCGACCTTCTCGAACATCTTGAGGCCTTTGCGCGCATCGATCAGCGCGATGTCCTGCGGCGTGGTCACGATCACCGCGCCGGTCACCGGTACCTTCTGCGACAGCGTAAGCTGGATGTCGCCGGTTCCGGGAGGCAGATCCACCACCATATAGTCCAGGTCCTTCCACTGGGTGTCGCGGAGCAGTTGCTCCAGCGCCTGGGTCACCATCGGGCCGCGCCAGACCATCGGCGTGTCCACGTCGATCAGCAATCCGATCGACATCGCCTGCACACCGTATTTCACCTTCGGTTCGATGGTCTTTCCGTCAGGGGACTCCGGCCGGCCGGACAGCCCCATCATCATCTGCTGGGAGGGGCCATAGATGTCGGCGTCCAGCAACCCGACCTGGGCGCCTTCGGCAGCGAGTGCCAGCGCCAGGTTTACCGCAGTAGTGGATTTGCCCACCCCGCCTTTGCCGGACGCCACGGCGATCACGTTCTTGACGCCGGGCATCAGCTTGACGCCGGGCCGCACAGCGTGGGCGATGATCTTGACCTGTACGTTGGCGCTGACATTCCCCACGCCGTGGATGGACTTGAGCTTGGCGATGACGTCTCGCCGGACGACGTCGATCACACTTTTGGCCGGGTAGCCGAGCAGAATGTCTATGGAGACGTCGTTGCCCTCGACCGTGATGTTGCGGGCTTCCTTGCCGGAAACGTAGTCCTTCCCGGTCACCGGGTCGGTGAGTTCCTGCAAGGCTGATCTGACCTGCTCTTCGGTGACTGCCACGTCTGCTGCCCTGGATTTTAAGGGGCGAATTTTAAGCTTAATTCTCGGCCCGTAAAGGGCTTTCTCGGGGTCCATTTGATAGAATCCGGGCTTTCCCGCGTCTCCCCGAAATGTTGCGCAGGATCCTCGTCACCTCCGCGCTGCCGTACGCCAACGGCAGCATTCACCTCGGCCACCTCGTGGAATACATCCAGACCGACATCTGGGTGCGCTTCCAGAAGATGCAGGGGAACGAGGTACATTACGTCTGCGCCGACGACACCCACGGCACGCCGATCATGCTGCGCGCCGACCAGGAAGGCATCACCCCGGAGCAACTGATTGCCCGCATGTACGGCGAGCACACCCGCGACTTCGCCGGCTTCCATGTGGCGTTCGACAACTACTACACCACGAATTCCCCGGAGAACCAGGCTTTCTGCGAGGACATCTACCGCGAGCTGGATAAGAAGGAACTGATCGCCAGGCGTTCGGTCGAGCAGTTCTACGACCCGATCAAGCAGATGTTCCTGCCGGACCGATACATCAAGGGCGAGTGCCCGAACTGCCACTCGAAGGACCAGTACGGCGACTCCTGCGAAGTCTGTGGCACGACGTACTCTCCGACCGACCTCATCAATCCGTACTCGGCGGTTTCAGGCGCCAAGCCGGAACGCAAAACCTCCGAGCACCACTTTTTCAGGCTTTCCGACAAGCGCTGCGAGGATTTCCTGCGCCGCTTCACCCAGACCGGCGATCGCCTCCAGCCGGAAGCGGCGAACAAGTTGAAAGAGTGGTTGGGCGAGCCTGGCGATAACAAGCTGGCCGACTGGGACATATCCCGCGACGCCCCCTACTTCGGCTTTCCGATTCCCGGCACCAACAATCAGAAGTTTTTTTATGTCTGGCTGGATGCGCCGGTGGGTTACTTCGGCAGCTTCGGCAACTACGTCGCCAAACAGAAAGCGGCGGGCAAGACCATCGACAAGGACGCCTTCCTGCGCCCGGGCGGCAATACCGAGATGGTCCACTTCATTGGCAAGGACATCCTCTACTTCCATGCGCTGTTCTGGCCGGCGATGCTGGAATTCGCCGGTTACCGCACGCCGACCAAGGTGTTCGCCCACGGCTTCCTCACGGTGGACGGACAGAAGATGTCCAAGTCCCGCGGCACCTTCATCACCGCGGAGAGCTACCTAAAGCAGGGGCTGAATCCCGAGTGGCTGCGCTACTACTACGCCGCCAAACTGAACAGCACGATGGAGGACATCGACCTCAACCTCGAGGACTTCGTTGCGCGGGTGAACAGTGATCTAGTTGGGAAGTACATAAATATCGTGAGTAGGTGCGCCTCCATTCTGCAAAAACACTTCGACGGGAAAGTGCTGACGGAGGCCCCTGACGCCCCTGTGCAGACTCGCAAGTACTCGACGATTACCTACGGATCTGACGACCTGATAAAAGAGGCCTTCGAAAAGCGCGAGTTTGGCAAAGCGATTAGAGAAATCATGCGGGTTGTGGACCTGGTGAATCAGCAGATCGACCAGGACAAGCCTTGGGATATGGCCAAGGACAGATTCAAACATCCTGAGTTGCAAAGGCTATGTTCTGACTGCATCAATGCCTTCAGGATCCTTACGTTTTATCTTGCACCGGTTCTCCCTAACACGGCCGAGCATGTAGCCAACCTGATGGGTCTTGAGTATCCAATGAAGTGGACGGACATCGATAAACCCATAACACAAGTCGCGCCGTACAAACACCTCATGACCCGCATTGATCCGAAACAGATCACCGCGTTGGTCGAAGCCAACAAGGAAAGCCTGCAACCGGCCGGCTCCCCTCTACCTCCGGGAGAGGGGCGGGGGGGTGAGGGAGCGGGGGGTGAGGGAAAATTCGGGTCCAAACCACCCCTGCCATCGGATCTCCTCAACTTCGCTCGCAAGCTGCGAAGCGAACAAACGAATGCCGAGCAACTCGTCTGGTCGCTGCTCCGCGACCGAAGACTCGCCGGCGCGAAGTTCCGGCGCCAGCACCCCGTCGCGGCGGCAGGCAAGAATTACGTCCTCGATTTCTATTGCGATGAATTGAAACTGGCGATCGAACTGGATGGTGGCCAACACCAGGAAAACCGAACGAAGGATGAAGAACGAACCGGGCTGTTGTCTCAGCTTGGCATCAGGGTGCTGCGGTACTGGAACAATGACGTACTTTCACAAACCGACTCGGTGCTCGAGTCGATATGGAACATGGTGAACGAGATGACATCCACCCCGACGACTCCCTCACCCCCTACCCCTCTCCCGAAGGGCGGCACTGCTACGCCTCCCTCACCCCCAACCCCTCTCCCGAAGGGCGGCACTGCTACGCCTCCCTCACCCCCAACCCCTCTCCCGAAGGGCGGCACTGCGACCGCTCCCTCACCCCCAACCCCTCTCCCGAAGGGAGAGGGGCTTATTTCCATCGATGACTTCAACAAGGTCGAGCTGCGCGTCGCCCGCATCGTCAGCGCCGAGCACGTGGAAGGCGCCGACAAGCTGCTCAAACTACAGCTCGATCTCGGCAACGAAACCCGCCAGGTATTCGCCGGCATCAAGTCGGCTTACGACCCGGCGAAGCTGGTCGGACGGCTTACAGTGATGGTCGCCAACCTGCAGCCGCGTAAGATGCGCTTCGGTGAATCCCAGGGCATGGTACTGGCCGCCAGCGGCGACGGGCCGGGCATTTTCCTGCTCTCGCCCGACGATGGCGCGCAGTCGGGCATGCGCGTAAAGTAAAAGCATCCCATGAAAATCACCCGCCGACTTCGCATCCGTGGCCAGGTCCAGGGCGTGAACCTGCGCGAAGCTCTGCGCCAGCGCGCAGACCAGCTCAAGGTGACCGGATGGATACGCAATCGCCTCGACGGAACCGTCGAGGCGGTCGTGCAGGGCGAGGCCTTCGCCATCGACTCCATCGTCGAGTGGGCCCGCCAGGGCCCGACGACCGCGCGGGTGGACAGCGTGGATGTTGAATCGGCCGAGGGAGAGGGGGACTTCCAGATCTTCGACAAGCGCCCGACAGGGTAGAACGACAAATCAAATTCTTACCGTGCTGAGATTTCCTCTTTTTCCCGACCTTACAGGTAAACGATCTGGACGTTCTTCGGCTCGATCCAGTTGCCGAGCGAGTTGATCAAACCGTCATCGAGTTTCACCCGCCA
>Ga0184627_10000872_pt1 | contig 11882 bp, 15 predicted proteins | sample PLM3_127_b1_FD_133150 | JGI IMG/M metagenome (GOLD analysis project Ga0184627, IMG submission 133150) | Groundwater sediment microbial communities from an aquifer in East River, Colorado, USA - PLM3_127_b1 | ecosystem: Environmental > Terrestrial > Soil > Riparian zone | place: USA: East River...
ATCGACCTGCAATTGACGCAAGCGTGCGGCGATCGAAAGCCCGGCCTGGCCCCCGCCGACGACTAGCACAACCGGATCCCTTTCGACATACTCGCCGGCGGATTTCCTGAGGTCGAGCCAGTTGGGTCCCCGAAAATTGCGCGAATAGGACGTGCCCTTGGGCCGTGATCTCCCGACTTGTTCCTCGAACCCTTTTATTTCGTCGAGCGCCGTTAGCAGCGTCCACGCTCTCAGCGTGTCGCCATCGTTGGCATCGGGGTTCAGCCGTAGGACTCCGGTACCGTGGCCCTCGGCGGTTTCAAATCTGAAGATCGCCTCGATCGCCTGAGTGCCCGCGCGCGTCACATAGCGGGGCGCAGTCCGATGGGGATCCGTCCTAAAACCAGTCGGATGGGTTCGGCCGACATGCGCTTTCAGTTCTCTAAGAATCGCGTCAAAGCCGTTGACCGTCCTGATCTGCCAAGTCAGAGCCAGTACATCGCGCCAATGGCTATCCGGATGAAACAGAGTCTTGAGCAGAACGACATTGAGCTCCGCAAGCGCCCTTTCGAACCGCGCAAGCCAATGGTCCGCAATCGTCGCGATGGTTTCTGTTCTAGCCAGCATTCGCGCTCTCAAGCTATCGATCTGCGCGGCGTCTCCAGGCTCTACAACCTACCTTCGCTTCCGCACCTTCCCGGGCAAACGCGCTCCAGTTGGTCAGCCGGTTGAGCATTCCCCCAAACATGATTGCGTAGAAGAGTGCGAAGACGCGTTAATTTATAGGGTCATTTATAGGGTCAAATCTTTACCTTTGATTTATAATGTCGTCAATCTCTTCCATCGTACGCTGCAGTTTGCGATCACCGTCCAAGCGCTCCCTGAGCCTCGTTCGCTCCCGGCTCACCGCGCTGTAGTCCAAACCTCCCAACCGTTTGCCGATCTCCTCCTGACTGATCTTGCCATACCGATACATCATCTCCATCACAACCGCTCGACTATCCCGATGGGGCGTGCGTTTTTTTGCCAGCTCTTCTAGCTGAATGCCGAAATATCCGCTGACCCGTTGCAATACATCCGCCGCATCCATCGATCCCAAGTGCCTCAAAGCGGGTTGCTCCCGCATCGGCCCCCCCTGAACGATCTTGTCCCTGAGTTTTTCAACAAATTCATCCGCCCCCAACACCGCTTGACCCTTTACTTTTTCCCACGGCGTGTCGTATCCATTCTCCAATCCTTCCTCGATGAACTGTCGGTATCGGCTCCGAGACCCTCCAACCTGTCCTAGTACCTCATGACAACTAACCCAAGACTCCTTGCGACCAGTTCCCCAATAACCCCCTAGACTACTCCAGCGATATCGTTCCAAAAACCTGAGCTGCTCCCGTCCGGTCCGTCCCTTCCATGGCATAATCCGCACCGGATTCAAATGAACATAGCGGCTGAGTTCCAACAAGTAACTGTCTTTCTCCACCAACACAGCCTTGTATCGCCCTTGATAAAGATGGCCAACCCTTCGATGCCGGCGATTGTACCATCCCGTATACCCAATATTGAAATGCCTCATGAACTCGGAAAGATTCGCTTTAGGGGTCTCCGCGATAAAATGAAAGTGGTTGCCCATCAGCACATAGGCGTGAAGCTTAACGTCGTAGATCTCGATCGATACTCTAAGCTTCTCTAAAAACAGCGTCCGGTCGCGGTCGTCTCGAAAGATCGCTCGTCGATCGTTACCCCGGCAGGTGACGTGGTAGTAAGCATGAGGATAAGAAATCCGTAGCGGTCGCGCCATAAATTTAAATATCACCAGAACGTGTGTAAGTCAAAGGTAAAGATTTGACCCTAATTGCTAATTGTGACCCTAATTGCTAATTGCTGGACCACGGATAGTCAACGGCTTCTTTCACTATTCCCGCGCTAACTGGATTAGGCTCCACATAGCGAGCGGCAGCCAACAGGTGACGCTCGTCCAAAATACACGAACCGAAACAACCCTGAAAAAGATAGCCGCGCACGCCATCCGAAAAGTTCTTCATCCGCGTATAGCGCCGGTGCGCTTCACCAATCGCGCGAGCCATTACCTTCGAATCTCGCGGAACCACGATTAAATGAGTGTGATTCGTCATCAAGCACCAGGCAAGAACCTCGACTCCAAAGCGATCCAGCTCTTCCGCCATGAAATCGAGGTAGGCCCTTCGATCGCGGTCAGTTTGAAAGATGGGAATGGATCGTACACCCCGCTGCGTGACGTGATGCGGATACCCAGAGGCTACGACTCTGGAAATACGCGCCATGCGTGAAATCTAATCGAGCCACACGTCTTCAGTCAACAAAAATTAGTATTATGTCCCCGGAATTCCCAACGACTTGCGAGCCCCTCAGCTACAACTCCTCGTTAGACGGCAGTCGCCGAATTTCCTCGGACGCTCACACAAAATGCCCAAATGGCCAGGCTTCCTGCGATCAGAGCAGCGATGGCCGACGCCCATAGCGGGATACTTGCACCGGCAACCGTTACCGGCCAAAGGAGAATGAGCCGAAGGAGTTGTACGCACGTAAGTAAGGCCAGGAAGAGTCCGGATACCAAAACGTATCGACGCATCATTCCTCCTTGATCTCGCCATCGCGACGCCTATTCGCCTGTCTAACGTCCGCGGCCACCGGCGCGCGCCCACGGTGCCTGAAATTGGCGCGACGCTCGCCGCGCGTCCGGGTGGGCCGCGCGGTTAGAGCGCAACTCTTGACCTACGCACGCGATCAATGACCCATCCCAGTGCGCCATACACAGGAGCCCAAAATAGACTGTTTGCTGTTTGCACGTAAAAATGGCCAGCACCTTCCACAACTCGCCCTGAGGGACAATGCCCAACGAAGTGGCGATATTGTAGCCAGGCGCGCCATGAAACAAGACGGATATGAGGCCGACCATGCCAGTGACTATGCCAAGAGGCCCCAGAAAATACGTTGCGTAGAGCCCCAAGCTCAGCGGCGAAACGACTAATCCAAAACCAATCCCGGTAACAGTTCCGGAGAACTGCGGCATGTACCTTCTAGCCCAAACGCGGACCGCGATTGGGACTAGCACTAAGCCGATTAGCAGCAGAATCACAACGGTCTTTGCGCTCTAACCAACAATATACGGAACGGTCTTTGCGATATTAATATCCGGAAAGGCCGCCTGCAAGATAGAGACCGAGCGGGCTGAGTGAACGCGAAGGCTTAGCCGCGTCTTCAACGCCGGTCTCAAGCCGTTGGTTAGGCGACGAGTCAGGCGGCCAATTTCACGGCGACTGAGACACCAGCCTTTGCGCACAGGCCCACGAGGTAGTCCAGAGACAGCTTGTCAACCTTGTTGCGCGCAATCTCGGAGATGCGGGGCTGGACCACGCCAAGGCGCTTGGCGGCTTCCACCTGGGTAATTGCCTCACGGTCCATCCACTGACGGAGCGCTTCGGCCAGCTCGCAACGCAGGAGCATCACAGCGGCCTCATGCGGTGGGAAGCCGAGATCAAGAAACACATTGTTTGCGCCCTTCACTTGCCGTGCTTGCTTCTTCTTCATGACTGCTCTCCGATCAACCTGTAACGCTGCACTGCCAGCTCAATGTCCGCCTGGGACGTCATTCGGGTCTTCTTCTGAAAAGCGTGCAAGACATAAACCGCTTCCTCGAACTTGGCTACGTACACGACGCGGAACGCACCGGCGGTAACTCGTATCCGAATCTCGCAGGCTCCAGATCCAACGGTCGGAAGCGGCTTGAAGTCTGCTGGTTCACGCCCGACTTGCACCATGAACAACTCGTATCCGGCTTGTCGACGCGCCAACTCGGGAAAGGCCGCCAAATCGCGACGAGCTGTGCCGAGAAAGCGGGTCGGCTTCATCGCAATCGGTTATACGACTATTCGTATGTACTTGCAAGTGCCCTGCACGCCTAACCAGTAATATACGGAACAGTCTTTCGCGATATTTATTTCCGGAAAGATCGCCTGCAAGATAGAGACTGAGCGGGTTCAGTGAACGTCACAATTCAGCGGCCCCAGCCTTCGCCGACCTTGAGCCCAGGCCTGTGGTGTTGGACGAGTGGAACAAGAAAGCACAGGCAAGCCAGTGGGGAATGGTGCCGCGCACGCAGGACCCGATCCTGCCGGCCGAAAAAATCCGTAAGCTCGAAGAGGAATTTATCCCCAAGGAGCTTCAGCGCGACTACGACAAGACTTTCGGCCACAACCGGCACTGAGAGGCCGGGAAGATTAAAATAGGTGACCCCATTTTTCTCCAGAGGCGCGGTCTGCCGTGTCTTTCTCAACCCAATCGTCAGGGATTTTGTTTCTCTTCCTTACCGTGAATCGGATACGCCGCAATGATCTCCCGACAGTTACGGATTAGTTGCGGCAAATAGCTTTGGTCAAGTTCGAATTCGAAGGTATGTCTCTGATTCATATGATCGGGGGTAATTTCAACTTGCATCCTGAGGTGGCCAAGCGTGTCAGTATTGTTGATCGTCACCCGCAGATCAGGCTCGTAAGAGTCGAGGACTGCCTCTCCCTTCAGCGACTGGTACAGGGTTTCGCATTGATCCACCCAACGTTGTAGGTCGGTTACCATCAGAAATGCGCCTTGAACCCATACACCCGCACCGGTTGCGCCGCAATGGGCCGTAACGTTGAGCCAATTACCGTCGTAGAAGTCCTGCGATTCGGGAAACTGTCGACCATGGACCCAAAGCGCAAATCCTTCGATCTTCAGTGAAGGGGGTCCAAGTTTGTCTGATTCCTTCATCGTAGAGATGCATGACGTCCGGCTAAGCAGCGCCGAGCGAAAGCAACTTACAGCTGACAGCGCTGTCCGCATGCTCGGTGTCCGACTTAAGCCGGGTGTTCTGTGACTTCATGTCGCATCCAGAATCATACCCGCAAAGAATAATATCATGCCAAGCCCCGAAAGATAGGAGATGTTTGCCAATCGTTTCTCGAAGACCCTGTCAAACTTAAGCTCTTTGAGCCGATGGTGATGCGCTACGCTGTCCCAGCAAAGTTGAACCATAGCTCAGGCTGCGAAGACTGCCCGCAGCTCCAAGCTAGAAACAAAGAACACCAGGGGTATCGGAAGTAACCCCAACACTTGCCTCCAAAGCGGAAGGCGAGCATCGCTTGTGAACCTGGACGCTTCCTCAGGGCTCAGCATCCGGAATGTTTTGGAAAAGCAATACAAATAAATCAAAAAGACAGGAATGGACGAATAGAACAATATAGATGCCCAGAGCTTCACGCGTGGTTCTCAGCAGGGGCGTCGATAGTCACAGAACGTTCGCACTCACCCGCGCGCGACCGCGATTGTTGACAAGGACACAGCGCTTCCCGCGCTTCGGGGTGGGGTGCGCTGTTAAACGGCACCATGCTTACCGTGCAAACCTAAATAGAAAAGTACCATCGGCACACTGCTCCCAAGCTTGAGAAGACGTGTTCAAGACAACGACACGGCCCACCTCGAATAAGCGAGGATGCGCAATCAAGATTCGGAGTGTGACCCACAAGCCTTTCGTCAGTGGCCAAAGCCGGGCGATGAAGGGAGTGCGATTCGGAGACCAGCTTTATGCCACGCGAACCGTCTGGATGAACGCGATACACGCGTGAGCGTGCCCTTCGGAAAGCGACACAAGCAACTCGCCGTTCTGCGAAAGAACAGAATCTACCCTATCCATAGTAAGGTCCGCGTAACCGATTGCCGATGCCATAGTGCCGTTTAACGTCCAAGCTCAGCCATCGCGAGACGCTCAGCGGGTCGGGGTTGACTGAAGCGTATGGTTAAACAATTCAAGGGGAGACGCGTGTAAATTTCTGTTCAGGTTTCGTACCGTCTGCCAGGAGCGTTAAATGGTCACCGGATAATTGGATTTTCCTGTTAGAAGTCGGCTGGCCATCAAACTCCATCGTCAACTCCTGAGTCTGAAGTTTGTAGCGACCCTTCAAAGTCTTCATTGGAACGCTGAGCTGCCCCCAACCGCCGCTTCTGTATTGCATTGTCGCCATCACGCCGGTGTAATGTTTGAAAGTCCAAAGGCCAACAATCTGAGGCACCCCTGGCTTCGCAGGTCCAACCCGCGTCCTCTCCTCACGTTTCTGTGAGTCGGCTGGGTATGCAATCAACTTATCGCCGACAATTGCATACGGCTCTGTCGTCTGTTCGGCGCTGTCTGCAAAAGTCATCTTTATCGTCTGCCCTTCGACTTGATATTTGAAATCGACGAGTGCTCCGAATATGGAGGTGACGGCCCCGTCGTCTGCAAAGATCAACGTGGCACCCAAACCACCTTTCGTTCGGCCGTCCGCCGCCCATTTGCCAACGATTTGATTCTCGTTTGCCTGAGCGTTGCCAATCGACAGAGCCAGCAACACAGCCCAGAGCAGTTTTGCGTTCACTAAAATCTCCTCTCGATTTGTCTAACGGGCAGCTGAGCGTGAGGCGAGCCGAAGAAGCAGTCGCTTGCCTCCGCACATTAGTTACAGAGAGCACTATTTTCTCGTTTATCACAAGTTGCTTGCCGATGCGCTCAAGCGATTGGTTAGAGGCCCCTATCACTCTTCTTGTCTATCCACACGTTTTATGGCGGCCCCATGAAGTCCAGCCAAGACCAGCGGTGAGGAAACCAGATCCCTAAGAAAAAGCCTAAGCCTGCACCCAACGCAGCACCAGGACGAACATTGTCTAATCCGAAGTCCGAGCGAACCAGAAGCATGATGAAATACAAAGCGAGCATCCCTAACACCCCGCCGAGAAGCAATCCAACCATCGCAGTAAGGAAACGATGAAATAGGGAGAACGATTGCTGCATCGACGGTCCTCTAACCAGTGATCATAAACATGCCTGCCGCTCTATGGTCCGAGACGCCAGCCAGATCAAAGCCGTTCACTCTTTCGGCATCAGCAACTGCAACTGATGGCCGTCGGGGTCGTGGAAGTAAATGCAGTGCGGATCGCCCGGGCGGCCGCGGACTTCGATGCCGGCGCCTTCCAGCGTCGCTTTGACGCGCTCGTAATCGCCGGAGGTGAGGCGTAGCGCCATATGGTTAACTTCGCTGCCGCCGTGAACTTCCTTCCCTTCGTCCACTTCGAAGAGCGCGAGCCCTTGTACGCCGCATTTTAGAAAACACTGCCAGGACCTTTCCCGCTCGACCTCCATGCCGAGAAAATCAACGTAGAATTTCTTCGCCCGCGCGAGCTCCTTGACGTGAAAGACCACGTGATCGATGCCGCTGACTTTGAGAGACGATTCCATGACGGTTTTCCTCCTACATATTGCTATTCACCACAAACCGCGCAAAGGATACGACGGCTGCAGATTGATTTGATTCTAAACTTCGTGCTCTTCGTATTACTATAGTTGCGAGTTTTACCGGCTTGCGCAAATTTTCTGCCAGTCTGCGCCTCCTGGAAGACGGGAGCCTCGGATTTTCTCCCGCCAAGACGCCAAGCTCGCAAAGGTAAGAGTTTATTTTCCGACCCTTGAATTGGTTCTCCTTGGCGTCCTTTGCGCCTTTGCGCGAGATACTCCGAGTCGGTTGCGGCTCTGCCGCGCTGGGTCCTTCGTGGTAAAGCCGGACATGATTTCATTCTAACACCGCGATCGCCTGGATCTCGACCATCATCTCAGACCGCGCCAGCGCCTTGATGCCGATCAGCGCGCTGGCTGGATATCTGTTTTCTTTGAAGAACTCTCTGCGCAGTTGCGTGAAGCGCGTGCCGTTGGCCATGTCGGTGATGAAGACCGTCATCGTCACGATGTCGTCCAGCGTGCCGCCGGCATTTTCCAACGTCCGGCGCATGCGCTCGAAGCTCAAGCGCACCTGCCGGTCGAAGTCGCCGGCATAGCTTTTCCCGGCTTCGTCCTGGAACGCGCCGTAACCGGCCAGATAAACCGTCGTTCCGCCTTTCACTTTGACCGCGGGCGAGTATGCGCGTTCTCGTTGCCGCGCATCGCCGGCCAGAAATTCTCGCTCTGCCATAATCGCACCTCCGAACGGGAACGAACTTTTGAAGCTTTCAGCGCAACGGTAGTACGGCGCGAACCGCGGCGTCAAGCCCCGCCGCAGTCGAAGGGTCGGTAAATAGGCGCCGATTTATCGCAAGCGCGCCGTTTGCAACCGTCTGGTTTGCAGCAGGATAGCTGCGTAGTGTAAGAAGAAAGAAATAACGACAATTTGATAGCAAGCTGCTGAAAAAGGATTCGGAATGCTTCGAGAACCTCAGCATGAACGGAAAATGGCCAATGATATCAATTCCCGTCCGTTCGTCCTGAGCCCTGTCGAAGGACTCCGAGGTGGTTTATCAGCAACCTGATCGAGGACCTCATGGCGATACGGCTCGGCACATCGGAGTTCGGCGGGACTTTTTATACGCAGGGAGCGGCGTTCGCCGAGCTTTTTAACCGCGGCCGGGCCGACGGCGACAAGTGCGTCGTGCAGACCAGCGATGCGAGCATCCATAACGCCGAGCAGCTCGATGCCGGCGGGCTCGAATTCGGCTTCATGGCCTCCAACTGGATCGGCCGAGCGAAGGACGCGACACCGCCGTTCAGGAGGAAGATCGCGCTGCGCATGGTGGCGCCGGCCAACGCCGGCCCGATGTTTTTCATCAAACTGGCGAAGTCGCCCATCGCATCCGTCGCCGACTTTAAAGGAAAACGCGTCGCCATCGGCCCCAAGGGAAGCGGCATGGAGCAGCATATCCACACGATCTTCGGCGTGCTGGACATTTCCTTCGACAGCTTCACCCCGATCTACACGAGCTTCGCCGATGGCGCCGACGCGCTGATCGCGGGCGAGATCGACGCGCAGTTTCAACCGCCCATTCCCAACAAAGTCATGACCGATCTAAGCCAGCGCGCCGATGTGCGCGTCGTTCCCTACGCGCCGGGGCAGTTGGAGAAGGTTCTGGCGCAAGTCCCGTTCTATCGCGGCGTGACGATGGAGAGAAATGTTTTTCCCGGCGTGGTCGAAGACAGCGCGCAACTAGCGGTGGTCAACGTGCTGGTGACCCACGAGCGGATCGCCGAAAGCGTCGTCCACGACATGGCCAAGGCGATCGTGGAGAATCTCGACAAGCTTCCCGCGATGAACCCGCTGTTCAAGGGGCTAAAAAATTTATTCGAGCCGCTCAGAACCAAAGGCCACGCCGCATTCGAGTTCGGCGGAGTCGCGCTTCATCCCGGCGCGGCACGCGCGTACCGAGAAGCCGGATATCTGAAATAATCTCTGTGCTCGAGCTCGCTGCATAAGAGAGGGCCACGGCGCATCCAGGAGTTAGAAACTGTCTTTACGTGACGCTCTACTGAAGCGTGCCTCATGGCCACTGCTGCTCCTGAAAAGCCAACCGCTCGCGCCGAAGCTCCCTTAGAGCCGGCGCTGCCGATCTGCGACGCGCACCACCATTTGTGGGAGCGCGCGGGCGAGCGATACTTGCTGGAAGATTTGCTTCAGGACACGGGCAGCGGGCATAACGTCGTCGCCACCGTCGCCGTCGAATGCCGCGCGATGTACCGCAAGAACGGGCCAGACGAACTGAAGCCGGTCGGTGAGACCGAGTTTCTCGAAAGCGTCGCCGCCCGCGCCGCTGCGGACCCGAACATAAAGGCCGGGGTCGCCGCCGCGATTGTCGGGCATGCGGATCTAACCCTCGGCGACGCCGTCGCGCCTGTGCTCGAAGCGCACATAGCAACCAGCCCGAACCGCTTTCGCGGCATTCGCCACTCGACGACTTGGGATGCGAGCGAAACCATCCGCAGCGACGCGCCGCCTGCTTTGCTGTCGGATGCAACTTTCCGCAAGGGATTTGCTTGTCTCGAACGTTTCGGCTTGAGCTTCGACGCTTGGCTCTATCACCCGCAGCTTTCGGAGCTGGCCGATTTGGCGCGCGCCTTTCCGGCGGTAACGATCATCCTCAACCATATCGGCGGGCCGCTGGGCGTCGGACCCTACGGGGGCAAACGTGACGAAGTCTTTCGCGCATGGAGCCGGGGGATCGCGGCGCTGGCTGAATGCCCAAACGTCGTCGTGAAATTGGGCGGACTCGGCTCCGAGCGCTCCGGCTTCGATTGGCAGCGGCGGATTCCTCCGCCTTCCTTCAGCGAGCTCGCGGATGCCATGGCGCCCTATTTCGAATTTTGCATCGAAAAATTCGGCGTTCAGCGCTGCATGTTCGAAAGCAACTTTCCCGTCGAGAAGCGAGTGAACTCCTACGCGGCGGTCTGGAACGCCTTCAAACGGATCACTCAACGCTATTCTCCGGCCGAGCGCCGGACTTTGTTCCACGACACCGCGGCGCGAATTTACCGAATCGACCCCATTAGGCCCGGCGGTTGATCGATGGCCCATGCGGCCGCTCCTCCGCGGCTTGCAAACTAACTGGACGCCGCGCCCGCGCGCGTGGTATTAGAAGGAGATATTCTCGTCTCCCGGCTCAAGGACCGCGCGAGAGATTTTTCCCGTCACCCGCTTGTGGAGTTTCTTCTGCCCACACCAACGTCCGACAAAAACGAGGCCGAGACGCCGCCCGGCGAAACCCAAACGCGGCCTTTCGCACGAGCCCGATGGCGCCCGCTGGAATACTTGTTGCGCCTGCGCGCCTTCGAAGCTCTGCGTCACCGCGATTATCGGCTGCTTTGGTACGGCCAGATCTTCGCGTCCATGGGCACCTGGATGGATCAGGTAACGCGCGGTTGGCTGATCTACGAGCTGACCGACTCCGCGCTCCAGTTGGGTCTGGTGCGCGGCATCCAGGCGATTCCGTTCCTCCTGTTGTCGCCCATCGCCGGCAGCGCCGCTGACCGTTATCCGCGCAAGACGCAGGTGGTGCTATCACAACTGCTCAATGGTTTGCTCTACGCCGTGACTGCGCTGCTGATCTTTGCCCATCTGATCGAACCGTGGCATGTCTACGTCACCGCGTTCTTGATGGCGTGCGTGCAAGTCTTTTTGCAGCCGTCCCGTGCGGCGATGATCTCCGATCTCGTGCCGGCGGAAAATCTAACCAATGCCATCGGTCTCAACGCCGTGGTCTTCAACATGGCCCGTAGCACCGGCCCGGCGTTGTCCGGGCTGCTGATTGCGCTCAGCGGCACCGGCGTTTCCTATGCCGTGCAAGCCGTGTTTTTTATTCTCGCCACGGTCTGGACCCTGCGGCTCAGCTCGAAGCGCCATTCCGCCGCAGATGCCCGCGGCCACGCGGAATCCTTCGGCCGGAGCATCGTCGAAGGCTGGAAGTTCAGTTGGCGCAAATTGGAGGTACGCTCCGGCCTGCTCGTCGTGGTTTTCGCGTCGTTGTTCATGATTCCTTTCAGCACCCTTTTGCCGGTCTTCGCGCGCGATTTGCTCAACGTCGGCGCGCAGGGGCAGGGGCTGCTGCTCACGGCGATGGGAATCGGCGCCCTGTGCAGCTCCCTGCTCATTGCGTCGGTCGGCGACCGCCTGCCGCGCGGCATCCTCATGCTCGGCGGGGTCGCGCTCTACGGCGTACTCGTGGTGGTTTTCGCGGCGTCGCCCTGGTTTTCCCTATCGATGGCATTGATGGCGGTCATCGGCCTCTGCCACGTCAGCTCCCATGCGCTCGTGCAAACCGTGATTCAAGCCTATTCGCCGCGCGAATACCGCGGCCGCGCGATGGCGCTGTTTCATATGACTCAGGTCATGTTGCTGCTCGGGGGACTGCTTATCGGAGCGCTCTCAGCGCTCATCGGCGCGCCCTGGGCGGCGGCGTCGATGAGCATCGTCGGCACTCTCTGCATGATCGCGCTCTACGTTCTGGCGCCGGCGGTGCGCCAAATTCGATAAGGGCGAGGGTTCCGAGCAGCGTTGTTTCTACGCCACGCGACTTGACAAGACGATGCGGCCGGGCCGAGAATGCGTTCA
>Ga0184627_10000873_pt1 | contig 11882 bp, 13 predicted proteins | sample PLM3_127_b1_FD_133150 | JGI IMG/M metagenome (GOLD analysis project Ga0184627, IMG submission 133150) | Groundwater sediment microbial communities from an aquifer in East River, Colorado, USA - PLM3_127_b1 | ecosystem: Environmental > Terrestrial > Soil > Riparian zone | place: USA: East River...
CGCGGGCAGCGATTGCCAGGGCGCGCTCCAGGGCGATTTCGTAGGTGACCGCCAGCGGCATTCCCGGCCGCGCTTTTTCGCTGAGTAAATAGGCGGTGGAGAACTCCTGTTCGGCTCCAGGTTCCAGCGTAAAGGGTTGAAGGGCGCCGCACATGAGCATGTCAATTTTGTTCTCGCCCTCGTGGGGATCGATGCGATGGGCGATGCTGGCGACGATAACTCGCTTGCTCAGGTTCTTGATTTTTAGGTTGGTTTGGAAGGTCTCGTCTCTTTTTACGATAAATTTGCTGGTGAGAAATTGAGCCTCGATCTCGCCCGACGGCGGCAGAGCGAGCTTGAAAGTTACGCTCATGCCCGACGCCCAATCGTGGAAAATCCTCCAACGGCCCTGGTCTGAAACGAGGTCGATTGTCTGCACGCCGGCGATGGTAACGCGCTTGGGATCGCTTCTTGAATGCTCCAATTGTTCGAGAAGCCGCTCTTGTTCGCTTGGGGAAAGGCCATTCAGTTTGTTTTGGTCCCAGTCGTGGAGCTGGGATGAAAGCTCGTCGCCGGTCGGAAGCCGGTAGCCGACTCGGTAGCGCGCCTGATGAGGATCGCTCTGCCGGTCGATGACCCAAAGTTCCAAGTCCTCGGCCAGCTTCGTCGCCGATTTGAGAGTGAATCCGGAAAAGCTCCCACTCTGTAAAGCGTAGCTGCGCTCATCCCATACCCGTCGATCCGCGGACGAGATGAATTGATAAGCCTTCACGTAATCGCGTGCCAGCGTCGCCCGGAGATATGCTCGGATGATCTCAAGCGGGTCGCCTTGCGGCGGGCGCTGGCGATCCGTCCACGAATAAGCGGCGGCGATGATCAGCAGCACGATCGGCGCGGCCGTCCGGAAGATGATCTTTCGATAACGCATAAGATCGACGAGGATTCTGCCGCCGTTCAGTCGACCACAGTTTAACCCGGCGGTACCTTGTCAATCAACTTTCCATCATTGAAGTGCTCGTAGCCGTTAATATGGAGTTCATAGCCGCGCCCGGCATGGTCGCTCAGGTCCAGCACCTCCAGGTCGATGATCAATAACGTCGCCTTGCCGGTTTCCACCGAGAACGAAAGTTGAATCGGGCCGACGCTGTTTTTCACCTCGACCGGACCAGTCTTTTTCTTAAGCGCTCCGCCGATCTTGCCGAGCTTGAGATGAAACCCTTCGAAGGAGCCGGATTCGATTTCGCCCTGAAACAAAGTAACAGAGTTGCCCTCCTTATAATGGGTGAGGTCAAAACTCGCCGGATCGGGCTTCAAATCAATCCAGCTTCCCCTGGGTTTAAGGCGAATCGATTCAACGGGAACTTCGAGGTGCGCAAAGTCGTCGATGGCCGCGCGGTGGTCTTTGACCCGAATCTCCAGGGTTCCTTTGCCGGGAGCCGGAGAGCAAGAGGCAAAGAGAACAAAAATCCCCATCCCTAGAAAGAGCAGACGAGTCGTCGAGAGTTTTCCCATCCTGGCGTTTCCCGCGATGGCACGATCGCGATTTCAGACGCCATGGTCGATTTGGCGCCGAGTCAAGCGGATCTTCTACTTGGTCGTGAAGGTAACCTTGTCCGTGGCGTCAAGCTCCGTCTTGTGATCTTCCGCGACGACGCGCAGCTCCAGGGTGTGCTTGCCCGGCTTGATGCCGTTCAAGGTTCCTTTCTCGCTTTCGAACATGCCCATCAATTCACCGTCCACATAGGCGTGCGCATGATGCCCGCGTTTGCCTTTGGTGAGTTTGAACTCGACTGGGACGCTGTCGCCCTTTAGCACCTGGTCTTTCTTGGGCGCGACAATCTTGATGCTCGCGCCTTTGGCGGGCTTGAGCGTTGTCTTGGCCGGAGTTTTCTCCGGCGCATTCTTAGGCATGTCCATGCCCTTCATGTGATCCTGCTGCGCCAGGGCGAACAGAGACAACGAAACGATCAACGCCGCGACGGCGGCTATCTTGCCTTTGTGCATCTCGGTTCCTCCTTTGGCTCCTGTTTCACCATGAATTCCACTCGGTCTGAAGTGTCCAATTCGGTTCGATGGTCCGGTGGCCGGGGGTCAGATCAGCGGGGAGGCGCGCCCCGGCGTAACCATACGCCAACCTCGACAATGAAAAATAGGACAGTGGCGGTCAGCACGATGGTGGCCGCGGAAGAAATATCCAGATAGAAGCTCAAATACATGCCCGCGCCGCCACATAGGACGCCGATGATCGGGGAGATGATCAAGAGACTCTGGAATCGCTTCGTTAAGTAGCGCGCGATCACCGGCGGGATCACCATGGCGGCGGCGACCAAGGTGACGCCCAATATCTGCGTCGAGGCGAGCACGGTGACCGCCAGTAGCGTGACGAACAAAAGATCGATCTTGCCGGTGGCAACGCCGTAGGCCGACGCCACTTCGGGATCGAAGGTGGCGAAGAGAAGCTGCCTGCGGATCAGGAACAGCGTACAAAAAACCGCCAGGGAGACGAGAACGACGATCCAGAGGTCGGTCCGGGTGATGCCGAGAACGTTACCGAAGAGCGCGACCTCGATATTGCGCGTAAAGCTGCGATGGGTGGAGACGATGGCGACACCGAGGGCGAAGCTGGAAGTCGTGACCACGCCGATGGCGGCGTCGGCGCCGACCCAGCGGCGGTGGCTGATGAGGTGGATCAGAACGCCGGACAGGAGCGCCCAGACGCCGGCGCCGATGAAAAAGTTGATGTTGAGCACGTAGCTCAGCACCGCGCCGCCGAAGATCGCGTGGGATAGCCCGTGGCCGATGTAACTCATGCGGCGCAGGACGACGAAGACGCCGATGAAACCGCAGAGCGCGCCGGTGATCACCGCCGCGAGGAAGCCGTGGCGGAAGAACTCATATTCAAAAGGAAATAGAAGGGACATTAGATGTTCAAATCGTTCAAGCAGTTCAAACCGTTCAAATCGTTACTAAGACAAAAACTGCGGAAAGATTCAAATCATCTTTACTCTTCTAAACGTTTTGAACGACTTGAACGATTGGAACGTCTTGAACGCCCGTTTGAGGTTAGTGGTGCGGCGCGTGGGGTCGTTCGCCGATCATGACCATCCCGTCTTGCTGAAAAACCACCAGTTCCCCGCTGTAAACTTCTTTCAACACCTCGGCGTTGAAAACTTCGTTGGGCCGGCCTTCGGCGATCAGCCGGTGCTTGAGGCAAACCGCCCAGGGCAGATGGGCGGCGACCCAATTCAAATCATGGGACGTGAGGACGATGGCGACTCCCTGATGATTGATCTCGTGGAGAAAATGAATGACGTCGTCGCGCGAGCGAATGTCGAGTCCCGACGCGGGTTCGTCGAGCAGGATCAGCTCGGGATCGCCGAGCAAGGCGCGGCCGAGAAATACCGCTTGCTGCTGGCCGCCGGAAAGCTCGCGAATATGGCGCTGGCCCAGACCGACGAGGTTCAACCGTTCCATTATTTCACGGAGCTTGTGTTCCTCTCTTTCGCCGATGCCGCTCCACCAGCGATGCTTGACGAAAAAACCCATGGAGATGACTTCCTCGACGGTGATGGGAAAATTCCAATCGATGGTTTCCAGCTGGGGAACGTAACCGATCCGGTCCAAGGCGGAGCGCTGTGGCTCCCGGCCCTTCAGCAACACCTTGCCCTGGGTGGCGCGCACCATGCCGAGAATCGTGCGCAGCAAGGTCGTTTTTCCGCCGCCGTTCGGTCCGACGATGGCCATAAACTGTCCCGGCCAAATTTTCAGCGATACATTTTGCAGCGCCGGGGTCGCACCAAAGCTGTAGCTCACATCGGCCAGCTCGACGAGCGGCACGCCAGTGGCGCTCTTGAAGGAACGCTCCTCCACACCGGGTGGATGAAGGCTATGCGGGTCGCCGGGCCGATGATCGTGCGGATTCATGAATCGTTTCTCTTAATTTTTGACTCTTCCGGGTTTACCATGAATGAGTATTCACCACAGAGACACTGAGTTCACATGGTTCGACAGGCTCACCATGAGCGGAATTCTTCATAGCCGCGCATCCTGAGCTTAGTCGAAGGACGCGAACTCAGCGCCTCGGCGGTTGGCTACACGGAAGCCTGAAGCCCCTAATTTTTTCTCCGGTAGTCGGCGTGGGCGCCCGCCACCGGTGCCGGATCGACTTTTTTCAGCGCTTGCGCCGACCCGCCCAGGGCTTCGAACATGATCGTCATGTTTTCCACCATCATGCCGATGTACGAATGCTGTGGGTCGCCGGGCTTGCCGGGCAACTCATCGTCTCTCAGATTGTCTATATACCGGCTTTTTCCTTCTCTTGCGATCTGTTCGAGCACCGGGCTGGGAAAAACCTCGGAGCCGAATACGGCCGGAACTTTCTCTTTGCGAATCTGCTCGATGAGCCGGACCACTTCCTTGGGGCTGGGATCGGCGAAGTCGGAAGGCTGTACCGCGCCGATCACTTGAAAGCCGTAGCGGCGCGCGAAGTATGGCCAGGAGTCGTGGTACGTAAGCAGGCGCCGGTTGTTTTGCGGGATGGTTTGGAGCGCTTCTTTGATCGCCTGATCGAGGGCTTCAAGCTTTTTGAGATACTGCGCCGCGTTCCACTCATAGACGGCTTTGTTCTTTGGATCGAGACGCGCCAATTCGTCCCGCGCAAGCGTCGCGTAGCGCATCGCATATTCGGGATTCAGCCAAAGGTGCGGATTGGGATGGCCCTGCTCCTTGGGAAAGCTGAAATCATAGACGTATTCGGCTTCTTGGACGGTCTTGTCTCCCAGGGAGAAAATCGCCGCGCCTTTTTTTAGATTGGCCCGGGCGAGTTTCCAAGTGGGCGTTTCGAGATCGAGGCCGTTGAGGATCACCAGATCGGCGCTGGCGAGCAATTTGCTGTCCGAAGGGATGGGTTCAAATGTGTGCGAGTTGATTCCTTCGGGGATGATTCCCGCCAGATCGATCCTATCGCCGCCGACGTTTTCCACGATGCTCGTGATCGGCGCCACCGTGGTGACGATCCTCAATCGATCAGAAGGGGTCGCTTGCTTCGCGTCATGTTTATCTTGACAGGCTTGGACGAGGAGACAAAGCAGGACAATCCACGAAAAACTTCTGAGTCCGAATCGTATTTGAAGCGTGTTTCTTTTCACGTTAACGCACCTACCTTTGAAGTCGAAAGCGATAGATGTAAATAAACTCGGCGGGAACATTATGGCCGTCGCGCTGAGCCGGCTCGAAGCGATTTTGATACCCCTGCCCGCCGATGCTTTTATCGAACGCTTCGAGGAGGTCGTCTTGGAGCGAAACGCCGAAGCGAGATAATTGTGACATACGCTTTCTTCCTGGTTTATCGCGTAACGCAAAATCAGTAATCGTGTCAAACGCGTCGGCGATTCTTGGCAGGGGCCGATGCCTGTGCTAGGCGTTAAATAAGTGTACATGCCGCGATTCATACTCATTATTCCCTTAGTCATCGGGCTTGCCGGTTGCGGGCGCAATGAGCGGATGGATCTGCTTTACGCGCAGCGCTGTCTTAATTGTCACGGGCCCGGCGGCCGGGGCGATGGCCCGATGGCCGTGCAGTTGCCGGTCCCGACGCCGGACTTTCGGGAGACGGTCCAACGGAAGAGCAACACGCAAATCAGGAGAATCATCGCCGAAGGACGAGGGGTCATGCCGGCATTCGATCCGGCCCTGCGCCCGTCTGAGATCAACGATCTGCTGCAAATGGTGCGTTTCCTCAGCCGCGAGGGGCGAGAGCTGGCGTGGTGGGAAAAATACGATGCCTTGATCGCGGCGCATTGCAGCATCCCATGGGAGAGCGTGCTGGGTTATGACGAACCCCCTGATGGGAAAAGCCGGTAAACATTTTCAAAAATCGCCTGACGAGATAGGATTTGGCTGAACGCTTTTCAACTCGATCAGGCTCAGGCCGGTGTCGGGCTCACGGGCGGCGTTAGCGGCCGGATTCAATCGATGACGCAACATTACAACTTGACAAGAGAATCGCTTAAAACTAAACTCAAACATGACTTTTAGCGGTGCGGCACGCCATGGCGCTCGATAATATTGAACAGCTGGAAGCAAAGATCGATCGCCTAATCGACCGGCACGAGCGGGTAAAAAAGGAAAAGGAGACCATCGAAAAAAAGCTCCAGCAAAAAGAGAGCGAGGGGCATCACTTGAGAGGACAGATGCGGCAATTCGAACGTGAGCGCAGCGAATTGCGCGAGAAGCTCGACAAGATCATCGGCCAGTTCGCGGCCCTGGATCTTCCCGATTAGGATGGGAATGTTGCCATGAAAAGAGCCTTGGATATCGAAATTTTAGGGCAGAAGTTTACCATCAGCAGCGATGCCGAAGAAGGTTACATGCTAAAAGTGGCCGGCTACGTCGACGAGAAGATGCAGGAGTTGTTGGAGTCGACCAAATCGGTTACCCGGTCCAATATCGGCATGCTGGCGGCGCTTAACATCGCCGACGAATATCACCGGCTCAAGGATACGCATGAAGCGGTGGTGAGCAGACTGAATCAATTGTCCAAGAAATTATCAACGACTTTGACCGAGGAGGGTTAACAATTTTAAGGTGATCCATTTCCCCTGCTGTGTGCGTCACCAGCGGAGGCGACTTGGAACCAACGCTATAGTAGACGGGGGCTGTTTCTTGCCGCAGCAGTCAGGCCTCGATCATGAGGTAGGCTAACACGGTAACATGGCGCCCACCTGGTAAACCGGTTCAAGTTGATCCGTTGAAACGGCACGATGCGGGGGGAACCTTAAACGAGGCGGCGTGGAAAGATGAGGAGCTGGGGAAAAGAAACGGTGATGGATCTGATCTATCGGATATTTTCATTGTTTGATGGTGTAAGAATTTGGCGGCCCCTAGCGAAAAGCCGGAAAGTTTCTATCGGTGTTCCGTCGATCATAGTCAACGCGGGCCCCGCCGTTCAACGGAACGGCGGGCGATGGTCCAGGGGGCCAACCTCAATGATTCCTAGATCAGACTTGTAAGCTTTTTTCCCGCCAGGTCATTTCTTCTCATCTCTTCCCCGCGGTTTGGAATCGGTTATGCGGGGAGCTTCAACGCAAGAGGCGAAACAGGCACTGCGGTCTGCGGGGTTAGCCCGCCGCGCCGCGCTTGCCGAGACAGACTGCCAGTTGCTAAGCCGCGCGATTCAGGCCCGGGCGCTCCAATTGCATTGCTATCTCGCCTGCCACTCGGTGGCTCTCTACAGCGCGATACAAAACGAGGTTCGCACGGACGATCTCCTGGCGCACGCGCTTCAGAGCGGCAAGAAGGTTTTTTATCCACGCGTCGGCGAAGATGACGGCGACGGGCTCTTTCGAGTGTTAGCGGCGGATGAGCTGCGCGCCGGCCGGTATGGAATTCTCGAGCCGGCCGGCACGACCCGACTGGCGGATGTGGAATTTGCAGCGCTGACAATATTTGTTCCGGGCGTAGCTTTCGATATGCAAGGCAATCGTCTGGGAGGGGGGCGCGGTTGGTACGACCGGTTGTTGCAGCAGGCCGGCGAACGTGCGGCCATCGTGGCTTTGGCTTATGAATTTCAAATCGTCGACGCGGTTCCCACTGGCCCAGGGGATCAAAAAGTTAATTACGTTATTACCGAAAAGAGAGTAGTCGACTGCGGAACCGCATCGGCGCAGTCGAGTCGAATTTTTTAGGTCTATTGATAAAGGAAGGGGGTGTTGCCATTGAATCAAGAGTTATTATTCGCCGTCGGCGGATTAATAGGCGGTGCGCTGCTGATGGCAGTGGCTGCCTGGTTGCGCGGCAAACAGCGGCGCGAACAGTTGGAGTCGGCGAAAAACACCGTGGCTCGGATCATCGAAGAGGCGAAAAAAGACGCCGCTTCGATTAAGAAAGAAGCTGAAATCCAAGCCAAGGATAGCGTGCTCAAAGAGCGCGCCGATTTGGAAAAGGAGGTGCGCGAAGCCCGCCGCGAGCAACAGAATCTAGAGAGACGGTTGATCGGCAAAGAGGAGAGCATCGACAAGCGTATCGAGTCGATCGATAGGCGGGAAAGCGAGGTCGGCAGACGGGACGCTGCGCTCAAGGCGCGGGAGAAAAATATCGAGGAGAAAGCGGCTGAATGTGACCGGCGCGTCGATGAAGCGAGAAGACAACTTGAACAGGTCGCGGGGTTGACCCGCGAGGAGGCAAAAAAGAGTCTCATCGATGAAATGGTCGAAGAGGCCAAGCACGATTCGGCTAAACGCATCCGGGTCATCGAAGAAGAATCCAAGGAGGAGTCCGCGCGCAAGAGCCAGAAAATCATCGCCTTAGCCATCGAGCGGCTCGCGGGAGATTTTGTCGCTGAGCGGTCGGTGACGGTATTTCCCTTGCCCAACGACGAGCTTAAGGGGAAGATCATCGGGCGCGAAGGGCGTAATATCCGGGCGCTGGAAGCGGCCACCGGAATCGACTTGATCGTCGACGACACGCCGGAGACGGTGATCATTTCCGGGCATAATCCGATCCGGCGCGAGATCGCGCGCTTGTCTTTGGAGAAGCTGGTATCGGACGGCCGCATCCATCCCGGAAGAATCGAAGAGGTGGTGCGCAAATCCGAACAGGAGCTCGACGAAGCGATTCGCGAGGCCGGCCAGAAGGCGATCTTTGACGTCGGAGTGCACGGCGTGCATCCGGAGCTGATCAAGCTTCTCGGCCGGCTCAAGTACCGTTACAGCTATGCGCAAAACGTGTTGCTGCACTCCATCGAGGCGGCGTTTATTTGCGGCGTGATGGCGGTGGAGTTGGGTTTGAATGAAAAACAGGCGCGCCGCGCCGCGTTGCTGCACGACATCGGCAAGGCGGTGGATCACGAGGTGGAAGGGTCCCACGCGATCATCGGCGCGGAGCTCGCGCGCAAGTACGGCGAGTCGCCGAAGATCGTCAACGCGATCGCGGCACATCATGAAGACGTCAAAGCCGAAACGATCCTGGCGCCTTTGGTGGACGCCGCCGATGCGCTCTCCGGCGCTCGTCCGGGCGCGCGCCGGGAAATGATGGAGACTTATACGCGGCGGTTGGAGGAACTTGAGCGAATCGTCAACGCCTTTAAAGGCGTTGAAAAGTCCTATGCGGTGCAAGCGGGTCGGGAAATCCGGATCATGGTTCAGCACGACCTGGTTTCCGATGATGACGCGGCGCGCATGGCACGGGAGATAGCCCGTAAGATCGAGAATGAGATGACCTATCCGGGCCAGATCAAGGTAACCGTGATTCGCGAGGTGCGCTCGGTCGACTATGCAAAATAGTTTCCAGTTCCGGGTTTCGAGTTTCTAGTTGAAGAGTGCCAACTTGGAACCAGGGACTAGAAACCAGAAACTGATTCATGATGCGCATTTTGATTCTTGGAGACGTGATGGGACGGCCTGGGCGGCGAGCCGTTCGGGAGATCGTCCCATCACTGATCAAAAAAGAAGCGATTGATCTGGCGATCGCCAACGCGGAGAACGCAGCAGGCGGAATGGGCGTCGACATCAAGAGCGCCGCAGAGCTTTTCTCGGCCGGGGTCCACGTGCTGACCTCGGGAAATCACATCTGGAAGAAGAAAGAGATTTATCCGTATTTAAACGAGCAGGAGCGTCTCTTGCGCCCCGCCAACTATCCGGACGGCGCTCCCGGACGAGGTTGGTGCGCGTGGGAGAATCAGCATGGATTGAATGCGTTAATTATCAATCTCCAAGGCCGGGTGTTCATGCCCAACCACGTCGACGACCCTTTTCGCTGTGTCGATGGGCTTCTTAAAGAGCATGGCCGGCATTCTCCCGTGATTATCGTGGACATGCACGCCGAAGCGACCTCTGAAAAGAACGCCATGGGTTGGTATCTCGACGGCAGAGTGTCGGCGGTGTACGGCACGCACACCCATATCCAAACGGCGGACGAAAGGGTCCTTCCGGGCGGCACGGCTTTCATCACCGATCTCGGTATGTGTGGTCCGTTTGACTCCGTCATCGGCATGGAAAAGGAAGTGGTGATTAACGGCTTCATCAGCCAGCTGCCGCGCAAATTCGAAGTTGCGCAGGAAAATGCGGTGCTCCAAGGTGTGATTGTCGATGTCGATTCCCAGACTGGCAGGGCGCGTGAAATCCGGCGGCTGCGGGTGCCCATGGAAGCTGATTGAACATGGCGGACATCCAGACGCAGCTTGAATTGATTAAACGCGGCGCCGTTGAGGTCTTGCCGGAGGAAGAGCTCGTCGCAAAATTAAAGCGGGGGCGGCCGCTGCGCATCAAGGCGGGATTCGACCCGACGGCGCCGGATCTGCATTTGGGACACACGGTCTTGATTCAGAAGATGAAACAGTTCCAGGAGCTTGGCCATGAGGTCATCTTTCTGATCGGCGATTTTACCGGGATGATCGGCGATCCGTCGGGAAAATCCGAGACCCGAAAACAGCTCACGCGCGAGGAGGTCGACAAGAACGCCGAGACGTATAAGGAGCAAATTTTTAAAATTCTGGATGCAAAAAAAACCGTCATCGAGTTCAACCACCGCTGGATGGAAAAGCTCGACGCGGCCGCGTTCATCGAGCTGAGCGCCAAGTACACTGTGGCACGCATGCTCGAGCGCGATGACTTCAAGCAGCGCTACCAAAAGCAACAGCCGATCAGCATTCATGAGTTCATGTACCCGCTGATTCAGGGCTACGACTCGGTGGTGCTGAAGGCCGACGTGGAACTGGGCGGCACGGACCAGCGGTTTAACTTGCTGATTGGGAGAGAATTGCAACGCGAGTACGGTCAGGAGCCGCAGGTCGTGCTCACCATGCCGCTACTGGAAGGCTACACGGACGGCATCCAGAAGATGAGCAAGTCGCTCAACAATTATATCGGCATCAACGAGGCGCCGGAAAATATTTTCGGCAGGATAATGTCGATCTCCGACGATTTGATGTGGCGCTATTTCGAGTTGCTGAGCGATAAAGAGCTCAGCGAGATTGAAAATCTGCGCGCCCAGGTAAAGAGCGGCGCGCTCCATCCGATGGAGGTCAAAAAATCTCTCGGCGCCGAGCTGGTCGCGCGCTATCACGGCGCCGCGGCCGCCGAGTCCGCGCGCAAATATTTCGAGGCGAGGCACCAGAACAAAACTCTGCCGAGCGATATTCGCAAACAGTTCAACGCGCCGCAGCCGATTTGGATCTGCCGGCTGCTCTTGGATTTGGATTTCGTGAAATCCGGTAGCGAGGCGCGCCGCCTGGTCGCTCAAGGAGCGGTGCGGATCGATGGCCGCGTCGTGACGGACGTTGATTTTCATTTCGATGGTACGCTTCACCGGATCATTGAAGTAGGGAAAAACCGCATCGCGCAACTGGCTAAGTAGACGTTGAAAAATTGTTCATCTCTCTTGACAAGAGTCAAACCATTGCCTATAAAGTACTTTCGCTCGTTTCCGAGCGCCTCGTCCGGTCTTTGAAAACTAAATAGTAGCAACTGCCATTTAAAAGCAGTGACGGTTTAGGGTTTCCGTAAAGCTTTGAGCACAGCTATCGTACTCGACAGTCAATCCTCCACCTAAAGGTGGATTGAAAGATTTAACTGGAGAGTTTGATCCTGGCTCAGAACGAACGCTGGCGGCGTGCCTAACACATGCAAGTCGAACGAGAAAGGGGCTTCGGTCCTGAGTAAAGTGGCGCACGGGTGAGTAACACGTAGGTAACCTGCCTCTAAGATCGGGATAACCTGTCGAAAGATGAGCTAATACCGGATAAGACCACGGCCTCTTCGGGGGCTGGGGTCAAAGGTAGCCTCTGCATGCAAGCTATCACTTAGAGATGGGCCTGCGCACCATTAGCTAGTTGGTAGGGTAACGGCCTACCAAGGCAAAGATGGTTAGCTGGTCTGAGAGGATGATCAGCCACACTGGAACTGAGA
>Ga0184627_10000874_pt1 | contig 11877 bp, 10 predicted proteins | sample PLM3_127_b1_FD_133150 | JGI IMG/M metagenome (GOLD analysis project Ga0184627, IMG submission 133150) | Groundwater sediment microbial communities from an aquifer in East River, Colorado, USA - PLM3_127_b1 | ecosystem: Environmental > Terrestrial > Soil > Riparian zone | place: USA: East River...
AGCCAGGTCACCATCACCATCATGCGGGAGGGATTCACCGAGTCGAAGGATTTCGCCATCACCCGGGAAACCATCGAGGTCCACAGCGTTCGCTCCTTCGACCTGGGGGACGGGATCGGCTACATCCGGATGGTCTCCTTCCAGGAGAAGACCGCGCGGGACCTGGAGCGGACGCTGGAGCAGTTCCAGACCGGCGGGGTGAAGGCGATGGTCCTGGACCTCCGCAACAACCCCGGCGGGCTCCTGAGCCAGGCGGTCCAGGTGGCGGACTTCTTCCTCCAGAAGGGTCAGCTCATCGTCTACACCGAGGGGCGGGCCCGGAACCAGGACCTCCGCTTCAGCGCCGAGCACACCAAGACCCTCCCCCAGGTCCCCATGGTGATCCTGGTGAACGGCGGATCGGCCAGCGCCTCGGAGATCGTGGCCGGCGCCCTGCAGGACCACCGGCGGGCCGTCATCCTGGGGACCACGACCTTCGGGAAGGGCTCGGTCCAGACGGTGATCCCGCTGAACGACGGGTCGGGGTTGCGCCTGACCACGGCCAAGTACTTCACCCCCCGCGGCGAGACCATTCAGGGGAAGGGGATCACGCCGGACATCCAGGTGGAGCCACCCAAGCCCACCGTGACCGCCCAGGCTCCCCCCCGACCCGAGGGGGGGCCCCCGCCACGGGAGCGGAAGATCGGCGAGGAGGAAGGGGACGCCTCCCAGCCCCTCGGTCCGCGGGCCCCGGACCTGAAGACCGATGTCCAGCTGGCCCGGGCGGTGGATATCCTGAAGGCGAACCTGATCCTGGACCGTGGGGGGGCCAGCGCGCAGGGGGCTCAGTGAGGGACCCCGGGGCCTCCCGCGAGCCATGAGCCTGATCCTCGGAATCGAGACCTCCTGCGACGAGACCGCGGCCGCCGTCCTGGAGGACGGCCGGAGGCTCCGTTCCAGCGTGGTCCTGTCCCAGGAGACCCTACACGCCCCCTTCGGCGGGATCGTGCCGGAACTGGCCTCCCGCCGGCACTTGGAGACGCTCGGCCCGGTCCTCCGCGAGGCGCTCAGGCGCGCCGACGTCACGCTGGCCGACCTGACCGCCCTGGCGGTGACGGTGGGCCCCGGCCTCGTGGGCTCCCTCCTCGTCGGGGTCTCCACCGCGAAGGCCCTGGCCTTCGCCGCCCGCAAGCCCCTCGTGGCCGTCAACCACCTGGAGGGGCACATCTTCGCCGCGCTCCTGGAGCACGCCGACCTCTGCTTTCCCTTCGTAGCCCTGGTGGTCTCCGGGGGGCACACCCACCTGTACGAGGCGAAGGCACCCGGGGAGTACCGGCTCCTCGGGTTCACCCGGGACGACGCCGCGGGGGAGGCCTTCGACAAGGTGGCCAAACTGCTCGGCCTCCCCTTCCCCGGCGGCCCCGCCATCGAGGAGGCGGCGAAGGCCGGCGACCCGAAGGCCATCCGGCTCCCCCGGGCGCTCGTCGCCGACCGGTCCCTGGACTTCTCCTTCAGCGGTCTGAAGACCGCCGTCCTCCTCGCCGTCCAGGGCGCCGCGGGCCCGGCCGCGCGGGGCCGGCGGGGGAGCCCCGTGGCGGTCCGCGGCGCCTGGAACTCGCTCGTGCCCTCCCCGCGGCGCCTGCCATCTGCCTTTGTCGCTGACCTGTGCGCCGCCTTCCAGGAGGTGGTGGTGGAGCAGCTCGCCCGCAAGGCGCTGGCGGCGGCGCGGCGGGTTGGCCTCCGCCGCCTGGTGGTGGTCGGAGGTGTCGCCTGCAACGAAGTGCTCCGCACGCGCCTCCGGGCCGGCGCGGCGGAAGCGGGAATCGCGGTGGCCTGGCCCTCCCCGCCCCTCTGCACCGACAACGCCGCCATGATCGCCGCCGCCGGCGCCGCCCGCTACGCTCGCGGCGAGCGGGCCGACCTTTCCCTCACGGCTTCCGCCTCCCTCCCCCTCGGCCACTAGTGCCAGGCTAACTCACGTCGCCTCACGTCGTTCGCGGTCGTCGGCGGTCCGGAGCGTACCAGAGCGTACGCCTCCCCACCCACCTTCGGTGGGTCCCCGCTCCTCCCTCGGGCCTCGTGATGCTCGTCATCTGGCCCGGCACCCCAGTGTGAGCGTGAACAATAGGTCCAATTCGTTGGACTCACACTAGCCTGCTCGAGGCGCGGCCCACCGTCCGGTCCGGGATGTGCCCCGACCGCCTTCTCGCCAGGCCACGCAAAAAAATCCCACAATCTGCTGAGGCAGCGGGTACCCCGAGGCGGGAAGGAGCCCAAGCGCTCCTCGTTGGTAGGCTGGGGTGAGAAGCGACAAGCCACCGCGGCGGAAGGGTCTCTTTCGGGCGCGTGCTAGGGGAGCTTGACCTCGATGTAGGCCTTCTGGCGGAGCTCGGCGAGGTAATCCTGGTAGCGCTTCTGGGCCTTCTGTCGGAAGAGGTGGTCGCGGATCCGGTCGCGGGCCTGCGCGAAGGAGAGGACCGGGGCCTCCTTGGCCTCCACGAGGAGGATGTTGTAGCCGGCCTCCGTCCGGATCGGCGTGCTCATCTCCCCCGGGAGGAGGGCGAACGCCACCCGCTCCAGCTCGGGAGCCAGCTCCCCCTGGCGCAGGACACCCAGCTCCCCTCCCTGCGCCGCCGTCGGGGCGTCGGAGTATCGGGCGGCCACATCCGCAAAGGGCGCGCCGGCCATCAGGGCCGCCAGCGCCTCCGACGTCCGGCTGGCGGCCGCGGCCTCCGCCTCGGGGTCCCCCACCTTCGGCACCGCGACCAGGAGATGCCGGAGCTGCACCCGGCCGATCAGGGTGAACTCGAGCGGGTGGGTCCGGTAGTAGGCCTCCACCTCCGCGTCGGTAAGGATGATGCTCCCCCGGACCTTGCGGCCCAGCAGTTTCCCGATGGCCAGCTGGTCCTGGAGGCGGCGGCGGAACTGGGGAAGCGTGAGGCGCTCCCGGCGAAGCGCCGCCTCCAGCGCCGCGTCGTCGGGCAGGCCGTTCTGGGCCCTCAGATCCTCGAGGGAGGCGGTCACCTCCGCCGCTTCCACCCGGATCCCCTCCCGCGAGGCCTCTTGCAGGAGGAGGCGGCGCTCGATGAGCTCCTCCAGGAACTGCCGCTCTGGGGCGGCGGGGTTGGGGAGGACGGTGCCTTCCCCCGTGGCGACCAGGCGGGCCGCCGCCGCCCGACCCTCCTCCTGCACCTCGGTGAGGGTGATGACCTCCTCGTTCACCACGGCCACCACCCGCTCGATCGTGACGGCCGCGGCGGGGCCGAGCACGAGCGCCAGGGCGGCGGCGGCCCCGAGGGTCGTTGTCCAGGTGAGCCGCTTCACTTGGCCTCACCCGGTGCAGGCGGGGTTGCTGGCGGGCCGGGGACCGCCGGGGGCGCCCCCGGGGCCGCGACCGGGAGGAGCTCCTCCCGGACCTCCACGGTGGCCTGTTTCTTCAGCCCCTCCACAAAAGCCTCGAAGGCCGCCTGCTGGCGTTCCCCCAGGAGCCGTTGCCGCAGATTCTCCCGGACCTCAGGGAAGGGGGCGGCCGGCCGGGGCTCCCGTGCGGTGACCCGGATGAGGTGGTAGCCAAACCGGGTCTTCACGGGGGCGCTCACCTCGCCCACCTTCAGGGCGTACGCAGCCTTCTCGAACTCGGGGACCATCTTCCCGCGCTCGACGGTCCCGAGGTCTCCCCCCTTTGCCCCGCTGGCCTTGTCCAGGGAGTGGCGTCGGGCCAACGCTTCGAACCCCTCCTTCCCCTTCAGCCGCTCCAGGATCTGCTGGGCCTCCCCCTCCGTCTGCACCAGGATGTGCCCGGCCCGCAACCGGTCGCGGCTGAACTCCTCCGGGTGCCCCTCGTAGTAGGCCTGGACGTCCGCCTCCGGCACCTGCACCTTCTCGCTGACCTCCTCCTGAAGGAGGGTCTGGAGCATGAACTGCTCCTTCACCTGCCGCACCCGGTCCGTCACCGCGGGGCGGCCGTCAATCTGCCGCCGGGCCGCCTCCTGCAGGAGGATCTCCCGCCGGATCAGATCCTGGGCGTACCGCTTTTGCACGTCGGCAGACTCCATCAGGACCTGGAGGTGGGCTGGGACCCGCTCCCGCTCCAGGTCCAGCCTGCGCCGGAATTCCGCCGCCGTCACCCGGGTCTGGTTGACCCGGACCACCACCTGCTCGTCGGTCCCCCCGGTGCAGGCCGCCAGCACCGCCGCCCCCGCCAGGACCCCCCACCGCCGCCATCCCACCGCTCTGCCTCCTGCGCGGCCGGGCTGCGCCGTGCATGCTCTCGCCCGCGGACGCGGGGCCACCCTAACAGTTCCCCGCCAGCCGCCGCAATACATTTTTGGCCGCGGCGGCCCGGGCCGCAGCGTCGCTCTCGCCAGAGCGCCACGTGAGGGTGTCCGCTGGACCGTACCGGAGGCGCCCACGGGATTCCTGGAGCAGCGCCGCCGCGGCGGCCCCGTCCACGGCCGGCTTCCCGTCTAGGCGGATCCGGACGGTGGGGGACCGGAGGTCCACCTCCACGGCCCGCAGGCGGCGGGCCAGGAGGCGCAGCGCCATGCCGGTGAGAAGCCATGTGGCCTCGGGGGGTGGGGGCCCGAACCGGTCGCGCAGCTCTGCCCCTAGCTCCTCCAGGGCCGCCTCCCCCTCAGCCGCCGCCAGCCGCTTGTAGAGGGCGAGGCGGATCGCGGGGTCGTCCACATAGGTGTCCGGAAGGAGGGCCTCCGCCGGGAGCCGGATGGCCGGGTCCACCGGGCTCTCGAGCGGCTGGCCCTTTAACTCTTGGATGGTCTCCTGGATGAGGCGGCAGTACAGATCGAAGCCCACCGCGGCGATCTGTCCGTGCTGCTCCGCCCCCAGGAGGTTCCCCGCCCCCCGGATCTCCAGATCTCGGGCCGCGATCTTGAACCCGGACCCCAGCTCGGTGAACTCCACGAGCACCTGCAAGCGCCGGCGGGCCAGTTCGCTGAGCGCCTCCTCCCGGGGGATGAGGAGGTAGGCGTGCGCCCGGTGCCGATCGCGCCCCACCCGCCCCCGAAGTTGGTAGAGCTGCGCGAGGCCGAAGCGGTCGGCCCGATTGACGATGATGGTGTTGGCGGTGGGGATGTCCAGGCCGGACTCGATGATGGTCGTGCAGAGGAGCAGGTCGGACTTCCGCGCGTAGAAGTCCACCATCACCCGCTCCAGCGCCGCCTCCGGCTGCTGCCCGTGGGCGATGGCGATCCGCACGTGGGGGAGGAGCCGCTTCAGGTAACGGCCCAGGGTGTGGATGCTCTCCACCCGGTTGTGGACGAAGAAGACCTGCCCCCCCCGGCTGATCTCCCGCTCCACCGCCTCCTGGATGACGGCCGGGTCGAAGCGGCAGACGTAGGTCCGGATCGCCAAGCGGTCCTCGGGCGGCGTCTCGATGGTGCTCACGTCCCGCACCCCCAGCATGGCCATGTGCAAGGTGCGGGGGATCGGGGTCGCGGTGAGGGTGAGGACGTCCACCTCCCGGCGCAGCTGCTTCAGCCGCTCCTTCGCCGCCACGCCGAAGCGCTGCTCCTCGTCCACGACGAGGAGGCCCAGGTCCCGGAACCGGACATCCCGCTGAAGGAGCCGGTGGGTTCCGATGACGATGTCCACGGTCCCGTCGCGGAGCCCCTGAAGGATGGCCTGCTGGTCCCGGCGGCTCCGGAACCGGGAGAGCATCTCCACCTTGAGGGGGAAGGGGGCGAACCGTTCGTTGAAGGAGGCGAAATGCTGCATGGCCAGGACCGTGGTGGGGACCAGGACCGCGACCTGCCTGCCGTCCGTGGCCGCCTTGAAGGCGGCCCGCATCGCCACCTCCGTCTTCCCGTACCCCACGTCCCCGCAGATGAGGCGGTCCATGGCGCCGGGCCGCTCCATGTCCGCCTTCACGGCCTGGATGGCCGCCAGCTGGTCAGCCGTCTCCTCGTAGGGGAAGGAGGCCTCGAACTCCCGCTGCCAGGGGGTGTCCGGGGCGAAGGCGTGGCCCGGGAGGATCTGCCGGGCGGCATACAGTTGCAGCAACTCCTTCGCTAGGGCCCGGACGGAGGCCTTCACCCGCGCCTTGGCCCTGGCCCATGCGGTCCCGCCCAGCCGGTCCAGCGCCGGGGGGCGCGCCTCCGCCCCGACGTAGCGCTGGACCAGCCCCATGTTCTCCACGGGGACGTAGAGGCGGTCGCCGCTGGCGTACTCCAGGATCAGGTAGTCCCCGTCCCGCTCGGCGACGGTGACATGCTGAAGCCCCTGGTAGCGGGCAATCCCGTGGTCCACGTGCACCACCAGATCGCCCTCGACCATCTCCTCCAGGGCCCGCAGGGCGGCGCCGGGGCGGGCGGCCCTGCGGGGGGGCGGCAGGCGACGGGTCCCGAAGAGTTCCGCCTCCGTGACCAGGATGGCCCCGAGGGCCGGGAAGCGGAAGCCGCGGCTCACCTCTCCGACGGCGATTGCGCAGGGCCGCTCGGGGGAGGCCGTGACCCCGAGCGCGGCGCCGAGGGCGTGCTCCCGGAGGATCTCCTGGAGGCGGCCGGCCTGCGCCTCGCTGCGCGCCACCAGCGTCACCGCGAAGCCCTCCCGGAGCCACCGGGCCACATCCTCCAGGAACGCCTGGAGCCTCCCCTGGTAGGCCGGGACCGCCTCCGTGGCGCACGCAATGGCCTCCCCCGGGAGCCCCTCGGGCAGGGGGAAGGGGGAGAGGACGACCTGGAGACGGGACGCGAGGCCGGCGCGGAGGGTCTCCCAGGGGACCAGACGGGCGGCCGCCGGGGGGACCGCGATCTCCGCGGCCGCCCACCGCGCATCGGCCCGGACTGCGGCCTCGCGTGCCCTGGCCGCCCCGGCCGCCACCTGGTCCGGGTCATCCAGGAGGCAGAGGGCCTCCGGGGGAAGGTAATCCAGGAGGCTCGCCCCGCCCCCGGGGAAACAGGGGAGGTACGCCTCGAGGCCGGGCGCCGCGCGCTCCGCCTCCAGCGCCTCCCGAAGGGAGGGGGGGACCCGGCCCCCCGGTAACTGATCCAGGGCAGCGAGCGCCGCCTGCCGGGACTCCGGGTCGAGGAGGGTCTCGATCACCGGGAGGACGACCGCGCGGGGGAGGGGTCCCATCGAGCGCTGCGTCTCGGGGTCGAAGGTCCGGAGGGACTCGATGGCATCCCCCACGAACTCGACCCGGACGGGATGAGCGGCCAAGGGGGAATGAATGTCCAGGATACCACCCCGGAGGCTGAACTCCCCCGGCTCCCCCACCTGCGGAACGCGGCGGTAGCCGATCCAGGTGAGGCGCTCGGCCAGATCCCCGGGGGCGACGAGGCGCTGCGGGTACAGGTGCACGACCGCCCGTTCCAGCGCCTCGGGCGTGAGGAACCGGCCGCTGGCCGCCGCGGCGGAGGCCACCACGAGCCCCCGGCCCTCCCTGAGGAGCCTGAGCGCGTGGAGGCGCTCCGCGGTGAGTTCGGGGGGGAGGACGGCGCGGGCCGCGGGGTCGCCCGGGAGCTCGGGCAGGTGTCCCACGGCGCTAGCGCCCAGGGAGAAGCGGCAGTCGCGGGCGGCTGCCTCCGCCTCGGCGGCGGTCCCGGTCAGGAGGAGGGCGGGCCGGCCCGTGGCGCGGGTGCAGGCGGCCGCCACCAGCGCCCGCGAGGCCCCCGTGAGGCCGTGCAGGGTGAGGGTGGCCGGCGCCTGCACGTCCAGGTGACGCGCCAGCTCCAGGGCCGTGATCGCTTGCTTGAGCAGGGTCTCAGCCATCTCCCAAACACAAATACCCCTCCCCGCCAGGGGCCCGCGGGGGCCCCGGCAGCGAGGGAGAGGCGCACCGCCCTACCGCTGGCGGTGCCGCTCCAGGATGCGGGCGATGAGGCCGGAGGTGGAAGCCCCCGGGGTCAGGGGGACCGATTTGACCACCCCGCCCCGCGCCTCCACCACCTCCCGCCCTATGATTTGATCGGGGGCCCAATCGGCCCCCTTCACCAGGACGTCCGGCCGGAGGGCCGCGATTAGGGCGTCCGGGTCCGACTCGTCGAAGAGGACCACGAGGTCCACAGCGGCCAGCGCGGCCAGCACCTCGGCCCGCTCCACCTGAGGCACGATGGGTCGGTCGGGCCCTTTCACGGCCCGAACGGAGGCGTCCGTGTTCAGCCCCACGACCAGGGCGTCCCCGAGGGCGCGGGCCGCGTCCAGGTACCGGACGTGGCCCAGGTGCAGGAGGTCAAAGCAGCCGTTAGTGAAGACGACCGCCTTCCCCACCTGCTGCCACGCCCGGACGGCTGCCACGGCCGTGTCCCGGTCCCGGATCTTCCCGGCATAGCCGGGGACAGGAGCCCCCGCGTCCCCTGGGCCGCCCCTCACTCCGCCTCCACCGGCGCCCCGCAGGGCCAGAGCACGCCGTCCGCCATGGCCTGCGCGATCAGTCGCTTCGCCTTCGCCACGTAGGGGAGCGGGACCAGCACCCGGATCTCCCCGAGGGGGCCAACGTTGAGCCCGTCATAGCCCGCCACGCGCATCGAGCGGAGCCGGCACGGGACACCTGCCCCCTGCAGGACCCGGCGGATCCGCTCGGCGTGGAGTTCCTCGTATGTTACGTAGGCGGCAGCGAATTCCATCCGGTGGAACACTATAGCACGGGGGAGCGGAGGCGCCAACGATCTTGCCTTCCACGGCGGCCCGCCATATAAGCAATGGACTAAGCGGCGGCCGGCCCGACGGGTCTAAGGGAGAAGGAGGGGACCGGCGGCCGCCGGGGAGGGCCGGGTGCACGAGACAGATGGGGCGCTCCTGGTCCGCCTCAGGGCAGGGGATGGCAGCGCCTTTGAGGTGGTGGTCCGGACCTACCAGCGGGACCTGTACCGGCTGGCCTACCGGTTCACCCGGAACATGGAGGACGCGAAGGATCTGGCCCAGGAGGCGTTCCTCCGGGCCTACCGCGCCCTGCCGCGCTTCGACGGCCGCTCGAGCCTGTACACCTGGCTCTACCGGATCACCCTGAACCTCTGCCTCAACCACCGGCGGGGGAAACCCCGGGAGGAGATGGCCGAGGCGGCGGGACTGGCCGACCCGGTCCCGGGGGCGCTGGAGGCCCTGACCGGGGCCGAGCGGCAGGCCGCGGTGGCGGCCGCCATCGCGAGCCTCCCCCCGCAGCAGCGGGCGACGGTCATCCTCCGGGTGCAGGAGGGGCTTTCCCACAAGGCCATCGCCGAGATCCTGGAGTGCTCGGAGGGGACGGTGAAGGCCAACTTCTTCCACGCGGTCCGGAACCTGCGGGAGCGGCTCCGGAGGTACGGGGCAGGAGGGGGATGCGATGCGCTGCGATGAGATCCAGGCCCTCCTGACCGAGGCCGCCGACGGGGGCCTGGCCGCCCCCCTCCAGGCCGAGGTGGAAGGCCACCTGGCCGGCTGCGACACCTGTCGGGCGGAGGCGGCCGCCCTGCGGGAACTCCTCCGGACCGCGGCGGCAGATCCGGTGCCGGAGCCCCCGGCGCCCTACTGGGCGACGGCTCGGGAGGAACTGGCCCGGCGTCTCGGGCTGCGGCAATCGGCCGCCTCCAGGCTCACCCGCCTCCTCCCCCTGCGCCCGTGGGCCCTGGCGGGGGTCGCGGCCGCCTTTCTCCTCACCCTGGCGACCGCTTTCCTCGCAGGCCGGGGCCTCCTCCCCTCCTCCCAGGCCGGCCCCACCGCAGAGGAACTCGCCCTCCTCCGCAATCTCGAGGTGGTCCAGGATCTCGAGCTCCTGGAGCAGGTGGACATCCTCCAGAACTACGAGCTGCTGCGCAGCCTCGCCCCCCCGGGCCGGGCCACCTGAGGCCATCTATGGGACGGGATTTCCGAGGGGCCATCGGCTACGCCGGCGTTCTCCTCCTGGCGTGGGGAGCGTGCGGACCGCTCCTCTTGCCGGACGCGGCGGGGGAGGCCCCACCCGCCACGGCGCGTCCGGGTCCCGAGGAGCGGGCGCGGCTCGAGGAGGCCTGGCAGCGGTGGCGGAGTCTTCCCCCCGAGGAGCGAGCGCGGATCCGGCGGAACTTCGAGCGGTGGCAGCGCCTCAGCCCCGAGGAACGGGGGGCCTTCCAGGAGCAGCAGGAGGCGCTCAGGCGTCTCAGCCCGGCGGACCGGGAGCGGCTCCGGGAGAACCACCGGCGCTGGCAGGGCCTGAGCGACGCGGAACGGGACGCCATCCGGGGGAGCCTTCGGGCCTGGCAGGCTCTCCCACCGGAAGAGCGGCTGCGGCTCCGGGAGGAGTGGCAGGAATTCCGGGATCTGACCCCCGAAGAGCGGCGGCGCCTGCGGGAGACGCTGCGGGGAACGCGGGAGGGAGCGCGTCCAGCCCCCCGGCGGGGCCCCGGCCAGGTGCCTCCGGGGCGCCGGTTGCCGGGAGGCCCCTGAGGCCCCCTAGTGTGACTCCAACGAATTTCACCGACGATTGCAGTTGAGCCGCGGGTGGCGCCGGGCGCGGCCCCCGAGCGGCCGGGCGGAGCGGGTGACGGAGTCCGGCCGCGAGTGGGGCCGGCCGGCGACAGGACCCGCGGCAGAGCGGTCTGCCAGGATTGGGATGGATTAGTTGGCCCGGCACTAGCCCTCCCAGCCCTCCACGAGCGCCGCGCACAGGAGGGGGAGGAGGAGCTCGTGGTGGCCGGTGAGGGCGTACCCTTTGCCCGCCCCGCCGGCGACCGGCCGCCGGACCACGTTCTGGGTCGGGCGGTAGTGCTGCAGGAAATCGCAGTTGACGGTGGTGAACTCGGTCACCGGATGCCCGGCGTTGCGGGCCACGGTGAGGGCCTTCACGAACACCTCCGGGAGCAGGACCGCCGAGCCCAGGTTGAGGTAGACCCCGCCCCCCCCCATCGCCGCCACCACGCGCGTGAGGAGGTGGAAGTCGCGCAGCGTGGTCTCCCCGACCGCCGCCCCGTCGCAGGTCGGGTGCATGTGGACGATGTCGGTCCCGATGGCCACGTGCACGGTGGCCGGGAGCCCCAGGCGGGCGGCCGCGGCGAAGAGGCTGAGGGGCTCGTGGGGGGGCTTCAGGGCCCGGATGTTCTCCCCGAGGGCCCGGCCGAAACCCCAGCCCTTCGCGCGCCCCTCCTGGACCGCCTGGTTGACGATCTCCCCCGTCTCGGCGGCCATCCCGAACTCCCCGGCGGGAAGACCCGCCTCCACCTCCTCCGACGTGAAGCCAGCGTAAGCCAGCTCGAAGTCGTGGATGGCGCAGGCGCCATTCATGGCAAGGGCCGTGACCAGGCCGCGCTCCATGAGGTCTATGAGATGGGGGGAGCAGCCCACCTTGATGACATGGCCCCCCAGGCCGGCGATGACCGGCTTGCCGCGACGGCGCGCCGCCAGGATCGCGCTGACCACCGCCCGGAAGTCGCTCCCGGCCAGGATCCGGGGGAGACCCTCCAGGAACTCGGTCAGCCTCCCGCCGGGTGTCCAGGCCCTCCCCAGGTCGGCGGCCTGCACCTTGCTCAAGCGGGAGCGGAGCGGGTACGTCTTGAGCTTGGTCAGGTCAATCCGGGGCCACTCCTCGGCCATTGCGCCTCCAGGCGGACGGACTATAGCACGCGACCGGATCAGGACCAACCTAGTGCCGGGCCAACTGACGTCGCCTCACGTCGTTCTCGGTCGTCGGCGGTCCTCAACGTACCCGAGCGTACGCCTCCGGCCGCCTCCTCCCTCGGGCCTCGTGATGCTCGCCATTTGGCCCGGCACTCCAGTGCGCGCATGAGCAAAGGGTCCAAGGACTCACGCTGGACGGGCACTGGGCCCCATCAGGCGGCCAGCCGCGCCAGGCGGGCCACCTCAGGCTCCTCGAAGCGCAGGGTGGCGGTCCGGCGCGGGAACGGGATCTCGATCCCGCGGGCGCCTCCCCCCCGGGCAGCACGGCGGGCCCTACTGCGGGGTCGGGAGGAGCTGACCCGGGACACCCAGGAG
>Ga0184627_10000875_pt1 | contig 11865 bp, 8 predicted proteins | sample PLM3_127_b1_FD_133150 | JGI IMG/M metagenome (GOLD analysis project Ga0184627, IMG submission 133150) | Groundwater sediment microbial communities from an aquifer in East River, Colorado, USA - PLM3_127_b1 | ecosystem: Environmental > Terrestrial > Soil > Riparian zone | place: USA: East River...
AGAAAGTCAGCTACGAGGCCACACAGGACCGCGAGGGCCACCCTGACTGGGTGATGTCCTACGTGCCAGGACCGAAAGCCAAAGCCGAATACGCTGCCTGCAACGCCCGGAGCACCGCACGCAGCGCCGGCGCACCACGGCGCGAGGGCAGGGGAGAGGACACCACCGCCACCAGCCCCGCCGCTGAGGAAGCGCTGACCACCCACGCGCGCGCCCTCCTGCAGCACTTTCACCAGCGTTTTCACGGCACGCCCGACGCGCCCCCCAGCGCCAAGGCGCGCCCCCAGGCTCGTAGCCTGGGGGCGCGGTACGGCCTGGACCAGGCCCGCCACCTCGTCGACTTCAGCTGCACCGCAGCCCAAGAGACGGACTACCGCCCCCAAACCTTTGGCGGCATCCTCCAGTACACCGCCCGCGCGCTCGCCGACTATGAGCACGCCCAACGGTGCAAAGACGCTGCAGCCCGCGAGCGCGAAGCACGGCGCACAGCGCACGAGGAAGAACAGCTCCGCAGGCAGTATGAGGCCTATCACACAGAACGCCTGGCGCACCTCCGGGCCACCACGCCACCCGACGCACTCGCTGCAGTGGAACATGCTGCCGCGACGCAATTTGACCGCGACCATACCCCCCCTTTGGGCGCGATCTCTTGCGCCGTGTCGCCATCGACAACGCCGTCGCCGCGCACTGGCAGATCCCCTCCTTTGCGGAGTGGCAAGCTACCCAGGACCCACACCAGGGAAACCGTGATGAGACGCCATAGGAGACGTCTCACGCTGCAGCCTAGGGGACGGCGGGGGCACGGCAAGGGCCCCCGCTTGCGGAAAGAGACATTTCCTCAAGCTAGGGGGCTGCGAAGGGAGGGAGGGCCAGGAAGTGTACAAGACTCGGGATCATCGTCCACAGCATAACGCGCCTACCTTGGCGCCCCGGCGGGCGTCGCCGGCACGGGCCTGCCAGAGGTAGCAGGGGGCGCGCATGACCACCACCCTGACGACAGCGCAGCGCTTAGCGGCCGAGGGCATTACCGACTATGCCGAGGACCTCCGGCAGCTCTCTGCCGCAGAACTGCTGGCGCTCTTCGCCTTTACCAGCTCGGGCAAGATCAACGCCACCCGCGTCATCAAAAACCTGATCTGGCAGGCGTACACGGCGATCCGCGCCGGGCAGCGCCCGCCGATCGCCGGCAACCTGCGCAGCTTTTGGTACACGGACGTCAAGCCGGTGCTGTCGCGCCTTGGGGTCCCCGTCGAGGGCCGCCGCGCCACCGAGCTCGTCTATGACGCCTTTGGCGAGCTGGTCACGCGGCATCACCTCTTCTACTACCGGGATTTGGGCTTTCTCGATGAGGGCGCGCAGACACGCGCCGTGGGGCAGACCAATGGGACATGCATCCTCTTTGCCGAGAAGGACGGGCGCTTTGCCCTGGTGCGCGACATCGCCCAGGCCTACGACGCCACGGCGCTGGCCCTGGGCGGGTATCCCTCCAGCTTAGCAACGGAGTCCCTCGTCCACGCACTGCAGCAGGCGGGGGTGCTGGCAGAGCCCCCGGCGCTCCAGCTGTTTGCGGTGGTTGATGACGACCCGTCCGGCTACTGGATCGCGCGCGAGTTCGCCGCGCAGCTTCAAGCCTTCGGCGTCCAGGAGGTCATGCTGCACCCCCTCATTGGTCCGGAGCGCCTCACCGCAGAGCAGGTCGCCCTGGGCCGGTACGCGCTCCCCAAGGGTAGTAAGACGACCAACTGGGTGCGAGAGACAGGGGGGATTGCGGGCGAGTCCTATGGTCTGGAAGCGGATGCCTTCGCCCCAGACGTCCTCCGCGCCGCCTTTATCGCGGCGGCCACGCCGTACCTGCGCGCGTTCCGCCCGCTCGACGGGCTCTGCGCCCTGCTGGAGGAGACAGCGCGCCGGCGGCTGGACGCGCTCTCGCTGGAGGCGGTGGTGGCGCAGGTCGCCGCCATGGAGCCTGGGGAGTTGCTGGCACTGGCGCGCCACCTACGCCCGCGGCTGGTGCCACGCGAGGAGCCGCCGGCGCCCGTGGTGGCGGAGCGCATGGTGCAGATGGGCGCGGCGGAGCTGCAGGAACTCGGGCAGCGCTTGCGCGCGCGGCTCGCTGCAAAGAGCTGACACGCCGCGCCAGGGGCGTCGACCACAGGCCCGTGGCAAAAAACTCTACGGGTCGCGTTTTTGCACCGGCACCCCGCTAGCCTACACTGGCAGCCGCACCGGGAGCGCCTCCAAGCGGATGCGGATAGGAAAAACAAACGGCCTTTCTGCGCCGCCAGCTCGGAAGCGTGCCCCACAGCGGCACCCGCCGGCAGCCACGCCTCGCCCACGGCTCCTCCCGCGGCCCCCAGCGCGGCGCGGCAGCCCCGCCAGCGTGCCCCAGCGCAAGGCGTAGAGCGGCACAGCACGGCCCCCCTGGGGCTGGACTTGCGCCGCAGGATGGGAGAGGGGAGGAGACCGCCAGGGGGGCTTGAGGCTGCCTCCAGCGAGGCGGTCCTCATCGGGACGACCCATAAACCTGCTGAAGCTGTGGCGCAGTGGGCGAGCCCCTTGGAGATGGGCCAGGGCCCGCTGGAACTGAGACCAAGGCGGCGCATCCCCCCAGGCTCACCGACAGCCTAGTGCCTCAACCGCTCTCAGTTGACAAGCTCTGGCGCATAGGTGTTGTGAGACATGCGGTCTCCTGGGAGCGCAGGCGTCCCGCCTGCCCAAGAAGCGGCCAAGATGGCCGCGCTCCCAGGGCGCTCGGCTGCTGTCAAAACAGCTCAGTTGAGGCACTAGCCTTGGAGGTGCGGATCAATGCGGTGGTGGACCGCCGTCAGCTCCCTGGGTGGTTAGCGCTAGACCGCGAGGTCTCAGGGACAGGCTCTGCTGTATGATTATGACGAAGCATTCAGGTTAAAATTTGCCCAGAGGAGTAACCATGTCTTCTGACGTACAACTCCATGGTGAGTCGTCTACCCTCATCCAGGTATCTGAAGACCCCTTGTGTCGAGAGTCAACCTTAATCTCTCTTCACACCTGGGTCACCCCCACTGAACGCTCTTTCATCCGCAATCACTTCTCCGATGTTCCACACTTGGACCGCTCAACCTGGCACCTCGTGATAGACGGAGAGGTCCGCCGACCCTTACACCTCAGTTTTGCCGATATTCTGGCGATGCCCAGCACAGAAGTAGTCATGACTATGGAATGTGCGGGCAACAGTCGTTCCTATGTCACGCCCCCTGCGGAGGGTCTGGCTTTTCGTCACGGGGCGGTGAGCACCGCGCGATGGAAGGGAGTGCCCTTGAACGCTGTGCTGGAGCAGGCGGGATTACAGGATACCGCCGTGGAGGTGGTGTTCGAGGGGTCGGATTACGGCAGAGAGGAAGAAGATGGAGTTGCATTTGACCTGAACTACCGGCGGAGCTTGCCGTTGGAGAAGGCGCGGCATCCAGATACTTTGCTGGGTTACGAGATGAACGGCCACGTCTTGACTGCCGACCATGGATTCCCGCTTCGACTGGTGGTCCCGAGATGGTATGGCATGGCCTCTGTGAAATGGCTGACACGTATCCATGTGCTCGACCAACCGTTTGCGGGCTTCTTTCAAAAGCGTCGCTACGTGATGATCAACCAAGGGCCGGAGCATTCCTTGGAGAGAGAGCCGGTAACCGCGTTGAAGGTAAAATCGCTGATCGCCAGTCCCCGGCACGGTGAGGTGATGCAGCCGGGAGCCTGCACCATGCGGGGGTTCGCCTGGTCGGGGGAAGGAGAGGTCAAGAGGGTGGAAGTGAGCACAGATGGCGGCCTCTCTTGGCAGGATGCGGCCTTGCTAGGAGAGTCGGACCCCAACGCATGGCGCCAGTGGGAGTTCATGTGGCAGACGTCCTTCCCTGGCCATTTTCTATGTATGGTCCGCGCTACAGACTCGACTGGCAACACCCAACCACACACCATAACTTGGAACTTTCGCGGGTATGCCAATAACTCTATCCACACGATAGCCATCGAGGTCCCCACACTCATGGCAATCCCTTCCTAGGCAACAGGGCTTGCCCAGTTCACCAGACCTTATGACTGAGACGGAGCATTCGCCTTGGAAGAGTCTCCGGTAGCTCGTGATGGCAGCCGAACACTGACCCCGGACGGACACCGGTGGCGGGCCGCGCTCTTTGCACCCGCACGGTACGCCGGTCTGCGCGGCTGTCGGCTGCGTGGCAGTGTGGCGGCTGGTGAGGCGTCGCCGCCAGACTGCCGTTCCGCCTCTGCCGGGCTGCCAGGCACCATGCGGAGAGTCAGGGGTAGGAACCCCCGACACCCCCGCGGCGGGGCGCCGGGCGGGCAGTAGCCAGCGGGCGGCCAGCGGCGATCCGGAGCGCTCTGGCTGGCAAGGGCTTCGCAAGTGGCCTGCGGAAAAACCGCCCGCAGGCCCCCCTTGCCAGCGGGCGCTCCGAGGCTCCTCGCAAGGTGTCGGCTCCGGGGGGAATGTCGGACCCCCTGGTGAGACAGGGGGAAGAGCGTCAGCTGCACCGGACGCCACCGGGGCGCGACACGTGCTGGGGGCCGCGCCGCCGGGGGCAGGTCCCAGGCCATATTCACGACCCGCCAGGGGCCGTCCGGCGGCTGGATCTCCGGGGGCGGCGGGACCGTCGCCAGCCGTCGCCGCGGTCGGCGTGGCGCGCGCGCCTTGAGCACGTGGCAAGCGCTGGGCGGCAGCGCCGGCGCCGGTGCGCCGGGCCAGGGGACGCGGCGGCTGGAGCGCCGCGGTGGGCTGCTGCGAGCGCTGCCCAAACCCCGCAGAACGGGGTCTGGGAGGACCGCCAGGGGCGCCGCGGGGGGAGCGCCGCGGGGCACGCCGCGGGGCACGCTGGAGGGCGGCCTGCTGCCCCGCCTGTGCTCGCTTGACAGCCTGGCATCAGGCGACTACGATGAGCCGGCACGCTGACAGTACGCCCCACTCCACTGGGTGTGCTGATGCTGGGGAACACAGGTGCGGCCCGCACGGAGGTCATCACACCATGATTATGCCCATCACCTGGGGCAAACTCTATCCGGGCACGTGGGACGAGTTCGAGCGGGTGTACCGGTCGCTGCTCGCCGGCAAAGCGATCCAAGGGCTGCGGGGGCGCTGGCTCGCCCGCGATGTCAATGATCCCGATAGCGGCTTTGCCGTCAGTCTCTGGGAGACGCTGGAAGACATGCAGGCGTATGAGCACAGCGACGTGTATCGGGAGCTGTACGTCCCAACTCTCCGCTCGTTTTTTGCGGGGGAGTATACGACGTATCGTTGTGACGTGACCTATTCCCAGTAGGGAATCGAGACGGTCGTGTCCCTCCAGCCTGCGGATCATGCCATCAGCCCGCACACCACATCGGGAGAGGTGGGCGCCTCGCGACTCCCCTCCTCCCACACCACCAGGCATACGGGTCCGTACCATGGCGGTGCGGCGTGGTGACCTGTGACGGTCCGGACGCCTGCGGATCACGTCGCCGGCAACCACTCGTGTGCCTGTGGTGCTCTCCATGACCGGTATGCGTCCTCGCCCCCCGCTCTGGCCACGTGCCCGTTGTATCAGCGTGGCGCGCGCCGGATCATCGCTGCCAGCACCGAGGGCGGGGTGCTCAGCGCGATCCTCCGGCCTCTGCACCTCGCGGCGGATCCGCCCCCAGCGCTCCTGCCCGTGCCCGCCACGCCGCGTGTAGTTGGGTGGCCTCAGCCCCCTGGCGCACTCGTCTCTGCCCGAGCATGGACAGCGCTCGCCGCTCGTCCATCCCATCGTGCGTGGCCCCGTGGGCGGCGTGCGTATGGCAGCGGGGGGCCTCCGTGGCCTCCACTTCGACAGCACTCTCCCCCCCACGAGCCCGCGGTGCCCGCCCTTCCCCCCAGCCGCTTCGTGCGGACGCCCACACGCCCCCCGCTGGAAGGCACGGCGCTGGCCGAGGGCCAAGCGGTCCAGCTGTTTGCGGTGGTTGATGACGACCCGTCCGGCTACTGGATCGCGCGCGAGTTTGCGGCACAGCTCCAGGCGTGCGGCGTCCGGGAGGTCACGCGGCACCCCCTCATGCGTCCGGAGCGCCTCACCACAGAGCAGGTCGCCCTGGGCCGGTACACGCTCCCCAAGGGCAGCAAGACCACCAACTGGGTGCGCGAGACTGGGGGGATTGCGGGCGCGCCCTCCGGCCTGGAAGCGGATGCCTTCGTCCCAGACGTCCTCCGCGCCGCCTTTATCGCGGCAGCCACCCCGTACCTGCGCGCGTTCCGCCCGCTCGACGGGCTCTGCGCCCTGCTGGAAGAGGCCGCGCGCCGGCGCCTCGACGCCCTGACGCTGGCGGCCGTGGTGGCGCAGCTCGCCGCGATGGAGGCGGGGGAGCTGCTGGCGCTCGTGCGCCATCTGCGCCCGCGGCTGGTCCCTGGCGAGGAGCCACCCGCGCGAGCGGTGGCAGAGTGCATCGTACAGATGGGCACGGCGGAGCTGCGGGAACTGGGGCAGCGCCTGCAGGAGCGGCGCGCCGCGGAGGCCTGAAACGGCGGGCCCGGCGCGGCCGGCCGGGGGCGCCCCAAAAAACTCTACGGGTCGCGTTTTTGCGCCGGCGTTCCTCCCGGCCCCGCCATACGCCCACCGGCCGTGGTGCCACGTGGCTGGCCACCGGTGCTGCTGGCCACCGATGCCGCGGGACGGATAGAAAGAATAAACGCCCTTTTTGCGCCGCCCCCCCGGCCGCCCGCCGCCGCCGGCGGCCGCCCCTCGCTCGCCGATGGCTGCGGCTCCAGGGCGCCGCCGCAGCCCGCCGCCGCAGCGCGCAGCGCGGCACAGCGCGGCCTGGACATGCTGCCTAGGATAGGTGAGGGTTGAGTCTCAAGGGTTCCCCGGGGGCGAGGGCCATAGAACGGCCGGTTTTGGAAGGCAGGGGAGGGCTGGGGTATACGACTGTGTCGCTGTTCCTGCTGGGTTTGCTGCCTTTTGGGGGCTCGGAGAGAGACCTGCGAACAAGCGGCGGCAGCGCACCGAGAGAAAGCGCGACGGTGGCTGAGTCGCACCGTTAGCGGCAGTGTAAAAGGTCGGCCGATAGGAGCGTGTTACAATCTGGGGTACATTGGCTCCGTGTCACCAATGGGCGTTGGATTGGGCGAAGCAGAGGGCCGCTGTCAAAGGAGCAGGAGGGATGAAGACACTCTCACCCGAGGACCGGCAGATGCTCACCGCCCAGAGGATGTATGGATCACACGACCTTGCAGGATAAAGCGATGGCAAGCCAGAGACAGCTTGAACGCCTGTTAAAACAGGTACACCGTCTGAACCAACGCGACGAGTATTGGGCCGCCACGAGCCGCCTGGCGCGGATGTGGATCACCCCCAAGCACGCGCCACCTTACCGTCCCTATGTCACCTTATTGCTAAGCCAACAAGGGAAGATCTTAAGCTCTCGTGTGCTCGAGCATCCTCCCGCAGCCCATACTCTGTTTGAAGAGCTCTTACGGGCGATGCGCCGTCCGGCATTGGGTGCTGGACGAGCCCGGCGCCCCACCCGCATTTATCTCGACAACGCCGAGGATGTCGCGGCCCTCACCCCCCTTCTGGAGGCTCTCACTATCCAATGCGTCTACCGCCACACCCTGTCGATGGCGGATGAGGTGATGGTTGAGATGGAAACCCAGATGGGCACATACGAACCGCTCCCTGGGCTGGTCTCGATCCCCTCGGTGACGCCACAGATGCTGGGGCATCTGTACCAATTGGCGGCGCAGTTTTCCCAGGCGACCCCCTGGAGTTGGTTCCATGATCATCATCCCTTCGCCATCGCGTGTCCACCTGAGGACACACCACGCTATGCCGTGGTGATGGGCAGTGGGGGCGAGGTCTTTGGCCTCGCCGTGTATGATCAGCTGGAGGATTTGCGATCGATGTTCACGTCTCCTGTGTCGCCGCGGCAGATGGCCAAGATGCGCACCTGGTTCGTCCTCTTCTTTGCAGCGGCGCCGGCGGTGAGCTTCGATGATTTGGATGCGATGGCTGTGAACGACTGGCCGGTAGCAGCCCCGCATGCGTACCCTGTTTTTGGACGCACGACACCGGATCAAGCGCTCGCTCTGCCGGCCACGTCGGACTTGCTCTGGATGGAAGGCGCCCTCGGGGCTCTGCTCGCCTATATGGATGAGCATATGGAGGTGTATCAAGGGGAGGTTCAACCGGCAGACCTCACCGTGTCCGTGCCCCGCGTCGGCGGCGAGGCTCACGTCCATCTCAGATTGCTTGAGTTTGATGCCATTTTTCGGGAAGACCACGGAGTATGAGTCGTGCGCAGCCTGCACTGAGAGCGCTTGAATTGTCGTACCTTGTGCTACCACTCGACACGCGGATTGGGCGTGATATTGGTGAAGGAATGGGACAATGGCGGAAACCCAGAAGACCCCGTCAGGTCATGAGACGCTCTACACCGGGCAGCAGTTCCTTGATGCCCTGACCCACAATGAAATCGCCACTCTCCTGGAGGTGCTCATCGGGACATTGGCGCCTGACATGTTAGAGAAGGTCCTTGACCAGCTTCCACCCGATACCCGACATACGGTGCAGACGATCCTTGTACCGCCCGACCCTGCAGACCCGACCCAAGAAAAACAGGCAGCATCGGTGTCACTGGCCAAGTTGGAGCAGACCTGGTCCGCTCTGTGGAAGGAGTGGGACAACATCGTCGACGCGGCAGCCCAAGAAGATGGCAACTACATTGTGCGAGAAAGGCATTGGGAGGAGCCCTATTTTGACAGCACGACGTTTGTGCGTGACCTCGAGCGGGTTGCCAAAGAGATGCGGCCGCTGCTCCGGACCGCCTGTGAAAATGAGTTTGTTCCGGCCACCAGCTTCATCGATGCGCTCCTGGAAGCCGATGCCGACATCATGGCGGCCATGCCGGAGTGGATGTATCTCGACGACGGATACGATGTGGACGAACACATGACGGCTTGCCTGCTGGAGTGGGAATGGCTTCAGGTCCAGGAAGACACGTCAGATGTTTTTCTCCTCGTCCAACGGCTCCGAGAGTGGGAAGAGGAGAGCGCGTATGCAAAACTGGCCCATGGGACCTTCCTCGAATTTTTCAACCAGTTGCCGGATGGGCAGCAACAGCAAGTCTTTTCCGGACTCAGCACCAACAAAGACACGCCGCTTTGGCAACCCGTACTGACGAACTCATTCTCCCCTTGGCATGCCCTCTACATGCGTTATGTCGAGCGGTACGCGCCGGAACAGTATATGGACAACCTGCGTCCGACCATCTCGCAGCGCTGGGAAAACGGTCTGCCGGTGATTGAGTCGTACTTGCAACGCCATGATTTTCAGGAAAGCTTGCCGGTGATTGAGCAGACCTTGGCATCTCTGTTCCGCAGACGACAGGATACGCCGTGGAACCCTGAAACGTCGTTACTCTTTCCCATCGCGCAAAGCTCCTCTGTCAGGGATCATACGGACCCCCACGAAATCCTGCTCAGGTATTATCAACAAACGGCGCAGGGGCTCGGCCAGCTGCAATTGGTCAACGTGTTGGACATCCAGTTGAAAGCGTTTGAGCATTGTTTCGATTGGCATCAGATGTTGCAGGTCTTTGACGAGGTCACCGTGCCTGAGGCGGTCCATCAAGCCTTATTGCAGTCTTGGCGCGATTATATCATCCGGCTGACGACCCCGGATACATGGGAATTCGGCCGGCGCCAAAGAGATCACCTGTGGTGGCTGCATTGGCTCTTCGACAGTATGACCGATCGTCACAAGGGCCCCGCCTGGTTTCAGCAACAGCTCCTGCAGTGGTTCGCGCAGTTGCCTGCAAAACAGAGCAACCTGGGGGCAGATTTTGCGTTCTTACGCCTGCTGACAAAAGATGTCTGGGAGAGACGCGGGAGCAACGACACCCCGTATCCCCAATTCTTTCAGTTTGTCATTGCCCCCCAGAACCTGTCAACTCGGGATGACGCCTCCCGGCAGGGGTATCTGCAACAGTATGCCATGGACGACCTATGGGACCATGTCATGGCCTATTGGCAAGGGAACTTGCACCACCTTGTCCCCAAACCCGCGCAGGCAGAAAAATCGGTTTATACGAAACATGCGCAGTGGATGGCCGCTCTGCAAGAGCTGGCGCCAGCGACCTATAGGACCATGCTGAAGCAGTGGCAAGGGGCACACAAGCGACGGATCAATCTCTGGAAGGCAATGGCAGAGCAAGGGTTAACCTGACAACCGGGGTGGTCGGGTACCTCTAACGCGATGCGTTGATCGGAAACCGATGTGCATTTTATCCATAGTTGGGCGGGTAAGGAGATGACATCACTGTCACCCCCTCCCCTCAGAACCGTGCGCACCCGTCACCGAGTACACGGCTCAAGCAATCGACATCCCCACGTAGAGGAAATCCAAAAGCCTTTTTCGCCTCGCCCTCCTGGCCGCAAGGTGGAGCGCGGCACAGCGCGGCCTGGACACGCGCCGCAGGAGGGGGGCGGGTCGCGCCGCAGGGGTGCCCTGGGGCGACGGCCTCGGGAAGGACGGGTGTGGAAGGCTGGGGGGGACGCCTACGTCGTCACGTTGCTCGATTGCCCCTGGCACCAGAGCCGACGTGCCAGGGGCAGCCTGGCGCTTACACTTCCTCAAACAGGTAGGGCATCATGAATTGGAGGCGCTGCTCATAGGTGTCGGGGTCGAGGAACCAGGCGGCCGCCGCCACGCTGCTCAGCAAGGAATTGCCGTCCTGCGGCGTAAAGCAAAACCCGCTGATCTCGTGCCCCTCGCGTACCCCCAACGTCGGCACCGACACCACTGTCTGGTTGAGTAACCGCCCAAAATAGCCGTGGTCTCGCCCAAAAGAGAAAATCGCGCTCGACATCGTTTTGTGCGTGCACGCCACGTTTTTGTTCAGCTGCAGTTTCTCCAGCACCTCGTCCCGCGTCACCGGCCGCCGGACCCGGAGATTGAACCAGATACTGTGCATGTATTGCGTATTGAGCTTGATCGCAGCGGAAAACAGGTTGAGGTCCAGCCCCAGGGTCTGAAACAGATGCCAAGCGTCCTTCGCATGGTGCGTACCAAACGGCATGTCCCCATACTTGCCGGCGTCTGGGGCCGGGATAAAGTCCTTGTCCTGACTGAGATCGGTGGCACGCCGCATGCACACGAAGCGTCCCTCGATCAGGTTGTCCGGGGCTTCGTCCTGCAGCGCCAGGGTCTTGAGCAAGACCGCCAGGTTGTGGGTGTTACAACTGACCACTTGCAGAAAGCGGTCCGTGCCAGGCACCAGGGCGGCATCGTTGATGCCATGCGCATACATCTTGCCAAAGCCAAACTCGCTGCCCTGGGCGATGAACCCCCGGGCGTGGGGCAGGTGGGCGTACCAGTCGCGCTGGTGCAGCAGCCCCAGGCCCTCCGCCGTACAATCGATGACCACCGTCGCCTGCGCCAGGGCTTCTTGACGGGTATAGGTGGGGTGCAGGCCGAGTTTTTCGAAATCGGCCACTTTCTCGGCCTCGACCGCCAGCTTGGCTCCCCGGCGGATGAGGGTGAGGATCTTCACCCGGTCGTCGAGCAGCGGTCGGTTCTTGTGGAAGGTGAGCTCGTCGATCTCCAGGTCGCGCTGCAGGTTGAACAGCAAGCTAATGACGGGCTCGCCGAGCGTGCCGGTGCCGACGACGTGTACCACGCGTTTTGTACTCATCTTCTGTCCTCCCCGCGGTGTCGTGTGTCATGCCTCCACTGCTATGGAGCCCATTGTAAGGACGGCAAGGACGGCAAAGCAAGCCCACGAGGCCGCGCGGGTCTTGCCCCACACCGCGTCGTATTCAACAATGCGGTGGTGTTTCAGAGGTGGATACGGGGATACGTCTGCCAATGACCC
>Ga0184627_10000876_pt1 | contig 11859 bp, 12 predicted proteins | sample PLM3_127_b1_FD_133150 | JGI IMG/M metagenome (GOLD analysis project Ga0184627, IMG submission 133150) | Groundwater sediment microbial communities from an aquifer in East River, Colorado, USA - PLM3_127_b1 | ecosystem: Environmental > Terrestrial > Soil > Riparian zone | place: USA: East River...
CAACTCGCAGCCCGAAGCACCGGCCTCTCGAAAGACTCCGTGGCCAACGTGTCCCAGATTGTCGCACTCGACAAGACGCTCCTCACGGAGCGCGCCGGCAAGCTCTCCAGCGCCAAGGTGGAACTGCTGCTCTCGGGGATCGACGTCATCCTCGGGCGATAGGCGAGCGGATTCCACTTTCTACTTTTCACGTAATTTCCCTGAGTCTGTTTTCAAGGATCTGATTTCCAGTAAATGACGAGAGCTGCAGGACGTGCTCCGCCGTGCCCACGAGAGCGGCTGCGGGAACGAGTCCGACGATCTCACTTTCCAGGATGGTGACTCCGTAGCGCTCAGCCTCGCGCTTGACGGCCTCGAAGACCCGGAAGATCGGTGTCTTCTCGTAGTTCGTCAGGTTCATCGACACCTGGACGATGCCGCGGTCCTCGAGCGCGATCCCCATCGCTTTGACGTACCGGAAACCGCCGCTGCTGTATCGAATGGCGGCGGCAATCTTCTTGACCACGTCCAGGCGGTCCGTCGCCAGGTTGATGTTGTAGGCGATGAGCGGCATTCGCGCGCCGATCACGGACGCGCCGGCGCTGGGATGCGGTGCGGGCGGCCCGTAGTCGGGCGCCCATTCGGGCTTCGACATTTTCGCCGCCAGCCCTTCGAACTCGCCACGCCGGATATCTTCCAGGTTCTTCCGCGTTGGATTCGTGGACGCCTCTTCATAGAGGAAGACAGGGACCTGGAAACGCCGCGCGACGTCCGCGCCAGTTTCCTTGGCCAGCGTCACGCATTCGTCCAACGTCGCGCCTTCAATCGGGATGAAGGGCACGACGTCCACCGCGCCAAGGCGCGGGTGCTCGCCGGAATGAGTGCGCAGGTCGATGGCGGGGACGGCAGCCTCGAATAGCGCGAGCACGGCGGCCTTCAGCGGCGCCGCCTCGCCGGCCATGGTGATCACGGACCGGTGATGCGCGCTGTCAGAGGAGTGATCCAGGAGCCGCACGCCGGGGACGCGGCGGATGGCCTGCACGAGAGCCTCGACGACGTCCGTGCGCCGCCCCTCGCTCACGTTGGGGACGCACTCGATGATGGCCATGGGCTGCCTTGTACCACAACCCTGTCAGTGCTTCGTGCTCCGCTTCGTGCGTGGTCGGGCTTGGTGCGTGGCCCTTCGTTTGCGGCGAGGCGTCCATCCAAAGCACCAAGGACCACGTACGCATGAGGCACGAAGCACGAGGCACCAAGCACCGTAATTCGTTGACCCCAGAAGGGTTTTGCCCGATAATCGGCCTCAACTTCTCACTGCCAGCATGTCTGATTCGCTCTCGACCAATCCGGTCAGTGACTCGGAGCCGCCAGACGACGCCGACCGCGAGGCGCGAATCGAGCAACTCCTGCTCTCGGGGCTCGATCACTATTTCGCCGGCCAGTACGAACGCGCGATCAGCGTGTGGACACGGGTGGTCTTTCTCGAGCGCCATCACGATCGGGCGCGCGCGTACATCGAGCGGGCACGCAGCGCCCTGGCCGAGCGCCAGCGCGAGTCGGAAGAGCTGCTGCACAACGGCGTGTCCGCCTACAACGCCGGCGACATCGAAAAGGCCCGCGATCTGCTGACACGGGCGCTCGATCAGGGGAGCGACACCGCCATCGTGTTCCTCGATCGTCTGAATCGCGTCGGCACGGTCGTGCCGGGCGCCGACATGCGCATCGATCCGCTGCCGTCCCGATCGACCGTGAGGCGCCGGCGCGTCACGCTGCCGCCACGCCGCAGCGGATGGACCGCCGCGGCGCTGTGCGCCGTGCTCCTCGCCGTGACCATGCTTCTGGGCGGGTTGCCCATTGGCACGTGGCTGTCCGAACTGCAGGTGGCGGCGCCGGCGCCCTCGACCCAAGTTGCATCCGACGAGCCCCTGCCGGTCGTGCGCGCATCCGAAACCGTGCTGGCCCGCGCCCGCACGTTGCACGCCGGTGGACGACTGCGCGATGCGCTCCGCGCGCTCGACCGCATCAGCGTTGCCGACCCGTTCCGTGCGGAAGCCGATCGCCTCCGCGCCGACGTTCAACGCGACCTGCTCGCCGCGGCTGGGATTCACAGCTCAGCCCCGAATGTTCCAGGTAACCTTCCGTGAAGTGCCCGAAATGCAGTTACCTCGGATTCGAGACAGGCGATCGTTGCAAGAACTGCGGCTATGACTTTTCGTTGATGTGCGAAGCCTCCGGGCCACACGAGATCGATATCGATCTCGCGCTGCGCTCATCCGACGACACCCTTCCCGCGTCCGTGCAGTGGGACGACACGTTCGCTGCGGCGTTGAGCTCCTCGCCGGCTTCCAGTGACATCCCGGGTCCGGTCTCGCCGGCGCCGGCGCGGCCGGTGGCCCGTGCCGGGCGGATCGACCGGAAGCTGCCGCTTTTCGCCCCGGCGATGGGCGACGACCGTGACGAACCGCTGATCACGCTGCCGGCGACACCGCGTCCACCGCTGGCCGTACGCCGTACGCCCGACACACCGCGGCTGCGGGCGGTGGTGCCGAGGCCGTCGCGACCAATCGCGTTAGCGCCGGCGCTGGTGTTTCCGGAGGACACACCCGCCGAGCCGGTCGTCGAGTCGGCGTCCGACGTTCGAGCGCGTACCGCGGCACGACTCGCGGCACAGTCTGCGCAGGCAGAGGTGAGCGGTGCCGGCCCCCGGCTCGCGGCAGCCGCCGTCGACCATCTCCTGCTGTCTGCAATCGACCTGGCGGTGATGTATTTCACGCTGCGGATGGCGGGATTGCCAATGGCCGAGTGGGCGGCGCTGCCGCCTGTGCCGCTGGTCGCGTTTCTGCTGCTCGTCAAGCTGTCGTATTTCTCCGCCTTCACGACCGTCGGAGGGCAGACGATTGGCAAGATGGCCGCCCGCATCCGGGTGGTGACCACGGAGAACGCGCCGGTCGACGGAGCCCTTGCGGTCAAGCGTACGCTCGCCGGAGCGGGGTCGGCGGCGCTCCTTGGCCTCGGCTATCTTCCGGCACTCATCGGATCCGAGCGTCGCGCGCTCCACGATCGCGTGACGCGCACGCGCGTCATCGCCCTGCCCTCAGCCTGATTCCACGCCCTTCGAGTCGCGGAATGCACCGTGTCGGGCTGTTCATCGCGACTTGCGGGTACCTCGGGTACGTACCGGTAGCGCCTGGCACGTTCGGCTCCGCTGCCGGGCTCGTTGCGTTCTACGCGGTGCGGAGCACCGGGTCCATGAGCGTCGAGCTGGCAGCCATCATCGTCCTCTTTGCGATCGGCATCTGGAGCGGGACAGTGGCGGAACAACATTTTGGCGGCGTGGATCCAGCACCGGTCGTACTCGACGAGGTCGTGGGCATACTCATCACGCTGGCGTTTCTGCCCGTCAGCGTGACCGGGGCGATTGTTGGCTTCTTCGTTTTTCGCGTGCTCGATGTGGTGAAGCCGTGGCCGTCCGCGCGATTCGAGCGATTGCCCGGCGGCCTCGGCGTGATGGCAGACGATGGAATGGCGGCGGTGTACGGCAACCTGGCCATGCGTGGACTGATGGCGGTCACGCCGGGGTGGCTGGTGTGAGCGCGGGCGGGGGCGGGGGCGGATCTCGCACCCCACCGCGCAAGCGTGCGCGGCGGGGACCCCGCGAAGGTCCGCCCCTACACCGGGCGGCGATTCTACATCGCGCGGCGATCCTCGCCGTTGGCAGCGAGTTGCTCACGCCCTCCCGAATCGACACGAACTCGCTGTTCATTACCGAGCAGCTCAATCTGCTCGGGATCGAGGTCGCGTACAAGAGCGTGATCGGCGACGACCGCGAGGAACTGGCGGCGGCCGTTCGCGTCGCGCTCGACCGGGTCGGCCTTGTGGTGTGCTGCGGCGGGCTCGGACCGACAGATGACGACGTGACGCGGGAGGTGGTCGCGCAGGTGCTCCGGCGGCCGCTGACGGAAGACGAGCGGATCACGACGCGGATCAGGGCGCGATTCGCGTCGCGACGCATGGAGATGCCCGAGATCAACAGGCGTCAGGCGATGGTTCCGGCCGGGGCCCGAGTCCTCGACAACCCGAATGGGACGGCGCCCGGGCTCTGGCTCGAAGAGGCCGATCGTGCCGTGCTGCTGCTCCCGGGCCCGCCCCGGGAGCTCAAAGCCGTTCTCAGGACCGTCGCCGGCGACATCCTCACGTCGCGGTCGCCGGGTCTCTCACTTGTCACGCGCGTGATCCGGATTACCGGACGAACCGAGTCTCACACCGAGGAGGCCGTCCAGCCGCTGTACGCCGAGTGGGCGAAGGCGGAGGTCCCGGTCGCCGCGACGATTCTCGCCTCGCTCGGGCAGGTCGAGCTTCATCTCTCGACCCGGGCGGCATCGCGCGATCGCGCGGAGGCGGCCGTGGACGCTGCATCGCAGCAGGTGGGGGAGGTGCTTGGCCCTGATGCCTTCAGCCGCGACGGCCGCACGCTCGAACAGGTGGTGGGCGACTCGTTGGTGGCCCATCGACTTCGCATTGCCCTCGCGGAGTCGTGCACCGGCGGCCTGCTCACGTCGCGACTGACCGACGTGGCAGGAAGCTCCCGCTACGTGGAGAGAGCGGTGGTGGCCTACGCGAACGAGGCCAAGGTGTCGCTGCTTGGCGTTCCAGCCACGCTCATTGATGAGCACGGGGCTGTGAGCGAACCTGTCGCGCTCGCCATGGCAGAGGGGGTTCGGGCGAGTGCCAGCGTCGATGTCGGCGTCGGCGTCACTGGCATTGCCGGACCGGGCGGAGGGACCGCGGAGAAGCCGGTTGGCACTGTGGCCGTTGCTGTCGTGATACCCGGAGCAACTCGCTCGCGGCTGTTCCGGTTCGTCGGCGACCGGGAGCAGGTGAAGTTCCAGGCGTCCCAGGCGGCGCTCGACATGGTGAGACGCATGCTGGTGCCAGGACCTGACCGCCTCCGCGAGTCCGCCGAAGCAGCCGCGAAGGCGGAAGGTCCGCCTCTACGTACGTGAGAGTTGTAGGCAGGTACGCGAGAGTCGTACGTGAGGCTGTTCGTCGCGGTTGAAATCGATTCCGCCGTTGCGCAGAGGATCGCGGATTTCAGCGCTGAGCTCCGGCGGAAGGCGATGCTCCTGGCGCCCGGCGCACGAATGACCTGGGTTCACCCCGAACAGGTCCATGTCACGGTCCGGTTCATCGGAGAAGCAGACCCCGCGCAGGCCGCCGCGATCGCTGCTGTGTTGCAGCCCGAGCTCACCGTGAGGACGTTCGACATGATCCTCGAGGGAGCGGGCGCGTTCCCGCCAATGGGCGCCCCGCGCGTGCTCTGGGCCGGGATCGGCCGGGCCGACGAGCTCTCCGCGCTCGAGCAGGAGGTGAGTGAGAGGCTGGGCGAGTGTGGCGTGAAACGCGAAGACCGTCCGTATCGCCCGCACCTGACGCTGGCCCGCGTGCGGGACGCGTCCGGCCTGCGATCGAAGCCGCTGTTCGAGGAGCTGGCCGAGCGCAGGTTCGGTGCCACACCGGTCGAGGCGATTACACTGTTTCAGAGCCGGACGTCGCCGAAGGGAGCGACCTACGTGGCGCTCCAGCAGACGTCGCTCCGCCGGGGGCTGGGGCGGACCTGAAGGTCCGCCCCTACATCAGAGGCTGTAGGGGCGGGCCTTGCTTTCTAGACCCGCCAGAACGGTATGGCAGACATCATCGCGGTGGCGTTCGGGTATCTGGCCGGCTCGGTGCCGTTTGCCTTTCTGCTGGCGCGCCGCCGCGGCGTGGACCTGCGCCGCGCGGGCAGCGGCAATGTCGGGGCCGCCAACGTGCTCCGCACAAACGGGGTGCCGGACGCCATTGCGGCGATGTGCCTGGACGCGGCCAAGGGCGCGGTGGCGGTGCTGGTGGCGCAGCGGCTGTCCGGCGGTCCGGCGACGCCGATGGCCGGCGGGCTCGCGGCCGTCATCGGCCACATCTACCCGGTGTGGCTCGGGTTTCGCGGCGGGAAAGGCGTGGCGACCGCCGCGGGCGTGTTCCTCGTCCTCGCGCCAATTGCGGTCACCATCGCGGGCGCCGTGTTCGCGCTGGCGATCTGGATGACACGCTACATCTCCGTCGGGTCGATGGCGGCCGCCGTGACGCTCGCGGTGACGGCCGCCGCCCTCGATGTGCCCCCGGCGGTGGCGGTGGGTGCCGCCATGTCCGCAGGGATCATCGTGTACCGCCACCGCGGCAATCTGGCCCGGCTCCTCGCCGGCACCGAGCGCAGGGTGGGGGAGAGGCTGTCTTAGTGCACGGTGCAGTGTGCATTGTGCAGGGTGCGGGTGCATTGTGCACGTGCACCTGCACTCGCACTGTGCACCTGCACGCTGCACTCACTAGGAGGCTCATATTCGTCAAGTCGCGATACTCGGCGCCGGCGGATGGGGTACCGCGCTTGCCGTGCACCTGGCGCGCGCCGGCCATGACGCCTGCTTGTGGGCGCGTGACGCGGCGCTTGTCGCCGACATGTCCGAACGGCGCGCCAACGCGGTCTATCTTCCGGACATCCGATTGCCGGCATCGCTCCGCGTGACCGGCGAGCTCGCCGTCGCGCTGCGGGATGCCGAGCTCATCGTCGCCGCCGTCCCGTCCCATGGCACGCGCGAGATCCTGCAACGCGCGTCGCCGATGATTCCTTCAGGGTCGACGGTGGTGAGCGCCACCAAAGGGCTCGAGCAGGACACGCTGTTTCGCATGTCAGAGATCATCGAGCAGGAGCTCGGCAGCCGGGTGCACGTCGCGGTACTGTCGGGGCCGAGCTTCGCCGCCGAGCTCGCGCGGCAGCTTCCGACGGCGGTGTCGGTGGCGTCACGCGACGCGGCCGTCGTCGAACGCGTGCAGGGCGACTTCCGTGCGGGATACTTGCGGCTCTATGGCACGAGCGACGTGGTGGGCGTCGAGATCGGCGGCGCGCTGAAGAACATCATCGCCATCGCCGCCGGCGTGACCGAGGGGCTCGCGTTGGGGCACAACGCGCTGGCCGGGCTGATTACGCGCGGGCTGGCGGAGATTACGCGGCTCGCCTGCGCCCTCGGCGCACAGCGGGACACGCTGGCCGGACTCACCGGCCTCGGTGACCTGGTGTTGACCTGCACGGGGTCCCTGAGCCGCAACCGTCACGTCGGCGTCGAGCTGGCGCGCGGCCGCTCCGTTGAAGATGTCCTCTCCGGGATGAAGATGGTCGCCGAAGGCGTCCGTACCACCGACGCGGCGCTGGCGCTCGGCGCGCGCCACGGCGTCGAGCTGCCGATCACGGCCCAGGTGGCTGAGCTCCTGGCCGGCCGGAAGGACGCACGAACCGCCCTCTACGATCTGATGCTGCGGCCGCAGCGCGCAGAGGCGGGATAATGTAGGGGCGACGCATGCGTCGCCCCTACCGCTAGCTGGTCGTTTGGGATTTGGGGTGTGGGATTTGGGATTTCTGGATCGCCTGCGCGAGGGCCTGAGCCGCACCAAGGAGCAGATCGTCGGCCGTTTCGACGAGATCGTCCAGCGTGCTGATGCCCGGGAACCGGGCGCCAGGGACATCGACGTCGATACCTTCGAAGCGCTCGAGGAGGTGCTGATTTCAGCCGACGTCGGCGTCGCCGCCACCGAGCAGATTGTCACCGCCGTCCGCGCCCGCGCGCGCCACGGTGAAAGCCTGCGGGATCTCGTCAAGGACGAGATCCGGAGCATCTTCGACGCAGTGAACCAACCTCCCTCGCCGAACGGGCACCATCCGCAGGTGATGCTGATTGTCGGCGTCAACGGCACCGGCAAGACAACGACCATCGGCAAGCTGGCCAATCTCCTCAAGGCCTCGGGTCAGCAGCCCCTTGTGTGCGCCGCCGACACCTTCCGCGCGGCAGCGGTCGAGCAACTCGCGATCTGGGCCGAGCGCGCGCACGTGGACATCGTCCGCGCGAAAGAGGGATCGGATCCGGCAGCAGTCGTGTTCGACGCGATTCAATCGGGCCGGGCACGCGGCCGCGATCCAATCCTCGTCGACACCGCCGGCCGGCTGCACACGCGCGCCAACCTGATGGGCGAACTGGACAAGATTCGCCGCGTGGCGGGACGCGCCGCCGAAGGCGCTCCCCACGAGGTGCTGCTCGTGCTCGATGCCACCGTGGGGCAGAACGGCCTCGCGCAGGCGCGCGAGTTCACGAGCGTCGCGGGGGTGACCGGCATTGTCCTGACCAAGCTCGATGGCACCGCGAAAGGCGGCATTGCCGTGGCGATCGCCCACGATCTCAAGCTGCCAATCCGCTATGTCGGCGTGGGCGAGGGCATCGACGACCTCATTCCGTTCTCGGCCCAGGACTACGTCGACGCCTTGTTCCAGGAAAAATGGTAAGCGACCTGTCCGCCGGGCCGTCCGGCGAAGATGGACCGCCTGACCAGCACAGGCTGGTCGGGTCGCAGAGCGACCCGGCCTTGTCGAACGCGGACGTGCGGTGGATGCGGCGAGCGCTCGCGCACGCGCGCCGCGGAGTCGGCCGCACGGCGCCCAATCCCGCTGTCGGCGCATGCATCGTCACTGGTGACGGCGTCGTGGTCGGCGACGGATGTACCGAGCGGGCGGGAGAGCGGCACGCGGAGATCGTCGCGCTCGACGAGGCCGGGGCGCGCGCCCGAGGCGCGACGCTCTACTGCACGCTGGAGCCCTGCGCCCACACGGGACGCACGGGTCCATGCACCGAGCGGATCATCGACGCAGGCATCACGCGCGTCGTCGCCGCCATGGAGGATCCCTTCCCGCTCGTCCGCGGGCGCGGATTCGCCGTGCTTCGCGAACACGGCATCGCCGTCGAGACGGGTGTCGCGCGCGAGGAGGCCGTCCGCCTGAATCAACCGTTCCTGACGGCGATTCGCGAGAGGCGGCCGTTTGTGATCCTGAAGGCGGCGACAAGCCTCGACGGCCGGCTGGCGGCGGCGCCCGGGCAGCGCACGCCGTTGACGTCGACTGCGGCCGCGCGGCATGCCCACTATCAACGTGCCCAGGTGGACGCGATAGCCATCGGCTCCGGCACGCTGCTCGTCGACGATCCGCTCCTCACCGCGCGCCTGGTGTATCGAGAGCGTCCCCTGACCCGGGTCGTCTTCGACCGTGGACTGCGCGCGTCTCCGGGCGCGCGCGTCCTGTCGACCCTCGCTGCCGGACCGGTGATAATACTGACATCCCGGGACGCCGCGAGCCGCCACATCGAGCGGGCTCGTGCCCTGGAAGACGCGGGGGCGACGCTGATGGACGTGGAAGGCGCGACCCTCACGGACGCCGTGCGTGCGTTGGGACGGCACGGCATCCAGAGCCTCGTGCTCGAGGGAGGCGCCATGGTGCACCAGGCGGCCTGGGATGAAGGCATCGTCGATTATGTCCAACTCTACGTGGCGCCCATGGTGCTCGGGTCACACGGGCCGGCGCTGCTCGAGGGCCGGGCGTTCTCGACTGCCTCACTCTTCGAGCAGAAGGTCCAGGCACTCGGACCGGACGTGTTGATCGAAGGTTATGTTCACCGGCCTGATTGAGTCGGTTGGTCACGTCGCAGATGCGACACTGACTGCGTCCGGCGTGCGCCTCAGCATCCGCGCGGCGCTCGCCGCTGAGATGCGTGCGGGCGACAGCCTCGCGGTGAATGGCGTGTGCCTGACGGTGGTGGCCGCCGATGCCGGCGCGATGCACGCCGACATCGGACCCGAAACGGCGCGGCTGACGACCCTGGGATGCCTGGATTCCGGCCGGCTCGTGAATCTTGAACGCGCCATGCGCGCCGACAGCCGCTTCGGCGGACATTTTGTCCAGGGGCATGCAGACGGCACCGGCACGGTAAAGGCCATCCGTGCCGACGGCAATGCCCGCTGGCTGACGGTCGCGTTCGATGCCGCGTTCGCGCCATACTTCATCCCGAAAGGGTCGGTCGCGCTGGACGGGGTCAGCCTGACCGTCGCGGCCCTGCGGGACGGCGAATTCGACGTGATGATCGTCCCGTTTACCTGGGAGCACACGAATTTGCACGCATTGCGCCCGCGCGACCGCGTGAACCTGGAATGCGACATGGTCGGGAAGTACGTGGCACGGGCGGCGGAACTTGCGCTTGTTGCCTCGACGGGCCACGGAGACACGGGGACACGGAGTTCAAAATAGAATGGTCTCCGCGTCTCCGTGCCTCCGTGGCTTGTGGACGCCAAAATTGAAATGAGCACGAAGCAGCCGAAGATTCGCATCGCCCGGCGGCGCGGGCCGTTCGCCTCGATCGAAGACGCGATCGAAGCCATCCGCGCGGGCCGCATGATCATCGTCATCGACGACGAGGACCGCGAGAACGAGGGCGACCTCACGATTGCGGCGGAGAAGATCACGCCGGAGGCGATCAACTTCATGGCCAGGTACGGCCGCGGCCTGATCTGCATGTCCATGACGGCCGAGCGGCTCGACCAGCTCGAGCTGCCGCTCATGGTCAACCAGAACACGACGACGTTCAACACGGCGTTCTGCGTCTCGATCGAAGCCAAGCACGGTGTGAGCACGGGCATTTCCGCCTCCGATCGCGCGGCGACGGTGCTGGCGGCCATCAACCCGAAAACCAGGCCGTCGGATCTGGCGCGGCCGGGTCACATGTTTCCGCTGCGCGCCCGGGACGGCGGCGTGATGGTGCGCGCGGGCCAGACCGAGGCCGCCGTCGATCTCGCGCGCATTGCCGGACTCTACCCGGCGGGCGTCATCTGCGAAGTCATGAACGAGGACGGCACGATGGCCCGCGTGCCGGAGCTGACGAAGTTCGCGAAGAAGCACGGCCTGCTGATGATCACGATCGCGGATCTGATCCAGTACCGTATGCGGACCGAGCGGCTCGTCAAGCGCATCGCGTCCGCGGATCTGCCCACCGAGCACGGCGCGTTCCGCATCTTTGCGTACGAGAATCAGATCGACAACGAAACGCACGTCGCGCTCGTGTGCGGCGACATCGGCGACGGCAAGGACGTGCTGGTCCGCGTGCACTCGAAGTGCCTGACCGGGGACGTCTTCCACTCGGGGCGGTGCGATTGCGGCGCCCAGCTCGAGACCGCGTTGGCGCGGATCGCCAAAGAGGAACGCGGTGTGTTGCTCTACCTGAACCAGGAGGGCCGCGGCATCGGCCTCGCGAACAAGATCCGCGCCTACGCGCTGCAGGACCAGGGTCTCGACACGGTGGAAGCGAACGAGCGGCTGGGCTTCAAGGCCGACCAGCGCGATTACGGCATCGGCGCGCAAATCCTGAGCGATCTGGGCATCAAGACCATGCGGCTGCTGACGAATAATCCCCGGAAGTTCGTCGGGCTGCAGGGATACGGGCTGGCGATTTCCGATGCCGTTCCGCTGGAGATTCCCGCCTCGGACTCCACGCGGCGATACCTGAAGACCAAGAAGGACAAGCTGGGTCACCGGCTGTCCTCTGTGTAGCTGGGCCGCTAGGTCGCTAGGTTGCTTGGTAGCTGGGTTGTTACTTCCCGGTTCTGACATAGTTAGCTACCCAGCGACCAAGCCACCCAGCGACCCGAGTGGCCGACTTGCCCAAGCTACCCATCCCGCCTAAGATAACGGTTTGCGTTCGTTGGAGTTAGCGTCACAGGGCCCGGTCTCCCATGTTCGAATCGCTCAGCACCCGCATCCAGGACGCCTTCAAGGCGTTGCGCGGGGAAGTCCGGCTGACGCCCGACCATGTCGAGGCTGCGCTGCGCGAGATTCGGCTCGCGCTGCTCGAAGCCGACGTGAACTTCAAGGTCGTCAAGGCGTTCATCGACCGCGTCCGCGATCGGGCCATGGACCAGGCGGTCCTGCGCAGCCTGACGCCTGGACAGCAGGTCATCAAGATCGTCCGCGACGAATTGCTGGCG
>Ga0184627_10000877_pt1 | contig 11859 bp, 13 predicted proteins | sample PLM3_127_b1_FD_133150 | JGI IMG/M metagenome (GOLD analysis project Ga0184627, IMG submission 133150) | Groundwater sediment microbial communities from an aquifer in East River, Colorado, USA - PLM3_127_b1 | ecosystem: Environmental > Terrestrial > Soil > Riparian zone | place: USA: East River...
CACGCCGGTCTCAACAAGGAAGGCATCGTCAAGTCCATCCGCGCAAGGATTTTGCCGGGCGAAGTCCGACAAAATCCTTAGGGGTAGAATGATCTTTTCCGCCGTTGCGGAAAAGATAAAGGAAGCACCGACGTTCGCAGTTTCGCTGGAATCGAGGTTCCGATGACCCTCAATAGAAAAATGCTCGAAGAAAACGAGATGAACGGCTACGCCGGGTACGCCAGGAACGACCAGTACAACCCGGTCGTCATCCGGCGCATCGCCGAACAATACCGCGTCATCCTCAAGGAGATCGGCGAGAACCCCGACCGCGAGGGGCTGAAGATGACGCCCGAGCGCGTGGCGAAGGCGCTGCAGTTCCTGACCCACGGCTACGATCTCGACCCCGCGGAGATCCTGCGTTCAGCGATGTTCCGCCAGGACTACCAGCAGATGGTGATCGTGAAGGACATCGAGCTCTACTCGCTGTGCGAGCACCATGTCCTGCCGTTCTTCGGCAAGTGCCACGTCGCCTATATTCCCAACGGCCAAGTCGTGGGGCTGTCCAAGATCCCGCGTGTGGTCGACGCCTACGCGCGGCGACTGCAGGTGCAGGAGCGCCTCACGGTCGAGATCCGCAACTGCATCCAGGAGACACTGAAGCCGGTCGGTGTCGCGGTGGTGATCGAGGCGCAGCACATGTGCATGGTGATGCGCGGCATCCAGAAGCAGCACTCGATCGCGACCACCTCCGCCTTTACCGGCGAGTTCAATACCGATAAGACCCGGGCCGAGTTCATGCGGCTGATCGCCCGCGCGAATCCGGTCGGCTGATCGGCCGTGATGGGCAACAGCGATCAGTGACGAGAGGCATATGATCACGGCCGATAAGACGAGCGAGTACATCGTCGAGAGCATACTGCCGGAGGTGCGCAAGGGCAGGATGGTGATCATCGTCGATGACGAGGACCGCGAGAACGAGGGTGACCTGTTCGTCGCGGCGGAGAAGGCGACGCCCGAGGCGATCAACTTCATGGCGGCCCATGGGCGGGGGCTCGTCTCGCTCGCGCTGACCGAAGAGCGCGTGAGAAGCCTCGGGCTTGCGCTCATAACCGATGACTCCGGCAACCAGACCCGGTTCGGCACCGCGTTTTCGACACCGATCGACGCGCGCGACGGCGTAGGTTCGGGCATGTCGGCGCGGGACCGCGCGCGCACCATCGCGGTCGCCATTGCGGACAACGCGAAGCCGGCCGACCTGATCCGCCCGGGCCGGCTGCAGACCCTGCGCGCGGTGGACGGTGGCGTGCTGGCGCGCCGCGGCCATACGGAGGCCGCCGTGGACCTGGCGCGGCTCGCCGGCCTGAAGCCCGCCGGCGTGATCTGCGAGATCATGAAGGAGGACGGCGCCATGGCGCGCATGCCGGACCTCGAGCGCTTCGCGCGCGCGCACGACCTCAAGATCCTGGCGATCGCCGATCTCATCAGTTATCGCCAGAACGAACGCCAGATCCGCCGCCGCGCGGAGACCCGGCTCCCAACGCGCAGGGCCGGAGAGTTCCGTCTCATGGTCTACAGCGACAACCTGGAAACCCAGGCGTTCGTGGCGCTGGTGAAGGGAGAGGTCAAGCCCGACCGGCCGGTTCTGGTGCGGCTGCACTCGCAGTGCCTGACCGGCGACGTCTTCGGCAGCGAGCGCTGCGACTGCGGCGAGCAGCTCGACGCGGCTCTGACGATGATCGAGAAAGCCGGCAACGGCGTGCTGATCTACATGTTCGACGAGGGCCGCGGCATCGGCCTGCTCAACAAGATCCGCGCCTACGCGCTGCAGGACCAGGGCCGGGACACAGTGGAGGCAAACCATGCGCTCGGCTTCGCCGCCGACATGCGCGACTACAAGGCGGGCGCGGACATCCTGCTCGACCTCGGCGTGCGCGAGGTCCGACTCATGACCAATAACCCGGACAAAGTGCGGCAGCTCGGGAAGTACGGACTTACCGTTGCCGAGCGGGTGCCGGTCGAGGTCGCTCCGGGCAAGGCCAACCGCGGCTATCTGCACACCAAGCGCACCAAGTTCGGCCACCTGCTGTCGCTGACGGGCCACGAAACCAAGAAAAACTGACCGCGGCCAATGGGTGCCGGGAACGCGGAAGGCGGAAGGCGACAGGAACACTGCCTATTGAGCTTTACGTATCCGCGTGACGCTCAACCACACCACCCCGCCTCCTCCAGAGGCACCCCTCCTCGTGAGAGGAGGGGAATTACTTAAATACTCCCCTCCTTGATTAAGGAGGGGTGGACGCGAAGCGGACGGGGTGGTTGCGTCGCACGACCTGCTCTTGATGGTCACGCGGTTACGTAATTCTCGACAATACGTTCTTGCGTCGTCCTTCTCTTCAGTAGCGGCGGATCAGCGTCAGCGTGCTGCCGTCGCGCCTCATCTCCATCCGATTTAGAAAACTCATGCCGAGCAGCGCGAAGGGCAGCTTGTCGCCTTCGATCACCGAGGCGTCCACGTTGTTCACCGTGATATCGCCGATGCGCAGGGTGTCCAGTTTGACGGTGTAAACCGGGACCACGCCATTGGCCGTCTGCGTGAGTGCACGCGCTCCCGCCAGGTAGTTGACGCCCGCGCGCCGAGCGTCGCTGCTGGAAAGCACGACCGACGTGGCGCCGGTGTCCACCAGGAACCGCAAGCTGGTGCCGTTCACCACCCCGGTGGTGATGAAGTGTCCGCGCGCGTCGGCGGTGAGGATGACGCTGTTGCCGCCGCGCGCGGGTGCTGTGTTAGCCACTGCCGCGCCCTCGCCGGGTGCGAGCGTCTGCAGCCTGCCGTCGACCTCGAATGTGGCCGACTCGCTGCTCGCGCTGATCAGCTTGACGCCCTCGGGGGTGGTCTGTCCGACCGTCAGCGTGCGCGGCTTGCCGCCATCGATGGAGACCACCGCCTTGCCCGCGGTCAAGCCAAGGACATGGATATCCGCTGCCACCGCGGCACCGGGCGCGAGTAGGAAAAACAGGGCAATTGCCCTAAGATTTTGCACGGTCGATCTCGAGCTCACAGGGAGAGGAACAGTGAAGCCGGTTGCAGTATTCCGCCATGCCGCTACCGAAGGTCCGGGTTATTTTGCCACATATCTCACCCGCCACGACATTCCGTGGCGGGTGTTGAAGGTGGACGAGGGCGAGGAAATTCCCCGCAACCCTCGCGAATTCAGCGGCCTCGTCTTCATGGGCGGGCCGATGAGCGTCAACGATGAACTGCCGTGGATCGCGCCTGCGCTGCAGCTCATCCGTTCCGCGGTGGATGAGGGGGTGCCGCTGCTGGGCCATTGCCTAGGCGGGCAGCTGATCGCCAAGGCCCTGGGCGGAGCGGTGACGCGCAACCCGGTGAAAGAGATCGGCTGGGGCAGGGTGGACATCGTGCATAACGACGCCGCTGCGCGCTGGTTCGGCGGCATGAAATCGTTCGATTCCTTCCACTGGCACGGTGAGTCCTTTTCGATTCCGCCCGGAGCAATGCGGATCGCCTCCAGCCCCTGGTGCGAGAACCAGGCGTTCGCCCTCGGCCCTCACCTCGGCATGCAGTGCCATGTCGAGATGACGCCGGACCTGATACGGGCCTGGTGCAAGGACTGGGGAAAGGAAGTGGAATCGCTGGCGCGGCGCACGCCGTCGGTGCAGACGCCCGCGGAGATGACGGAAGGAATCGAGGAGAAGGTGCGGACGCTCAACGCGGTGGCGGACTGCGTCTACGATCGCTGGAGCGCCGCATTGCGGCGCGACTAGGCGAAAAGTTCTTAAACCACGAAGGACACAAAGGACACGAAGGTCCTTCAAATATTGTTGCAGGTTTTCCTTTGTGTCCTTAGTGTCCTTTGTGGTTTGAGATTTTGGTATCTTTGGGGTCTTGGCGGTTGCGCTGGTAACGCGTTCTAATCGCGGAAGTTCTTGAACTGCAGCGGCAGGTCGGTCACCGACTTGCGCACCAGCGCGATCGCTTCCTGTAGCGTGTCCTTCTTGGCGCTGGAGACACGCACCACATCGCCCTGGATGCTGGCCTGGACCTTGAGCTTGTTGTCCTTGAGGAGCTTGACCACGGTCTTGGCGCGCTCCTGCTCGATGCCTTCGCGCACCTTGATCGTCTCCTTCATCTTGTCGCCGCCGATCGCTTCCATCTTTCCGGCATCGAGCGCGCGGATATCGACCCCCCGCTTGGCGAGCTTGCCGGTCAGCACGTCGCGCACCTGGCGCAGCTTGAACTCGTCGTCGGCGAACACGATCAGCGTCTTCTCTTTTTCGTCGATTTCGACCCGCGCGTCGGAGCCCTTGAAATCGAAACGGTTGGTGACCTCCTTGTTGCACTGGTCCACCGCGTTGCGGATCTCGACGTGATTGACTTCGGAAACGATATCAAATGAAGGCATATCTCCCCCTTCAGCGCCGCCGCAATTCTACCTCATCTCTGAACCGCTATCCGCCGGGGAAAGGCTACACCCCAATCGAACCGCCGAGACGCCGAGAGAGGCAGGATGGAATATGATCAAGATCGAATCGAACCGCCAAGTCCGCCAAGCACGCCAAGAAAACCAAGATAGAAATAAGATCAGAATCTAATCGAACCGCCGAGCACGCCGAGAGAAGCAAGACCGAAATTAAACCAAGAACGAACCGCTAAGCACTGTTAAATCCAGACGCTTCGCGCGGGCTTAACTCTTCGCGTTCGAACGGACGAAATCATCGCCGTACAACGCGCGGGATATTACGATGGAGCTAGAGATCGCTTCGAGTCTGACCCTTAACGATCTACACTATGGAACGGGCGGAACGGATGACGATCGGTTGATTGCTGCGCAGGCGCATGTACGAGCACCCGGCCACGCGCCGGGCGCTCGCGTCCGGGGGGTCGCTCCGTGTTACTGGGTCTTGATGCCGATGTCCTTGATTATATTCGCCCAGAATGCGTTTTGTTCCTTCATGAAGGCGGCAAAATCCTCCAGGGAGTCGCTGGTGATCTGCTGGGCGCTCACCTTTTCGTAGCGCGCGCCGATCCAAGGGTCGTGAACCACCTTCTTCACGACGTCAAACAACTTGTGGATGACTGGTTTCGGTGTTCCCTTGGGCACGAAGATCCCCTGCCACGAACCCAGGCTAAGCTCCGGAAACCCCGACTCGATCATGGTCGGGATCTGCGGCAGAGCCGGGATTCTCTGTTTTGAAACCACGGCGAGGATCTTGATTTTTCCCGAACTGGCATGCGGTGTGAGTGACGCCGTCGTCACCATCGTGGCCGCGACTTCTCCTGAGAGTGTTGCCACCGTAGCAGCGCCCGCGCCGTTGTAGGAAACATGCAAGAGATTGATCCCGGCCTTTTTCATGAAAAATTCGAGCGCCATCCGCTGGGCGCTGCCGTACCCCGCGGAGCCGTAAGAAAGCTTGCCCGGATTGTTATTCGCATAAGCGATGAACTCCTTGAGGTTCCCGACGGGGAGGCCGCCGTGCACACCCAGCGCACCGGGAACATCGACGACCAGCGTCAAGCCGACAAAATCACGCAGCGCTCGCACCGGGAAATTGGGAAACATGCTCGGGTTGATCCCCATGGAGCTGACATTGCCGAGCAAAAATGTGTAGCCGTCGGGTGTCGCCTCCGCCGCGGCTCTGACCCCGATGTTTCCCGAAGCACCCGGACGGTTGTCAGCCACCACCTGCTGGCCAAGCACCTCGCTGAGTTTGGGCTGAAGGATGCGGCCAATAAAATCGGAAGCGCCACCGGGCGCAAAAGGGATGATCATTCGCAGCGGTCGGCTGGGATATTCCCCGATTGATTCGCCGCGCTGCGCGTGCGCCGTTGCGGCGCTTGCGAGAGCAAAGACAACAAGACTGCGCGATATTGTTATGAACTTCATTCTGTTCTCTCCTCGATGATGGCGGTACCGGCGCGGCAGTGCCCGTGCCAGGACTGCGTGTAAACCCCTGTGCCGGGAAATGGCTCCGTCAGATCGCCCCGATCACCTTCGTGTGCTTGCCGTACGATCATAGTCGGATTTAGTCGTTTCTGCCTTCAGGCGGCCATCAACCGCAGGAAAAGCCATTCAATTCAACCGGCTGCGGTCACGACTTCGGACGCCCGCAATAATAGCCGCGCACGACTTGCAACGCGGACCGGAACGCGAAGTTCTTCGGGAACGCCCTTTTATTCGGAGAACATCCGCATGGGATTGCTATTGCGGCGCGTCACGGTTCTTACCGCTTCTCCGACACGGCGGCCCGCACTGCACCATGTTGCTGGGTGGCATGGGCGCCGAGGTCATCACCGCCGCGTCGTTTGCCGGGGTGGCGAATGCTCGCTCACCCCTCGTCCTTCCGCCCCCTTCCAACACCAGTTAAAAAGAACTATTCTGAGGATCGGCGTTCACATTGTGGGCACGACGTAACGCCACCCTATCCCGGGGCCAGCTCCAGGACGCGGGGAAAACTAACAAAGACGAGGAGAGACTCATGCGTTATGCCCTGACACTGTTCGGCTTGCTCTGCATTGCAAGTGTGGTGGGTCCATTGGCGAGGGCGGCCGGGGCTGAGAAAGACTATCCCACCAGACCAATCCGCCTCGTTGTATCCCAGACGCCCGGCTCTTCAATCGACACCATGAGCCGGGTGATCGCCACCCGGCTGAGCGAATTGCTCGGCCAGCAACTGGTGGTGGACAACCGCACCGGGGCGGGGGGGATCATCGGGGGCGAGATCGTCGCGTACTCGGAGCCGGACGGCTACACCCTGTTTGCCGCCGCCACCGCATCCCAGATTATCGGGCCGCAGATCTACAAGAAAGTCCTCAAGTACAATCCGCAGACAGACTTCACGCCGATCTCGCTGTTCGCGATCACGCAGAACGTGCTGGTGGTGAATCCGAGTATGCCGTACAGCAGCGTGAAGGAACTCATCGCCTACGCGAAGGCGAACCCCGGGAAAGTCAACTGGGCGAACGCCGGCACGGGATTCCAGAGTCATCTCGCGGGCGTGCTGTTGACGCACATGGCGGGAATCAACGTACTGCACGTGCCGTACAAGGGAGCCGGTCCCATGGTGGGCGGCGTCATCGCCGGCGAATCCCACGTGACCATCGGCCCCGCTCCCGCCTGGATGGTCCACGTGCAGTCGGGGCGCGCGCGCGCGCTGGCGATGGGCGGTGAGAAGCGTTCGATGCTGTGGCCGGAGATTCCGACCATCAGCGAATCCGGTGTGCCCGGCTACGTGTCCGACGGGTGGGCCGGCCTGATGGGACCCAAGCGCCTTCCCAAACAGATCCAAGGCAAGTTGCGCGACCTGCTCGTGAAGGCGGTGAACGAGCCGGCGACAAGCAACGCCCTTAAAAAAGTCGGCGCCGAACCACTCACCAGCACGCCGGCGGAGTTCGCCAAGCTTATCGCGAAGGACTGGAATCGCATTAGCGAGGCGATCCGCGTCGCCGATCTCAAGGTAGATTGAAATTATTCGAGCGCTTGCGGCGCTGCCGCAACCGGCAGCTCCAGAACTCGGGGAAAACTAAAATAGAGGAGGAGCCCATGTTCCGCATCGCCTGTGCTTCGCTCTTCGCCGCGCTGATCGCGCTGCCCGTTGCGCCGGCCGTCGCCGCCTATCCTGAAAAACCGATCCGGCTCCTGATTCCGTTCCCTCCGGGAGGTGGCACCGACGTTCTGGCCCGCGCCGTGCAGGACAAGCTCGAAGCGGCTCTCGGTGCCAGCGTGATCATTGACAATCGGGGCGGCGCGGGCGGCACAATCGGCTGCACGTTGGCTGCACGGGCCGATCCGGACGGCTACACGTTGCTGTTCACGTCAGCGAGCTACACCTTTGCTCCGAGTCTCTACAAGGATCTGCCCTACGATGCGATCAAGGATTTCAAACCCATCACGATGTTCGCCTCTACGCCGAGTATCCTGGTCGTGCATCCATCGATGCCCGTGAAGAGCGTCAAGGAACTTCTCGCTCTTGCCCGCAAACGCCCCGGCGAAATTCATTACAGCTCCGCCGGGCGCGGCAGCAACCTGCACCTCACTACCGAGCTGTTCAAGTACACTGCCAAGATCAACCTGATGGAGGTCCCGTACAAAGGCGGCGGTCCCGCCCAGATCGCCCTCGTGAGCGGCGAAGTGCAGGTGATGTTGCCCGCCTTCCAGCAGGCCATCCCCTTCGTAAAATCGGGACTGATGCGCGCGCTTGCCGTTTCCACGAAGCAACGATCACCGGCCTTGCCGGATCTGCCGACCATCAATGAATCGGGGGTGCCCGGGTACGACAAGGCGGCCTGGTTCGGGTTGTTCGCTCCAGCGGCAGTGCCGGAATCCATCATTACCCACGTGTACCAGGCGGCGGCCAAGGTCCTGAAAGACCCCGCCATCGTGAAACGCCTCGCGGCCGAGGGTGCCGTCGCCGTCGCCAATCCACCCGCCGAGTTCGCTGCGTTCGTGCGCTTCGAGATCGCGCAGTGGGCCAAGCTCATCCGCGACATGAACCTGTGATGCAACGCCGGCACGATTTACGAGGTGGCAAGCAACTCGTGATAAATGGGACGCGATTACTGCTGGAAAATCAGGTCTGCGTCGCTTTGCCTTCAAGAACCAAGAGACTCTGGTCCGGATCGGCGTCGAATGTCCGGATGGCTTCGATCCGGCTCCGGATCAGGCGTGCGATAGCTGCGGTTCCCGCATTGCCGACAGCCAGCCAGACGACTTTTGGCGGCGGGCCGTGAAGAAATGCTTGCTGCCGGAAGTCGTTGTCCTTGGATACGATCGTGTAACCGTTGTCACGCGCGTAGGCCCAGATCGCGGCGTCGGTCGCCCCGCGCATCCGGAGGCGCTCGATATGAGTGCTGTCGGGGAAATCCGCCGCGAGCAGTTCCACGAGTCGCGGGCTGAGGTTTTCGTCGAGAAGCAGCTTCACCCGGTGGTGGGTGCGGCGAGCTTGCGTTCCCGGGCGGCCGCGAATTCAAGGGCGGCCCGGATATCGTCCCGAGACAGGGTTGGGAAATCCCGCAGGATGTCGTCCTCGGACATTCCGCCAGCCAGGTATTCCAGGATGTCGTACACGGTGATGCGCGTACCCTTAATGCAGGGTTTGCCGCTCCGGATGCCTGGATCAATGACGATGCGGTTTTCGTAGCTCATGGAACCATGTTACTGCCGGACTTTCGCAAACTCAAGTCACATAATCTTTTATTTCTTGGCGGCCTTGGCGGCCTTGGCGGTCTTGGCGTGCTTGGCGGTTCGATAGTCGTTCGTTTCTCTCCCTATCTCTGCGGTTCAATTATTGTTCTTGTTTTCCTTCGTGTCCTTTGTGTCCTTTGTGGTTCAGCTTTTTCTTTTCAGCTTCGCCGCGATGCGCAAGCGCAGCGCGTTGAGCCGGATGAAGCCCCCCGCGTCGGCCTGGTTGTAGGCGCCCTGGTCGTCCTCGAAAGTCGAGATGGCCGGATCGAACAGCGAATCGGATTTCGACGCGCGGCCCACCGTCATCACCGTGCCCTTGCAGAGCTTCACGCGCACCGTGCCGTTGGCGCTGCGCTGCGATTCGTCGATGAGCGTCTGCAGCAGCCGGCGCTCCGGGCTGAACCAGTAGCCGTTGTAGATGAGCCGCGCGTAGCGCGGCATGAGGTCGTCCTTCAGCGCCAGCACCTCGCGGTCGAGCGTGATGGATTCGATGGCGCGGTGGGCCTTCAGCATGATGGTGCCGCCGGGCGTCTCGTAACAGCCGCGTGATTTCATGCCGACGTAGCGGTTTTCGACCAGATCGAGCCGGCCGATGCCGTGCTTCCCGCCCAGCTCGTTCAGCTTTGCGAGCACTTTCGCCGGCGTCAGTTTGCGCCCGTTCACCGCCACGATGTCGCCCCGGCGGTAGGTGAGATTGACGTATTCCGGGCGCTTCGGTGCCTTCTCCGGCGACACCGTGATGCGCCACATGGATTCCTCGGGCTCGTAATCCGGGTCCTCGAGGATGCCGCCCTCGTACGAGATGTGGAGCAGGTTCGCGTCCATGGAGTAGGGCGCGCCGCCGCCTTTTTTCTTCCTGCCCTCCACTGGGATGCCGTGGGCTGCGGCATACTGCAGGAGTTTTTCACGCGAGGTGAGGTCCCACTCACGCCACGGCGCGATGATCTGGACGTTGGGCATCAGCGCGTAGGCGCCGAGCTCGAAGCGCACCTGGTCGTTGCCCTTGCCGGTCGCGCCATGCGAAATGGCGTCGGCGCCGGTCTTCCTGGCGATCTCCACCAGGCGCTTGGCGATCAGTGGACGCGCAATTGAGGTGCCGAGCAGGTATTCGCCCTCGTAGACCGCATTGGCGCGGAACATCGGGAATACGAAGTCGCGCACGAACTCCTCGCGCAGGTCGTCGACGAAGATCTGCTTCACGCCGAACTGGCGCGCCTTGGCGCGCGCGGGCGCGAGCTCCTCCCCCTGTCCGATGTCGGCGGTAAAGGTGACGACTTCGCAGTCGTAGGTGTCCTGCAACCACTTCAGGATCACCGAGGTGTCGAGCCCGCCGGAGTAGGCGAGCACCACTTTCCTGATTCTGCTCATTATTCAGTAGTGAATGGTTAACGTTTCAGCAACACAAAAACAGTGTTGAGTGTTGAATGTTTAGTGTTGAGTGAAACAGCCGTGGACATTATTCTGCAACTCAACACTCAAAACTCAAAACTCAGCGCTGGGTCAGGTTGACCACAGTTCGCCCTGGGTCTTGATCCGGCCCAGGAGCAAATACTCAAGCAGGGCTTTCTGGACATGCATCCGGTTCTCGGCCTCCTCCCAGACCACGCTCTGCGGGCCGTCAATGACGTCGGCGGCGACTTCCTCGCCGCGGTGCGCCGGCAGGCAGTGCATGAACAGCGCGTCCTTCTTTGCGGCGCGCATCATCTGCCGGTCCACCCGCCACGCCTCGAAGTCGCGCTTGCGCTCGGCGGACTCGGCCTCGTCGCCCATGCTGGTCCAGACGTCGGTGGTGATGAGATCGGCTCCCCTGGTGGCCTTCATCGGGTCCTCGAATACCTCGTAATGGTCGGTGCCGTAGAGACCGGCCCGCTCGGGCTCGACTCCGTAACCGGGCGGGGTGGAGACGTGCACATTGAAGTCGAACACCTCCGCCGCCTGCAGCCAGGTGTTGCAGACGTTGTTCGAGTCGCCGATCCAGGCCACGGTCTTGCCGTGGATCGAGCCGCGCTGCTCGATGTAGGTGTAGATGTCGCCAAGGATCTGGCACGGGTGGTACTCGTTGGTGAGCCCGTTCACCACCGGCACGCGAGAATGCCCGGAGAAACGCTCGATGATCGCCTGCTCGAAGGTGCGAATCATGACGATGTCCACCATGCGGCTGATGACGCGCGCCACGTCCTCGATCGGCTCGCCGCGCCCCAACTGCGTGTCGCGCGTCATGAGCGTGATCACCGCGCCGCCGAGCTGGTACATGCCGGCTTCGAACGAGACCCGCGTGCGGGTGGAATGCTTCTCGAACACCATGGCGAGCGTGCGGTCGCGCAGCGGCTGGTACGGCACGTAGCGCTTGAACATGTCCTTGATCCAGCGCGTGCGCTCGAACAGGTACTCGTACTCCTCGCGGGAGAAGTCGTTGAATTGAAGATAGTGCCGGACCGCCACGGGCGTTGCTCCGATGGGACGCTAGTGTCCTGAGTCGCTAGTTCGTTGATAGATTCGTCATCTAGTCGACGCACCAGGCACGACAAAAGTGTCGAAATTGGCGTCAGACGCGAAGCAAACCGCAGCCAGGTTGGACACCTGGCGAGGATTTGCGACAAAGTATGGCGTCAATTGTCGGCATCTTTTGTTCAGCGAATTAGCGATTCAGGACACTAAGCTCAGGCCGATTGCG
>Ga0184627_10000878_pt1 | contig 11857 bp, 12 predicted proteins | sample PLM3_127_b1_FD_133150 | JGI IMG/M metagenome (GOLD analysis project Ga0184627, IMG submission 133150) | Groundwater sediment microbial communities from an aquifer in East River, Colorado, USA - PLM3_127_b1 | ecosystem: Environmental > Terrestrial > Soil > Riparian zone | place: USA: East River...
AGCGGGACCATCACGCTCGCGATCAGCACGATGAGCGCGAGCGGCCACGATCCCGAGGTGTAGAGGAACACCACCCCGCCCATGATGGTGTCGGAATCGACGGACCCGAGCGTGGTCGTGCTCAGCACCGGCAAGACGTTTGCCGGGATGAAGCAGATCGCCGCGGCGATGACGAGCGCCCAGGTGTATTGGATGGAATGGTGGCGGCGCCACGAAAGCTCCCCGCCGCAGCGCGGGCAGTAGCCCGGCTCGGCCGCATCGGCGGGCCGCGATAGCAAGGCGCAGGTTTCGCAGGAAACGAGTCCCGCCTGGGCCGCGGTGAGTGCGGTAGTGCTCATTGTACTATTATGCTCGATGTAAACTTTGCGCGGCGCGTGCAAATTTTCCGGGAGTCGAAGACTCTCGGATTTGGATATTCCTCGCGCCAAGGCGCCAAGAACGCCAAGTTCGGAATTGTTTTCATTTCGACTGTAAAGAGAAATATTCTCAGATCCCTTGCATTCACTCGGGCTGACGGGCATCGGCCCGTCACCTTTGCGCCTTGGCGCCTTTGCGGGAGATAATCCGGCTTTCGGTTGCGGCTCCCCCTGCGCCGGAGGATACCGGCGCCGTTTCGCCATCGGCCCACTGGACCCGCGTCCAGACCTCGCGCGGGTGGAATGTGACCATGATCGTGGCAAACAGGACGATCAGCCCGCCCACCGCGTACATCCCGATGCCGGGCTCCACCGTTGCCAACTCCGCGATCTTGATCAACGCGACCAATATGCCGAGCATCATCACCTCATTCATCGACCAGGGCTGCATGGAGTGCGCCCAGCGCAGCATTTCCCCGACCCATGGCGGCGCGGGCGGCCGTCTCACGGCGAATAAAACCGCCAGCATGAATAGGATGTAGTCGGCGGGCGCGATCACCGCGCAGAACGCGACGATCACGGCGGTCACCTCTTGGCCCTGCGCCCACATCTGGAAGGCGCCACCGACGATGGTCGTGCTCGCCTGGCGCCCGACGGCCGAGAGCCCCATCAGCGGTGAAGTATTGGCGACGATGAATACGATGGCGGCCGTGAGCGTGAGCGCCAGCGCGCGGTCGAGCGAATCGGTTGGCTGGGTAGCGAGCGTGTTGGCGCAGCGCGGGCAGCTCGCCTTGCCCCCGGCAGGGAGTTCCGGAACGTGCAGCAGCAGATCGCAATCTGGGCAAGCGACGGTCACCACGGCGGCACACGCAGTCGGGCGTTTTTTTTCATGGAATATTCCCAGCGAAGCGTAATCCCTCGACACTCGTCCCTCGACACCCGACCCCCGACACTTCTTAGAACACCATCTGAAGCCGCAGGCCGAGGATCGTCGAGGTCCCAATACTTTTCCGACTAGCGATAAAGGGTATGCCTATGGGGCCGGGACCGGTGCCAATGGTGATCTTGTCTTTCTGCGCCCCTCTGACAACCTGTATGTCCGGCGTCAGCAGCAGCCACGGCGTTATCGCGATGTTGTAGAAACCTTCGAAACCATACTCGTCGCGCAAGAATTTTCTCGTCCGAAACGGACCTTGAAACTCCGGGCTAGTGATATCGATGTAGTAGTAACCCAATCCGAACCGGTCGTTGGGCCGGCTGGGGATAACGCCCTTGCCACCGACTCCCAGGCTGTAGAAATAATGCATGAAGTTCGGATTGCCGTCCGAAGCGCCAAAGCGTCCGAAGATACCGACGCCTTCACCGGAGCCTTTTTTAGGCTCGTAGAGGTATTGATCAAAATTGTAGTAAACGTTCCAGGAACCTTTTTTCCCTTCCAAGTCTCCGCGGCTCTCGATGACGAAGCGCAGACTCTGATCGAGCGAAGTAAACTTTCTGTTGGAAAAAGTCGCGCCGAAAAGCTGATGACCGGTGAGACCGAAAAAATCCGTTGTCACCCGGCCCTCGCCGGCAACGGTTAAATTATCGTCGTTCAAATCGTCGAATCCACTGGTGCTCGCCTTCCCGGTGGATGACAGCAGGAAAAGACTGACGATGGCCTGCTTGGGATCCTTCGTCGGTAGCACGATCAACCCCGTGCCCAGCGTCGAGTAGGGCACCGTCAAAGCCATGAGCGGATTAAAGTTTAACGCCAGATTCATAAACTGGGTGTCGCCTTTGCCGTGGGCGAACTCATTCATGTCGCCGGAAGTGGCGCTGATCGTGGCGAGCTTGCCGATAACCAAGCCAAAGTAAGGTGAAAGAAATTGGGCAAAATTCAACGCAGGCAGGTTAAAGTTGTCCCCCGCCGGTGTTGGATAAAACTGGTTGCTATTCACCGGCATGAGCGCGCCGGTCCTGCTGTTGAGCGATTTGAGAATATGATCCGCCGGAATAAAATTGCCTTCGGCTTCGAGCGTCAAAAACCCGCCAGGCCACAAGCCGAGCTTCTGCGTATCTAGATGGACGTTGATGTCGCCGCGCCCGCCGCCGAACTGCCAACCGGTATCTTTGCCGCCGTTGACGATGCCTTGCGCGGCCTGAGTCAAGCTCATATCGACGGTCACGCCCTTCGCGGCTAGATCGTTACGGAAACCCCACCAGTCACCGGAGAGAGTCGAGCGCGTCCAAAAGTCACCCGAGTAAGGGTTGGCAGGCGGAGCATCCGCCGCCTCAGCCCGCTCGCCGAGAGACATTCCAAGCAAATATATGAGCATTAGAATTGCCGCGAATCTTTTCATCCGTCTCTCCTCCTTTTGCACTTCAAAGCTTGATAATTTCTTGTTCCGAATCGGACCGGGCAAGCTTTAGAAATACCCAAAAGCCGCCATTACCCTGCTAACTTTGCATTGCTATCCGTGATAATTCGCGCGGCATGCGTAAATGTTTCTCGGGTTCGGACATGCCTCCCGCAAAGGCGCAAAGACGCTAAGTTCGGAAGAAAAGAGTAGCCATTCAGAATCAAATTCACTTCCTCTTCTCCAACCTTTGCGCCTTGGCGCCTTCGCGGGAGATCTTCCGGCTCCGTCTTTTGCGCCCTATGCGTTCTTTGCGGCCATTCTTCTCTTCGGTTGCGGCTCGACCGCGCTAGGTCTCTATAGTGAGTACTCTTTCGCCGTGAACGCCGAACGGCCTTGCTTATGGCTTGCCGACTCCAAGCTCTCCTCTCGACGCCGGCATCAACGACCGCGATTCATCATATCGAGATGATTCTCTTCTTCTCGCCGCGCTAACGCGGCCTCTGCTTCAATCTTTTTTCCCAGGGTTTCGCCGTCAGAAATGAGCTGCTGCCAGTCGATATTCCCGCTAGAGATCATGGCGAGATCTTTTTCTATGAGATCACGTATGCTTCGATTTTGATCCCAGAATTGCCCAAACGATGAGGAAAAGGTCGACTTGATGTAATTGACAAAATCGCGGATCCCTTTCATGCCGGCGCCAATTTCTTTCACACTTCTGCCACGATCGGCTTGACGCGCCAGGGCAAGCCCAAGGTAAAGCCTTGCAACGTTGTCGTCACGGTCCTGAGCGATGGCCTTTTCAAGAGTTTCCCGCGCTTGCCCCAATTGTCCGGTCAGATATTGCGCTCTCCCCAGATAACTCAGGACCCCAGCCCGTAGAACCGACCCGTACACATAGTTAGGATCCGTCTGCAGGGCACTCTGAAAGTTAGCAAGCGCGGCTTGATTATCGCCCGCCAACATCGCTCCTCTGCCGCGCTCGACGTAACCAGCGACCTGAAAACTAGCGCCGCAGCCCGAAAGGAAAACCACGTATGAGAAAAAGGCTAGAGAACATATTCCCCGGCTGCCGATTTCGGTTTTCATACATTCACCTCCTGGGTCCCGCAGCGTTTTCTACTATGGGCATGATGATGCGAGTAATAAGATTCCACTCCTCGCTCAGCTTGATCGGAATTACGGGCTGGACATTGAGGACGTAAATCATCTTACTGTGATGAAAACCGCCGTTGAAGTTCCAATTGTTCTGCAACGGCACGCTGATGAGATCGGCCACGGGGTTTTGCGTCTTCTTCGCTAACTCGGATTCGTCCTGCGCCCGTGCTTGCGAAAACAGTAAAGCGACTACCGCCACTGCTGCGGCTGTAATGAGCTGAAACGCTCTTTTCACGAGATTACTCCTCCTAAGACACGTCAGGTTTCAGGTGTCAGGAAAAACTTCTGATCCTGAAACCTGAACACTGAAACTTGGGCCTCGTGTCCCTCGACACTCGACCCTCGACACTTCTTCCCCTACAAATCAGTAAATCAACCTGGCCTTCCGCACTTGATCCGGCCTTATCCAACCTTGCTTGGCGAAGAACTCCGAAAGGTAACGCACGACCTGGTCGCCGCTCGAAGCAGCCATCCGCGCGACATCCGATTTGTATGTTTTCACGCCTGAGCTCGCGGCGTTGGCAACCGCCATTCCCACTGTCACGCCGCCCTGCGCCGCCCCGCCCACACCCAATGTTGGCGCCGCGCCCGGCATCTTGCCGCTATCGGATTCCGTGGTGAATTCCAGGAGCTTGCGTGCTTCTTGTCCCTGGTAGACTTGGACCTGGGTCTGAACCGCTGACGCTCCTTTGCCGAAGCCGATGACCAGACGCCGCAGCGGATTTCCCTCATCGACTGCGAGGAAGTGGCCGTCGATCAGCAGATCACTACCCGTGACCTTGGCTTCGCGGCCGACACGCTCGACGGCGAATCCCAACGACTTCAACCCATCGACGACTTCCTCAGCCAAGGCATCCTTCACTTCCTTCGCGAGCAGACGTTCCCGCTCGGAGGCATCCTTGATGGTTGGTTGCTGCCGCATGATACCCTGATATTCTTTGACTTCCTGCTCGCTCACGGCGAAGTCATAGACGAGTATGCGGCTAGGCCGGGGGAGATTTGTTTCAGAAGTCAGAGCCGCTTTGCGAATTCCGGTCTGACCACAAGCGGCAGAGATGCAAAGCAGCAGTCCACCAACTAAAGCCCGAATTGCGTTTGACATCATACAATTTTCTCCTTTTCGGAAGCTTTGTATTGAACTAGGTGCTGACTTACGTAAATCGCCGTCACGCCATTGAACCGTCAGCGCGGTTGCCCTCGGCAACGCGCCGACGGCGGTCGGCACCACGGGTTGCGTCCCTCGACACTCGACCCTCGTCACTCAACCCTCGACGCTTGCTCCTTCTCCTCATCCGGTCCAGCCCTGCCGCCTGTAATAATCAGCTATCCTCTCGGCTAGTTCTGTCGCCGCCCGTTTGGCGATCGCTTCGACGTTAACGGCAACGAAAATGACCGGCAATCCAGGAAATAACTTTTCGGGTAACTCTCCTGCGAGCGCGAAATCTCGTCCCAGATTAGCCATGACGAGATCAGGACCCTCCCGGCCGTATTTTTCGCTCAAGTATTCACGAAACAACCGGTAGTGGCTTTCTCCAGGAAACCGGCTGGCATCGAGGTGTTCGGCGTAAAACTCTAACCTGGCGCGGCTGCGTTTCTCTAGCTCTGCGCGCGTGGCCCGTTCGAGGAAAATATTGGCAGGAAGGTCCTTACTCTCGCTAAACAGCATCAACACGCGTTTCGCCCTTTCCTGATTCACGCCCGCTGCGTCGGTCGCCGAAGTTCGCAAAAACGTCAGACTCAGCGCGAATGCGGAACACAGCATCGGCGCTTCAAGCGCCGGGCGTTTGCGGTGGGGAGATTGGCTTTGGCAAGGTCCGGTCACGGCCCGGATTCTATGGCTACGGCTCCGAAAAACGCAAGTTGCACTTATATGGAGAATGGGACTGATCTATGCTTGAGATGCGTTCAGAGAACAAGGGGAGTTCGGATTATTCTGCCCCCCGTTCTTTGTGGGATCGTTATGGGAATTTTTGCTGAAACCAGGCCTGGGCCGAAGTTGGCTGATTTCTAAGTACCTGGTTTCCTAGCAGATTGAATTTTTGGAGCGGGCGACGGGGATCGAACCCGTGACGTCCAGCTAGTTCAATTTGAGCAGCCGTTTGATGTTGCCCGACATGATCAAGCGGAGATCTTCGATCTTGAGCTTCAAATGCCGCTGCGCATGTTTGACGATCTTCTCGATCTCCCAGTCCATCGGATTGAACGGATGATCCGACCCGTAGAGAACCCGGTCGGGGCCGGCCCATGCGATCGATTCACAGAAAAACGGCAGCCATCCGACCCCGGAGCTGTCCATGTGGACGTTCTCACATCTCTTGGCAATCTCCACCACCTCTCTCACGCCTTCGACCAATCCTGAATGGCCCATGATGATCGGCAGCCTGGGAAAATCCTTGGCCACTTCGCCGATCCGTTTCGGGCTGGCGTCTTCGCCTAAGCCACAGTGAAAAAGCACGGTGAGCCCGTGGTGCTGCGCCGCTTCCATGAGCGGATAAACCTTCTCTTTATCATTGGCCGGGCAATGCTCGATCAGCGGATGGATCTTGATCCCCTTGAGCCCGAGCTTCACGCCTTCCTCGAGCACCTGGAGCGTATCCTTGGGCCCGTTGCCGGGACTGAGCCTCATGAAGCCATGAATTCTTCCCGCGTGTTTCTTCATCTGCTCGGAGATGTAGCGGTTGGTTTCGCGGTAATCCGACGGCTCGCCGATACCGATGGCGAAAGTGACGACTCCATCCACGCCGGCGCCGTCCATCGACTGGAGCATATCCTCGGCCATGAATTTCATGATCGGCGGAATCTGGTGGATGGCGAGTTTTTTTCGCGCCCCCATGTGCGAATGCGCGTCGATGACCTCGATCTTCTCCCCTTCGACGTTGATCATACCGTCCTCCTCGGAGCGTTTTCGGAAACCATATCCAATGGGAATAGCCGTGTCCAGTTTTTAGGGTTCACTTTTCACGCGCCATCGGCGCCGGCGGATCGAGAAGCCCGCGCTTGCCCATGACGGCCGGCTTCCTCGTTGGCTTTTTGATGGGCAACCTAAAGCCGGAATCGGGGTTCCCCTTAACGGAGAATTCCTCTTTACCTTGCTTTGCAGAATGTGGTATGCCATTCGCGGTTAGAGGACTGAAACCGGTAGGCTATGCAGCCGACTGAAAGGAAGATACCGAGAGTCAATATGAAAATGTATGATTCTTTGAAAGAGGTGGTGCAAGAGACTTTACAGCGGAACAAAACCAATCCCGCGGCGCCTGCCCCGGTTAAGGCTAATAATGCTTCGATGTTGACCGATGCCGTCGAGGAGCTCGAGAAATTCGTTGCGTATAGGATCGGCAGATTAAAGGTGGCGGTCAATGACAGCGCGGCGATGGCCGCGAGCGATGCCCGGCATGCCGAGCTGGCCATCGATGGTCTCAAAACCAATATCGCCGCGCTGGAGGTAAAGCGTAGACAGAGCGAGGACACCATTCGCAGCAAAGACATCGCGAATCAGAAAACGGAAGAAAGTCTTACCGCCAAGATCGTGACGCTGGAGGCGAAGCTCCGGGAGACAGAGGAAATCGTGCGCGGCAAGGACACGATGATTCAAGGTCTGATGCAAAACGTTAATACCAGAACCCAGGACTTGGAATTTCAGCTAAGAACCAAAGAAAAGCTTTTGGTAGGCCGGTCAAGAGAAGTCATCGACCTCAAAGCCCAATTGAAGCATTTAAGAAGCGGCATCAAGGAGATGTCCTCCTTTTTTAAGCAGTCGGAAGTTTTGGCCGCAATCGAGGGGCACGATGGCAACGCATTGTCCCGCAAAGGCGAATCGGAGGCAGCGGAAGAGAAACTGGCCGCCGCTCAAGTTCAGGGTAAACCCATCGCGTCCCCCGCGCCCGATGCCGCCCAAGAGAACGTGGCGCCGGAATTTTTTGATCGATTGACCCTGGAACTAACCCAGACCATCGGGCCCATGGCCCCGATGATCGTCCGCGATCACGTCAACGCCCTCGGCGAAACCATGGAGAAATTTCCCAAGGCGCGAGTCGGAGAACTCCTGGAGACCGTTAGCGCAGAGATATTGGACGAGAAAGTGAAAACCGGTTTTCGCGATCGTTTAGGCCAGATCAACGGGCACCTATAGATTGCCACGCCTGGCGTTGGAAACTTGCCTCGCTTGACTTGCCTCGACCCTGCTATTAGGCTTATAAGCGTCGAGGGAAAACATGGTTCAGACGCTCAATAACCAGGAAGATTTGGGTTTGACGCTGACCGAGAACGCGATCCGGCAGGTCAAGCTGCTTTTGGCCCGGGACAAGAAGGAAGGGCATGGCCTGCGCGTGGGGGTGACGGACGGCGGTTGCTCGGGTTTCTCTTACAAGCTCGATTTCGACAAAGAGCCAAAACCGAATGACACCGTGCGTGAATGGGACGGCCTTAAAGTTTACATCGATCGCGGCAGCGCTCCCTATCTCAAAGGCACGGTCATCGATTTCGTCGCCGGCATCTACGGCGGCGGGTTCAAATTCACCAATCCCAACGCCACCGGCACCTGCGGCTGCGGCACGTCGTTCTCCGCTTAGGCGCGCAAGCCATCGGGCGGCGGGCCGCTTTGAGATTGCTCCTTTCCCGGCGCCTTTGACAGCTCCGCCAGATATTGCTAACCAAGGTAGAAACTTTTCCGGGAATTTTCATAATCATTGAGGCAGACCCTTGATGACGAAAGTTCCGCGCGAAGGGGTAAGCCCGGAGGCCGCAGACGTAGAACCGGGCAGGTTGCAGCAGGCTCCAACCGTCAGAATTACCACGATTGGGGTTGGCGCGGATGGCCTTGGAGCCACAGGCCCCTCGGCCGCGGCCGGAAGGCTTGGCCCTGAGCAGCGGACTTTCGGGGGAACGAGATGTGAAAGCGGTTCGTATTCACGAACACGGCGACCTCGATACACTGCGTTACGAAGATTGCCCGGAGCCGGAACTCACCGGGCCAGATGACGCCATCGTCAAGCTCCAGGCCGCATCCATCAATCGGCGAGATATCGGCAACCGCTGCGGCACCACCGGATCGCCGGCGGCCCTGCCGCATATTCTCGGCGCCGACGGCGCCGGCGTGGTCGCCGAGGTCGGTCGCCAGGTGCGAAATCTCAAACCCGGCGATCGAGTTTGCCTCTATCCGTTGCGTGGCTGCGGCAGGTGCGAATTCTGCGCCACCGACCGGGAGTTCCTCTGCGGCGCGCGCCGCGTACTGGGAGATCATGAGAACGGCACCTACGCGGGCTACGTCAAGGTTCCGGCGGCCAACTGCTTCCCGATCCCCGCCGGCCTGACTTTCGCCGAAGCGGCGGCTTTGCCATCGGCTTACGTTACGGTTTGGGAAATGCTGATGACCCATGCCGAGCTAAAGCCGGGGGAGCATGTTCTCATCGTCGGCGTTAGCGGCGGCGTCGGCTCGGCGGCGCTGCAATTGGCGGTTGGGCTCGGCGCGCGCGTGATCGCTACTTCCGCCAGCGATGAGAAACTCGCAAGGGCGAAAGAGCTGGGTGCGGAGCAGGCCATCAATTACAAGAATTCGGATGTTGCCCAGGAGGCGCGACGGCTCACGGGAAAACGCGGAGTCGACGTGGTGGTGGATTCTGCCGGCGGCGAGGGCTGGGTCCGCAGTCTCGCCGCGCTTGCCAGAGGCGGACGCTTGGTAACCTGCGGCGCGATGGCGGGCGCCCATCCGCGCACGGATGTCACGCGGATATTTTGGAATAACCTGAAGATCTTCGGCTCGACGCAGGGTAGCCGCCAAGCGATGGGAAGCGTCATCCGCTTTATGGAAAATACCCGAGCCAAGCCGATCCTGGATCGAATCTTTCCTCTCAAAGACGCCGCCGCGGCCCAACGGCGTTTGGAGGAAGGCAAACAGTTCGGTAAGATCGTCCTGGAAATGGACGGATGACGACGTTGCCCGCACAGTCGGTGCAACGTAATAAGAATCGTGGTGGAGCCCCCCGGGTAAGCCCGTGGCACCTTCCAGTACGCCTGTGGGGCGGAATCCTGAGCAAGAGCCCCCGGCCAAGGCCGGGGATCGAGTCGAAGGGTTGAGAATCCATGCGCATCATCGGTGGAAGCGCGCGCGGTCGGCGCCTCAAAGCGCCCAAGGGGAAAGCGCTTCGACCGACGGCGGCGCGGGTCAAGGAAGCGCTGTTCAACATCTTGCCGCGTGATCTTTCCGGCGCCAAAGTTCTGGACCTCTTCGCCGGTACGGGCAACTTGACCGTCGAGGCTCTGAGCCGCGGCGCGGCCGAAGCGATCCTGATCGACGCCTCGGCGGAATCGGCCAAGACGATTCGAGAAAATTTGCGCCGCCTGGACTTGACGGATCGCGCCAAGGTGTGGACCGCGCCGGTCAACCGAGCCGTGCGGCTATTGGGCGGTCGGCGAGAGACATTCGATATCATCTTTCTCGATCCGCCCTACGACCAGCGCCTGGTCGAAAGGACGTTACGGACGGTGGCCGAGGGGGGCTTGCTCAGACAGACAGGGACGTTGATCGCCGAGCACAGCATCCGGGAGGAAATCGCGCCGCGTTACGACCCCTCGACTCGGCCCGGGGCCATAGCCGGGGGCCACTCGCTCGGGGTTCCGCCTGGAAATCGAGGGCTCGAAAGTGGTGCTCCGGGCTTGCCCCGGACGCTCCACGCGCTGGAGCTGTGCGATCAGCGCCGCTACGGCGATACCCTGCTTTCTTTTTTTAGATTGAACGCGTAAACCTAACTCATAGAAGGACCACCGCATATGGCAAAGGACACCGTCGCGATTTACCCCGGCTCGTTCGACCCCATAACGAACGGGCATGTCGATCTGGTCAAGCGCACGCTGCGCGTCTTCGACAACGTCATCGTCGCCATCGCCAGTAATCCGGGCAAGGACGGCTCCCTTTTCTCGGTGGCGGAACGGCTGCAGATGGTGCGCGAGGTATTCAAAGGGCACAAAGAGCGAGTCCGGGCCGACTCCTTCGAAGGGCTGCTGGTGGATTACGCCGAGCGCAAACGCTCCACGGTGATCATCCGCGGCCTGCGCGCGATATCCGATTTCGAGTATGAGTTTCAGATGGCGATGATGAATCACCGCCTCAAGCCCAAAGTGGAGACGTTTTTCATGATGACCGGCGAATCTGAGTTTTACATCAGCTCGCGCCTGGTCAAGGAAGTCGTCGGCTTGGGCGGCGACGTTTCCGGTCTGGTGCCCGCCAACGTGCTAAAAAAATTGCGCCAAAAGTTTAAGCGTGGAGCCCCACCGGCATAGCCTATGGCGCCTACCCAATCACCGGTGGAGCGGAATCCTGAGCGAGCCCACGGCCAGAGGCCGCGGGGCGAGTCGAAGGGTCAAGGAGCGCAGGCATGACTACGCTCGCCGAAAGAACCAAACTGATCAAGCCGTCGGTCACCCTGGCCATCGCCGCCAAGGCCGGCAAGCTGCGCGCCGAAGGCGTCGACATCGTCAATTTCTCCGCCGGTGAACCGGACTTCGACACCCCGGAGCGCATCAAGGCCGCAGCCGTCGAAGCCTTGCGCAAAGGCATGACGAAGTACACCGACGTCAAAGGCATCGAACCCCTGCGCGAAGCGATCACGGAAAAATACCGGCGCGAGTACGGGCTTGTCTATCGTAAGGAAGACGTTTTGGTAAGCTGCGGCGCCAAGCACTCAGTCTACAACGTTCTTCAAGCGGTGGTCAACCCCGGCGATGAGGTTATCATTCCCTCCCCCTACTGGGTCAGCTATTCGGACATGGCGTTGCTTGCCGGCGGTGTCCCCAAACTAATTCTCACCGGCGAAGCGAGCGGCTTTCGCATGAAGCCGGCGGAGCTCGAGGCCGCCCTGACTTCGCGCACTCGGGTGGTCATCTTGAACAGCCCTTGCAATCCCACCGGCGCCTGCTACGACCGCGACGAGCTTCGCGCGCTTGCGCAGGTGCTGGAAAAGCATTCATGCCTGATTCTCGCCGACGACATCTACGAGAAAATCGTCTACGACG
>Ga0184627_10000881_pt1 | contig 11845 bp, 12 predicted proteins | sample PLM3_127_b1_FD_133150 | JGI IMG/M metagenome (GOLD analysis project Ga0184627, IMG submission 133150) | Groundwater sediment microbial communities from an aquifer in East River, Colorado, USA - PLM3_127_b1 | ecosystem: Environmental > Terrestrial > Soil > Riparian zone | place: USA: East River...
ATCTTGTTGACGACCGTCAGGTCGAAATCGTCCTGAATGACCGACTGCGCGATGTGCGTGGCGAGCTGCGGGTGCCCCTGGACCACCGGCACCGGGCGCGCGCCCCAGCCCTCGTCGGCCGGCTTGAACTGCTCCGCGCACCCGATCGCGAAGGTGGGCACGAAGTCGAGGCTGAACGCGGTCGCGTGGTCGTTGTAGACGAGGAAGATCACGTCGGGCATGTGCCCGCGAAGCCACGCCTTCGACGGCTCGTATCCGTTGAACACCGGCTGCCAGTACTCTTCGCCGGACTTGCCGAGGTCGAGGGCCGCGCCGATCGCCGGGACGTGCGACGTGAAGACGCCAGCGGTGATCCTAGCCACGGGGCTTCTCGTTTCGATCGCGGTTGCCTTCCGCCGACCGTCCACCCTCGCGCATCATCTTCGCGTATTCGTCCTGCGTCATGCCGCTCATGCTGGCCGCCATGTACTGGAAGCTCCTTCCGTCGGTCGCGCCGATCCTGGCGAGGAAGTAGATGTTACCCCCGAGCTCGATGCATCGGTTCAGGTCGCGGTCGAGCACGGCCTGCTTCTGCTCCTCGCTCATCTGCCACTCGTCGAGGTACGCCCGCTCGTTCGCCTTGAACCGCTCGCGGTTCTCCGCCTTCATCAGCGACACGCAGAACTGGTTCAGCCAGTAGCCTTTGCGCATTTGATCCGTGTCGAAGACCGTGGTGCCCGGCATGTCGGTGTACGGCTTGTCGACAGACATGTGCTCTCCATTCCGTACGTAGTGTCCGGCTTTAGCCGGACCCGCCTGGTCCGCCTGAAGGCGGACACTACGTACTTGCTAGTCGGCCCAGTAGAGCCGCATCGGATTATCCACCAGCAGCCGCCGCTGCTCCTCCGGTGCGTGCGCGACATGCGGGACGAAATCCACCAGCAGCCCGTCGTCAGGCATATGGTCCTTCAGATTCGGGTGCGGCCAGTCCGTCCCCCACAGCACGCGGTCCGGAAACGTCTCCACGAGACGCCGTGCGAATGGCACGACGTCGCGGTACGGGTGCCGCTCGCCCTCGATCGCCGGCGGCCCCGACACGGTGAGCCGCTCGGGGCAGGAGACCTTCGACCAGATGTGGCCGTGTTCCCGCATCAGCCGCACGAAGCGCTCGAACTCGGGCCCGTCGACCGGCTGGCTGACGTCGGGGCGGCCCATGTGATCGACCACGACCGTCGCGGGGAGCGTCGTGAAGAGCTCCCACAGCTCCGGCAGATCCCGCGCCTCGAAATAGACCACCACGTGCCAGCCGAGCGGCGCCACGCGCGCAGCGATGTCCATGAGCACCTCACGCGGCGTGAAGTCCACCAGGCGGCGCACGAAGTTGAATCGCGTGCCCCGCACGCCGGCCTCGTGCAGCGTCCGCAGTTCCGCGTCGGTGACGTCCCGCGCGACGGTCGCCACACCGCGTGCCCGGCCGCCGGACGCCTCGAGCGCATCGACGAGCGCACGGTTGTCGCTGCCGTGGCAGGTCGCCTGAACGATCACGTTCCGGGCAAAGCCCAGGTGGTCGCGCAGCGCGAACAGCTGCTCCTTTGACGCGTCGCAGGGCGTGTACTTCCGCTCTGGCGCGTACGGGAACCGATCTCCGGGCCCGAACACGTGGCAGTGTGCATCCACGGCGCCGGGAGGCGGCACGAACCGGGGCTTGGACGGGCTCGGATGGAATGGCAGCCATCCCGGAGTCACTTGGAACGCCATGGCCTGCCGCCGCGGATCGCTTGGGATGCTCATCACCTTAGTCGATGTACTTCAGGCCCGCCTTCTCGAGCGCCTCGCGCATCTTGTACATGTCCAGCCCCAGCACGCCGGCCGCGAGCCTGGCGCGCTTGTCGGCCTCGTTCGCCTCGCGGGCCTCGGCGGCCTGACCGGCGGACCCGGCGGGCACCACCACCACGCCATCACGTCGGCGACGTGACATCGCCCGGATGGACCAGCGCGTCGGCGTATACCACGGGAATGCTGACGGAGCCGAGCGTCGACTTCACCGTGCCCCTTGCGCTGATGGCACGCGCGAACACCGGAAACGGCATGGCGGTCAGCTCCTTCACGTCGCGCACGCCCCCGTCGATGACGAGGCCCAGGCCGCCCCGGGCGCGGAACGACGTGGCGAGCAGCTCGCCGCAAAAGCCGGCGTCTGAGTCGGCGCTGCACGCGGCCACGATCACATCGCCCTCCCGCAGCTGCTCGGCAACGACGTGCAGCATCCAGTTGTCGCCCGGGTGCATGAGCACTGTGACGGCCGTCCCGCAGACGTGGGCCCCGGGATAGATCGGCCGCATGTACGGCTTCATGAGCCCGACCCGCCCCATCGCCTCGTGGATCGTCGCCACGCCCAGCCGGGACAGCCTGGCGACGGCGGCCGCATCGGCCCGCACGATGTTGCGCTTGACGATGCCCAGCTGGTTCAGGCTCATGAGGAGACGGCCCCGGCCCGGAGCGCCGCGTCGAGGCGTGGATACACGCGCCGCACGTTGCCCTCGTAGATGCGGCGGCGAGCGGCCTCGTCCAGGTTCGGCGTCGCCTCGACGTACCGCTTCGTGTCGTCGTAGTAGTGGCCACTCTCGGGATCGATGCCCCGCACGGCGCCAATCATCTCGGATCCGAACAGGATGTTGTCCACCGGCATCACGCGCGTCAGCAGGTCGATGCCGGCCTGATGGTAGACACAGGTGTCGAAGTAGATGTTCTTCAGCAGATGGTCGCGGAGGGGCGGCTTCTTCATGTCCTGGGCGATCCCGCGGAAGCGTCCCCAATGATAGGGCGCGGCGCCGCCGCCGTGCGGGATGACGAACCGCAGCGTCGGAAACTCCTTGAAGAGATCCGCCGTCAGGCACTGCACGAAGGCGGTCGTATCCGCGTTCAGGTAGTGCGCGCCCGTCGTGTGGAAGCACGGGTTGCAGCTCGTGCTCACGTGAATCATCGCGGGAATGTCGTACTCGACGAGCGCTTCGTAGATCGGATACCAGTGCCGATCGGAGAGCGGCGGCGACGTCCAGTGCCCGCCGGACGGATCCGGGTTCAGGTTGACGGCGACGAACCCGTACTCCTTCACGCAGCGCTCCAGTTCCGGCAGGCAGGTCGTCGGGTCCACGCCCGGCGACTGCGGCAGCATGCCGCAGCAGGCGAAATGCTCCGGAAAGAGGCGCGACACGCGGTGCACCAGGTCGTTGCAGATGGCGGCCCACGTGGCGCTCGTCTCGAATCCGCCGATGTGGTGCGCCATGAAGCTGGCGCGGGGCGAGAGGATCGTGAGGTCGACGCCGCGCTCGCGCATCAGCTTCAGCTGGTTCGTCTCGATGCTCTCGCGCACCTCGTCGTCGCCGATGCGCAGCTCCGAGACCTTCGGCGTCGATGCGGGGCTCGTCAGCCCCGCAATCTGGCGGTTGCGCCAGTCTTCGAGCGCCTGGGGCGCCGTCGTGTAATGGCCGTGACAGTCGATGATCACGCGACTTCGCGTTCGAGGGACGCGGACGGCACCATGACCTCCCCGCGCATGAGGAGGCGCGCGGTGCGGACGAGCGCCGCGCGCGTGACGCTCTGCGGATCGGCCGGATCGATGCCGAGCTCCACCGTGAACTCGCCGCTCGGGTGCTCGACGGAGATCGGCTTCACGTCGCCCGGCGGCACGTGCGCAATGCCCTGCGTGACCGATCCCTCGAGCACGCAGGCGGTGCCGACCGTCACCGCGGCCAGCACGCCGATCGCGTCGTGGCATACGTGCGGGATGAAGCAGCGGGTGGCGACGGCTCCGCCAGCCCGCGGGGGTGCCACCAGACACATCTTGGGGTACGTCTTGCTGCTGACGTCGCCGAGCCCCATCAGCAAGGCGGCCTTCAGGCGCAACGCTTCGACGCGAACCTTCAGCGCCGTGTCCGCATTCAGCTCCGCGACGCTCTCGTAGCCCGTGCGGCCCAGGTCGCTCGCCCGCATCATCACGAGCGGCATGCCGTTGTCGATGCAGGTGACGTCGAGCGAGAACGGACCGAACCCCGCTCCCTCGACCTCGATCCGATCGCGCACGCGGCCCGTGGGCAGCAGGCCCGAGCAGACAGACCCAGCCGTGTCGAGGAAGTTGATCGCGATCGGCGCCGCGCTGCCGGGCACGCCGTCGATCCGGGCGTCGCCCTCGTACTCGACGCGACCGCCGGGCGTCTGCACCGTGATGTCGCACTTCATCCCCGTATTGAGGGTGAGCACGCGCATGGTCGTCCGGTCGCCCTGCGGGTGCACGAGGCCGACCTCGAGCGCGAAGGGCACAACCGCGGCCAGCATGTTGCCGCAGTTGGGCGTGGTATCGACCAGTGCCTGATCCACCATCACCTGGGCGAAGAGGAAGTCGAGATCGACGTCCGGTTCCGTGCTGCGGCGGACGATGCCCACCTTGCTCGTGAGGGGATTGGCGCCACCGAGCCCGTCGATCTGCCGAGGATCCGGGGATCCCAGCGCGGCGAGCAGGAGGCGGTCGCGGCTCTCGGCGTCGGACGGCAGATCCGCTTCGAGGAAGAACGGGCCACGGGAGGTGCCGCCCCGCATGAAGAGGCAGGGAATGGCGGTCTGCATCGGCTCTACTGCGAAGAAGGAAGGGGCAATCCCGTCACAGCAGGCCCACCCCGGGCGCCACCCACACCATCAGCGCCGTCATGACGATCACCAGAGTATCGGCGGGGTTACTGCGGTCTACTTCCAGTTACCGACGGTCGTTCCATCGGCAAACTTCGCGCCCACGAAGCCGCCCGCCGGTGAGCCGTCGCGCATCGGACGGACCCGCATCGTCACTTTGGCGCCAGGCTTGAACGTCGACGGCCGAATGCCATTGCGTCCCAGCTGGTTCGGGCTGCCCCACTCCACGCTCCACTCCTGCGGCGCCTCACCGGGTTTCGTCTCCACCAGCACCTGAATCCACGAATGCGGATTCGTGAACTGGAACTCCTTGACCGTGCCCGCGATCTCTTTCACCTCGTCGGTGAACATCGTCCCGGCGTGATGAGCGAGGAGCGCCTGCGTACCCGCCAGCAACGCGAAGGTCGCAAGCCATCCGGCGATCACGTGTCGGACGTTTGATCTCATGGCGGTCATCTCCTACTTTCCGAACGTCTGGCCGTCGGGGCCGAGAATCAACGTCTTACCCGTCGTGGGGTCGACAGGATTCCGGTTGTTCTCCGCGCACCCATAGTCGTAGACGCGCGTGCCTGGCGCCACCTTCCGGTACGTCTTGGTCACGTGCCACGGCGCCGTCAGCGCCTTCGAGTCTTCGATGACCATGCGCGCCTCCATGGTCTGCGCGTCCAGCCGTCGCAGGCGCGTGACGATGTGGGCCGCGTCGCTCAGCACCAGGCCGGTTCTATCGAGCACGGTGTCGCCGGACTCCGGGTACTGCGAGTTCTTCGTGCTCACCGTGTCGAACACCAGCGTATCGCCTTCCCAGTGGCCGACGGAATCTCCGGTATACGTCGGCCACCTGTCTTCCGCGGTCGGGTGCGCGCGTCCGTCCGTGTAGATCCTCAGCACGTTCGGGCCGTTTTCCGTCAGGATCCACGTCTGTTCGGGCCGGACCACGAACTCGTACATGTCCGGAAGATTCATCACTCGGGGGAAACCGGCCGGCGTCCCGCAGGTGTTGATCGGATCGGGAAGCTGGCTCTGATCCCTCAGCTTCAGGTTCCGCTGATAGATCGCCTCCCATTGGGCATTGTACGGTGGACGCTGCCGCAAGCCGACAGACAGCGCACCGCCCTGGCCCGAGGCCGTGGCCCGGTCGAACACGGTACCCCCCATCATCTGCCAGACCCCGCTCCAGTCGGGAAGGGCGTCGCGGCTCTGGCCACTCGCCAGGCCTGCGCTGAGCAGGACAACGACACATGCAACCCCGAGCCGCTTCATGGGGACTCCTCTTTCCTCGGTCCGCAGTCGCCTACGGGATCCGGACCTTCTCTGCATCGCCAGTCACCTGCCCTGCATACTCCGGCAGGAACCAACCGGCCTTCGTCAACTCGTCGAGCCTCTGTTGCACCTTTCGGCGATACGTCGCCGCGTTCGTATGGAGCGCGTGCAGGCGAGCCGCAGCCAGCGGCGTCTCGTACCCGGCGATGCCGCAGTAGAAGTCGTCGCGGGTGCCGGGTTTCGGGTCGGCGTTGTTGGGAACGCCGTACGTCGCCACGGGGAAGTCCACGTAGGTGTTCCGCACGCCGCCCCTGGCGTTGCCGTTCGCATCGAGCGCGATCGCGCCGTTCTCGACCACGATGCGCTCGGCGCGCGGCGGTACCGTGCCCTTGTCCGCCCACTCGATCGTGTGATGCAGGGCCATGGCCATCATGGCACCGACCGGAAACCGCGTGACGGGCATCTTGCACGGGTCCGGACTGTAGGTCGGACTCTCGCGTGAGTCGTTGTGCGGCATCCCCGCGATCTCGTACAGCCGGAACTGGTCGCCCGGCGCGTCGCCGTCCGGACGCCGGTAGGCGCTGCCCTTCGCCGCGCCTCCGTTCACTTCGGTCTGCGTCGCAATCTGGATCAGCGGCACGTCCACTGTGGGTATGGGCATGCCGGCGGTGCTGGTCGGCAGGAAACCGTCGAAGATCGGCGTTCCGTCGGGCATCCGCCATGTCGCATGGGCCGCCAGGTACCCGCGCAGCGTGCCCGCCGACTGTGACGTGCCCATCAGGATCATGCGACGCACCCGCATGCCGGCCAGGGGTGACGAAGGTCCGTTGCTTTTGAGCAGCGCGCCCACCTGCGCAAGGATCTCGTTGGCCTGCCCCGCCTCCGGTATGTTGATGGCCGCATAGCGCTGCGGATTCGAGGCCACGATCGTCGCCTCTGTCCCCGCTTTCTGCGGCGCGATCTCCACGGAGATGTGCCCGCGGCGCATCATGTAGATCCGCGTGAAGTAGAACATCCAGCTGTTCCCGCTCGCGTGCATCGGCTCGGCCACGACGATGCCGCTGAACCGGCTCGGGTCTTCCGGCCGGCGAACCAGGATGCGCGTGGTGTAGGGCTTGCCGCTGGCCGTTCCCGACACGAAGTACTCCGTGGACGCGTACTTGTGGTCCGCCAGGCCCGTGCCCGCCGGAACGCGCTGCAGCCCCGGGAACATCGAGCCAGGGCCGGTGACCGGAGCACTGATTGTGGGATGCGGCGCGGTCTGGGTCTGGGCAAACGCGGCGGTCGCGGCCGCAAAAAACACGAGCACGAGCATCGGGAACATGGGCGATTCTCCCTGCCTCGACGAGTGCCGCGCGGCGCGGCGCAGCGTCTCCGTTGGGTGGAGTGTACTTGGGTTTGCGCCGCTCGTGTTGGTCGATGGGCGGGAGGTGCGAGTTCCTACGTGCGCGTCGTCGCCGCTTCGCCCGTACGCCGGAACCCTGAAGGGACCGGTTGATCCCGGGCGCGTCAGGCGCTCTCTCCGTCGGCCGCAAGAACGGCGCCTGAGATCGAACCGCGTCGATCGTGACGTCCCGGTTGCTATCGTCTAGCCGCCGCCATCGACCGCGCGGCGCGGACGGCTAGGTTCGATGGAATGTGGTTCCGCACCGACGCCAGCGCCGCGAACACGATCGTGAGCGTCCCCGCGATCAGCGCGAACATCTGCGAGGGGCCGAATTCGAGCGCCCACGCGCCCGCATACGACGAGCCGATGCCGCCGACCCGGCCGAACGCGACCGCTGTGCCGACACCCGTCGCGCGAATCCCCGCGGGATACACGTGCGTCGCCAGGGCATACATCGTCGTCTGCACGGCGTTGATGAGGCCGCCGGTCCACGCGAGCATGGCCAGCACGGCGACGGTCGACTGTTCCCCGATGGGGACGCTGGCCAGTAGCAGGCATCCGCCGATCGCGCCGGCGGTCATCGTGAGCATCGTGAGGCGCGACCCCAGGCGGGCAAAGACGATCGCGCCCCCGATGGCGCCGACGACGCCGCCAAGGTTGAACGCCGTGAGTCCATAGTTCGCAATCGCCACGTCGAATCCGGCGCCCGTGAGGAGCGACGGCACCCAGTTGGTGCCTGTGTACACGGAAAGCAGGCAAAAGAAGAACGCCGCGCAGAGCGCCAGCGTGTCGCGGCGGAACTCCGGTGCGAAGAGCGACCCGACCGACGCGCGTGCGACGGCCCGTTCGTGCGAATCGACGAATGCCGCGTCCGCCGGCACGTCATGTCCGAGGCGCCGCAGGAGCGTGGCGAGCTCGGGCCACCGCGAACGATCGCGGGCGAGATACCGCGGCGACTCCGGGAGCACCTTCCAGAGCAGCGCCGCCAGGACGAGCGGAAGAGTGCCGCCGACGAAGAACAGCGCGCGCCACCCGTAGGCGGGCAGAATCACGGCTCCGGTAAAGCCCGCGAGCGTGCCGCCGAGCGGAATGCACACAATCGTCAGGGTGACGGCGAACGGCCGGCGGCGCAGCGGGACGTACTCCGACGCCAGCGCCGCGGCGTTCGGCATCGCGCCGCCGAGGCCGAGTCCTGCGGCAAAGCGCAGCGCCGTCAGTGTCGTGACGTCGTCGGCAAACGACATCAGGACCGTCAACACGCCAAACGAGATGACGCTGCCGAGCAGCGCCATGCGGCGGCCGATCCTATCGCCGAGGTAGCCGCCGATGAAGCCGCCGATCATCATCCCGAAGAGCGCGGCCGCCAGGACCGCAGCGAACGCCGGGCGGGGCAGCGACCACTCGCGCATCATCGAGGGAATCGCGGCGCCGAGCAGCTGGTTGTCGAGGCCGTCGAAGATGATCGTCAACGCGGTGCCGGCGACGAGGAGCTTCTGATACCCGCTCCAGCCTCCTTCGTCGAGGAGCGCGCCGACGTCGGTAGTCGTGTCTCTCGTCACTGCTCCCCCTTTTGGATCGTTCCGGCACCTGACGGCCGTTGGGCGGATACACACGGCACGCCTCGCCGTGGTCGGGATTGCATCGCTTCGGCGGATTCTACGCTATGCTTCGCGCACACGGGTAGATCCAATGCAGTCCACGATCCGGTCCAGCGACCTCGCGCACCTCGCTCATGTCGAGCTGCTGACGCCGACACCCGACGAAAGCCTCCGCTTCTTTGCCGACGTGTTCGGCATGACGGAGACGGGACGGCACGGCGAGTCCGTGTACCTGCGCGGCTGGGACGACTACGAGCATCACACGCTCAAGCTGACCGCGTCACGGATCGCCGGAATGGGGCATTTCGCGTACCGGGCGAGCAGCCCCGAGGCATTGGAGCGCCGCGTGCGCGTGATCGAAGCCTCCGGATTCGGGGAGCGCTGGACCGACGGCGATCTCGGCCACGGGCGCGCGTATGCGTTCACGACGCCAGACGGCCACCACATGGAGATCTACTACGAGACGGAATGGTACCAGCCGCCGCCGGAGCTGAAGCCCGCGCTGAAAAACCAAGCGCAGCGGTTTCCCGCGCGCGGCGCCAACGTGCGCCGGCTCGATCACATGAACCTGCTGACGTCGGACGTAGCGGCGCTGCGCCGCTTCATGGAAGACGTCGTTGGGCTTCGCACGACGGAGATGATCGTGCTCGATAGCAGACAGGAAGCCGGTGGCTGGGTAACCTGCAACAACAAGAGCTACGACCTGGCGTTCACGCTGGATCATTACGGCGCGATGGGGCGCTTCCACCACGTCACCTACGCGGTCGATTCACGCGAGGACGTGCTGCGCGCCGCCGACATCTTCCTCGAAGCCGGCGTGCACATCGAGACGGGTCCGCACAAGCACGCGATTCAGCAGACGTTCTTCCTCTATGTCTATGAGCCCGGCGGTAACCGCGTCGAGGTGGCGAACGCCGGCGCGCGACTGGTGCTGGCGCCCGACTGGCAGCCGATCGTCTGGACCGAGGCCGAGCGCAGGAAAGGACAGGCCTGGGGGTTGAAGACGATCGAGAGCTTTCACACGCATGGCACGCCGCCGATCGATCAGTACGAAGGTCCACGTAAGAAATGAGCGTATCTGAAGAGCCGATCATATGCACGCGATGAACCCGCCCTTCCGCGCCGACCACGTGGGCAGCCTGCTGAGGCCCCAACATCTCAAGGACGCGCGCCGGCGTTTCCAGCAGAACGAGATCACGAAGGACGAGCTGCGCGCGGTCGAAGACGACGCGATCCGGGAGGTCGTCCGCCAACAGGAGGCGGTCGGGCTGCAGAGCATCACAGACGGCGAGTTCCGCCGCGAGTTCTTTCACCTCGATTTTCTCCAGCGGTTGCAGGGCGTCACGACGTCGGCCGGCGTCGGCGCGAAGTTTCACACGCGCGAGGGCGAGATCGATTTCGCGCCGCCCCGCGTGACGGTCACCGGCAAGCTGCGGCACGTGCAGGACATCCAGACGGCCGACTTCCAGTTTCTGCAATCGGTCGCCGCCAGGACGCCGAAGGTCTCGATCCCGTCGCCCACCATGGTGCACTTTCGCGGGGGCCGCAAGGGCATCGACATCACGGCCTACCCCGACCTGGACGAGTTCTTCGAGGATCTGGCGCGGGTCTACCGCGAGGAGGTGGCATCGCTCTACGCAGCCGGGTGCCGGTACATCCAGTTCGACGACACGAACCTCGCCTACCTCTGCGACGCGCAGCAGCGGGCGCAGGCGAAGGAGCGGGGCGACGACCCGAACGAGCTGCCGCATGCCTACGCGGCACTCATCAATGCGGTGATTGACGGCCGGCCGAAGGATCTGACGGTTGCGGTCCATCTCTGTCGCGGCAACATGCAGAGCGCGTGGGTCGCCGAAGGGGGCTACGAGCCGGTCGCTGACGCCTTGTTCAACGAGCTGCACGTGGATGCGTACTTTCTCGAGTACGACGACGCGCGATCGGGGGGATTCGAGCCGCTGCGGTTCGTGCCCGACGGCAAGGTCGTCGTGCTCGGCCTGATGACCACAAAAGTCGCTGCGATCGAGCCGGTGACTGACCTGACCCGCCGGATCGAGGAGGCCGCCCGGTACGTGCCGCTCGAACACCTGTGCCTGAGCCCGCAATGCGGCTTCTCGAGCACGGTGCACGGCAATCAGATCACCGAGGCGGATCAGTGGGCCAAGCTCGAGCGGCTGCTCGAGCTGACGCGCCAGGTCTGGGGATGATGCTGGACGCTCAGACTCCGACGCCGTGCCTGCCGGCGCTGATACCCAACTCGCGCGCGGCATATGACAGCACCCGTTGGTGAGTGACGACTAAACGCCGCAGTGTTGATTGAACCGTGTGGGCTCACCATCGGCCGCCCGCATCAATACCGCCTCTACTCTCGCCAACTACGCTCTCGCCGGATCGTGCTCGCTCAACAGCGCGACCGCTTTCTCTGTTTCCAGTTATCTCAGGCGCGCGTCAGCGCGGCAGAGAGCGCGACTCCCGATCGAATCGCTCGCGGCTTTCGACATCAAGAAGTCCGCTCTCGTGAGACTCGCGCGCGAAGCTTGAACGAAGTCGCCACGCGCGCCTTGGTGGCGGTGGCCCGGAATCCTGTGCATGCAGCAACGTGCGCAGATTGGAGCATCTGGTCTTGACTAAATACTCATCGCGGCACATTGTTCACAACGTGGATCGCGGTAAGCTGTTGAAAAGATTGGTGCGCCCTGCAAGACTCGAACTTGCGACCTGCTGGTTCGTAGCGTAACGCGGGTACAGCATCTTGTTGGTTCTTCAGTGGTTTAGCTCCGTGTTGGACCGTGCTGCTACCTGGTGTTCGGGAGCAAATTGTTCACTGATTGTTCACTGGCTGGCGGCGGGCCGCCGGCGACCGTGCCGGATGTACCACCAGATCGCCTTCGATCGCAAACAGGATTCGGTACACATGCGGCCGCCGACCATAGAGCAGCTGACG
>Ga0184627_10000882_pt1 | contig 11842 bp, 24 predicted proteins | sample PLM3_127_b1_FD_133150 | JGI IMG/M metagenome (GOLD analysis project Ga0184627, IMG submission 133150) | Groundwater sediment microbial communities from an aquifer in East River, Colorado, USA - PLM3_127_b1 | ecosystem: Environmental > Terrestrial > Soil > Riparian zone | place: USA: East River...
CGGTTCTAATCTACCATCAAAATCTCTTATTGTAACAGGACCTGCCTCGATAAAAGATGCTGCTGCTACTGTTTTACCTATTCCATTAGGTCCTACTAAAAGAATCTTAAAGGATTTCCAAAGATCAATGTCGCGTGTACTCGGCACTACTATTTTACCTCATTATAGAATAAATGATCACCTATTTGTACAGTTTTAATTACTTTAGGAGACTTAATCCAGCTTGGGCCTATATTAACTGTATGATAAAGTACCGCTTTATTACTTACATTAGAAGTCTTAGATGCTTCCCAAGCTGCGATAGCATTATTTATACTACCTTGAGGAATTGTAGCACTTAAACTAATAAGCATTAAACTTCTAATCATTAATCTTCGATTAATCGGATCTTGATTCCAACAAGAAAACTGCCAAGGGAGAAGAAGTGTTCCAATTAAACTTCCATCTGAATTATACTTTCGGCGGGTTCTCTCACGTATTACTTCTCCTACTGCTACCATTCCATTAAATGGTTGGTTTCCCGCTTCTGCGAGAATTGTGCTAATTGCTAATAGATCTGGTAAGATTAAGGTATCCACAGGTATCATAAGTTACTCCCCACGCTTTATTTTAATTAATAACATAGCAAAACCAAAAGCTAAGATCGTACTGGCTATAAGAACTATTAAATTAATCCACCATTCCATTATTTTTCCTCTCTTTTCTCTTCGCACTTATCTCAAGCATGCATAACTTACATTGAGCCGAGCGTCCTAAGTAACTATAAAGATTCTCTGGGATTTGTAAATGTCCGCGGTAGCAAACCTTATTCTTCTTCTTCTTTCTTAGCCCTAACCATGCAGTTATAAATTTCATTATTCACCACTAAATAAAGTAAAATCAATCTTAGGTTTAAATGCTTCCTGAAGTTTTGCCTCTTTATACTCATCTCTAGTATTGCATACATCATAAAACATACACTTCTTATTGAACTTCACGCAAGCAGTATAATTTCCGGCGATATAATCACCTGCGGCGGCTAATCCCATTACTTTAATAATTTCAAATGTCCAGTAGATGGTATTCTCTAAGAATTCTTCGACTTGATAGTCTGAAATATTAAAGTAGTACCTAATGAGTCTTTTATCCACAGAGTAGGATTTCTGATTCCCGATTTGATTGATAACGAAATCTCGTCTACCTGTAGCAAGACAGTAAGCAAGCTTTTGATTATCCCTATCATTAGGAGCAAAGTTCCTAGAAACACGCTTATGATCCACCACCAAGGGTTGGTTAGTTTTAGATTCTCTGCATAATAAATCAATTTTACCCTCCAATACTATACGTACTCCCGCAGATTCATCTTCTAATAATTGTATTGCAAATGGTACTTCTGCTTCTTCAGGCGTCCAATTCTCAAATTGATAATAAAGAACATACTCCTTGAATAATACTATATTTTCTTCTATTACAGTGTTAGTAATAGATAGTTCAGTCGCATGATTACGTCCTAATTCTACTAATGCTTCTATATTATAATCTGCTGCGATAATTTTTGCCTTGTAATAGAGATCCAGTAAAAAGTGAAATAGATCGCCTTCCTCTAGATAACTTGGTTTAGTAAGTCCTGTCAATTCTTTCACATATAGATAATTAAAAAGCCGCGGGCATTGCTGAATCTTATCTAACTTATTTGCTGATATTAATATTGTTTGCATTCTTTATTAAAATTTCATAATATGAAAATAAACTGTAGCAATATCTTCAGTTATTTTAGCCATATATGTCTGAGCCGCGGAGATATGGAAGCGCTTATCATTAATAGAAGTTACTTTTAATGTATTATCTAATGCCTCCATTAGTAACTTATTATCATTAATAGCGCGCTGGATGAATCCTTGGATTCCTTCGATACGAGTTTCCTTGGAAATTGTTAAGATTGGAATCGTAGTATTACTATTCATTATAGTATATCTTCCCTAATTCTTCAGTAATAGAATATCCAAAATCTTTAAGTGCAATTTCTTTAAGAATTCCACCACAAAAGTTCTTGATAGAATAAGAAATTGTAGCAAAAGGATGCGCTTGTCTTAATCTTTCATTCTCTAAACGAGTAGATTCCATTCTAGTTTGAATATCAGGATCTTTCCAATAGAAATTTATAGGATTTAAAACTCCAATTTTCATATCCCTTAAAACTCCCACTGGAATTCCCGCCGATAGGTTTTGTAAGCCCCAGCAGGTTTGACTCCAGCACCATCTATAACTAATTTACTATCACTCATATCATTCCAAGGAATAATTACTATTGCTACTAAGTAATTATTTGCCTGGGCATACTCTATATATTGAAGATAATGATAGCGCTTGGTATTAGTATTATTAACTATAATTAATTCTTTACCTAAAGCTATATTTTCCTTAAAAGAATCAAAAGCTTTAATATTAAGGGTTTTTAGTACTTCCTTAGAGACTTTATCTTTAGGCGCTGGAGTGTTTATTTGAACAAAATCATCTACCTCATATGCCTCTTTAATTTCATCAATAAATGTTTGCCGGCGACCTTTAGCTAATCCCCGAACAATTAACACTAATTGCATTATTTCTTACTCACCATAAATTTTCTCATATCAACTAGTAAATCTGTAACAATACGAACTAAAGTTGAATGTAGTTCTAGATGTTTTTGAATAATTATAACTATATTAGTTAGTTCACTTCTTAAACCTTCACATCTTTCACATTCATTCATAGGTTTTATCCTTTAACCACTCAGGGAGTCCTTCTGGATTAGCTTTCTTATAAGTCTCAAACTCTTCAAGAGATTCATAATATACGGGACGAATTCTTTCAGTTTTGTAATGAATTCCTCTAATTTCCCAAGCGCCATATGGGAGAAAACCATGCTCCCGCGCGATTTTACAAAAAGAAAAGTCATCGCTCATGAGTTTCCCTATTCGTGAGGGTTCCTTATGGTGCTCTTGTATGGTACATAGATCAGGATAGAGCACAGTAGATACCTCCTGAAGATGACCGAAGAAATGATAGCTTCTACTTTCATTAACTATTGTTGCTAAGCACCATCGAGATATTGCTATAATACCGCTTCCTACACCACCAAAATGTTTTAATCCTCTAAATGGCCGCGGGTCTTGCTTATATTCACCCTCGGCGAAACGATGGTAGAAAACTGGCATTCCATTAGAGATATCTACCCGACCAGCGATAATATGAGGATAATTTTTTCTATCGTGAATTGGAAAGTTCTTTGCATAATGCTCTATAAGTATATCTAGTTCTTCTAGTAATGTATGATGAAACTCTACGTCTGTATCTACCATAACAACATAATCATCAGTGAGTTTATCTAAAAATTCTCCACAGATTGCATTACGATTGAATGGGACATGACAAGATCCATGTTCTCTAAATGATCCTAATAAGCAATTATTTTTGTCCTTAGAACGCTCGTACATTAACATATTTACTATAGAGAAATGAAATGGAACGGAGATAGTTCCTGCATGAGGAAATGCAAAAGTGAATCTTCTATGCATAATTATAGATTATAGATTGCTCTGTAAGTTGGCAATTGCTGCACTATACTAGTCATAGATAACTCTCAAAATCATTTAAATAACCTTGAATTTGTCTTTTATGTAACAATGCTAAATCCTCTGCGTAATGAGCTTTACCTTTTTCATAGGTAGCGTCATTAGAGGCAGTTTCAAAGATTACATGGTTATGAGGAATGATTGCTTCGCTCACTACATAATGTCCCAATGCTCGCGCGCGGTCTGCAATCTCTACATCGGGACACCAGTGCTTGTAATGAGGGCAAGCTAGGACTCCACCGTTATTAGTTCTAAGCCAATCTCTTGTAGCCATGTAATGAGGCTCGAAATGTTTCTCTGATGTCGGACTATCTCTTAGTGCTAAGAATCCATAATTAGGTGTCGCTACGGAAATTATATCCCATTTATGGGTGAAAACAATATCATCTGCTGCAAGCATTATCCACTCAACATCTTTAGCATTCCTCGCCCCATGATTCCATTTTTCTATTGGAGTAGGATGTCCTTTTAGGACTCTTAGCTCTAATGGAATAGTTACACCTGTACTACCATAATTACAAACCGCTTCTATCGTTTCCCTATCTTTTTCATCTGCGATGATGATTACTTCTACTAATCCCTTAGAATTCTCCTTTAGACCTTGGAGTGTTGAGATTAATCTGTGAGGTCTTCCTAGCGTTGGAATGATTACATTAATCATTTGAAATTGTATTTTCTACCCACGCCGCACACTTAGCACTTGTAGGTAAGGAATGCTTCCCATTAAAAGAAAACCTGCACAGTTCATTAACAGTATCTCTCATTATAATAGTATATAATGCTACCTTTGGATATTTATGCCTAAAAGCCTCATTAGCTTTTACTGCCCCTCTATAAGCTTCCATTGCCGCGGGAGTATTAGCTATTTGCAACCGGCCATTCGCTGCTAAATTAAAGTTATAAGTAATTGTTACAGTAATATCTCCTGGATAGGTTCCATTTATATCTAGTGTTTTAATTAGTAAGGATTCGCAATCTACTGTTTCCTCAGCTCTGAATTGCTCTATATTTGTAGTGAAGCAATTTATTACTAGTAGTATTGATAACATGTAGTTCATATTGTTCTAACCATTCCCTTCTCAATATAAGTAATCCATCGAATTTTATTCTTATTAATCAATTGAAGGCAATCAGTACAAGGAAAAGAATCTCCAATATTACCATTTCTCTTCTTAAACATTAGTGAAGTAAGCGTAAGACTACGAGGAGCACTCCCATTATTCCGATTATAATGAGCCAATCTTCGAATTGCAACCTCTTCAGCATGAATTTTTCCATGATTATAACCCGTTGCTAATATTCGTTTCCCTGCGGTAATTAATACAATATGATTAAAGCGCTTGTGTGTGGAATTCTTAGCGATTTTTCGAGCCATGGACATGTTCATATAAATTCCCTATCCCAGCATATTTTTCTTCTTAGTATTAATAATCATAGAATCAACTGCCGTGCGAAAACATTTTGCATGAAAAATATCATCGGAGCCATTTTCTATATTGATATGTTTGAAAGAGTTATCGGAATTACATGTTAGATTACAAAATAAACAGATTTTACCTTCAGTATTCAAATTTCTTCCCCAATTCTTAGCTCCCATTTTTAGTTGCATTTGGCAATTAATTTACTGTTGTAATAGCTTGACAAACTAATGTTCCAGATCTATAAATATTTAAAAGTACATCATGTTGGCCAGAGAAATAAATGGGTAAACTAACATTAAAAGGGTTATTGGTGGTACCCATTGTTGAAGATCCTGCCTCTGTAGAGATAACTGCATTAGTAGCATTACCATTCCAATTACCAATAATATTTAAAAGAACCCCTGGAATTCCCACACTAGCATTTACATTACAAGTTACTGCCCGCGGGCGTTGATCTTCATAGATATTATTAGTAATAGTTGATAATGTTGGACTTGTGCTTACCATAGCTGCTCTACAAGCGTATGAGGTTATCGCTAAAACAATAATGACAATTAATCTGTTCATATTATTCCTTTATATTTTATTGGTCCGAGGAGTGGGAGTCGAACCCACATGATTTTCATCGGAAGATTTTAAGTCTTCTGAGTATACCAATTCCTCCACCCTCGGATTTAACCATCAATCCAATTCTGGATCTGAATAATCGTGATCTTCCTTTGCTTCATCTTCACAATCACTACACAACGATGAAGCGGAATTTGACATGTCAGTATAACAATTGATACAATAGTTAGAAACAAATTCATCTTCATGCGAATCATAACTATAATTAGGCATTTACTTCTCCACCCTCGGATTTAATTATTCAGTTGAAGATAAAGCTAAGGTAAGATTTAGAACTACAGGATCTGTGCCCTCATTATTATTCCTTAAGACACTCATATAACCTTCATCATAGCTTATTACTATAGAGTGTACTAGCTCATTTTTTAGGTAGGGACCAAAGTCCTTCTTAAAAGAACAATTGTAATAAGTTATGTAGAAATCTCCTGATTGATTCCAATCGACCCATTCAAATATATCTTTTTCCATTGTTTTTATTCCCAATTTTTAATTTCTTACTTCTTCAACTAACTCTGACATTAAAATTATCAATTCATCTTCACAATTAAAGCAAAGTGAAGCCGCGGAATTACTCATATCCTTATAACAATTTATACAATGATTATGGATATATTCATCATTTATGCTATCATAAATATATTGTGGCATTGTTCAATCCTTTAGAGCAAATCCAATTATTTCATTAATAGATATTTCCCGCGGGTCTAATTGATCAATTCTGTGCTGACATATAGGACACCGGCGGATTTCATATATAGAACGGTGGACTCTGTTTAAGGGAGTATCTGGAAATATCGGATACTCTTGAGTGGCGCTGGGATCTGAGAGGTTACTCATTGTTTATTTGCATATTTCTGCAACGCTTGTATAACGTGCTGAGACAGTTGCGTAAAATTTTCTTGCTTGAAATCCGTTCCGTGGCATTGCATCTCACCATCATCACCATATTTTCCTTCATGTGGACAAATTACCCATGCAAAGTGCCGCCAATTTATGCACTCTATTTCTAAATCTGAGAGGTTACTCATAGTGAGACGCTGGCGGATCAGTTCCTCACTCCATTGATCTACTTCAACCCATTCGTTTCCATCCTTCTCTAGTAAGACTAGTAATGGGCCACCCGAACCATGCAATACACCATCGATATATTCACCATCATAATCAATGAATCTAATCTTATATTTATAGGCTGGCTTAGGCATTATGTTACACCAATTTAAAGGGCTTATAACCGCCGGTCATGAGTTTATCTGTTATGTCACGGATGATCTGACTTTGATCCCATTTACTCTCCGCTGCGACGCCTTCCATTGCTTCCCCTACATATTGACGCTTACGCTCAACATACTCTGCAAAGAGTTCATCAATAGAACCAATTGCCACAGGGTAAATAACTTCAATACTATCAGCACTACTCCCAATTCTACTAAATCGTCCTTCTGCTTGCTCCTCATTAGATGGATTCCATTCTCGCTCCATGATGATAGCATTGGAGCAAAACTGTAGATTAATGCCCTCTCCGCATGCTAGTGTCGGAGCTAAGAGTATACTAGTTCTGCGGTGATCCTTGAATGCGTCGATAATGTAAGTGCGATCTTCAGCATTCATTGTGCTTTTAAGTTGGAAGACTTTAAGACCCTGATTCTCCTTGAACTTAATAGCCAAGATATCGGCAACGTCAATATGATGATGAAAGATTGTTAGCTTCTGATCCTCTTCATTCTCGATAAACTCTTCTACATAACTAAGTACACTCTCTATCTTAGCGAAGCCTGTCAGATGTCTGAGCTTATTCATTAGTGCTAGGATATGCTCAGAGTGGCCCTCGGAACTTTCATCAGCATTAAGAAGGTAATCAGTTAGATTGTTTGCTTCCTTCTGATACTGTTTACCTACCACTTCATTCATAGAAGTATAACGATAAGATCGACGGATTGTCGGAAGATCGGGAAGAACTTCCTTACGACTACGCCTGATGATGAAATCCTTAGTCAATTCCTTAAAAGCCGCGGGACTTATGAGCCCTCCTACCTTCCAGCCATATTTTCCATGATAACTATTAGTATGTCTTTGTATAAATTTGCTTTGCTCTCGGAAAATCTCGGGCCGGAGGATATTGAGAATTGGAAAATACTCCCCCGCGTGATTCTTAATAGGAGTGCCGGAGGTTGCCATTACATATTTGATAGGCTCACTCTCTAGTTTATCCTCGACACTGCCATTACACCATATAAAGCTACTACCATCATCGCCACCTATTGCTAAGCTTGTAGCTCGCCATATAGGTTTGTGACCGGCGCCGGGGGTTATTGCATGAGCAATTTCATGAAGGATTGTTTCGATTATGTCTTTTTCGTTGTCACGCTCTATATGAAGTTTGGATAGGAGAATTCTGCCTACTATGATTCCATCGGCGGTTACATTACACTTTGTCTTACCTAAGATTTTAGATGAAAGGCTTGCTATCTGAAATGTGAATCTACCATTGACTCCATGGTAAGACATTAAATCATTAGCTATTACTTCAAATCTCTTATGCTTGGATGTTTTCTCTTCGTTAGTTAGAATTCTCTCAGGGATAGTAAAACACTTTGCTATGATATCTCTTACATTCTGAGTTCTCTTACTATCGTGATTCTTTATCTGTTGACATTCATCAAGGATGACACTTTTATAAATTATTTTTTCTTTCCACGTAGCATTGCGTAGAGAATCATAGGTAGTAATATAACAAGTAAACCTGGGATCAGTAATAGGATGAGTTTTAGACTCCAGGATTTGGGATAGGATTCCCGCTCCATTGAATAACTCTCTCATCCATTGAATTTTAAGTGAAGCTTTAACAATGACTAGTGCTGGGAGTAAATCCTCGCGGTAATTCTTGAGAGCGCTTACTATTTGAATAGTCTTACCTAATCCCATTTCATCCGCGATTAAGCAACGGAACTCAGAGTTTCTAGCGAATTCAACCCCTACCTTTTGAAAATCATATAGGAGTCTACCATCGTTGAGGGTCGAATCTATAGTTGTAGTGGTTAAAGCTTTCTCTATATAGCAATGATCGCAATCTAAGAGAATAAACTTCTTATCTCCTAAGATTGATTCACTTTTGATATTAGATTTCTTGTGACAGATAGGGCAAGAGAATATAAGTTTCATATAACTAGATTTCTATATTAGTTATACCAGTGATAAGTTACTTCTCTACATTGCCAGGTATTACTATATAAGATAAACTCATAGCACTTATCCAAATAGATAACACAATGGCAGCCAGAATAGTCAAGATATATAGAGCGAAGGATCATTTTATTTCTTTCCTTCTGCCATTTTCTTGGTAATAGCTGCTAGAAGTGCTTCTTTTGTTAACCCGCTCTTAGCAATCATTCCTTCAAGAGTCCGCGGGGCGGAGCGCTTTGTGTCTTTCACCCCTTCGCGTTTGACACGGGAGGCTTCAATCTCAGGCTCAATTTCTTTAGCATACTCCATTTCGAGTCCCTGGGCATAAGCCTTTAGCTCTCGAATCATCGTATGAAGAAAATTGATATGATTGATTACCTGCTCGCGGGGAATGTCTTTGACTGGAGTGGCGGATCCCACTAACTCTTGGAAATCAACACTTCGATTCTTCCAGTCTTCTCGACCCTTATTGCGAATGAATATGAGTCTAGAATCCTCTGTGCTTATACCGGGATAACCTGCTATAGTTTGCTTAGTATCGGGAGTCAATTCATATCTCCTAGCTTTTTCTGCCCAATCGCAAGTGCAACTCCACCACGGTGATTTACATATATAAACATCTTGTCTAAAATTATGTATTAAACTCCATGGCTCCATTTAAGAGCATTAAAGATAGGCTATTCCAGGAGCGTTAAGTTCAACAAGTGTTTCTAAAGCTAATTTTGCTGCTAGTAGTAGATATTTGTCGATAGTTGACATTACTCTATCTCCTTAAGGAATTCGAATTCAAGGGATGCTACTTCTGATGGAATTGATTCTTTAATTCCATCACAACATACAATGAATTCGCTAAATAGTTCTTCTATAGTTTTACCAGTTTTAGACTGAATTACATGCGCTTCAGCACTAATAGCGAAGGTATTCCCACAATGCCTACATTGAGCTAAGCGAGCATTGATAGCAGTAAGAGTGCTATAATGGTGACAGCCCGCGCGAATGCAGCGGTAGATGTAGCGGCTTTTTAGGCTATCACCTTGGTGCTCTAGATGATAAAGATGCGCGGTACACTTACCGCCGCGAATGTTGATTGCGAGGATTCGCCGGGAAACTTCATTTATTTCGGTTATGAGCGCTTCTTTTATAAGCATGAAAATTTAATGATACTAGCGAAACCCTTTAATGGGGGAATTGGGAGAGCGGTAGTCCTCAAGCTAACATCCCTATTCGCTAGTATCATTAAATTTTTATGTCAATCCTTCCACGTGTCACCCTGACACACCTACCACACCCTACACCCCACAATATAGGCTTTGTAAGTGCTTTTGTCAAGTACTATCTTATTGTTTAGTCTAGGACGTTAGTGTAGACTATTTGATTACCGTACTTGATGAAAAAGAGACACGCTACTAGGGTCATAGAAATCCCTCTAAGAAGTTATCGAGATTAGTGCAGACTATTTCGTTATTGTGCCATATGGTCCAAACGGTAGTGAAAAGGTTCATTTCTGCGGAGTACAACTCACCATCGCGTGTGTAGAACATCATTGAATACTCCTCTTCCTTGTCTCTGCTAATGCTATGCGCCACGCTCGGCGGAAGCCTTTGGAACTATATAGAGTGATGATTGCTCCGAAGATTAAGGATTCACCTATTAAAGCCATTAATCCCTGCCTCTTTTTCGGGTCCGGACGAGTTGGGGCATGCATTGCCCCGTGATCCGACCGGCCCGCACCTCTTGCACGGCAGCCAACCAGTCCTGCTCGGTCGGTTGGTTGGTCTCGTTGAAGAAGCGCTCCACCTCTTGCTTGAACGCACCGAACGTCTGCGCGTCTTCGGCAATCTCGTGGAGTACAAGGGTGTACTCCTTACGAAACTCTTGGTAAGCGAGATTCTCGTCCTTTCCAACAGCGGCGAGGCCGCCTGGGTTGACTCCGCACATCCAAACCTCACCCTCACCCTCCATCACTGCCAGGGCCCGACCGTGGGCCACAACATCAGCGAGGAACCTGTTTCCTGAAACGCGATCGTTGAAGGTGAAGAGGAGCGGGCAGCGCAGTACTATCCTACGGGTCTTGGGGCGCTGGGGCATGGTTCTTACCTCTTGCTTCGCGTCTTCGTCTGCCTTATAGCTTTCCGCCAAGCCTGACGGAAGCCTCTATTGGTATAGAGCATGAGGAACGCTCCGAGGATTAGGGACTCACCTATTAGAGTCATTGTACTTTCCATGCCTATCTCAGGGCAATGCAAGCGACCACGAAGAGAATGAATAACTCGATTAGCGCTTGGATATGTATTGCTTAACTTTCCTATGAGAGAATCAAGGAATGAATTTATAATGATGCCCTTGATTCTCTTAACGAAGGTTAAGGATTACGCTTACCCAACCAGCTTGTCAAGGGTAAGCCCATTCTTCTCCATGAAGGCCAGAACCTTAGCGATCTTAGCCTCTTCCGTCGCTCCTGGCACATGCTTGTAGCGGAGGTAGGAGTTAACCGCAGTCTCTACAACCTCAACTAAAGCCTTGAAATCACCGTCTACTAGTGTGAGCACGTCAGCAATCAACTCTCCAGCGTTGGTGACCTTGAATGTGCCCTCTTTGATGTGTGGGGCGTTGTACTTCTGTTGCTCAGCCCTGCCGACCGTGAGGTATTCCTTTTGCTCTGTTTCGTAGGCCATAATTTCTACTTGCTCACTTCCGTTTTGTTTTGTTATCCATCTCGGCGGCGGGCACTGATGTCATCCTCGCTCTCGATACTTATAAGATAGGTTATGGGGTATTTTTTGTCAAGCCTTTTCTTTGTGTGTTTTTTACCGCACAAATCGCGCTTCACCACTTATTGTAGTAAAACTCATGCTCCTCACTACCTATTGTATAAGGGGTCAGTGTGTGTCCTCTGAGGGGGGTGCCTCGTGTGACCGGGGTCTATCGAGTATGATTCTTATTGATTAGGTTCTTATTGATTAAGGCTTTCTTTTTTTTTTTTTTTTTTTTTTTTTTAAAAAAAAAAAAAAAAAAAAAAAA
>Ga0184627_10000884_pt1 | contig 11817 bp, 7 predicted proteins | sample PLM3_127_b1_FD_133150 | JGI IMG/M metagenome (GOLD analysis project Ga0184627, IMG submission 133150) | Groundwater sediment microbial communities from an aquifer in East River, Colorado, USA - PLM3_127_b1 | ecosystem: Environmental > Terrestrial > Soil > Riparian zone | place: USA: East River...
ACAGCCTCGTCCAGGGGGAGCAGCAAACCTTGAGTCGCGTAGTCGCTGACCCAGCCTTCACCCACGGACAGGTTGATGACATCGGGCGCATTCCCGGCAGCGAACGCATTGCGCAAATCGTCCTGGAAAGTGGCCTGATGATCTTCCCAGTTCACCTTGACGCCGGGATAGGCTTCCTGGAAGCGGGCGATGGTGCTCTTGATGTAATCGTCAAAGGTCGGCGAGAGGTAGAAGGTCCAGAAGCCGATCTCGGCATTTGCTTCGACGCCTTCGATCAACGCTTCTGGGTGGGGGCCCGGGGTGGGCGTGACGACGACGACGTTCTCGACGATCTGCGTTTCCTTGACCACTTGTGTTTCTTTTACGACCTGGGTCTGCACGACCACCTGGGCGGTGGGCGTAGCCGCCGGGGCGCAGCTGGCTAACACCAGCGAGAGGGCCAGCAGTAGACTGAAAAAGTGTAACTTACGCATTTTCTTGCTCCTCCATCAGGATGAGAATCTGAAACGTTGCTAGGGTCGTGACGGATTAAGCTTAGTTTCCTTGCATAACCTCTCCTCGCCTTCGTCGGGCGGCCCGCCCTCACCGCCAGGTGCGGTCAGCGCCTCGACGCGTGTCGTCGGCGCTAGATGTGCGGATTGAGCGGGCGCCAATAGTCCAGCAAGACCGCGTTGTGTTCTTCCGCACCCGGCAGATTAGAACTGACAAAGATTGGAACGGTCGCCGAACGAGCCTGCAAACGGAAGGCGACTTCGGTAACCAAGCTGTTCCACAACAGCGCGCCGATGACTGTCGAGCTGGGACCGACGCGCCAGGGTGTGCCATCCAGCGGGACCAGGCTGTCGCCAGGTTCGCCGCCGTTGTCCAGCGTAAAATCGGCGACTTCATACAGACGCTTGCCGACAGCCGAGAGCGGAGCCACGCGGGTATACGCCATGGAGCAGACTGCCACCACACACAGGCCGCGCGCCCTCCCCGCCAGCGCCATTTCCACCGACACGGCGTTGACGCCGCTGTTGGAAAACACAAACAGCATATCGTGGGGTTGTGGGTTGTACCGTTTGAGCAAGGGCTCGGCCAGACCGGGCGTGCGCTCTAACAGCGTGGCCAGGGTGGCGTTTTCGTGCACCATGAACGCCGAGGCCACCAGAGGCACCACCGCCGCCAGCCCGCCCGCTCGATGGTGGCCTTCGACGGCGAGGGAAAAGGAATGGCCGGTTCCGAATACCAACAGCCGTCCCCCGCGCTCAATGGTCTCCGTCATCCGATGGGCCACTTGCCGAAGCAGGTCACGCTGGCTCTCGAAGACTTTGGATTGAAGCGCCTGGATCGCGTCAAAGTAGCGACCGAGGCCGTCAGCTTCAGACATGATTCAGCTCCGCGTGGAAGATGTATTTGTCGCCGCGATAAAATGATTCGACGTGCTCAAAGGGCACATCGTCGTGCGTGAAGGTGGTGCGGAAGATATGGAGCACCGGGCTACCTTTGCGGAGGCCCAACAGCTTCGCTTCGACGGGCGGGCAGGCAATGGCTTTCAACTGCTGGTCGGCGCGGCCGGGGATGAGATCGAACTTATCTTTCAAGAGTTTGTAGAGCGAGCGGTTCTCCAGGCTCTCGCTCAATACGCCGTGGCAGAGCCGGTCAAGCAAATAAGCGGTTTCAACCGCCATCGGCTCGCCATCGGCCAAGCGGAGACGCCGAAGCACGACCACCGGCTCATCTCCGGTCAGGTGAAGACTCCGGGCTACGGCCGGGGGGGCCGGGACCAATTCCAAATGCAAGACTTGAGCGCCCGGATGCTGGCCGCGCGCCCGCATATCCTCCGTGAAGCCGGTGAGACGGGTGAGGCGCTGCTCCACCTGTGGGCGAGCCACAAAGGTGCCGCGCCCATGGACGCGCGTGAGCCGCCCTTCGTTGACCAGTTCGGTGATCGCCTGCCGCACGGTGATGCGGCTGATTTTGAACTCGTCGCACAGCTCGCGCTCCGAAGGCAACTGCGTCTCCGGCTTCCACTGGCCCGCCTCAATCCGCGCCTCGATAATGCCTTTGAGCTGGTAATAGAGGGGTAAACGGTTTTTCTTGTCTAGCAAAGCCATCGGCGTTCAACCTGGTTATGATGTTATGATGTTATAACCAGTTGAGATAATAATACGAATTTGGCGGCGAGTCAACCACCATTTTCGACGATGGCTTACTTAGTGAGGGTGACCTTGCGCAGGCCGCGCGGCGCTTCGGGGTCGTAGCCTTTGGCGCGGGTGAGGTGGTAGCAATACAGTTGGGCTGGGATAATGCTCACCAGGGGGGTCAACCACTCGGGGACCCCGGCGGGGAGGCGCAGGGCGGAATGGCCCAGCGCGAGGGCAGCCTGGTCGTCCGATAGAACCAGCAGTTCGGCGCCGTGCTCGTTGCGCAGTTGACGGAGCAAAGCCAGCATATCGTCAAGCACGGCTCCACTGGGCGCGATCGCCAGCACCGGGAAGCCGCGTTCGACGAGGGCGATAGGGCCGTGCTGAAAGTCCGCCGCCGAATAGGGGTCAGCGAAGACGTAGGCCAGTTCCTTGAGCTTGAGCGCCCACTCCTGCGCCGAGGCGTAGTTATAGCCGCGACCCAGCACCACGCAATGAGTTATGTTGCGCTGTTGCGCCGCAATCCGTTCGACCTCGGCATCCAGTTTTAGAGCTTGCTCCACCGTCTCAGGGACGCGCCGCAGGGCCACGAGGTGCTCGCCGTCCCCCGTCATCGCCGCCGAGAGGGCAGCCAGCGTCATCAACTCGGCAGTGTAGGTTTTGGTCGCGGCCACCGCCTTTTCGACTCCGGCGTGAACGTCGAGTGCGAACTCCGCCGCTTGCGCGAGCGGCGATTGTGGGGCGTTGGTCACGGCCAACGTCAGCGCGCCCTGCCGCCGCCCTTCGGCCAGCACGCTCACCACGTCGGGCGATTGACCCGACTGTGAGACGCCGACGACGAGGGCATGTTGCAAGCGCGGCCATTCGCCGTACAGGGTGAACAGCGAGGGAGCGGCGAATGCCACCGGCAGCCCGTTGAGCGAGCCCCACAGATATTGGGCATATACCCCGGCATGATCCGAGGTGCCGCGCGCCGCCAGGAAGACGAAGTCAATCTGGCGTTCGCGGATCACGTGGGCCACTTGCTGAACGTGGTCAAGTTGCGTGTCCAGCCAGCGTTGTAGAATGGCAGGTTGTTCGAGGATTTCGTCTTTGAGTCCCATGAGCGATCCTAACCACAGAGTGCACAGAGACTTTTCAACTCTGTGAACTCTGTACGCTGTGTGGTAAAACCTCTCGTTGATTTTCCCAAACGATCTGACCCCTCACAACCGTCTTCACGATTTGTAAATCGGAAGTGAGCAGAATCAGGTCGGCGATGAGGCCCGGCGCGATTTGGCCCCGGTCGGTTAGGCCCAGTAGTTTCGCCGGGGTCGTCGTCACCGTGGCCAGCGCGTCGCTGAGTGAGCAGCCCGTAAAGGCAATGAGGTTACGTAAACCCTGATCTAGACTCAAGATGCTCCCGGCCAGGCGGCCATCGCTCAAGCGGGCCGAAGTTTCGTCCACCGTCACCGCAAAGTCGCCCAGTTCGTAGGTGCCCGGCGGCATCCCCAAAGCCCCCATCGCATCGGTCACCACGTTAACGCCCGTAGCGCCTCTGCTCTGCCAGGCCAGGGCGACGACGGATGAATGGAGATGTATCCCGTCGGGGATCAGGCCGACGGTGACGCGCGAGTCGGTCAGCAACGCTCCGGCCAAGCCGGGCGCGCGATGCTCCAGCGGCGGCATGGCGTTGAAAAGATGCGTGCCATAGGTGAGGCCCGCGTTGAATCCGGCTTGCGCCTCGTCGTAAGTTGCCAGCGAGTGACCGGCGCTGACGACCACACTCCGCTCGCGCAAGGCGCGAACCACGTCCAGGGCGCCGGGCAATTCAGGGGCCAGCGTCACCAGCCGCACGCCGTTCTCCACCGACCAATCGCTTACGGCGTTCACATCGGGCAAACGGAGATAGGCCGGGTTGTGCGCTCCGCGTTTGGCCGGGTTGAGAAACGGTCCCTCCAGGTGCAGGCCCAACGCCGTTGCTCCGCGAAAGCCGGGCGGTGGGCCAGCACGCCGAACAGCTTGCGCGGCGTAAACCGTTTCCCGGGGCGAGGTGATGATCGTCGGCAAAAACGACGTGACCCCATGCTGCGGCAGGCGCGCGGCTACGTCCCACATCGTCGCGGGGTTCGCCGTAAAGTCGAGGCCAAAGCCGCCATTTAATTGCAGATCGATGAAACCGGGCGCGAGGAGCAAGCCGTTGGCCTCGATAACCTGGGCGTCGGGCGGGCACGGCACTTCCTCCACGGTTCCCACCGCCACGAGGCGGTCGCCCTCGACGAGCACAGCGCTGTTCCCAACGCGTCGATTGGGAGTGAGGAGCGTGGCGTGACGAAGATAAAGCACGGACTCTCCTACAATCGCGACAAAAACTGCTGATACAGCCCGGGCAGATACGTCGTGGGCGCGTGGTAAAACTCGTCGGCGGAGAGGGTCAGGCGCGCAAAGTCGGGGATGGGTCGCACGGTGGGGCGCGTCGCCGCAAATTGGCGCAAGACTTCTGCATGAGGCTTGAGCGAGCCATCGGGCCGGACAAGGCCGAAGAAGCGCTCGTGGCGCGACTCGAGGCACGGAGGCCGATCCCACAACTCTGGAATGTAATCGGCAAAGCACCACACCATCGCCCCTAACGTGCCCACTTCAACCAGCTTGGGCAGTACGGTCTGCAAGTACAGCGCCAAATCTTCCTCGCTCGCCATGAACTGCGTGCGCGGCTGGCCGTACGCGGTCCAAGCCCATTCGTGCGAGGGCTGGCCGGGCAGGGCCGTGCAGCCCCCGAACTCCTCCATGAGCACCGGCTTGCCGCATAGCGAGGCGGTGAGGGCGCAGGTGAACGGCACCAGGTCGGGGTCGAGCGGGTGGCGCGCCCAGTTGAGGTACATAGGATAAGCGTGCATCACGGCGATGTCCGTTTCGCCAAACACGCCGTCCACGCGCAGGCCGTTGTCTTCATGCAGGCTAGCGACGTGCAAGCCGCAGGTGGTCAGGTGATGCGGATCAAGCTCACGGATGAGGCGGACCATGTCGCGTACCCACGCCCGCCCGACGGCCGCGCTGGGCGGATGGGCGAACAGGTCGGGTTCGTTGCCCAGGTTCCACAGCCATAGGGCGGGATGATCTTTCAGCGCGCCGACGACGGTCGTCAGCAGTAGCCGTTCGGCTTGCAAAGCCATGGCGTCGGTAAACGGATTGCGATAGCCGCCGTTCACCACTTGCCCGCCGCTGACCAGTTGCCGGACGTGCGGCAAAGGCGGCCCCTCCAGCAGCCAACCAGGGGCCCAGTTGGGACCGCTCATGTGGCCGGTGAAGAAGGTCACGTCCAAGCGCAACTGGTTCGCCGCCGCGATGTCGCAGACTTGAACCAGACGCTTCAGGCAGTCGGTGGATACCGTGTCCGGCGCAGGTTGAAAATCGTCCCACAGCAGGAACAGGCGCACCACGTCTAGGCCAAGTTCGTGGAGCAGGGTAAACTCTTCGCGGACTTCGCCCGCGTCGAAATCGGCCCACCAGTACATGGCTTTGCGGCGAGGCCAATAATTGGCGCCGAGAAGGAAGGGTTCATTCATCTGAAGGCTGCTCTATCTAAAAGTCTTGTGACCTGAGGGTTGGGCTAGTGTAATGAATTCCGTCGAAACGCGCCAGGGCTTGCCCCTCAAACGAAAATCCACCCTGCCGCCAATCTCTTTTTGAAAAGCGCGCTAGCGGTGCTAAACTATCGGTTGTACGCACCTCTGGTACACATCGTGCAAAATACTCCTAACTCTCAAACGACCATGCTGCCTATCCTGGATGTTTTAGCCAGTTACGTTCCGGCGTTAGTGACGCGCCGCCTGGCCGCCGAGCCCGCCCCCATCACGGCGCCCACGGTTGAGCGTTTTCGCGCCGTCGCGCTCTTCGCCGACATCTCCGGCTTCACCCCGCTCGCCGAGAGCCTGTCTCAGCGCGGCCCGCAGGGGGCGGAAGAACTCTCGCGCTTGCTGAACGCCTACTTCGGCGAGTTGATTGATTTGATCGCGGCCCACGGCGGCGACGTGGCGAAGTTCGCCGGGGATGCGCTGCTGGCGCTCTGGCCGGTGGCGCAAGCAGGCGGCAACGGCGCGGCTTCCCCTGAGGCGGCCCTTTTGAATGCGGCGCAATGCGCCCTGACCGCTCAGTCGGCGCTGCAAAGTTTCGAGGCGGGCGAGGCGCGGCTGTCGCTGCGGATGGGAATCGGGGTTGGGGAGGCCTCGGTCGAGCATCTCGGCGGCGAATACGGCTTGTGGCAAATCCTGGTCGCCGGAGAATTGCTGGCCCAGGTGACAGCCGCCGAGGGCCAAGCCGAGCCGGGGCAGGTAATCCTCTCGCCCCAAGCCTGGAGCTTGGTGCGCGAGGCCTGCGACGGCCAGGTGTTGCTGCAGGGCGGCACGCGGGTGGCGGCGGTTCGCGCCCCCCAGCCTCTTCCGGCCCTGTCCCGATCTACTCTCTCACTAGAGGCGGACGCTGCCTTGCGCGCCTACGTCCCCGGCGCGATCTTGTCGCGACTGGTGGCCGGGCAAACCGGCTGGCTGGCGGAACTGCGCCGCGTGACGGTGATCTTCGTCCACCTGCCCACCCTCAATCACACCACCCCACTGGATCAAGCCCAAGACGTAATCCGCGCCCTGCAAATTGCGCTGTACAAATATGAGGGCAGCGTAGACAAACTGAGCATTGACGAGAAAGGCGTATCCCTGGTGGCGGCGCTGGGCCTGCCGCCTCTGGCCCACGAGGACGATGCCGTGCGGGGGGTGCAGGCCGCGCTCGAGATGCGCAAAGAGCTGAACAAGCTGAATTGGCCGGGCGCGATTGGGGTGACGACGGGCCGCGCCTTTTGCGGCTCGATTGGCAACGGGCAGCGCCGCGAGTACACCATGATCGGCGACGTGGTGAACCTGGCCGCCCGGCTGATGCAGGCCGCCCCTCTCCAAGAGGGGGGCATCCTCTGCGATACAGCCACGTATCTTGCCGCGCAGCGCATGGTTGAGTTTGAGACTCTGCCGCCTGTGGCGGTTAAAGGGCGAGCTGAACCTGTCCCGGTTTATCGCCCGCGCGGCGAGGCCGCGAAGGGCAAAGCCGCCGTCCAGGCGCGGCCCGACTTACACAGCCCGATGGTGGGGCGCATTCAGGAAAGAATGTTTCTGGCCGCCGAGCTTCAATCCCTCCTGCGCGGCGGCCAGGGTGGGACGATCATCATTGAGGGTGAAGCGGGCCTCGGCAAATCACGTCTGATCGAAGACTTGCTAGAGCAGGCCGAAGCGGTGGGCATCGAAAGCCTGATAGGCTCGGGCGACGCGATTGAGAAATCGTCTTATTATGTCTGGCGTCCAATCATCAGCCAGTTGCTCGGCGGCGATTTGTCCTTCCGCACGACGACCCGTCAAAGGTCACTGAAACGGTTGGGATTGGATGCCGAGACACTCCAATTAGTGCCCTTGCTCAATCGCGTGCTGGCGCAGGAATTGCTTCCCGATAATGAGATGACCAGCCAGATGACGCCCGAGGTCGCAGCGGACAATACCCGGCGTCTTTTACTCAAGATGCTGCAATCCATTGCCAGCCAATCGCCCAAGCTAGTGGTACTGGAAGATGTCCACCTGATTGACTCGGCGTCGTGGGCGTTGATATCGCTAGTCAGCCAGCAGATCAAGTCCGTGTTGTTGGTGGCGACCGCGCGCCCTTTGGCCGAGCCCGTGCCTCCTGAATATACCCGGCTGCTCAAAGACCCCGATACGCACTCGCTGAAGCTCAACACACTCTCGCCCGACGAGGCGTTGTTGCTCGTGTGCCAGCGTCTGGGAGTCGCGTCGGTGCCGGGGTCGGTGGCGGCCCTCATCCGTACCAAGGCCGAGGGCAATCCCTTCTACAGCGAAGAACTGGCTTACGCCCTGCGCGATACAGGCCTGATCCAAATTGTGGAGGGCGAGTGCCGCATCGCGGACGGGGCGAACGACCTAAGCGCCCTCAATCTGCCAGACACGGTCGAGGGCGTGATCACCAGCCGCATTGACCGGCTTCAACCCCCGCAGCAGTTGACGTTGAAAGCTGCCAGCGTGATTGGCCGGGCCTTCGCCTTCCCTACCCTGCACCACATCTATCCGGTGGATGCGGACAAAGACCAACTTCCGAATCACCTTCAGGCCCTGGACCGGTTGGATCTCACCGCGCTGGAAGTGCCCGAACCCAACCTGACTTACGCTTTCAAGCACACCATCACCCGCGAGGTGGCTTACAACCTGATGTTGTTCGCGCAACGGCGGCGGCTGCACCAGGCCGTGGCCGAGTGGTACGAGGCGGCCCACGCCGACGAGCTGGCGCTGTTTTATGAATTGCTGGCTTATCATTGGCGCACCGCCGAGGTCCCAGTGAAAGCGGTGGATTATTTGGAGAAGGCGGGCGAGCAAGCCCTCGCCAACTACGCCAACGAAGAAGCGATCGGGTTCTTCCGGCAAGCACTGGAACTGGAGGCCCTGGCGGAACGCGCCAGCAAACGGGCGCGCTCCCGCGAACACGATTTGCGGCGGGCGCGCTGGGAACTACGCCTGGGAGAGGCGAGCGCAAATGCGGCGCGGCACGGCGAGGGCCGCGCGCACCTCGAGGCGGGCCTGGCGCTCCTGGGCCAGAAGCCTCCCTCGACCTCGGCCCAGGCGGCGCTTAGTTTGCTGGGCGCGGTTGCCCAGCAGGTGCTGCACGGCTTGTGGCCCAGGCGCTTCATCGGGCGTTTAGCCCGGCAGCGCGAGACTCTGCTGGAGGCGGCGCGCACCTACGAGCGCCTGACTGAAGTGTATTTCTTCGCCAACGAGACGGTGCTCGCGCTCTACGCCGCGTTCAAGTCGCTCAACCTGGCCGAAGACGCCGGGCCCTCGCCCGAGCTCGCGCGCGCCTACGCCCCGGTGGGCACCATCATGGGCTTCATCCCGCTGCACAACTTCGCGCAGGCTTACTGCCGCCGCGCGCTGGATATGGTGCAGTCGGTGAACAATCTCTCGGCCAAGGCCTGGGTGTCGTTGGTTGCCGGGGTGTATTACGCGGGCCTCGGTCATTGGGGTACGGCGCGCGAGTTGTTCGACGAGGTGGTCGCCATTTCGCAGCGCCTCGGCGACCGCCGCCGCTGGGACGACGGCATGACCAACCTGGTGATGGTGAATTACTTCGAAGGGCAGTTCGCGCACGGCGAGAAACTGGCGGAGGACTTTTACAACTCCGCCAGCCGCCGGGGCGACGTGGACAACCAGGCCTGGGCGCTTAAAGAGAAAGCGTACTGCGCGCTGGCGTTGGGCAAGCTGGACGTGGTGACAGAGTGCGTGGACAAACTGCAGGCCCTGTTCGCCGAGCATACCAAGATCGTGGACGAGCCGCTGAGGATCGACGTGAACGGCCTGGCCGCTATTGCCCGCTTGCGCCAAGGGCAGCCCGCGTTGGCGCGCGAGGCCGCCGATACCGCCGCGCAGTTGATGGCGCGCTCCACCCCAACCTCGTATCCCTCACTGCTGGGTTACGCCAGCGTGGCCGAAGTGTACCTGACTTTGTGGGAAGAGGAGAGAAAAAAATCCCAAACCCCAAATCCCAAATCCCAAGTGGCCGCGAGGCAAGCGTGCAAAGCGTTGCACAAGTTCGCGGGTGTATTCCCCATCGGGCAATCGCGCGCCTGGCTGTGGCAGGGGCGGTACGAGTGGTTGGCGGGCAACCCGGCTAAAGCCAAACAAGCCTGGCACAAGAGCCTGGCCTCCGCCAAACAGTTGGGGATGCCTTATGCCGTTGGTTTGGCGCACGCGGAGCTGGGGAGGCGCTTGAACGCCAACGACCCCGAGCGCCGGAGGCACCTCGACCAGGCCCGCGAGATTTTCGCCCGGCTTGGGGCCGCCGACGATTTGGCCCGCCTTTAGGCGCGCATGAACGATCCGCAGCTGGATGACCTGCTCACCAGGGCGATAGTCCGCCTTCATTCGGAGATGAGGCAAGCCGCGCCTGTGATGGCCGAAAGTGTTTGGCACTGGATGCAACAATTGGCAGCCTCAGATCGCCCGGAGGACTACTTCCAGAAACCCATCGCTTTCCCCCTGCTCCAACTGCTCTGGTGGCTGGAGAAAACCCTACACCCCAATCCAACCTTCGCTTTCCAGGCCGATCTCGTTTATTCGACGGTGAACGGGTATTATTACATTCGCCTGCTCGACAACTTGATGGACGGGCACGCGACGGTTGAGCTAAAACTCCTGCCCGCCGCCGGTTTCTTCCATACCCAATTTCAGATGGCGTATCAACGCTATTTCGAGCACGGCCACCCGTTTTGGGATTTCTTCGCCCGTACCTGGTTTTACTCCGCCGAGGCCACACTGCACGATGCGCAACTGGAGCGGGTGGACGAGGCGCAGTTTCGTAAGGTGGCGAGCCAAAAGGTGTGCGCGGCCAAAATCCCGCTGGCCGCCGTGTGCTATCACTCCGAGCGTGAAGATTTGATTGAACCCTGGTCGTCGTTCCTCGACGCGCTCGGCGGCTGGCATCAGATGTGGAACGACGTGTTCGACTGGAACAAAGACCTGAAGTACCACACACGCACCTACTTCCTGACCGAAGCCGAGCAGCGCAAACGTCCGGAGGAGGGCGTCGCGGCCTGGGTAGTGCGTGAGGGGTTTGAGTGGGGTGTGTCTGTGCTACAAACGTGGATGGAAGAATTGAAGGCGCGGGCCAAGCCATTGAACAGCCCTGACCTGCTCGTCTATCTCGACCAGCGCGAGGCGATGCTGGCGCGACAGAGGGAAGAAGTGGCCGTGGGACTGCGCCACTTATCGAAGCTGGCCGAGGTGATGGCTTAGATCGAAACCTCAGTTGGATGAGGTAGAGAAACTGGATTATGCCTGACTCGAGTGCTGATCTATTCGACCTAGCCCGCCAGTGCTTTCAGGATTTCCTGGCCGAGTTTGCGGCGTATGGGATCCAGGCCAACCCGGACATGGAGCTGCGCCAGGGCAGCGGCATGTTGTGCTATTACGACTTCCGCGACGGTCACGTTTACCTCTCCATCCCCGACCCGAACGACCCGGTGGGCAAACTGCACATGCTGTTCCTGCGCTCGCTGCTGCGGTGCGAGAGCCAGGCCGAGCTGCAGGAATTCTTTCGCTTATTCATCCCCCACGTCGTGGCCCACGAGCTGGCGCACCATTTCCGTCACCGCTACGGCCTGTTCGGGAACAACCTGTGGCACGAAGAGCAGGTCGCCAACCAGCTTGCGGTGGCGGTCACCAAACACCGGCTCTCGCCCGAACAAAAAGAATTCGCCCGCCAGGCCCTGCCCCGGATCATCGAGGCCCTCGCCTCCAAAATGGAGTCGAAGAACGTCGCAGCCGACTCGTATCACAACATCTTGTATGCCCTCAATGCCTCCGGACAGATTGGCGACGCGGCGCTCGAAAACCTGGAGATGATGCAAAAGCTGTTCGCCATGAAGCCGGAAGACCTGCTCAAGGGCAGCGGCCAGCTTTCGGAGGAGGTGCTGCAGCGCCTGGAGCAGCGCGACGACATCATTGATTCGATCAACGAGCAGTACGCTTCGGACTACATGGGCTACATCTACTACCACGTGGGATGGCTGTACCTGGCGCTGACGGGCCGCGAGACGCAGTACGTCGAGGAGTTCATCCGCGTCCATCTCAACCGGCGCGTGGAGCTCCTGCCCATGATCGAGTTGGGCGCCGAC
>Ga0184627_10000885_pt1 | contig 11814 bp, 10 predicted proteins | sample PLM3_127_b1_FD_133150 | JGI IMG/M metagenome (GOLD analysis project Ga0184627, IMG submission 133150) | Groundwater sediment microbial communities from an aquifer in East River, Colorado, USA - PLM3_127_b1 | ecosystem: Environmental > Terrestrial > Soil > Riparian zone | place: USA: East River...
GGCGAGACGATCTCCGACTCGGCGAAGTTCAACGAGCTGCGCACGCTCGTCTTCTTCGAGGACTTCGACGACGTGACGCTGTGGGAGGCGCTGCGGATCAGCACCTGGCGGACGATCCCGGCGGAGACGGAGATCATCCGGGAAGGCGACTCGGGCGAGAGCTTCTACCTGATCGTCGAGGGCGAGGTGGGCGTCTCGGTCCAGGGCAAGTCGATCAACTCCATCCGTCGCGGAAACTGCTTCGGCGAGCTCCTCTACTTCAGCGACCAGGTCGCGCAGCGGACCACGACGATCACCTCGATCACCGACCTCACCGTGGTCGAGATCAAGACCATCGCGCTCAAGGTCGCGAGCTCCGCCTGCCAGGTGAGCTTCCAGAAGGCCTTCATGCGGGTCCTGATCGATCGCCTGACGCAGACGAACGCGAAGCTCGCAGCGCGCTGAGCGCGAGCCGAGCCGAAGTGGCGAGCCTGCGGCCCGCCGCTAACTTCTGGCTTCCAGCTTCCTGCCGCTCGCTTTCACTCGGGGCGGAACGCGCCCCTCGCGAAGCTCCCAGGTCTCGCGAATCACGTCGAGCAGGGCCTGGATCACCGGGTCGTCGGCGCGCTCCTGCGGGTAGATGAACCAAAGCGTGGTGGTCGCCTTCCCCGTCCCCCACAGGCAGACCTCCCCCGCGGCTTCCTTTGCCAGCGCCACGTCCTCGCGCATCAGCGACAGACCGACGCCGGAGACGACGAGCGAGCTGATCACGGACTCCTGGTCCGCCTCGACCACCTTCGTCGGCTCGACTCCGTGCTCGTGGAAGAGATCGCCGACCAGCCGGTTGTGGGAGCTGATGGAGGGCGTGAGGATCCACGGGAGCGCGGCGATCTCGGCCGAGCCCGCCTCCGCCACCCGGTCCCGCCACGCCGCAGGTGCGGCAACGAGGTAGGTCACGGGCCGCAATTCGAGCCCGGCGACCGCCGGATGCGCGAGCGCCCCGTAGTAGAAGGCGGCGTCGAGCTGCCCGTCCCGAACCTTCTCGAACGCTGCACCGGAGATCTCGTTGTGCAGTTCGAGCTGCAGCAGCGGATGCCGGTCGACGGTGGTGCTGAGGAACTCGCCCAGCCGGATGAACGCCGGGTCCGAGAGCGTCCCCACCGAGGCATGGCCGTCGACCTCGCCCTTGAGCACCCGGGCCTCGTTCCGGAGGGCCTGCGCGGCGAAGAGGACCTTCTCCGCCTCCGCCAGCAGTCGCTGTCCGGCGGCCGTCAGCACCATGCCGCTCGATGTGCGCTCGAACAGCGGGACCTCGAGCTCATCCTCGAGCGCCTTGATCTGCGCGCTCAGGGCAGGCTGGCTGATGTGCAGCTTCTCTGCCGCCCGCGTCAGATGTCTCACCTCGGCCACGACGGCGAAGCTGCGAAGTTGATAGAGCTCCATGGCTAACCGGAAGTATGTCCTAACGGGGACCTTTCGAGGGCCGATTTGGTGCGACGCAATGTGACCTTAGACACAGTATAGATCGAGTCGATCGCAGGGATCCAAACATGCGATTGGCATTGCCCAACTCGCCCATATATTGTCTACGTGTGCGCTGCAATAAGTTTTCTGGATCAGCGCTATAGCAAGGAGTTCTCAATGAAGATTCAACTTCCGCTCTACGAGGGCGATAGCATCATCCGGTACGGCCCGACCACGAGTCCGGACCCCGTCGCCGGCCAACAGCAGGCCCATTCTACGCCGAAAATACCGCAACGCAGCAGCACGCCGGCCGCGACGAGCGGCTGCGCGCTCGACCTCCCTGAGATCGAGGCCCGCGCCCGCGCGCTTCGGGCGGCCGCGATTGCCGAGATGGTGAGCCGCGCGTGGAGGTGGCTGGGCACCTACTTCGAGCGGGCGCGTCGCCGTCGCGAGGAGGAGTACCTGGCGCGCTCCCAGAACCTCGCCGAGCTCGAGCACCGGCTCCGCAAGCTCGAACGGCAAGGGCACTTGCTGCACGTCTAACCCGACGCCGTTCGCGCACGCGCGAGCGGCGAGCGCCCGGTTCGAGTCCCTACGCGCTGGGCTGCCTCCGGCGGGCGGCCTATCCTCCTCCTCCCCCGAGCTCCCGGGGCGTCCAGCGCGGAGGGACCACGTCGTGTCCCGAACTACCTCCCCCTTCCCGCAGCACCCTCAACCCGCTCGCGCGTAGAATGCCCAGGCTGTCTGGTGAACCGGACAATCGAGCCGGTCAGACCGACCGCTGGAGGAGGCGATGGACCTGGGCGTCGAGCTCGCGGGCACGCAGCAGAGTCTCGTGTACCGCGTCGCGATGAAGTCGCTGTTCGGGCGGCTCGAGAGCCTCTGCGAGGGCGCGGTCGCGGTCGATGATCAGGCGCGCATCGTCTGGATCAGCGACAAGTACGTGAAGCGCCTCGGGCTCAGATCGGCGGCCGAGACGCTCGGGCGCGAGATCGAGGAGATCATCCCCAACAGCCTGATGCGCGAGGTGGTGCGCACCGGCGAGCCGATCCTGCTCGACATCATGGAGTTCGGGAACGAGTCGTTCGTCGTCACCCGGATGCCGCTCAACGACGACGGCGGCCGGGTGATCGGCGCGATCGGATTCGTGCTCTACGACCGCCTGCACTACCTCAAGCCGCTGGTCTCGAAGTTCGCCCAACTCCAGGCCGAGCTCGCGGTAGCGCAGAGCAAGCTCGCGGAAGAGCGGCGCGCGAAGTACACGCTGTCGTCGTTCGTCGGGTCGAGCCCCCCGCTCGTGGAGCTCAAGCGCCAGGCCCGGCGCGCGGCGCAGCTCGACACCACGGTCCTGCTCGCGGGCGAGACCGGCACCGGAAAGGAGCTGGTCGCGCAGGCGATCCACGCGGCCAGCACGCGCGCCGAGCGGCCGTTCGTCGCCGTCAACGTCGCTGCGATTCCCGAAACGCTGCTCGAGGCGGAGTTCTTCGGCGCGGCGCCCGGAGCCTACACCGGCGTCGACCGCAAGGGCCGGGACGGCAAGTTCAAGGTTGCCGACGGCGGCACCGTATTCCTCGACGAACTGGGCGACATGCCGCTCGCCGTGCAGGCGAAGCTGCTGCGCGTGCTGCAGGAGCGGGAGATCGAGCCGCTCGGGTCGAACAAGGTGACCCCGGTCGATGTCCGCGTCATCGCGGCGACGAGCCTCGATCTCGCGGAGCTCGTCCGGCAGGGGAAGTTCCGGTCCGACCTGTACTACCGGCTCAATGTGCTCGCGATCCGGCTGCCGCCGCTGCGCGAGCACATCGGCGACCTCGAGGCGATCGCCGAGTCGCTGCTCGAGCAGATCACGGTCCGGACCGGCCTGGCGCAGCGTGAGCTGGCGGCGTCCGCGGTCGCCGCGCTCGGCGCCTATCACTGGCCCGGGAACATCCGCGAGTTGCGCAACGTCCTCGAGAAAGTCGTGCTGCACACCGATCGGACCCGTCTCGAAGCGCGGGACTTCGGAGGCATTCTGCCGCGCGGGGCGGCGCCGGCTGGCCCTGCGGCGAGCGGCGTCCGCCCGCTCACCGACGCCGTCGCTGAAGCTGAGCGCGCCGCGATCCGGGCGGCGCTCGTGGCGGCAAAGGGCAAGAAGTCCACCGCGGCGCAGCTCCTCGGCATCTCCCGCGCCACGCTCTACGAGAAGCTCAATCAGCTCGAACTTCGGGCCTGACCGAGATCGGTTCGGCGCCTGAGCCGTCAGTGTCCGGTTCTTCGGACAGTGACGGAGTTCTCAGACGGCTCGACACATCCGCGGCAAATCAATGACTTGAGCCGAAGGTCGGCCCGACTGTCTGCGTTTCAAGACGGTTGAGCGACCCGCGCCCGCCTCAAGGAACTTAAAAACTAATTTCCAATCAGTCGCTTAGCGCGCCTGGCACGCTGTTCGCACTAAGCGTCGTCGCACCGCACAAAGATGAACAGCGACTGCATCCTCGAAACGCGGAGCCTCACGAAGGAATTCAAGGGGTTCGTCGCGGTCAGCGATGTCAACCTGAAGGTGAGGCGCGGGTCGATTCATGCCCTGATCGGACCGAACGGCGCGGGCAAGACCACGGTCTTCAACCTGCTGACGAAGTTCCTGCCGCCGACCACGGGCACGATCGTCTACAACGGGCACGACATCACCGCCGAGCGGCCGGCGCAGATCGCGCGGCGCGGGGTCATCCGCTCGTTCCAGATCTCGGCGGTGTTTCCGCACCTCACGGTGCTGGAGAACGTCCGGGTGGCGCTGCAGCGCAAGCTCGGTACCGAATTCCACTTCTGGCGCTCGCAGAGGACCCTCGACGTGCTCAACGACCGCGCCATGGAGCTCCTCGAGGCGGTCGATCTCGCCTCGTTCGCGAAGACGATCACGGTCGCGCTGCCGTACGGCCGCAAACGCGCCCTCGAGATCGCGACCACCCTCGCGCTGGAGCCTGAGCTCATGCTCCTCGACGAGCCGACCCAGGGCATGGGACACGAGGACGTGGGGCGGGTGACCGCACTCATCAAGAAAGTCTCGGCCAACCGGACGATCCTGATGGTCGAGCACAACCTGAGCGTGGTCGAGCATCTGTCCGACACGATCACGGTGCTGCAGCGGGGCTCGGTCCTCGCCGAGGGACCGTATGCGCAAGTCTCCAAGAACCCCGCCGTCCTCGAAGCCTACGTAGGCACCGCCCATGACTAGCGCGGCGACCGAGTTCCTGCGCATCACCGACCTGCACGCGTTCTACGGCGAGTCGCACATCCTGCACGGCGTCGACTTGACCGTGAACCGCGGCGAGCTGGTCACGCTGCTCGGGCGAAACGGCGCCGGGCGGACGACGACGCTCAAGTCGATCCTCGGTCTCGTGGACCGCCGCTCGGGGTCGATCATGGTCAACGGCCGCCAGGCGATCGGCCTCCCGCCGCACCGGATCGCGCACTTCGGCGTCGGTTACTGCCCCGAGGAGCGCGGCATCTTCGCCAGCCTGTCGTGCGAGGAGAACCTGCTGCTGCCGCCCGCGGTCGCGAGCGGCGGAATGTCGGTGGACGAGATCTACCAGATGTTTCCGAATTTGAAGGAGCGCCGGACGAGCCAGGGGACCCGGCTGTCGGGAGGCGAGCAGCAGATGCTCGCCGTGGGGCGGATCCTGCGCACCGGCGCCCAACTGCTGCTGCTGGACGAGATCACCGAGGGCCTCGCACCGGTCATCGTCCAGGCGATGGGCCGGGCGATCCGCCGGCTGAAGGAGCGGGGCTACACCATCGTCCTGGTCGAGCAGAACTTCCGCTTCGCCGCGCCGCTCGCCGATCGGCACTACGTGATGGAGCACGGGAAGATCGTCATGACGGTCGAGAAGTCCGACCTCCGGAACAAGACCGACAAGCTCCACGAATACCTGGGAGTCTAACCATCACCTCGAAGGAGAAGCACATGTTGAAACGCAAGTTGCTGGAGACTCTGGTCTACGGTGCGCTGCTATCGCTCGGCGCCGGCGTCGCGTCGGCGCAGCAGGGCAAGGTCTCGGACGGCGTCGTGAAGATCGGCGTCCTCACCGACATGTCCGGGCTGTACTCCGACCTCGGCGGCAAGGGGTCGGCGATCGCGGCGCAGATGGCGGTGGACGACTTCGGCGGCAAGGTGCTCGGCGCGCCGATCCAAGTGATCTCCGCCGATCACCAGAACAAGGCCGACATCGGCGCCGGCAAGGCACGCGAATGGTACGAGGCGGAGAAGGTCGACATGATCACCGACCTCCTGAACTCCGGCGTCGGCCTCGCCACCGCCAAGGTCGCCGAGCAGCAGAAGAAGATCGCGATCAACGTCGGCGCCGCGTCGACGCGCCTCACCAACGAGGATTGCAACCCCTACAGCGTGCATTACGCATACGACACCTACGCCCTTGCGAACGGCACCGGCAGGGCCATCGTCAAGCAGGGCGGCGACAGCTGGTACTTCCTCACCGCCGACTACGCGTTCGGTCACTCGCTGGAGAAGGACACGGCCGACGTCGTGAAGGCGAACGGCGGCAAGGTGCTCGGTCAGGTGCGCCATCCGTTGAACGCCTCGGACTTCTCGTCGTTCCTGCTCCAGGCGCAGTCCTCCAAGGCCAAGATCGTGGGCCTGGCGAACGCCGGCGGCGACACGATCAACGCCATCAAGGCGGCCAACGAGTTCGGCATCACCAAGAACCAGAGCCTCGCCGGGCTGCTGGTGTTCATCACCGACGTCCACAGCCTCGGCCTGCCGACGGCGCAGGGAATGCTCTTCACCGAGGGTTTCTACTGGGACATGAACGACGAGACGCGCAAGTTCGGCAAGCGGTTCTTCGACAAGGCGAAGAAGATGCCGAGCATGATCCACGCTGGCGTGTACTCGGCCACGCTGAGCTACCTGAAGGCGATTCAGGCGGCAGGCACGGACGATGCGGGCGCGGTGATGGCAAAGCTCAAGTCGACGCCGATCAACGACGTGTTCGCCAAGAACGGCACGATCCGCGTCGACGGACGGATGGTGCACGACATGTATCTGGTCCAGGTCAAGAAGCCGGCCGAGTCGAAGTATCCCTGGGACTACTACCACGTCAAGGCGGTGATCCCGGCGGCCGAGGCCTTCCAGCCGCTGGCGCAGAGCCGGTGTCCGCTGGTCAAGAAGTGAGACTCCCCGGCTGAAGCCGTACCCGCGATTCCAGCGCTCGCGCAACTCCGTACGGAGGCGGACATGAACCGGACTCTCGCTCGTGCGACGGTTCTCGTCGGGCTCGTCTGCGTCGCCGCGGCGGACGGGCTCGCCCAGCCGGCGAAAGTCTCCGACGGAGTGGTGCGGATCGGGGTGCTGGGCGACATGACCGGTCTGTACTCCGACCTCGGCGGCCAGGGCTCGGTGATCGCGGCGCAGATGGCGGTCGATGACTTCGGCGGAAGCGTGCTCGGTGCGCCGGTGGAGGTCATCGCCGCCGATCACCAGAACAACGCCGCGACCGGCGCCAACCGTGCGCAAGACTGGCTGCAGACGCAGCGGGTCGACATGATCACCGATCTCACGAACTCCGCGGTGGCGCTCGCGGTGTCGAAGCTGGCGGCGGCGAGGAAAAGGCTCGCCGTCGTCGTCGGCGCGGCGTCGACCCGGCTCACCAACGAGGACTGCACCGCCTACACGATCCACTACGCCTACGACACCTACGCACTCGCGAACGGCACGGCGCGCACGATCGTGCGCCAGGGCGGGGACAGCTGGTTCTTCGTCACCGTCGACTATGCCTTCGGGCTGTCGCTGGAGAAGGACACTGCGGCGGCGGTGACGGCGAGCGGCGGCAAGGTGCTCGGCCGCGTGCGCCACCCGCTGAACGTCGGGGACGCGCTGCCGTACCTGTTGCAAGCCAAGGCGTCCCGGCCCAAGGTCATCGGGCTCGCCAACGCCGGGGGCGATTCGATCAACTCGATCCGGGCGGCAGCCGAGCTCGGGCTCACGGGCGAGCACGTGGTGGCGGGCCTGCTCGTGTTCCTGACCGACGTGCACAGCCTGGGGCTGCAGATCGCCAACGGAATGATCTTCACCGACGGCTACTACTGGGACTTCGACGAGGAGACCCGCCGGTTCGCGAAGCGTTTCTTCGCCAAGGCCCGCAAGATGCCGACCATGGTGCACGCGGGCGTCTACTCGGCGACCACGAACTACCTGAAAGCGGTCAGGGAGGCGGGCACCGACGAGGCTGGAGCGGTCGTCGCGCAGATGCGCAAGATGGACCTGAGCGACTTCTTCGCGCGCAACGCACAGCTGCGCGAGGACGGCCGGCTGGTCAAGGACATGTACCTGGTGCAGGTGAAGAAGCCGGCCGAATCGAAGTATCCCTGGGACTACTACCAGATCAAGGCGATCATTCCCGCCGGCGAGGCCTTCCAGCCGCTCGCGCAGAGCCGGTGCCCGTTGGTGAAGAAGTGAAACGCAACCCGAGAATCGCGGCATGAGCGAAGTGTTCGGAATACCGCTGCAGGCCCTGCTCTCGCAGCTGCTGATCGGGCTGGTCAACGGCTCGTTCTACGCGATGCTAAGCCTCGGGCTGGCGGTGATCTTCGGACTGCTCAACATCATCAATTTCTCGCACGGGGCGCTCTACATGATGGGCGCGTACGGCGCCTGGATGGGGCTCACCTACCTCGGCCTCAACTACTGGGTGTGCCTGCTGCTCGCGCCTCTCGCGGTGGGGCTCGTCGGCGTCGTCATCGAGCGCACGATGCTGCAGCGGCTCTACAAGCTCGATCACCTCTATGGTCTGCTGCTCACGTTCGGGCTCGCGCTCATCATCGAAGGGTTGTACCGCCAGGCCTACGGCGTCTCCGGGCAGCCCTACCCGGTGCCCGAGCTCCTCAAGGGGGCGACCAACCTCGGCTTCATGTTCCTGCCGAACTACCGCGCGTGGGTGCTGGTCGCCTCGCTCGCCGTGTGCTTCGCGACCTGGTACGTGATCGAGCGCACCAAGCTGGGAGCGTACCTGCGGGCCGGAACCGAGAACCCGAGGCTCGTCCAGGCGTTCGGCGTGAACGTTCCGCTCATGGTCACCCTCACCTACGGATTCGGCGTCGCCCTGGCCGGGTTCGCGGGCGTGCTGGCTTCCCCGATCATCCAAGTCAATCCGCTGATGGGCTCCAATCTCATCATCGTGGTGTTCGCGGTCGTGGTGATCGGCGGCATGGGATCGATCATGGGCGCCATCGTCACCGGGCTCGGGCTCGGGTTGATCGAGGGTCTGACCAAGGTGTTCTACCCCGAGCTCTCCGCGACCGTGGTGTTCATCATCATGGCGATCGTGCTGCTGGTGCGGCCGGCCGGCCTGTTCGGCCGCGAGAAGTAGCGGGGATGGGCATGAACAACACCCAGAAAGTCTTCATTGCGCTCGGCGTGCTGGGCCTCGCCGGGCCGCTTCTCAAGGACATCGTCTACCCGGTGTTCCTGATGAACGTGCTGTGCTTCGCCCTGTTCGCCTGCGCGTTCAACCTGCTGCTCGGCTTCACGGGGCTCCTCTCCTTCGGCCACGCGGCCTACTTCGGCTTTGCCGCGTACGTGACGGGGCACGCCTGCAAGGAGTGGGGTCTCACGCCCGAGCTCGGCGTGCTGGCGGGCACGCTGGTCGCGGCGGGGCTGGGGTTCGTGATCGGGAGCCTGGCGATCCGCCGCGCCGGCATCTATCTGGCGATGATCACGCTGGCGATGTCGCAGCTCGTGTTCTTCGTCTGCCTGCAGGCGAAGTTCACCGGTGGCGAGGACGGCATCCAGGGCATTCCGCGGGGCAAGTTCCTGGGTCTCGTCGACCTGACCGACAACGTGAGCCTCTATTACTTCGTGTTCGGCGTGTTCGTCCTGGGCTTCGCGCTCATCTACCGCACCATCCACTCGCCGTTCGGCCAGATCCTGAAGTCGATCCGCGAGAACGAGCCCCGCGCCATCTCGCTCGGCTACGACGCCGACAAGTTCAAGCTGGTCGCGTTCGTCCTGTCCGCGGCGTTGTCGGGCATGGCGGGATCGACCAAGTCGCTGGTCAACCAGCTGGCGTCGCTCGCCGACGTCCACTGGCACATGTCGGGCGAGGTGGTGCTGATGACGCTGCTCGGCGGCATGGGGACGGTGTTCGGACCCATCGTGGGCGCGTTGACCGTGAAGGGGCTGGAGCACTATCTCGCCGAACAGGGCTCCTGGGTGACCATCGTCACCGGCGCGATCTTCGTGGTCTGCGTGCTTGCTTTCCGGCGTGGCATCGTCGGCGAGCTCGCCGCGCTCTTCAAACGATAGCTGGCACATGGCGCGTACCGTGACCGAACGGGGCGGCCCCGGAACGAGGCCGCCCGCTTGAAGTCCCGTTCGCGCAGGCGGCCGGCCGCCACGAGTGCGCCCATCAGGGAGGCATTGATGCTCAAAGGCAGGTCTGCAATCGTCACCGGCTCGACCAGCGGCATCGGGCTCGGCATCGCGCGCGCGCTCGCCGCCGAGGGCGCGAACGTGATGCTCAACGGCTTTGGCGAGCCGGCCGAGATCGAGCAGCTCCGGCAGGGGCTCGCGAAGGAGCTCGGCGTGAAGGTCGCGTTCAGCGGTGCCGACATTTCGCGGCCCGAGCAGATCCACGACATGGTGCGCTACGCGACGAAGGAGTTCGGCGCGGTCGACATCCTGGTCAACAACGCCGGGATCCAGCACACCGCACCGGTCGAGAGCTTTCCGGCGGAGCGATGGGACGCGATCATCGCCATCAACCTGTCCTCCAACTTCCACGCCATCCAGGCGGTGCTGCCGCAGATGAAGAGCCGCAACTGGGGCCGGATCATCAACATCGCGTCCGCGCACGGCCTCGTCGCCTCGGCGCAGAAGGCGGCGTACGTGGCAGCGAAGCACGGGGTCGTCGGGCTCACGAAGGTGGTGGCGCTCGAGACCGCGACCACCGGCATCACCTGCAACGCGATCTGCCCAGGCTGGGTGCTCACGCCGCTGGTACAGAAGCAGATCGACGAGCGTGCCGCGCGCGAGAAGATCTCCGTCGAGCGGGCGAAGATGGAGCTGTTGTCGGAAAAGCAGCCTTCCCAAGAGTTCGCGACGCCCGAGCAGATCGGCGCGCTCGCGGTGTTTCTCTGCTCGGAAGGAGCCGCGCAGATCCGCGGCGCGTCGATCAGCATCGACGGCGGCTGGACGGCGCAGTAGCCGGGCTGGTCGCCGTCCGAATATGGAGCGCGTCGGCGACGCCGACACGGTTGGTTCGTAGGTGTCAACCAAGGGAGGACTGGCAATGCGCAGCCGAAGACTCACCACCCCGTGCGCTCTACTGTGCCTCGGGCTCAGTATCGCCTTCAATGCGCCACCGCTGCTGGCCCACGACGACCGCCCGGATTTCGATGACGACCGCCCGGATTCCGATGACGACCGCCCGGACTTCGATGACGACCGCCCGGACTTCATCAAGGGCCGGATTTTCTGCACCACCTACCCCGGGGGCACCAATGACCTGCTCACCGATGACCTGCTCACCGCCGGGTTGGGCAAGAGCGGGTTGCAGGGCGCGGCGCCGGGCTTCGCCGATCCGGTCAATCCGACTGCGGCCGAGTTACGCAAGCTCGCGATCTACAACAACTATCGGGCACTCGCCGACATGAGCACCGCGGGCGGCTACGGCGTGCTCTACGGACCGAACATCGATCTCGACGGCAACAACACGCTGGGCGAAGGCAGGATCGCGGGCGAGGAATGCATCGCCTACGCCAACGACGGCATCGGCCGCAAGAACGTCACGATGATGGTGCAGATCCCGGAGAGCTTCGATCCGCGCGATGCGTGCATCGTCGCCGCGCCGTCGTCCGGCTCGCGCGGCGTCTACGGCGCGATCGGCACCACCGGTGAATGGGGCCTGAAGCGCGGCTGCGCGGTCGCGTACACCGACAAGGGCACCGGCAACGGGGCGCACGATCTGCAGAACAACACCGTGAACCTGATCGACGGCCTACGCGCCGACGCGAGCGCCGCCGGCAAGACCTCGAACTTCACTGCGCGGCTTTCGGCTGCGCAGCGCGCGGCCTTCAACGCCGCGAGCCCGAACCGCTTTGCCTACAAGCACGCCCACTCGGAGCAGAACCCCGAGAAGGACTGGGGCAAGCACGTGCTGATGTCGATCGAGTTCGCGTTCCAGATCCTGAACGAGCGCTTCGGGCGCGACAACGACGACGACGACGAGGACCGAGTCCACCGCATCACCAAGCGCAACACCATCGTCATCGCTTCGAGCGTGTCGAATGGGGGCGGCGCTTCGCTCGCCGCAGCAGAACAGGACAAGCGGCGCCTGATCGACGGCATCGTCGTCTCGGAGCCGCAGGTGCAGCCGCGGTTCA
>Ga0184627_10000886_pt1 | contig 11806 bp, 15 predicted proteins | sample PLM3_127_b1_FD_133150 | JGI IMG/M metagenome (GOLD analysis project Ga0184627, IMG submission 133150) | Groundwater sediment microbial communities from an aquifer in East River, Colorado, USA - PLM3_127_b1 | ecosystem: Environmental > Terrestrial > Soil > Riparian zone | place: USA: East River...
ATTCTCTGCCGAGTCTGTCAAATAACTCAATTTCTGGTACGGTTTTGCCCACGGGAACTGGAATCCCGGTGTTATCCCATTCTTCCTTGAGAATTCCGGCGAAGTACTTCCAGACCTCTCGCAGCCTATCACTCGCATCACCACGTACGGTGCGTCAGAATGAAAACAGAGAGTCGCAGGCCCGTTCATCACCATGATGTTGAGATAAGCGCCCGCATAAAGCTCCATCCGATCATCTAAGCTGATCGGTCGCTCCTCGTAGTCCCTGACGATGATGACCTTGCGATCGCAGTTCCGGGCAAACTTGAGGGATTCTTCCTCGTTCGAGTCTCGTTCAGGATTCCTCGACTTCCTCAAGGTCAGTGTCAGGTAATCCTTCGGGACGCAGGGGATGGGAATCTTGCCGATTCTCCCGGTCCTGCTATAGACCTCTATCGCCATCCTCAGCATGTGGGAGTACTCGATACCCTTCCTCTCCCCGATGGAATAGCCCACGCCGAAAAGAGCCGGAGACGGTCTGACGATTGACCTCCACCTATCTTCAGCCTGTTCAAGACTGTAGTTCTTGGGCTTCCAAGCCCCATAGACAAAACGCACATGCTTGATGCCTAAAGCAAGAGAAGCCGCCAAGCAGGTCAAGAAATCGTATGACGCGGGACGCACCGCTAAATCATACAAAAGAATTTCTTCCTTTGAGAATTCGCTCATGCCACCCTCAGAGCCTTGGAATTTACCAATTCCCCGAGATCATACGGCACGCGAGCGATTACCGGGAACCAGCCGTCCTGTTCCACTTCTGGCGAGCGGTAGAGTCGCACGCTGCGATACCAGGGCATCGGGCCTGAATTTTGATATCGCCACGCAGGGTGCCGTGGCACGGCGCACCAGCACTTGACTCCTAAAGCGCCCGCCAAATGAATAACGGAAGTGCAGATTGAAATTACCAGATCGCAGGATTTGACCAGTCTTGCGGTCTCGTAATAATCCTTTGCTTCGTTCACTTCGCTCATGCGCGCGATCTTGTAGCCCAGAGCATCCATGAGATCAAGTTCTTCCTCTTTTCCTGCACCGTACAGGAGGGAGACGAATTCAATTCCTGGAACATCCAGAATAGGCTTCCACCAGGAAAGAGGTATCGAGCGTTTCTGGACCCTTCCTAGTTTTGCCCCACCGCCCCTCCATGAAATACCGACGCGGAACTTGTCCCCTTTAGGAGGGGGGTCTGCTTTCAAGTAAGGGGTCCCAGGGAAGGCTTCCCGAGATCTACGGTAGAACTGTCCTAACGAGCCTATCGGGATTCGGTAGTCAATGGTGTGGTCGTAGGCCCAGGCGACTTCCTTATCCTCGCGGGTGCCGTAGATAGGGACTCCGGGGAATGATTTCCTGAACAGTGTTTCAAGTTTGTGATAGCACTCGAATACGACGGAATTGGTCTGTAGAAGATCGGGGAGCATGGAAGCGAACATGATTTCATCTCCCATCCCCTGCTCACCGTAGACCAGCACAGTCTTGCCTTTGGTCCCGTCCCATACTGGGACATCAAGAACTGCGCGGTCTTCCCGTATGCCGTGGGTCTTTAACCCCCACTCGTGTTCATCCCACGCTCTTTCCCAGATCCCTTCGCTCAATAGAGAGATAGCGAGGTTCCAGTGGGCTATAGGTAGTTGGGGGTTTTCCTTCAAAGCCCGTTCACACATCTCGATACATCTCTGGTCCTGACCCGACTCAATAAGAAGACCGCTGTAGTTACTGAGGGCTTCCGGGGAGGGTTCAACCTTTATCGACTCATCGAAATACTCGCGCGCCTTCTTGGTCTGTCCTGCGTTCTTGTAAGCAAGGCCAAGATTGGTAAATACGTCTGTCTGCTTCATTCCGCCTTTGATGGCGGCCTCCAGAAAATGGATCCCCAGGCCGGCTTTGCCAGTCTGCACGTATAGAGACCCAAGGGTCGCCATCAGCCCGGTGTTGTCGTGGTTTTGTTCGAGGAGCTGTATATAAATCTTCTCCGCTTCCTCGAAATTCGCCTTAAGATGAAGGGCGCAAGCCTGGTCCCACAATTCGATCTTTTGTCCGGTATCTTCCATGAATAAAAAAGGGGCGAGGCTTATTCAGCAACTCGCCCCCCAAGTGCCTCTTTCAAGGTTAGTAGGTTGCATCCATCGAGAAGATCACGTTCATGTAGAACGCACCGCCAGGGCTTTGGATAGTGATGACGGACATATCAATATCAATCGTGTCATCCTGCGAATAGGTATACGGCCCCGCATTGATGGTTCCAAACAGCATTGCCTGTCCCAGGGAATAGGTCGCCATTGAACGGTAACGTCCGGTCACGATTCCATCGCCAACAGCGAAATTGCTGAAAAAGGCAGATGCAGGGTTGCCGCCATATTGAATGAAAATTGGCGTAGCACCTGCTGGAACTTTGACCATCTGGATAACGTCTCCAGATGAAAGACTGACGTTGATCGAGAAAACCGACCTGACAGCGGTAAGTCCGACCCGTAATGCTTTGGGCTGAACGGCGACTTGTGCGCCAGTAGCGGTAAGAGTAGCCATATATTCTCCTTAATCCGCGACCGCGCCGACGAAGGCAGTCACGATCCCATGATCCTTCAGGTTCGCGGTGTCTGTCGTGCCGGAGCCAAACCGCAGTTTCTGGATACGCCGGATTTCCTGCACTCCGACTCCATGCACGAATTCGTAGTCGTCCACGTCCGTTGTGCTCTTGGTCCTCTGTGCCCAGGCAAGACCTACCGCCTGTGCTCCACAGAGATATACCGGCTCGATGGCTGAAGCCGTGGTGACAGAGTAAACCGTGGTTGAAACCGCCGCGATCTCCGGGATCTCCCGCAGAATCATCCCGTCCCACACCAGGGAATCCCCAGTGAAAAGAGGGTTATCCACTCCCCGGACACGGGCATCCCGGTTAGCCAAGGTAAGCAGGTTGGTGGTGGGATTGTCCTCGGTCAGGTCTCTCCAACCCCTGGGTCCGATGAAGCAGACATACCATTCCTGGTCCATCTCCTTCACGTAGACTGGCTTCACCTTGGGAGTAGCGGCTTGGGCAAGCCGCTTCATGAGGGAGAGGATGGTCGGGCTTAACTGAGCCGCCGCAGTAACCGCTGAGATTGCGGAAGCAAAGGTCCCCTGAGTAACGGTGGTGGTACCAAAAACCAGGCGGTCCCGATTGTCCGACTGCCAGGTGTCTCTCTGGGCGTTGGTCGCAGTCTCGAAAGCAACGTTTGCCACCTGCCCGAGACCTGTAGTGCAGGCATCTCTCAACATCTTCTGCGACCACTCGCGGAGCTGGACTTTTCCGGCGTCCCGCAGCTCAACGACGGATTTCTGAACATCCCAGTCATCCACTGCAACCGCGTGTCTTAAAACATCGACAATCAGCGTGTCAGACCGGGAATTGAGGCGTTCCTCGTTACCCTTGAGGGTGGCGTTCCCAGTGACACCGGCACCTACCAACTCGTTGACCAAGGCGATGGTTATACGGTCGCCCTTTTTCCGGGTTAAATCCTCCTTGATCTGGAAGATCGCCGCTTCGTCGGTACCGAAATACCGTTTGTAACGGGACATGCGGACGTAATCCCGAAAATACGAATCGTCCCACTGTTCCGGGGTTAAATTCGGTTGAGCAGAGGTATACGCCATAGGCATCTCCGATGGTAGGTAAGGTTTTCCTCACGCCCGTAATCCCGGCGACAGAAAACCGCCCATCGGAGCTGGCGACGCTCTTGACCTACACGCCCCTTGAAGGTGGGCGACACCTTTACTACAAGACTATTAAATACGCTTATGTTTGAATTGTCAAATCAGTGCTTCAGGATGTCCACCATTGAGGTCGGGCCGCCCCACGCGACTTTATTCATCCCCTTGCTCGGCGCATCAGAAAGTGACGGCGGTAGTGCATCCCTTTCCTTCTGAAGGTTCTCCGCTTTTTCCTTCAGTTCAGCCTCCAGCTTGATGCGGGTTTCCTTCTCGATCCTGGCCCTCAATTCATCAATGCTGCCGGCCTCTTTCAGCTCCAGGTTGTTCTTGCCGGTTGTATAGGCAAACTCGGCTGGGTCCGCCGCGGACATCCATTGCTGGTAAAGACCAGGCATGGTTTTCAGCAATTCCCCGAAAACCGCTGTTTTTTCGTCAAAATCCTTATATTTCTGCCGAGCGATAGACTCAGCCATGTTGAGCCGGGAGGTGACGATCTCAGCCCGGAATTTATCGGTTTCGGCCCTGATCTCAGCTTGTTGCTTGGTGAAAGCGGCCTCAGGATCGTCCCAGAAGGTCTTGGCGGGCTCGGGGGTGACTGGCTGTGCTACCCCAGCCTTTACATATTCGCCAGCCGCTACTCTGCGTTCCCATTCCTGGCGCTTGCCCCGTTCTTCTTGAGCCGCTTTTAGAAACGCCCTTTCCTTCTCGGTAAAGTCTTGCTGCGGTGCAGCAAGCTTGGCTTCCTTGACGGGTTCCTTAACCGGCTCTTTGACAGGTTCCTTGGCTGGTTCATCGACCTTGGAGTACTGTCCGGTCTCTGGGTCTCGAACCCGGCCTTGGGCAGCTTGTTCCTTATCCCGGTGAGCCTGTTTCCTTGAGACCGGTCTTTCGACCTCAGGCGTCTCTACTTGAACCGGTTCCTTGGTTTCTACCGTCTCCTTGATTTCAGCCTGGACTGGCTCCTTCGATACTGGCTTATCCGAAAGAATGTCATCCATACTTAATTGCTCACGCATGTTCAGTCTCCTTCTCGCTCTTGACCCTGGCGGCGGTAATCAACTTCGCGTACTTGGACTGGGTTGGGAACACAAAGGGTTGTATTGTAACCCTTTGTGCCATCGCAAACACGTTTGCTTCTTCCGCCTGATATCTAAACCTGCTTGTAGGTGGGCACCCAATACTGGTTCCATCCCGTAAAACAAGTTTGCAATCAAGCAGCTTAAATCCGTTCGCGGCGTAGAAATCGTGATACCACGTCGGATTCAGATTATAGAACCCATGATTCCCCCAGTTGAATGGGTTCTCATGGATGATGTGGCCTCCTTGCTTTACCAGTCCAGCCATGTTCATTATTGCCTGGGCAATGTTGAAGCAATGCTCAACCGTTCCAACATCCAGAACGACATCATATTTCTGCCTCAGAGACTTAGAAACATTTATTGATTCTTTCCATCCTATTGGCTGGTTAAGGTCCAAAATTATCTCACATCCGCGTTCCTGCACGATGTCGTAGACATCCAGTTCGCAATCCATGGCTTTAAATACCGAATGAGCATCAGGAATGTTTCTCTGTTGAAGACCATGACGCTTACAGATTTCCAGAGAGTCTTCCCGGTACTCCCACAGGGCTCTATGCACCCCTACCAAGTTCACAATCATTTCTTCCGGAGCTATCAAATCCGGGTAACCAAAACTGGCAACATGCATCCCTGGCTTCAAGATACCGACCAGAGCCGCAGTCTGAGTTACGGAGAGGGCCATCAGGGCATGTCCGGCTTAGGATTGTTTGGCGCTGACATACTTGAAGTATTTCAAGGGCGTTTTGGTCTGAATGGCCGGAATAATAACTGGGGCATCGTAATTTCTGCCACGGCAGTGGTCGCAGGACTCGATATAGGTCTTTCCCCTCAGAAACCGCCGAATCTCTTCGCGTCCAGCTTCGGAAACCACGAGATAATCTTCCGTGTAGTCTGGAACGGCGTGAAGCTTGAACGCATTAGCCGAGAACGGACAGCGGTAGAGCCTGCCATCGGCAAGAGTGGCGAGGTTCTTCGCGCAGCAGCTCGTGAAGATTGCTTCGTTCTCCTTGATTGTGCGTTCGTGCTTTTCAAGCGCCCCGCATTCCGTCCAGCCGTTCGCTTTTTCAGAGACATAGGCTATTCCTCTCTTCTCAAGTTGCTCGATCAGGGGTTGAAGCTTTCTAGACTGTAAGTATTCGGTGATGAAAAACCTGACTTTCTCATGCTGTAACGAGGGCCACTGTTCCTCTCTCGGCATGATCGTCGCATTGGTGAAGATGGCGACTTTCTTGATGTTCTCCATGGAGGTCAGTTTCTCGACCACCAGATGCAGTTCCTTATTCATGAACGGCTCGCCACCGATCACCCGTACCTCGTAGATTTCATCCATCTTGGAGCAGAACGAGTCTATAGTTGAAAGCATCTCGTTTAAGTCGGCGTTCTCCGGCTTTTCGTAATAGGCCATGAGGTTGGAACAATCCTTGCACTTCATCGAGCAGCGTTCAGTAATAATGAGGTCCACACTCTGCACCGTCAGCAACTCGGGTCTAATGTAGTTCGCGTGATGGTGAAGACAGGTGCGAATCAGGTACTTAATATGCTCGATTGAATAACGACTTGATTGATTGGAGCCGTTGATGCTTTGGAACTCGATCTCTGAAATATCGAAGTCTTTCAGCACTTCCCCGCAGGACTTCCATCCGGTGTAACCCATATCTCTCAAAGGTCTAATCATGTCTTGGATGTTGGGAGAAGTGACATAGAAGTAACGAGCTTGGGGATAGCGTTCCTTGAGTTCGGTCGTTCGGATAACTTCCGTGCCAGCCACCGGCCCCTTGATGCGGTCATCCATGAAGCAGTCAACAACGATCCCCCGCTCATGACAGGCATGAAGAGTGGCCTCCCCGACGATGCCGGCACCAAAAATAATCATAGAAATTTCTTAAACAACATTGGGCGATGGAATTCTTCCAAAATTTCTCTTGTCTGACGATCCCGCCATTCTTGTTTCATACGAGCAACCTCAATTCTTTCCAGAGCATCCAGTTCGCGCTCAATACGCCTTATTCTCAGCCAAGGGAACAGAAATTCCATAATTGAATTTTTCATGGATAGAGCCTCTTGAAAACATCATTCATCGGCTCGCCAGTGTGGTCGCAGATACGCATGAAGTAAAGTATCGCGTGGTAGAGTTTAGAATTGTCTATTGCGGAGTCAATCTGCTCCTTGGAATAAAAGGGTTGGAGAAACCGTTCCACGTATTTCAAGGCTTCCAGGAAACCAAAAAGGCCGGACTTGTTTCCCCCGTCAAAGGTCGTGGTGAGGGATTCCGCTCGCTTACGATTATGATACACAATGTCGGAGATAAAACGCACTTTCTTGCAGCGCATCAAGTAGTCAAAGTTAAGAGCCATATCCTCCGCCGTGGAGAGATCGGGAAACCGACCGATAAGCGCCCTCCTGAAAAGCTTCGCCCAACAGCCGGACAAAATCTGGTAATGTCTCGGCTCCCTGAGATTGCTCATTGCGATCTGAGCGACTTCCTTGACATCCAAAGTCTCGCTCGAATGCTCGACTGTCATCTCGAATGTTCCAAATTTCCGGAAAGAACCGACTACCAGATCAACCCCGTCAATCACTTTCACCATCGCTCCGATGGCATGAGACTCAAGATAATCATCGGCATCCACGAACATGACGAATTCGCCGGTTGCCAGATCGAGTCCGGTATTGCGCGCGGCGGATACCCCGCGATGCAGGTGATGGCTGATAAAAAGCCTGTCATCCCCCCTTGGAATGGCTCCCGAGCTATTATCGGTCGAGCCGTCGTTCACGACGATAACTTCAATATCCAGATAATCCTGATCGAGAATGCTCTGGATTGACTGCGCAATCCATTGAGCGGCGTTGTATGCCGGAACGATTATGCTAACTGTCGGGACCATAGAATTCCTTGACATGGCGTTGCGAGGCCCCGCAGAGCTTGATGTATTCAGGAGTCACTACGCGGGTTCCTTCTTTTGCGTTGAACAGTCTGCGATGAATGGTGTAGAGAGTAGGCTTATTGCCCTCAATGGATTCTCTGAGCATGTCACCCGCTTCTTGCGGAGTCTGTGGAACGCAGACGTTCCAGCCCTCGAAGCGACTAAACCAGAACGTGATGTCCTTGCTGTGTTGTGCTCCCTGTCCCGAGCCTATCCCACGACCTTCCTGAGCAATGATAGTAATCGGTAGTTTGTAGCCCTTCTTCCACCAGATCGGAATATGATTGAAGAGAGCGTTACAACCACACAAAAGAAAATCTAATCTCACGTGGAAGAGCACAACGCGCTTGCCAGCCAGGGCCAGTCCCATCGCGCTTGAATTCATCAGTTCCTCAGATACGCTATAAGTGATGAAGCGTTCGGGATGTTTTTCATACAAACCAATAGTCAGGCCGGCAAATCCATATTTGATAAGCTGGCCGCCAAGAACGAGATTGGGATGCTTCTCCAGCATTTCATGAAGAGTTCTGTTGATCTCGCCAGCGAACGTCCCGGCAGGACGAGCAGCATTATCGGAATTACTTATCAAGCCTTCTCTCAGTGCTTTCTTATATATTTCTCTGGAAATTAACTCTGCGTTCAATGCTTTATTCATGCAATCACTTCCTTTGGCAACAGGTTCGCCATGTAGATATGCTGCCCCTCCAGCTTGACCTTCGCCTCATGAAACGACGGTTTTCCGGAACGCGCCATCTGTAAGGCACCTTGCACATTGGAGCTGATCCTCAAACCAAACGCAGCCGCCCTCGGAATAAGCGGAGTCGCTTGCCTTTCTTCAATAAGCGAATCAACTGACATTGAATTATTTTCGACTATAAAAGCCATAGGAAGCTTGTTCAGCACCGCCCAATTCGCCGTTTCCCAATAAACTCCCGCTTCCGTCCCGGCATCACCCACGACACAAACAACAATCGCTTTCGACTTGTCCATCTTGAGCGCGTAGGCAGTTCCGGCGGCAACGCCTACCAAGCCTCCCACGATAGCTGAGGCATGAAAGTTGATTGAGCCGTCAGAAATGCCCTGGGAGCCGGCGAAGCCTCCATTAACGCCGGTAGGCAAGCCGCGAATCTCATCCCACAGCTTTTCTTCCGAACCTCCCTTCGCCAGATAATGCCCATGGTTCCGATGATGACTGAACAAAAAGTCCTCCGGCCGGATGTATTCATAGATTTCAGCGGCGACCTTTTCGTGACCTAAACATAGGTGAACTGGAACAAAAATATCCTTCATGTTGTCGAGCAGACGCTGCTCGAACTGCCTGACCCGCTCGGCGAAGATTTCCCGGCTCAAGCTGCGCGGGGCATTGCTGAGAGTGAGTGCCACTGAGGTTCGTCCTTTAGTTTTCCTGCCCGATATTTTGCGATGATTTCATCTATCGCATCCGATACAGTTTTCTTGGGACTGAAGCCTGCCGCCAGCAGCTTGTCCGAGTTAAGTCGATAGGAACGCGGATCGTTGGAGGGCATTGCAACGATCCTTGTACCAACTTTGTTAGCCACCATTCTTGCGATGTCCTTGATCTTCAAGTTCTCGAATCCGGCATTGAGAATTCCATAGAGTCCCGGTCTTAACAGAGCCCACAGGTAGAAATCGGTCATGTCCTCAATGTGAATGTTGGGTCGGTACTGATCTCCCCCGTTAAGCCTAATGATGCCTTTTGAGAGGGCTTGGAAGGTGAAGCTGTTGACCATCGTATCGAGTCTCATACGGGGGGAAAACCCGCAAACCGTGGCAGGACGGATGATGAGGACTCCCATCCTCGCGGCATAGGACAACACCGCCAGTTCAGCGACCATCTTGGTCTTGTTGTATTCGGAGAGGGGCACAAGCGGAGTTTCTTCAGTCACTTCCGGCGCATCAGAGATCCCGTAGACGCTCCCGGAACTGGCGTAGATGAACTGCTGCACCCCTTCTCGTGCGGCTCTATCGGCAAGTTGAGCGGTTGCAAGCGCATTGATCTCCCAAGTGAGTTTTGGATCAACTTCTCCAGCCGGATCATTGGCAACCGCTGCCAGATGGATGATTGCGTCAGTCGCCCCTAGAGGAAAACTCTGATCTCGGATGTCGCCCTTGATGATCTTGAGACGTTCATGCGGCTCAAGATAATTCCCAAACCAAAATAAATCTAAAACCCTGACATGATGGCCCGCATCGAGTAACTTCGGAACCAGGACGCTACCCACATACCCACCCCCCCCGCTACAAAGCACCCGCGCCATTGCGTATCCTTTCTATGATTGCGCTCGTTGTCTGGATATTTGGCTTGGTAAACAGAATTTCAATATCATGCTCGATGCAGTATTTCACTTCAGCGTCCAGTAGCCCTTTTATCCGGTAATCGTTTCCCTTACAGAAGACTTGAGGACGAAATCGTTGAAGAGCCTGTATTGAGGATTCAACCAGCATGACGTTTGAGACGCAGGATAATCCCAGAAGCATTTCCATGCGCTCGTTTTCGGGAATGACCGGCTTGCGTTTTTCCTTCTCGGCAACGGTATCCATCGTGAGTCCAACCACCAGCCGGTCTCCCATCGAGCGGGCTTGCTCAAGATGACGCAGATGAGCCACATGGATTAGATCAAAAATTCCGTTAGCGAGAACGATCTTCACTTCTTCAACTCCCGCATCAAGTCATGACCTAACTTTATTTGCGCTTCCTCGGAAGCCTGCATGTCCAAGCCCTGCTCTGCGCCAAACACACGCTCAATGTCCATACCAATCAGCTTGGCGGCTTCGACTGCATTGAGGATGTTTTTCGACTTACCCGACCCGGAGAGCGCAATCAGAAGGTCTCCGGGCTTTCCCACGACGAGGAGCCACTTGGAGAATACATGTTCGTAGCCATGATCGTTGGCCGTGGCGGTGAGGGTGGATGGGTCGAGAGTATAAGCCTTAATCCCGCAGGCGAGGAGATCGTTTTGAATGTGAAGTGAATTGGCCCAAGATCCGCCATTCCCGATAATGAAAACGTGCTTGGCTACCCTGACCCGCTCGACAAGGGTCATGGTTTTCCTTGAGGAAACGGATGGTTTTCCTTCAGGAACTCGATCAGGCTGTCCTTTGTCACCGGAGCCTTATTACCCGGTATCTTGCATTTCAACGCTCCCGCCGCATTACCAATAACCAAGAGATCATCCACGTTCCCGGTCTTCGCCATCAGAGCGGTGACTGCGAAAAACGCATCCCCCGCACCCAAAGTATCTATCGCATGATTCAGAAACGCCGGCTGATGAATGAACTGTCCATCCTGATAACCATAGGCACCGTGATGACCGTGGGTGACGATGAACTTGTTGCAACGATTCTGCGAGAGCTTGTCCATGACATTGGCGATATACCCATGCCTGTCAGAAGCGGCAAGCCTTGCTTCGGGTTCGTCGATCACGATGTAATCAGCTCTTGGGTACTTGGTGATGAGATTGAACCCGATATTGGAGGAATTGCTCTGCGCTGAAACCGCGACGAACGGCTTCTTGCAGAGCTTTTCGATCATTTCATTGGTGACTCTGCCGTGGCCGAAATCCGTTACCACTACAATGTCGTAATCCCCATGAAAATTGGTGTTCTCCATGAAAATTTCATCGTAGTGAATTTCAAAGAACTTTCTCAAATTGTACTTCTCAACCATCCGCACTTTTCTCACTGGAACCATGCTGGTGCAAACATCGACCTTCTTGCAGAAAGACCGCGCATGGTTCGCCGCCGCCATGACTCCACCGTCGAATACTTCCTTTTCGTGGTATCTCACTGGGATGAGGTATTCCTTGAAGGATTTACCGAGAGGGGTTACATAATGGTATTCATCGAGAATTGAGTCCCCCACAAAGAGAACTCTGTAATCTTTTACAGATTCTATTAAAGCAAGCGCACTCTCTAGGCTCATATAGCGGCCTTAATTTTTGCCCAGCGGACTATAGAGGAGGCAGATAGTTTTGCACACCATTCCGGTGAACGAGGCAGTCTTTTCTGTCCTTTATTAGACGCAGATATTTTCGCTCGATGCTCTTCTGAATGTATGTGCCC
>Ga0184627_10000887_pt1 | contig 11805 bp, 4 predicted proteins | sample PLM3_127_b1_FD_133150 | JGI IMG/M metagenome (GOLD analysis project Ga0184627, IMG submission 133150) | Groundwater sediment microbial communities from an aquifer in East River, Colorado, USA - PLM3_127_b1 | ecosystem: Environmental > Terrestrial > Soil > Riparian zone | place: USA: East River...
AAAAGGAAAGACCATGCGGGTGCCAAGATCAATAATGAGCCGAGCCAGAAAGACCAGCCCCATAACTTGCAGACTAATTCCAAAAAATGTTTTAAATCTACTTTGGAGTGATATCGATGCTGGTGTTGGGTAAGCCAAGATAGTCTCCTGCCGAGAGATGGCTAAATTATTTTGAAAAGCTTCAGCCAAGCAGAAAAGCGAGCCAAACCAGATTTGGCTCGCTCGATTCAACGCCTCTTATAACTACTCAGGCATGTCATTTCGACCGCAAGGAGAAATCCCCAATACCTTTCTTTTACTCATTAGATAGCTGGTAAAAGGAGGATTTTGCCTATAAATTTTATCCAACCAGGCTGCTTTTACTTGTTGCGCCTCAGGGATTTCTCGACCGTTCGGCTGAGCTCACGACGAAGCCTTCGGCCTCGAAACCTGTCCTGAGCTTGCCGAATGGATGACATGGGTTGAAAGATTCTGTATGGTTGAAGCAGGACAATTATGCCAGAAGCGATATAGTTGTGGCAAATTTACTTGCTGTTCTGGCAACAGGGGTAGCCGGTGTAGCCGCTACAGAGGGGTCCAATTTCGGGTAGTGATAGATCTATTTCTTTGAAAGCCACCACAAGCTCAGCCAAAGGTAAGCCCATCACACTGGCAAAACAACCGTCTAAACGCTCAACCGGGGCAAAGGTTTTGTTTTGGATGCCATAAGCGCCAGCTTTGTCCAAAGGGTCGCCGCTAGCTATATAGGTAGCAATCTCGGCATCGGTGTAGGGGCGCATCCAGACCGTGCTTTGATGCAAACGGGTGATGAAGAGGCTTTTTTTGCCAGAAAGTAGAGCGACTGTCAGGCCGCTATAAACCTGATGGCTTTGCTGGCGCAATTGTTGAAGCATTTGAGTCGCCTCAGCAGCGTTGGCGGGTTTGCCCAGAATTGTGTTAGCTAAAGCTACCACTGTATCAGCAGCAATAATGATAATTTGACTGGCCTCATCAAAAGAGATGAGGAGAGAGGGTGCAAGCAAAGTGAGATTCGCGGCGACCGCTTCGGCTTTGATGCGGCTCAATCGTTGAACCAAGGCCGAGGGGGCTTCGCCAAGTAAAGGAGTCTCATCGACGCCCCTATCCCCTCTGTTGGCAGACAAGTCAAGGGGAGGGACAACAATGAAAGATAACCCCAAAATTTTCAGCAATTCTTGACGACGTGGAGAGTTTGAGGCCAGGATAATTCGTTGTTTTTGAGGTATTTCGATAGGAGGAGTTGCCACATTGCTACTTTCGAGCAGCTTTTAGGGGCAAGAGTACATAGAATTTGCTACCAGGGTCAGTTATGGCATGGCGACCCTCACTCTCGGCCCAGACCCGCCCCCCGTGAGCTTCAATGATACCACGAGTGATGGGCAGGCCCAAACCTATCCCGCCGCCCCCAAAAGCTGTTTTGCTGCTACTATGATAAGAAATGTCTTCCACGACATGAAAGTGCGTAAAAATTTCTTTTTGCTCTGAACGATCAATACCAACCCCAGAGTCTTTCACCAAGACAATAATTCCTTCTTCTCCAGAAATGGGCAAAGAGGATGGTCCAGAAGGAGTGGGAGTGGAACTGCTTAGCCAACCCTTGACCCAAATTGAGCCGCCATCCGGCGTATATTTAATGGCATTGCTGAGAATATTCCAGAATGCCTGGCGAAGTCGTTCCCCGTCTCCAACAATTGTGGGTAAAGTGTCTAAGCCTTCCAGGATAAGATTGAGCGCACGGTCATTTTTGCTGGGATTTAATTCTTGCAAAGCCGCATTAATAACCTCAGCCAGATTAATCGGCTGATGCTGAAGGCGCATTTCATTCGCTTCTATGAGAGAAATGTTGAGAATATCGTTGACTACTTCACTGAGCCGGTGGACTGAGTTATAAATCCTGCCAGACAAGTCGGCAACACCTCCTTCAACTAAGGCTGCCGGTTCGGTCTCTTGGGCCACTAATTGCAGGAGGCGGGCATAGCCATAAACCAAGGTAATAGGTGTTCTTAGTTCGTGAGCGGCCAAAGTAATGAAATCGGATTTAAGTTTATCTATTTTTTGGAGGCGACTATTGGCTTCCTCCAGTTCAATCACTTTTGTTTCCAGGCGCTCAACCAATTTGTGACTATAGTGGCCCAAGTAAAGCTGACGCTCATCATTGGTTATCGTATCTTTGCGGCCATCAAGATAGGAAATGATTTGATGAGGAAAGTCATCAACGTCAATAGGTTTGGTAATATAACCATCACAGCCGGCAGCTATAGCTAACTCTCGCTCACCACTGGTATTGCGAGCAGTGACGGCAATAATTGGAACCCGCTCTAAAATGGGGATGCTGCGCATACGCGTTGTGGTTTCATGACCATCGAGGCCGGGCATGTTAATATCCATCAGAATAAGGTTGGGAGGATTCTTTCGAGCAATAGTGATACCTTCCAACCCAGTTGCTGCCTCGATAACCTCAAAGTTATAGCTTGTTAGCAGCCTATTAACCAGAGACCGATTAAAGGGGTCATCGTCTATATATAATATTTTGGGGTTTGCTGGCTGAGTAATTTGTGGCAAAGCAAGTATCTCCGGATTGGCAGTCTGATTTCAACTTTGATACAGAATAACGTGATCCAGATATTCAGTGGTCACTCAAGCACATCGCTAATACTCTCAAATAGTTCCTCTTCCATAAATTCTCCCTTTTGGAGGAGAGACTCAACTCGTCCAGAGAGGCGTTTGTAATCCTTACTTGTCAGGTCTTTAGCAGTAATAACAATAACCGGAATATCGCGTAAGTCAATGTCAGCTTTCATCATATCGAGAATGGCGAAGCCATCTATGCCCGACATCATTAAATCTAACAAAACAAGATCAGGCTTTTCTGAGCGAATCAGATTGATGCCACTGATCCCATCGCCTGCTTCGTAAATATTGTATTTTCGCCGATATTGCAAAATGCGGCGCAACAACACCCGCGCATCTGGCTCATCTTCGATAATGGCGATGCTTTGGACACGGTCATCAAGTCGCCGTAGCGCCGTGAGCAGCCCTTCTTGCGGTAACGCTTCGTTAGCTGGTCGCTGGCGAGCCTCAATTTTACTATCCTCTTCCACCACCTCTCTTTCAAGATTTTGAACGCGAATATGGCTTTTAACAATCTCATTTTCCAGAATTTGTTTCTCTACCGGGAAGGTATGGCCAGAGGCATTGACTACTACCGTTTCGTTGGGGCTGATAAATTGCTCTTGAACCATTTTGATCAGCCCGGCGCAAGCCACGGCGGCAGCCGGCTCCATCGATAGACCCTCCATCTGAGCCATGACGCGCATCGCTCTAAAGGAGGTTTGATCATCCACTTTGACAAAGGCTCCCCCATAAGTAAGCACTAAATTACGAAGGTAAGGGTAAGCAGGGCCGGGATTGCCCGTAGCCAAAACATTAATAATACTGGAAGGGGATTGGACAATCTCACAGGTATCTAATCCCTTGTAGAAACTATTGACCATCGGGGCGCAGCCTTCGGTCTGGATAATGGCTAATTTGGGAATTTTTTTGATAAGACCCATTCTAAACAACTCATAAAAGCCTTGCCAAACCCCAATAGGCCCCATGCCGCCACTAACGGCTTGAATATACCAATCCGGAGCAGCCCAGCCGACCCCTCGCATCCGTCCCAGTTGCTCGGCAATTTCAAAGGCGAGCGTTTTCATCGCCTCCCGGGCGGAAATCCCTTTAACACCTTTATCCAAAAAGAGATTCCGGTATTGGGCAAACTGGGCCGCTATCTGTTTGGTCCTATCGTAATTGCTGGACACTTTGATAACTTCTGTGCCATACAGAGTCACCTCTCGCATTTTTTCATGAGGCACATTACTGTCTAAAAACGCCCAGAGTTTGATCCCAGAGCGGGCACAATAGGCAGAATAGGATATGGCTACATTGCCAGTAGAGGCAACCACCAGTTCTTTTATGTCGGCCTCTTTCAGCACGGAAATCGCTAATGAGGCTTGTCTATCTTTAAACGAAGCAGTCGGACCTTGTCTTTCATCTTTAATAAAAATATTACGACGCCCCAGCATGGTCCCCAAATTTTCGGCTCGCAAGAGCGGGGTCCAGCCTTCGCCCATCGAGACAATGTTTTTTTTATCCAGCATGGGTAGCAATTCCCAATAACGCCACATGGTGCGATCTCGTTGGGGCAACTCATTACGCCAGATGTAAGCTGTCTCGTTTAAATTGTAAATAAGTTCAAGCCATTCCCCGCCACACTCCGGACAACTTCCTGTTAATCTTTTATATTCTTCGGTGTAGCCGCAAGAAGTACATTTGAAGGAAAAAGATTTGGACACAGACTTACTCGCCTTAACCTCAAGTTGAATATCAGATAGTGGTGGCATCTTGGTGAATTCGTTTAAGGGCTTGACTTACATCTTCCAATAGTTCATTTTCGGTAAAGATGCCTTTGCGTAGGAGTACTGCTACCTGTCCGGTTAAAGCTAGATGTTCTAATGGCGTGAGGTCTTTGGCGCTGACAATGATAATAGGTATAGCTCGTGTTTTTTCATTATTTTTAAGCGCTTCAACCACGGTGAAGCCATCCATCTCTGGCATAGTCAAATCAAGGATAATCAGGTCGGGCTCTACACTTTGCACAAGTTCTAAAGCTTCTTTGCCATTATTCGCTTCAATGATCTTATAATGAGATTGCGCTTCTAAGATACGACGAATGAGTAAAATATCATCAGCTTGATCATCAACAACCAAGACCTTAATTTGCTCTTTGTGCTGATTTTCTAAATACTTCAACGCTTTAACTAGCTCATTTTCCACAATAGGCTTGATCAGGTAGTCGGCGGTGCCCAAAGAAAAACCTCGGTTCTTATCACTGACGATACTACAGATAATTACGGGAATGTCCTTGGTGACAGGATCATCTTTAAGAGTTCTAAGAACACCCCACCCGTCTTTTTCCGGCATAAGAACATCAAGCAGAATGGCGGCTGGGACAACCTCTTTTACTTGAGGTAGGACATCATAGCTGTGATTGATACCGATTACTTTATAGTCTTGTTGTTCCAAGAATCTCTCATAAAGAGTAATGACACCCGGATCATCATCTATGGCTACAATCACTTTGCCGTGCCCATCTTTTTTCTCTGGGCTGGTTAAGCTAATAACTGGCTTTTCCTCTTCTTTTTCTTTAACGGGTTTAATGGGGATGAAAAAGTTAAAAGTTGAGCCGTGCCCCAACTTGCTTTCTACCCAAATGCGGCCTTGGTGCATTTCGACAAAGTGGCGGCTAATCGGCAAACCCAAGCCTGTGCCGCCTACTTTACGGGTGGTACTGGAGTCAACCTGAGTAAATTCTTCAAAAATGCTGCTCAGATTTTCTTCTGGAATACCGATACCGGTGTCGCTCACACTGATAATTACATTTTCTCGATCATGTTGAACGCGAACAATAATTGTACCCTCATCAGTAAATTTGCAGGCATTGGATACCAGATTGAGCGTAATCTGCCGGATACGGGTCGGGTCTGCCCAAATAATGGGTAAATTTTCGACTATATCTTGAACCAGGGTCACCGACTTATCTTTGACCAAAGCAATAGCTGTAGACATGACTCCCTTTATAATAGGTTCAAGCTCAACCTCTTCAAAATTAAGCTCCATTTTGCCGGCTTCAATTTTGGAAAGATCCAAAATATTATTGATGAGACTCAGTAGATGTTGCCCGCTATTATGAATAGAGGTCAGGTCGGTTTTTTGCAAATCGGTAAGTGGCCCATCAATACCTTTTAATATAACCCGTGAGAAGCCAATAATCGAATTAAGTGGAGTGCGTAGCTCGTGGCTCATATTGGCCAAGAATTGGGTCTTAAGCTTATCAATTTCTTTGAGGCGTTCCGCAGTTTCTTGTTCCTCAGCGAAAGCGCGGGCGTTTTGGATAGCAATAGCCAATTGAGCAGCCAAGGTTTCCAATACAGCAATATCTTCCCCGGTAAAGGCATTGGGTAAGGTACTCTGCACGTCCAAGGCACCAATCAAGGTTTCGCCAACTTGGAGAGGAATGGCCAGTTCAGCTCGGGTGTCTGGTAAAAACTCATTACGATGATGGAGTGTACCAGAGCCAGAGAAGTCCGTATCTCGGACAACAATAGATTTACGCTGATAAGTTACCTGGCCAATCACACTTTGGCTTCCAATAGCTAGCTTGTGATTCGCTGCCAGCAATTTTTGACCGGCCTCACCCGTACTTTTGTAAAGAACGGCAAATTGTTTAGCCTCATCAACCAGAAATATCTGCACATGGTAAAAGCCAAAGCGTTCTCGAATGAGTTCGACTGCTTGGCTTAACATGGCTTCTTGATCCAGAATCGACGTAGCCACGCGCCCTACATCAGAACTGGTTTGCAACTGAACTGCCCGCCGTTTGGTTTCTTCGAGAAGGCGGCGGTTTTGCAGCATAATCGCAAGCTGATCAGCCATAGCTCTGGCCAGATTTATTTCTCTCTCAGTAAAAACATGTTTTCTACCCATTGAGTCGGCCCCAATAGCCCCGATAACCTCATCGTTGATAATAATCGGTACCAAAAGTAATGAGACAACACCTAAAGCCAGGTTTATTTCTCGAACTGTGGCTACTAAAGGATCATTAGCTACATCTTCTATGGCTACGGGACGTTTGGTGGCGATGAGCTTCTCATAAGAAAGATTACCTTCTATCGGGAAGCGCAGACCAGGTTCAGCCGGCTCGCCATTTTCAAAGAGAGCGTGAAGTTTACCAAATTTTCGATCTTCCTCAAAGAAAAGAACACCACCCTGTTTTAAGCCGAGGGTTGACAGCATTTTTCTGAGGACAGTGTGCAACATTTCTTGTTCGTCTTCAACTGTTACCAGCGCCCGTCCTACTTCATACAGGGCTTCTGCTTCTTTGCGGGCAGCCTGCGTTTGTTCAAATTGACGCACCGCCTCAATAGCTTGAGCAGTTTGGCTAGTTACCGCCTCGACAATTTTTAGATCATCCTCATCCCAAATTTTATCTGGATCTGATATTTCAAAATCAACGGCGCCAATCACTACCTGCCCATTAAGGGTTAACGGAGCCACAAGAGTAGATATTTCTGGTGACTCTTCTGTCCTAATCGAGAGGGAATTGGGGGATGTGTTGGCTTTTCCATTGGGACGTTGGGTATCAAACATGGAGCGTCCAAGGTCAGCAGGCACAATAATCGGCTGTTTAGTTTCGATGATTTGGTTTATCTCCTCAATGAGCCAGGTATCCTCATCTAGGGCCACCAGACCTTCTTCGGTGAGGCGATAGCCAGCTATGGCCTGTTGCTGATTTAAGTAAGCATCCCACTGCTCATTAAGGTAATATTCGTGCAGTTTTTGCACTTCCGCCAAAGCTTGGCGGGATGCCTGGAAAGAGCGGGCCGCCTCGATAGCATTGGCTAACTGATCAGCCATAGATTGTAAGATGGTAATATCGCTCTCACTAAAGGCCGCTCTTTTGCTGCTTTGTACGTCAAGAGCGCCAATAACGCGGCCACGCGCCATAAGTGGTAAAGCCATTTCCGAGTGAGTGTCGGGTAAGAGCGGGTTATTAAAGTAAGTCACGTCTTTTCCAGTATCCATCACTATATGGGGTTTGCCGATTCCAGTGGCGGCCCCCACGATACTTTTACCATTCACCTCTAATCTGTGTTTATTAGCCAACATTTGTTGACCAATCTCACCCGTTGAGGCTTCCACGACAGCGTATTTCTGGTATTCGTCAACCAAGAAGATAGAAACATGATAAAAGCCAAAGCGGTCCCGGATCAGTTCAACCGTTTGAGGTAATAAAATATCCAATTCCAGAGAGCTGGTGGCTACTTGCGAGACTTCGGCGGCAGTTTGCAGCAGGCTAGTGCGATATTGGGCTTCTTCAAATAGACGGCGATTTTCTAGAGCGCCCGATATTTGCCGAGCAATATCCTCGTAAAGACGAATAGTTTCTGGAGCGAAGGGCACCAACTTCTGGTTGCCAATTAAAATAAAGCCGCCAACTTCTTTATTAAGCCAAACTGGAACAGCAGCGAGAGTGTCGATTTGCATGATAGTAAGCAACTGTCGCAGCATTTCTGAAAAGCGTTCATCTTCAGTTGCTCTGTTTGAGATAACAGTCTGCCCTGTTTTTAGCAGTGGCCCTAAACCTAAATCCTCGGTTGAAAAGCGAACACCCGGTGAAATGGCTGGCCACTCTTGGCTGGGATTATCCCATAAAGCGACCAACTCTAATTCAACGCCACCCTCAATTTGATCATACATGAAGATAGCCGCCCCCCGATTGGGGTTAGTATCAGCAATTGCTTGCAAGGTTAGATTATAAATAGTCTCGGTTGTGTCAGCAACCAGCAGGTCTTGACTCAAATGTGAGAGGATTTCCAAGTTATAAAGATTTTGTTTGGTTGCTTCAAAGAGGCGAAGATTTTCTATGGCAATGATAGCCTGGTCGGTTAGAGTTTGATAAATACGGATTTCTTGTTTAGTATAAACATGTGGTTTTCTGGTTGAAATGGAGAGGAGACCTTTGTATTCCGTTCCTAAAAACATAGGAGCAGAAAAAAGCGTTACTGCTCCTAATTCTTCTTGTATAAAGCGACGAAAAGCATCATCCATGCGTTTATCTTGCCCATCAGGCTGGCTCAGGTCTTCTGAGATGAGGGGGTCGAAGGGGGGTTGAGCAAAGGCATGCACCAGGGAGAACGTGTCAGCCGAAAATTTAGCGCCAACAGACAATGTCTGGTCAGAGTCTCGATCCCAACTGGCCACGATTGTTACCGTTTCAATTGAGCCTGATTCAGTTCGATCCAGTAGAGAAATACTGACCCGATCAATGTCATAGACTTTAACACTCTCAACGATCACTGCGAAGATGTCATCCAAATCAGTGCTTTCAGCGAGGGAGCGGCTAATTTCGTAAAGTTTTTGCGTTTCTGACAAGGCCATTTGAGTTTGCTGGAATAGTTGAGCATTTTCAATGGCCACAGTAACTTGAGAAGTGATAGCTTGAGCAAGCTGCAGCTCGTTGTCAGTGTAATCTCGACGCTGATGCAAATGCTTTACTCTTAAAATACCTACCAGTCTATTTCGCATCATCAACGGGAAGGTAGCCTGGGTATGCATCGCTGACCTCTCCCTGCTTTCCATTTTCGGGCCGTGCGCATTACCTGTCATCAAGAAACGTAGCGCCGGGTCTGCGAAATGTTCAACCACTAGCGAGGGCTGCTTTAACATTTGTTGTAGCAAGATCTCGTCTTCTATTGCCTCAAGCTGCTGTTTCTTATTACTCTTTTCCCCCTTTATAACAATCTGCTCAAAGTGGGTTCTGGCCTTGTTTAATAACCAGATGCTACAGATATCGGCGTTCAAGTAGTTCTTGATTTGGTCAGCGAGTATTTCATAAATTTGCTGCAGGTCGATTGTTTCAGAGAGTTGGCGACTGGCCTCAAAAAGAATCGCTAACTCTTTAGTCCGTTCTTGGGTTTGTTGTAGCAAGCGGGCATTTTCAATGGCTAAAGCCACTTGAGAGCTAACCTCTTCCAATAGACTAATGTCGTCGGTTAACCACTCCTTTCCCTCAAATGTCTCTTCGACGCCGATGACGCCAATGGTTTCCCCGTAGAGCTTGATGGGCATAACCAGTTCTCTACCGCCGCTATTCTCCTGAGTTGTACTAACCCCCACTTGTTCTTTAGCCAGCGCCCATTGTGCGGATGGAGGCAGATCATTTGCCTCCGTTATGATGGTTCGATTGTATTGATATCCAAGAGATGATTTTTTGCCTGCGGTTTGCGATTGCTTGCTTAAATCTTCCCGACGTTGCAGGTTGTAAAGAATCTTTATCTCCTGTAGGTCATCTTGTAATTGCTGTATAGTTTGGCTGTTTTTAATCGCAGAGGCTAGCAAACCCGCCAAACTACCTAGAAAAGTCGTATCAATTTTATCAAAATCATCTAATTTGTTACTTTGAACTCTGAGAACGCCCCACAAATTCTGTCCACATTTCAGCGGTACGGCCAGTTCCGAATTAATAGCTGTTTTTGGCTTAGCTTGTGCTGGGGGATAGGATGAATACGGTCCCTTATTAATATCAGGAAGGTATATCGGCTCACCTTGGTGAATGGCATGGCTAACAATGTTTTCTTCTTCAATCGAGAAGATGTCTCTGATTTGAGTGACGGGTTTGCTACCAGAGCCAATTTCCAAGTAAAGCCATAAATCTTTACCGGAGGGAGAAAGCCGGTAGATTTGAGCCGCCTGATAACTCAAGGTGTGTAATAAATGATGCAATGCCGACTCAAGCACAACCTCCACTTTTTCGTCTGAGCCAATGAGCTGGTTAATTTCTTGCATTACCTCTAGTTGGCGGACGAATTTTGGAGCAAGCTCTTTAGATTTGGCTTTTGAAATCGGTAATTTGCTCATGCCTTTTCCTCATCTTTTTATTTGGCTTCGCCATTTGTTGGGGAAACCAAATGCACGTAGGCACGTTTACTGCCCAGGGCATCGCCCACTTCTTTGACCGTTGTTTGAAGAATGGTATCCACATTAGTAGAAGCTCTAACTTTCGTGGTGATCTCTTTAATCAGGGCCTCACGCCGCGCTGCTCTTTGACTGGCTTCATAACGTTGCGCGTTATCGAGAGCCAACGCCGTCTGGTCAATGAAAGCTCGTAGTAACCTAATTTGGGACTCTTGGATAATTTGTTTGGTATTTTTATTAAAGCCCACTTCAACCAAGCCAATATTTTCCTGCCGAAGGGTGATAGGGGTAAATACCCGCACCCAATTACCATGACCTTCAGCTTCAAATATTTCTCTGTCAAAACGCTCATCCCAGCCAGTAATGATTTCTGTTTGGCCAGTTTTGACAATATCAACCAGAATGTCCTTACTATCCAAGGACTGGTTGGCATGTTTAATGTTAGATTCGGTCACCCCAAAGCCGGCAATCGCTTTAATCCGATTTTGATACTTGTCAACAAGCGAGAATTGAGCATACTCAAAGCCCATAACCTTGGCGCAGGCCTCAAAGAACATATCTAAAATTTGGTTGACCTCTAATGTGCCGGCCAAAGTCTGGCTGAATTGCTGCAAAGCTTGCGTGTCTTTCAATAGGTCTTCAGCTTCTCTTTGAGCTTGAGTGACACTTTCAAAAAGTCGGGCATTTTCAATGGCGTTAGCCAGTTGATCGGCCATTGTTTGTAATAAGGTGATGTCTTCCGCCGAAAAAGCCCCTCGCTCTATACTTTGCACCGTCAGCGCTCCAATCACTTCATCTCGACTAATCAAGGGTAAGGCCATCTCCGAATGAGTGTCGGGCAAGAACGGGTTTTGAAACCGGACGGCTTCTTGGCCCACGTCGAGGGCAATGCGAGCCTGGCGGTTTTGAATACACCAGCCAATCATCGACTCGCCGCCGATTTTGAGCTGGTGCTCTCGGGCAAGCTGAACCCGTCCAGCCTCGCCGGTGCCGGCGCGAAGGATAGCCCATTCTCTGGCTTCGTCAACCATAAACAAGCCGACATAATAGAAATCAAACTGATCGCGGATGAGGTTGACCGAGGTATTGATAAGTTCGTTGACATCCAAGAGAGAGCTGGCGGCGCGGGAGATTTCGGCGACGGTTTGGAGGCGTTCGGAGCGGTACTGGGCTTCGTCCAGAAGTTGGTGGTTTTCCAGCCAGATGGCCAACTGGTCGGCAATAGCTTTGCCAATCTCGATGTCATCTCGGGTGAAGATACGCCCTTTT
>Ga0184627_10000888_pt1 | contig 11801 bp, 13 predicted proteins | sample PLM3_127_b1_FD_133150 | JGI IMG/M metagenome (GOLD analysis project Ga0184627, IMG submission 133150) | Groundwater sediment microbial communities from an aquifer in East River, Colorado, USA - PLM3_127_b1 | ecosystem: Environmental > Terrestrial > Soil > Riparian zone | place: USA: East River...
ATGAATGCGAGGTGGGTACCCTCCGTAGCCTTGGCGCCCGGCCTTCGTAGCCGAAGCTACTTCGGCGGAGTAGGCAAGGAGGGTGTGGTTCGGCCTTCGCCGTCCGAAGTCGGCTACGGCCGACGAAGGTCGGAGGGTTCCGCCTTACGAAGCCCTGCCGAGAGGTGCCAGGGCCGTAAGGCTCCACGGCTTTCCTCGCCCGGTGGCTCGTACGGCTATGAACCGCACGGGTTCCCCCTGCCTACGGCCGGCTTCTACGCCGCCCCGGCGGCGACGGAGCCGGCCGACATAGCTGCCCTGCGGCGGCTGGGGTTACGCAGGATTTGCAGCGACTTCTGTTCGATTTGGCGGATGCGCTCGCGGGTGACGGAAAACTTCTCGCCGAGCTCTTCCAGGGTGTAATCCCGCTTTTCCTCGATGCCGAAGCGCATGCGCAACACGGTTTCCTGCCGCGGGGTTAAAACCGCGAGAGCTTTTCTGACCTGTTTGCGCAGCACGCCTTCCATGGCCTCGGCTTCAGGTTGAGACCGGATGCGGTCCTCCACGAAGTCTTCGAGCTCGTCGCCGTCTTCCCAGATCGGCGTTTGCAGCGAGACCGGCTCGTTTTGGACCTGGATCATCTTGAGCAATTCGCTGACGGGCATCTTCATGTCTTTGGCGATTTCATCGGGCCGGGGGTCCCGACCCAGCTTCCGTTGCAAATATTTGACCCGCTGGATGATCTTATTGCGCAGCTCGATCCGGTGGACCGGGATGCGGATCGTCCGCCCCGTATCGATCAAGCCGCGAGTGATCCCCTGGCGAATCCACCAACTCGCGTAGGTGGAAAACCGGAAGCCGAGCTGATAGTCGAACTTTTCCACGGCCCGCATCAGGCCCAGGTTGCCTTCCTGAACCAGGTCCAGGAAAGCCAAGCCGCGGTTCAAGTATTTCTTGGCGATGCTTACCACCAGTCGCAGGTTCGCCTCCGTAAACTCCTTCTTCGCGGCGCTCGCCGATGTTTCGGCGTCTTGAATAACGCTAGCCAGCCGCTTGATTTCCGCGGCGGGGATGCCGGCGGTCTCTTCAATAAGCCGAACTTCGCCTAACATTCTCGCGCTGGGTCTCTTTGACCGTTTATCGGCCGGATGATCGATTGCCTCCAGCCGTTCAGTGAGACGTCTCAGGTGCCGCACCATTCCCGCGATTTCGCTCGACGATAGCCGCAGATCGCGAACGACAGCGAAGGTTTTCTCGACGAGGGCGGCGTCTTTGCGGATTAAGGCGGCGCGTTTTCGCCGCGACAGACGCGACCGGTTCAATTGGCGCCGAACTTCGTCCTTGCGTTGGGCCAGCCGGCGCAGTTTCGAGATCAATCTAAGAAACGGTTTCGCATCGACCGAGCCGTCGCCATGATTCTCGGTCTCATCCGATTTTTCGATAATTTTGAGCAGATCCGCTTCGCCATCGGCGACCGCCGTTCCCAGCTCCAGCACGTGGCGCACGGCCATCGGCGTCGAGAAGAGCGCCTCGAAGATCTGCGTCTCACCCCGCTCCATTTGCATGGCGAGCTCGATCTCGCGTTCCCGGGAAAGCAAGGGGACCGAGCCGATATCGTGCAAGTACTGCTGAATGGAATTTAGATTCGCGCCGGTCTCTTCACGCTCGGCGCGTTGATCTTCCGGGGATTCGTCGGTTGAATCGATTTCGCTACCCAAGACCGGTGCTTGATCATCCAGTGGATCCACAGCAGCTTCGTTGTCTTGAGCTTGCTCGTGGATGGCCGGATCAGTTTCCGTTTGCGCTGGCATTAAAGTTCTCCTCAATCAATCAATATACGCAATGCTGCGCGAAATCGCCTGTCAATCCGCGCTAGGCCGCGTGCCTACCAATCAAATCGAATTAGGCGCGAAGTCGCCCCTCTCACTCGCGCCGCGCTGGCGCTTCGACGAGGGGGAGGAGGCTGCAACTTAGCGGCTAACGTTATCTGAGTTGCTTAGAAGATGAGGCTTGAACCGCGTCTATACACAGGTGCCAAAACCGCCGTCTTCTAAGGTAATGATACGTTAGACGAATGTCAAGGAGTTTCGTTCCCTAGTAGTGGTTCAGTTTAATTTCAACGCCGCATCGATGTAGGGGCAGGCCTGAGCCTGCCCTCCGAACGGGCAACCACATAGGGTTGCCCCTTCAAATTTTGGCGAAACTGAACCACTACCCGTTCTCTCATTCTCAAACGCGCGACAATGATGCAATTTAAAAACTTCTAAATTGCGACAGTTTGCCGACCCGAGTTTCAAAAAGTTCTTTTAGTGCGAATATTTAAACGAGTTTGATTGATTTTTATTACAGCTTTTATCATAACCTCAAATTAGAACACGTCTACGCGTACGCCCGCCCGCCAACGCACCTGTTCCGCAATCCACTGAAGCGTCGTCAGACTCACGTTCCCGATCCGCTGTCCGCCTGCTCGCGCTCTAACTCGCCAGCTCCTTTTAGTAGTGGAGCATCTTGCCTTGCACAAAGCTCTGACGGTTGAAAAAATGCTGCATCTCGGTCTGGCCGCTGCTCCAATATTGCGGTCGAGCTATGCCGGTGACGCGCTCCTCCATGGCGACGATCGATAGTAAATCGCGTTTTTCCAGATTTCTCACGTAGATTTCTCTTTTCATATCACTCCTCCAAGCCCCGATGTCAGCCGCGGTTAAACTTTGGCGGACGTTTCTCCACGAATGCGTTATACCCTTCCACGAAGTCCGGTGTTTCCATGCAGCGCGCCTGGGCCACCGCCTCCATTTCCAAGGCGGTCTCCAAATCGACGTTCGCTTCCAATTCGAAAAGCTCCTTGGTCACTCCCAAAGCATAGAGCGGACCATCTTTGAGCCGCTTGGCCCACTTATAGGCTTCATCCATCAAGGTGTCGCCCGGCACGACCCGGTTGGCCAAGCCGATGCGATGGGCTTCCTGGGCGTCGATGGTATCGCCGAAATAAACCAGCTCGGTGGCTTTGCCCAAGCCGACGATCCTCGGCAGCAGGTACAGGGCACCCATATCCGCTCCCGATAGTCCGACTTTCACGAAGAGAAAGGCGGCGCGCGCCTTGTCGGAGAAAATGCGCAGGTCCGAAGCCAGCATCAGCATCGCGCCGGCGCCCGCCGCGATCCCGTTGACCGCGGCGATGATCGGCTTTTTCAGATTGCGCATGTTCTTGACCACGTTGCAGGTCATGCGGGTGAAGTTATAAAGCTCGTCGTTTTTCATCTTGAGCAGCGGGCCGATGATGTCGTTGACGCTGCCGCCGGAGCAGAAGCCTTTCCCCGTCCCCGTGAGCACGACGACTTTGACGGTGTCGTCATGGGCCAGTTCCGCCATGATCTTTTCCAGATCGCCGTAGCTTTGAAAGGTCAGCGCGTTGAGCCGGTCCGGATCGTTGAGCCGGATGGTCGCCACGCCATCGTCGTTTTCAAAAACGAAGTTCGTGTAGGTCATACTATCCGTTTCTCCTGCATCTTTGTTGCTAATTGGTCATGGGCCATAGGTGCGAGATCAGCGAGCCGGCCACTTCATTTCCCAAATGGTTCCTTCCCCCTTGACGGGGCCAGGGTAAGGGTGTTCTTACACCATCGTCAGCCCGCCGCTCACGCTGAGCGTCTGCCCGGTGATGAAATCGGCCGCCGGGGACGCCAGGAACAGAACCGCTTCGGCGATTTCCTCGGGCTGCGCCGGGCGACGAAACGGCGTCGCTTTGGTCACCGCGTCGATGATTCGCCCGGTTTGCTCCGATTGGGTTCGCACCGCCTGCAGCAGCGGCGTTTCCGTCAGTCCCGGGCAGACCACGTTGACGTTGATTTTGTAGCGCGCCACTTCCCGCGCGATGGTTTTCGAGAAGGCGATTACCGCGCCTTTCGCTCCGGCGTAGACCGCTTCCCAGCTCGAGCCCACCCGGCCCGCATCCGAGGCGATGTTGACGACCTTGCCGCCGCCGCCGGAGATCATGTGCGGCAGCACGGCCTTGGCGGTATAGAGCACCGACTTGAAATTAATCGCCAGCAGCTTCTCCCAGGTCTCTTCGCTGCTCTCGACAAAAGGCTCCAGGCGGTCCCAGCCCTGGCAGTTCACCAGAATGTTGATCGATCCGAAGCGCCCGACGATCTCTCCGACCATGCGATCGACTTCGGCCTTTTTCGTCAGATCGACGGCACAAGCCATGGCGTCCACACCGAGCGCCATGGCTTCCGCGCAAACTTTTTCGGCGTTGTCCTTGGCGATATCCGCCACGGCGGTATTTGCCCCCGCCCGCGCTAGTGCCAGCGCGACCGCCCGGCCGATGCCGCCGCCGCCGCCGGAAATCAGCGCCGATTTTCCTTTGAGCTCCATCATGCGACCCTCGCTTTCTTGTCAGTGCGGAGTAACGAGTGCTGAGTGCTGAGATATAATTTCTCGGAACTCGGTCCTCGTGCTTCAGTCCTTCTTTATCAGTGCTCAGTATCGAGTGCCGAGGCTAAGATCTCATTTCCGCAGAACTCAGTCCTCGTGGCTCAGTCCTTTTGTCTTGTTGGAGCTTTTCGAGCCGGCGCAGGGCGAGCAGCGCCGCGCCCAGGGCGCCGACCATATGCGGCTCGTCGCTGACGTTGACCTTCCGTTTGACCGTCTCTTCGAGCGCCTTGATCATACCTTTTTGCCGCGCCACGCCGCCGACGAAAGTGACTTCGTCTTCCATTCCCGCCCGCTTGAAAACTTCCACCATCGCTTTGCCGCCATGCATAAGAACCTCCACGCGTTTCAGAAAGGATGAAGGATGAAATCAGAAGGATGAAAAAAGATCAAGGAAAAATTATCGGCGGGAACCGCCGGGACAGTCGCTACTTCTCCGGATACCGCTTCGCCATCTCGACGAAGGCCCCTTCACTTTTCGCCTAGGACTGCCGCCTCGCCCAACGACTCCGGCTGCAACTTCTCGAACTCTTTCTGCGGGACCTTCAGATATCTCCACGGCTTTCCCGTCAACACACTCGCGTTTTCGCACCAGAGAGTTGCGGCTCGATCTTTATGCTTTACTTCCTCGGTTTCCTGGCCTTTAGTTTCGAGGAGCCAGCGCACGTCTTCCTGGTCGATTGCCACGAAATCGGGGTAATAGGACCTCAAGTTGCCGCCGTCCGTATAGTCAATCGCGTAGCCGAAGACCTCAGGCAGTTTAGAGAACGTTTTAACATCGCCCGCGCTATCCAAAAACTTGGCGAAGGCTTTTTCGAAGTCGTTGTCGCATGCGACCAAGTTGAAGACGCACTTGCGCCCTTCATACACCGGACGTGACCACGGGTAGGGCTGGGTTGTCGAAAGCAGTCGATCAGTTCCGAGCAGTTGCGGCTGTTGTTCCGCGATCGCCCGACTCAACAAGACCTTCTTAAAAGTCTGCACACAGACATAGTGCGCTACGTTACTGCTCATCGCCTTGATAATCGCCGGTTCCTCCAAATTGACCGCTTTACCGAAGGCCTTTCGCTCGAAAAACTCCCTGACCTTCGGAGCCAGAGCCGCAAACTGTGCCGGAAGCTTGACCTCTTGTGCGATGCGGCGCGCATAATAGCCAATCACTTCCTGCGATGTCTGAGGCTCGGGCATGACATATTCTCGTTCGATTTCCTTTTGCAATGTAATGATGTCATAGGCCTCATACTTGAAGGTCTTTTCGGCTTGATCGCCAGCTTTGAGCGGAAGCACCGGACACTCGAAACTCGAAACATCCAGGGCCGCGATCTCTTCCGCCAAGCTCTTCTTGCGAATCAACGAAGGCGTCAGCGACGGGAGACCGATATCGAATTCAGCCCGCTCCGCCATCGGGATGATCGTGAGAATCTGAAGTTTGTCCTTGCCAATCTGTGCCGGGGGTCATGCCGGGGGTCAGGTCTTGGAATTTGACTTTTTAACATTCAGGTCTGTGTCTGGCATATGAATCTAATCAATCTTAAAATCGGTGGACATTGTCGTAGACGAAGCCGGTCTCTTCCTGGGTGACGTCACACTCTCACATCGTCACCACGCGATCTTTCAGTTTCCCTTTGGCCGCTCGCTCGACCAGCTTATCGATTCTACCCTGGGCCTGATAGCCGATCTGCTCATGGCCGCATTCCTGGCAAATCGTGCAGGGGATGTTACGGATCTCAAGCAGGTCGGTTTGTATCGTTGTCCGGCCCAGGTAGATCTTCGATCCACACTGTGCGCATTTCCCAGGCATGCCTTTTTTTAACCCTTACAACTCTTCATTATCATTCCCCTAGATAGGCTTGGGCAATTACGGGGACAGTATACAGCAATTCCCAGTTTATGGCCGTCACGGTAAGAGGGTCAGTTTGGGTCGGGGCCTGACTTGCTTTAATTGCCTAACTTAACGCGGCGCAAGAATGTATTTGTTCCAGCCGTTCCACCATAATACTGAAGCCCGTTCCAGTCGTTCAACTTGCCCAACACCATCTCAGCGCCACCTGTTCCAAACGTTCCAGCAGTTCCAGTCGTTCCAAACGTTGAAGATTGGCAAGAGCGATACAATTCTCTCTGTGGTGAAAATGACTTCGGATGTGTCGTCGCCTCATGCGCGCCGAGATTTTAGCGCCTCATTTCCACGTTTCGGCAATTCCCGAAACGTCGAAACACTCTAAAACGAGCGGCTCTCTTTGTGTTGCCGGCGGTAAAGAACCCGTGGTACAAGCCGCTTGTAGGGCATTCCTGCGATACCTGATGCCAACATGAAAATCATCCTCGATTGTTTTGGCCACGACGTGAGGCTCACCGATGAGCGCTTGGCTCATATCGTGGGGCATGTCGAGCTGATAGGTATGGAAGGCGAGATCGAGCGTGTGCTGCGATCGGCGACAGAGGTGCGGGTTTCGGTTTCCGATGATGACGTGCGTTTGTTTTACGAGTTCTATGCGCAAACCGGAGTCGGTGGGAAATGGCTTTGTGTCGTGGTAAAGTATCTTACCGATGACGCTTTCGTGATTACAGCGTATTTGACCGACGCGCTAAAAGCCGGAGAAACCGTATGGCCGAAAAAGTGAAAGTTTGGTTTGACCCAGAGGGCGACTTTTTAGAGGTCCTGTTCAGTGACGCGCCGGGGTTTATGCGCAAAACCGCGCACGACGCCCTTATGGAGCGTGTGGATGAGCAGGGGCGCGTACTCGGCTTCAGCATTCTCGGCGTTAGCCGATTTCGCAAGGAGCATCCCTTCGAAGCGGTGTTGCAGCCGGGTAAGTAACGGAACGTTCCGTTAAGTCTTTCCTTCCTTGGGGGACATAACATAGGACATAGGGGTCAAGTATGGAGTTGTTTAGTAGTTCGTTTTTCCCGGGCATTTTTTTAAGCTATTGATCAACTCCATAATTGACAGAGAAACGGTGTCAGGAACCTTTTTCAGTCTAACTCGTCATCGCTTTCAGGGTTAACCAACCGGCAACTGCGAAACCGACGGGATCTCGAAGTTAGAGTTTTTCGTAACGCCGGGGAACCCAGGCTTCCCTACGACTTCCCGCTCTATGAGATCGGCCAGGGGTTTGATCGCGTCGGGTGCAAAGCTCGCAATCGATGCGTCACCGGTTGCGGGTCCCATCGTGGCAAGCAGTTGAGGGTCCCCTGCGCAGCGGCGTTGGGTGTTTGGCGCGGACAGAACCTCGATCTTGAGACCGGGCGCCTTGTGAAAGCCCTCGGCCAGGACGACATCGGTTCCATGCAAGGCCGCCACGACCTCTTCTAACGATGCTCCGCCCGGTGTGTCACGGAACAGCGCGACATCGGTCGGCGTAACCAACGCGACGCCGCTCGCCCCCGCCCGGCGATGGCGCGAGGAGTCGGTGCCTTGCACGTCGACTTCCACGGGAAAATCAGAGTGGTGGTGCTTCACCGTGCCGACCTTGTAGCCGCGGCTGGACAGCTCGGGAACAAGTCTTTCGATCAAGGTCGTCTTGCCGACTTTTTTGTAGCCGACGATCAGCACGACTTTCGGGGTGGTTTCTGTCTTGTTGACAGGGTTACTCTCGGGGAGGAGTCCGCCTTGAGCGCAAGGGATACAGAGCGTGCGCTCGCCCACTCGGGCTGACCAAAACCTACAATCTCTTTCACAAGCCAGAATGTACGGACACGGACATCGCACGCTTACGCGAGTTGCACGCCGCAATGGATCGCGCGATTCTCGCGTGCTACGGCTGGACGGACCCTTCGGCAGGCTCAGGGTAGGCTATTGATCCCGGCCATGGGTTTCATCAAAACGAACGCGGCCAGACCCGCTACACGATTAGTCCCGCCGCCCGCCGCGAGATTTTGCGGCGTCTCCTAGCGTTAAAGATCGAGATCGCGGCGCGCGAGGCCGTCCAGACCCCATGACGGGAAGAGTCTAAGACGCCGAAACACCGAAAAATGTGATGAATTGTGTCCTTATATTAGGATCTGATTCATTTAAATCTGTCTTTGAATGAAGGACACATTTATCCTAAAGTGGCTTTGGAAACATGAGCCTCCACCCGGTCTTAAATGAGAAGCTGAATGCCGCAGTCGCCCCCGGCCCGGCACTGGCAACGACGCGGCGCGACGCAGTCTTGCCGGCTATCCCCGGCAAGGTCCACGCGGTGGTCGGCATGAGGCGGGCGGGGAAGACGACATATCTGCAGCAGTTGCAGTCGCAGTGGCGGACATCGGCCGAGGCGGCACGGGTCGTGTATCTGAGTTTCGATGACGACCGCCTGGCGGACTTGCCGTTGGAGCAACTGGGGATATTGCTGGAAGAATATTATCGGCGCCACCCGGATTGGCGGGGACGAGAGACGGTGTGGTGGCTGCTGGACGAAATCCAGGTTGTGAACGGGTGGGAGCGGTTTGTGCGGCGGGTGATGGACACCGAGCGGATGGAGGTGGTGGTGTCCGGGTCGTCGGCGCGGATGTTGAGCCGGGAGGTGCATACGTCGTTGCGAGGGCGCAGCACTGAAACGGTCATCCGGCCATTCAGCTTCCGTGAGTTTCTGCGGCATCGGGGCGAGGAACCGGAGCGGAAGGCCAGGGAATTCACTTCCGCCGAGCGGTCGCGAGTGGAGAAACTTTTTGGCGAATATCTGGCGGTAGGCGGATTTCCCGAGGCGCAGGGGTTGGACGTAGGGCTGCGGGTGGATTTGTTGCAAGGCTACGTGGATACGCTGCTGTTCCGCGATATCGTGGAACGCCGCGGCATCACGCAGGTGGCGGCCTTGCGCTGGCTAACCCGGCAGTGCCTCAAGAATCCCGCCGGGAGCTTCAGTGTGCATCGGTTGCACCAGGACCTGAAGGCTCAGGGGCTGGGTGTGGCCAAGGACGCATTACATGCCATGGTGGGGCACTTGGAAGACGCGTTTCTGCTGCGCCGTGTGCCTCTGGCCACGGAATCGGAACGGCGGCGGAATTCTAATCCGCGCAAGATCTATCCGGTGGACACCGGCATGATCGGGGCGTTTGACCGCACGGGGCGGTCAAATGTCGGGCACGCTTTGGAGACGGTGGTGTTGCACGAGCTGGACCGTCGCCGGGCGGAGGTGGGCTACGTGCGCACGGCCACTAGCTACGAAGTGGATTTTCTGGCGCGGTTCTACGGCGGCCGGGAGGTGCTCATCCAGGTGTGCGCTGATACCGGCGCAACCGAGACTCGGGAACGCGAAGTGCGGGCGTTGGAGGAAGCTCGTCGCGAACATCCGCGAGCCGCGCCGAGGCTGCTGGTGCTGAATTCCGACCAGCTGTCCGTCAGGGTTCCGTCCCGCGTCATGGTCCAAGCGGCGTATCAATGGTTGCTGGACACCGATTAAAAGGATCTCGGCATGATCATTTTCGACCTCCACTCCCAAGTCCTTACCGACTACCGCGACTTTGTCCGGTCGTTTTTTACGGTTGCCGATGACCGGGCGCGGGAATTTGTCGAGCGTGCCCTGGTTGAGGAGGCGCGCTTGTGGCCGGACTTCTTACTGCAAGTGAGTCCCTCCTATGTTCGGACTGACACTGTAGATGAGTTGGCAGTACGCGGTAACCTGCACGAAGAAACTGCTCGATTCTTTCGCACATCGGATGGAGAAGCCTACCGTCTCTATCAGCATCAGGTGGAAGCCTTGGAGTTAGCAGGGCGAAGACAAAGCTATGTAGTTACCAGCGGCACACATAGCGGACAAGTATGGAGTTGTATAGTAGTTCGTTTTTCCCGGGCATTTTTTTAAGCTATTGATTAACTCCATACTTGAAAGAGAAACGGTGTCAGGAACCCTTTTGAGTCTGACTCGTCGTCACTCAGGTATGAACTGCATCAGGTCGAAAGCGACGCTCAATGCTCTTCGCTCGGGGTTGATCCCATGCCAGTCGAGCGTATCGGCGGCGGCGAAATGAAGCTCAACGCGGTTGCCTCCGCTATGGATCAGTTCTTTCGGAAATAAGACTTCGTAGGCATTCCAATCCTGTTCCAGATAGACCCGTTGAACAAGGTGATCGTTGAGCTTCATTTCGATCCACCGGCAGGTAAAGCCCGTCGGCCGATACGGATAAGCGCGGAAGCGCACGCGGTAATTGCGGCCAGGGCCGAGCGGCACGGTCAACGCGGCGTCGCGGCCAACCACCCAGTTGATCGAGAGCGTGGGCTGGCGCCAGGTCTCGTTGAGCGACCATCCGTTCAAGAGAAAGGGACGGGCGGAATCCGCGCCGAAATCGATTTCAACTGCTGGAGAGAGCGCCGGAAGGGAAACATCGTTGACAACCCTGTGCTGCGCGATGTTGCTTTCCAGGCGAAAAAAAAATGCTCCCGTCGCTAAGGCAAACACCCCGATCCCGACCCAAGTAACCCATGCGAGCCAGGAAACCGGCCGAGCCGGTTGCTTATGAAGCATGCGTCTTGAGAAGTAGCTTCCGCAAACAATTCCGATCACGGCGCCGCCGAAGACGTCCCAGACGTAGTGGGCGCGGAAATAGAGCCTGGAGATGGCGGCCAGTGTCGCAAGTGAAAACACCAAGGGAGCCAAGCTGGGGAACGCCGTAGCGATCACCGCGGCGAAGGAAAACGCGGTGCCGCTGTCGCCCGAGGGGAATCCATAACCCGACCGCGGGACGGGCCGAGGAAGCTGCAACGCGAACTTAAGTAGATTGACGACTAACGCGGAGACTAAAAGCGCCGCCAGGACGGCCCAGCCAAGGCGCTTCGCCTTAGTGTTTTTGGTGTAGTAACCGTAGAACCACAGAGCGGCTCCGATCAGCGGCACGGTGACGCCCCGCCCGAGCAGACCTGCGGCGTCCATGAAAGTCTTTAAATAGGGTGTCTCGAGGCAGCTGCAACCGAGTTCAAAAAAATCCATGGTCGGTGATGTTCTTAGCTTTTTACTCCAATTCGTTATATTTGCCTATAGCCAACGCCGGGGTAACAACAGTCGATAACTCTCTCGGAATTCGCCTGATGGTGATGCGGCTTCATTGCCACGAATTGCGCCGCTTCTGCGCGTTGAGTTTGACAGCGACCTGGGTGTGAAACCGGCTTGTCTATGCTAATTGCCTTGCTCAGCTTACTCGGAAGAATCCCCTTGAAATGGCTGCACGCCTCCGGGGCGGCGATTGGCTGGTCGGTCTATTGGTCAGTGCCGGCACATGCGCGAAGACTCCGGCAAAACCTGCGCTCCAGCGGCGTCTGTTCCTCGCCGGAAAAATATCGCTCGCTCCTGCGGTCAGTGATCCGGGAAACCGGCAAGGCCGGCGCCGAAGTAGTGAAAATCTGGTTTGGACCGGACCAGCAGGTCGAGCGGCTGGTGATCGAGTGCCGGGGATGGGTTCAAGTGGAAACAGCGCGC
>Ga0184627_10000890_pt1 | contig 11789 bp, 13 predicted proteins | sample PLM3_127_b1_FD_133150 | JGI IMG/M metagenome (GOLD analysis project Ga0184627, IMG submission 133150) | Groundwater sediment microbial communities from an aquifer in East River, Colorado, USA - PLM3_127_b1 | ecosystem: Environmental > Terrestrial > Soil > Riparian zone | place: USA: East River...
ACACGGCTCATGCAACAGCCGAAGAAGCGATGGAAGAAACCATGAAGATGCTGAAAGTGTATGCAACGTTTGCAGAAAAATATCTTGCCATTCCCGTTTACACGGGGGCTAAAACTGCGAGCGAGCGTTTTGCCGGTGCAGTTGAAACATATTGCATTGAGGCGCTCATGCAAGACGGTAAGTCCCTGCAGGCAGGCACTTCGCATTTCCTGGGACAGAATTTTGCAAAAGCATTTGATGTTAAATTCACCGGTAAGGATGGCAGGTTAGATTATGTCTGGGCTACTTCGTGGGGTGTTTCTACGCGGTTGATGGGCGCACTGGTGATGGCGCATTCAGATGATGAGGGGTTGATACTTCCACCGCTCATGGCACCCGTGCAGGTAATCATTGTACCTATTTACAAAACGGATGAGCAGCAAAAACAAGTTTACGATGCAGCGGATAAAATCTGCAGCGAACTGAAATCAAAAAAAATTATTGCCCAGGTTGACAAGCGGGATACACAAACGCCCGGGTGGAAATTTGCAGAGCATGAACTTAAAGGCGTGCCGGTGCGCATTGCCATTGGTCCGCGCGATTTGGAAAATCAGACGATTGAAGTCGCCAGGCGCGACACCAAGGAAAAAAGCGTGTATCAGCTCACAGACCTGGCTCTGAAAATTGAACACCTGCTCGACCATATCCAGGATAACATTTACAAGAAAGCGCTCAGCTTCCGCGATTCTAAAACTTCAAGCGCTGATACTTATGATGAGTTTAAGCGCCTGCTGGACGATGAAGGCGGATTTATCCTTGCGCACTGGGACGGCACAGCAGAAACTGAAGCAAAAATAAAAGATGAAACCAAAGCGACTATACGCTGCATTCCTGACAATGCAAGGCATGAAGAAGGCAAGTGCATCATCAGCGGCAAGCCGTCTCACCGAAGGGTTTTATTTGCCCGTGCCTATTAATGCATCATGGACAGCAAACAAAATCCCCGCGAGCTGATTTTAAAAATGCTGGAGGAGAAATCGCTCCTCAAGCAGGATGTATTTACAAAAACCAAACAGGTTTTCACCGACCTGAAATCCATTCTCAGGGAAATTCATTCCGACCTCAAGGCATCGGTGAAGATTCACCAGGAAAAACTTTCCCTCGAATACCAGGAACGGGGCGACTATGAAGTTGAATTCCGCATAGCAGGCGACTCCATTATTTTCGTGATGCACACCAACATTTTTACTTTCGACAGAGAGCACAGCATGTGGAAAACATCATACATTCAGAAAGACAATTCGCTTTCTTACTGTGGGGTGATTTACATCTACAATTTCCTTGCGGATTCGTTTCGGTATAACCGTGTGAATGATATCGGTTACATGATAGCGCGGTTATACATTAATAAGGAACTGCACTTTTTTGTGGAAGGCAAGCGGCAGATGGGATTTCTTTACAACGATTTTTCGCGGGCTGTTTTGAACAAGAACCAAATCCGCTCCGTGCTCGAATCTGCCATACTATACTGTCTTGACTTTGACCTTTACTCGCCTTCTTTCGATGAAGTGAAAGAAATTTCGGTGCAGCAGATATTGGAATCCACCATCCAGCAAAAAATAATTACCGGCAAACGGCTCGGCTTCCGCTTCCAGGCGGATGATGATAAGGTTTAAATAGTTTGTAGTTTGTTAGCATTAAGCCACAAATTAAACCTCAAACCTCAAACCTCAAACCTCAAACATATTTTAATGTATCTTTACACTCCCAAAATTCAATTTCATGAAAAAGATTTTAACGACTGTTCTTATTGTATCTGCATTTCTTTTTGCTTGCAATAATTCAAACCAGTCATCCGAAACCGAATCAGTAGACACGCCAGGTTCAACCACCCAGAGCACGGCACCTGCAAACCCCGATGCTTCTGTTCAGCTTCCTGCAACAGAAAATACCGGTACGATGAATCCCCCACCTGCTCCCGCTCCGGCTCCCGCTCCTTCTTCCGTTCCATCGTCAGCTCCTCAACAGGTAACTACGGCACCGGGCATGAATCCTCCACATGGCGAGCCGGGACATCGCTGCGACATCGCAGTCGGGGCCCCTCTGAATTCTGCTCCTGCAACTCCCGCAGCACCGGCATCGGCACCTACGGTTGTAGCAAATCCAAATCTTAATGCTCCGTCAATGACTCCTACTACAGCACCGGCACCGGCTCCGTCAACTCCCACTGCTGCCACTGCACCCGGTATGAATCCTCCGCACGGAGAACCGGGACATGATTGCGCTATTCCGGTAGGGTCTCCTTTGAAAAAAAAATAGCACAACCTAAGCTGCCGGTGGAAATTGAAAAATGAAAAATTTTTGAATTTCAGGATTAGACAATCCTTCCCTTAATCGCCTTCGCCACCGCTTCGCTTTTGGAATGTACGTGGAGTTTCTCATAAATATTCCTGATGTGCCCGCGAACAGTGTCCACACTGATGAAGCAGGCATCGGCTATCAGTTTATAGCTCATTCCCTTTACAAGACAGGACAGTATTTCTTTTTCCCTTTCCGACAGGTTGAATGAATCATGCTTAACATTTCCATTGGTTTTCTGAACCATCGCCAGAACTTTTGTTGCGATGGAAGGGCTCATGGGGGCTCCCCCTTCATATGTTTCTTTGATGGCTTCCAGGATTCGCACGGGTGGAGTGTTTTTTAAAATATATCCCGATGCCCCGTTAAGGATGGATTGAAATATTTTTTCATTCTCCTCGAAGATGGTTTGCATCAGCACTTTTATCTCCGGATATTTTTCCCGAAGTATTTTCACTCCTTCAATGCCACTGATGCCGGGCATTTCTATATCCATCAGCACCACATCGGGTTTTGTGTCTTCAATATTCCTGAGCAGGTTTGAGCAATCTTCAAAAGCGCCAACACATTCGTAGCCCTCGCTTCCGTCAATGAGATGATATAGTCCGTTGCGTAAGCTGTGGTTGTCTTCGAAGATGGTGACGCGTATGCTCATGCTGTTTTTACTAATAGCTGAATAGTTGTTCCGCTTCCGGGCATGGATTCTATCAAAAGCTTCGCCCCTATTTCTTCCGCGCGTTTTTTCATATTCTTCAATCCGTTGCCGATGGTTTCTTTAGCGGTGTCGAAACCTTTTCCGTTGTCGCGGATGAGCATGGTGAGTTCATTTTTTCCGCCTTTGATAGAGAACGATGCTTTGTTCGCTTCAGAGTATTTTACCATGTTGTTGGTAGCTTCTTTGAAAATAAGATACAGATTTTTGCGAACGTCCATCGGCAGTTTCTTTTTGCTTGCATCGTCATCGGCTTCAAATTCAAATTCAATTTTTTTTGCTCCCAAAAGTTCGTAAGCGAAGCTGCGCATCCTCAGAATTATTTTTTCGAAATTATCATTTTCCGGGTTAATGGTCCACACGATGTCTGCCATGGCATCGAGCATTTTGCGGGCGCTTTCGCCAATGGTATTGAGCATAGGGATGACTTCTTTTGATTGCTGCTGCGCCACTTCGCTGAAGATGGCTATGCTGCTTAGCGTGCTGCCAACATCATCATGCAGGTCGCTGGCAATTTTGTTGCGCAGGGTTTGCAGCTTTAGTTTATTGCGGACACGGATATTGTTAAACACAATGAGTGAGAGCAATGCAAGTACTGCAAGTCCACCAATAAAAGAATATTTAAGAGTTGTCTGTTTTCTAATCTCAGCATTCTTTACTTCCTTGTCTTTATTAAGCAGAACAATTTCATTGTCTTTCTTTTCCGTTTCGTATTTGGTATTCATTTCAGTTATCTGCTTGCTCTTTGATTCGTTGAAAATGGAATCATGCAGTTGGTAGAAAAGCTCATGATATTTATAAGCATTTTTAAAATCATTCTTTTCTTTATACGCTTCGGATAGCCCTTGATAGCAACTCTCTATCCTGTCTTTAGCTCCTATTTTTGTTGACAACACAAGACCTTTGTTAAAATAATCTATGGCTTCGGCAATTTTCCCTTGCTTGCCGAGGATGCTTCCAAGGTCAATGTAAGATACGGCTGTGTGAAGTGAGTCACCGATTTCCTGAAATATTTTCAACGCAATCAAATAATTTTTCAACGCACCCGCATAATTGCCCTGGTCGCTATAAATATTTCCGTTGCTGTTATAACCCATTGCTGCGGATGCTTTATTGCCCATCTCTTCATATATTTTCACGGATTTTGAATTATACTCGAGCGCCTGCGATAAATCGTTGTCGTGCCGATGGGCAATTGCCATATTGCCGTAGCAATTTGCAATACCTTGCTTAAAATCTATTTCTTCACAAAGCTTTAAAGAAGCAGAATAATATTTCAAGGCATCGCGAATATTTTCCTGGTTGCTGTAAACAAGTCCGATGTTGAGGTATAGATTAGCCATCCCCTCTTTGTTCCCTGCCTGTTCTTGTATTTTTAAAGCAGCAAAATAGGACTTGAGCGCCTCTGGATAATTGCCCTGATTGTCATAAACAATTCCGATGTTGTTGTAACAACGGGACATCCCCATGGTGTCTTTTAATTCTTCATATGCTTTCAATGCACCGGAAAATTTTCTCAGTGCTTCAGAATAGTTGCCCTGAGCATCATAAATAAGAGCCATGTTGTTATAGCTGTGTGCAATGCCTTTAGTATTCTTTATTTCCTCGCAAACTTTTAATGCATCCTTATAATTTTTCAGCGCTTCGGGATAATTGCTTTGATAAAAATAATAGATGCCGATGCTCAGGTATGAGGTGGCTATTCCTTTTTTGAAATTTATTTTCTCTGCCAAGCTAAAAGCATCATAGGCAGTTTTTTTCTGATTCTCAATATCGCCTTTCTTCAAATACTCACGGAACAGAACATTGAGCGTGTTCACTTTGTTGGTGTCTTCTTTTGCTGTCTTTAAAACAATGAGCAAAGAATCAAGTTTACTTTCCTTCGAAAAACTTTCTGAAAAAATCAGAATAAGTATGAAGGCAAGCAGAGGAATTATTTTTTTCATGGCAGCCAGGTTTATGTTGGTTAATTCCGATTTCAAACGTACAGTTTTTCTGCGAGCAAAGAAAACTCCTTCGTCTGCCTTTTGAAATAGCATGAACATGCTGTTTTAACTCATCCTCAAACATCAAAACAGCATCATCATGCTATTGACGGGCTTTGTTTTTCTGTGGTCTTTTGCTGCCTGAAATTTTCAATGATTATAAAAATGTTTTCCAGAATTATTCAAACCCCGTGCAAAGTTGCTCAACCGCTGAGCAAGGTTATTCAACGGCTGGTGAAGCTTGCTCAGCGCCTGAACAAAATTATTGAGCGCACGGAGAAGCTTGTTCAACGACTGAACAAAATTATTGAGCGCCCGGAGAAGGTTGCTCAGTGGTTGAACAAGGTTATTCAGGGGCTGAACAACCTTGTTCAAAGCCGGAATAATTCAATTTTATACCAAAACTGTTTGATTTTAAACAATACTAACTATTAACCCTCAAAAACAAACTAAAAACAATGGCAACATTTATTGAAACCAAAGACGAAAAATTCGGAACCCAACTGAGGATTTTCTGCCAAAAGGTAGATACTCACAGCGCCACCCTCGGGCTTAATGCTGCAAAGGTGATAAGCATAAAGAAAGACAGTACGTTTTTCGATTACACGCTGGATGCGGCAAACTCTTTCAAAACCTTTGCCCAGAGCATGAACGGCTATAAGTTCCTGCTTCGCAAAGGCAGGGGTGATGAAGTGCTGCCGGCATTTCCAGCCATACCCACGCTGGCGGTTGCACCAACATTGGTTGCCGCCAATGTGCAAAAGCGTTTTGCCGAAATTATCCAGGACTGCGTTCGCAGCGGCAATTACACCATAGGCATTGGCGAGGATTTAGGAATTGAAAAACCCGAGACCGTTTTCGACCCGCAGCTTGGGCAGCCCGAATTTGAAATTGAACTCAACAGCGGAGGGCGTCCCAATTTGCTTTGGCCCAAAGGAAAATTCCAGGGCATTGAAATATGGAAAGACAGCGATGGCACCGGCTTTAAATTTCTTGACAAAGATTTTAATCCCGATTACCTCGACAAGAGCGCACTTCCCGCAGCAGGCACTTCGGCAGTTTGGAAATATAAAATGATTTATCTCTTCCAGGACGAGCAGGTGGGAAACTGGAGCGAAGAGGTGGTGATTACTGTTTATGGAAATGTGTGATAAAAAATTTCTCTCAATAATTATTTCAAATAATTCTAAAACCAAAATCAAATGAAAACAATTTCAACAAAAAAGTTATTCGCTTTCATTCTGCTTATGAGTGGGATGTTTTCTATCTCAATTGTTAACGCACAGACATGTTGCACCACACCATGGATGTTTTGTTCCCCGGGGGAGGTGTTGGCCTGCCGCTGGATGACTGGCTGTGTGGGTGAGTGGGCATGCGTTCCTCAAAACCAGCTTCACAAATGGCGTGCGAAAGCTACTTGCAAAAAATGCGGCTGCGGCTGCGCAGGGCGGCTCGATAATTCAGCAAGTCAAACCGAAATATATGCCTTGAGCATTTACCCCAATCCTGTTTCAACCTCAACATCCATCGGTTTCTATCTGGAGCAAACAGAAAAAATTTCTCTTAAAATTTTTGATGTCAGAGGAAGATTAATAACCACCCTTGCCGATGCTGCATTTGAAGAAGGCGATTATGATTTTGTCTGGAACGCTGCTGATGTGAATGCCGGAATTTATTTTCTGCGCATGGAAACAGCAAGCTATTCGGAGAATCAGAAACTGATTGTGGCGAAATAAAAAATGATGTCAGAAGTAAGATGTCAGATGCATGACTTCTTACTTCTTACTTCTGACTTCTTAAATCAAATAATAAGTAATCAATAATTAATAAACAATTCTAAAACAAAAACAAAATGAAAAAGCAAATTAAAAAACTCAACCTCAACAAGAGGACGATTTCAAATCTGAATGTTCCGGAAATGAACCAGCATGTTGGCGGAGCAACCAATCACGGTTGTCCCTCACCTTCCGACTCGGGTTGCGGAACTAACCAAGGTCATACCTGTGGAAACGGTAACACCTGCGATTACTATGGCTGCAGTGGCGCAACTGCACATGGTCATACCTGCAATAATCCATGCAATTAAGTTTCAAAACAACAATTATTCAAACCATCTAAAACTAAATCAAAATGAAAAAGCAAATCAAAAAGTTAAACCTCAACAAGAGGACGATTTCAAATTTGAATGTTCCGGAAATGAATCGGCACGTAGGCGGAGTTAAAACCAATGGAACTAATTGCCAGACCAATGGCAATAATTGTACACATACCTGCTACTACTGCCCGCCCCATACATACTCTTGCCAGGTATGTACCGGTTAATTGCAATTAGAAGTCAGAGGTCGGACTTCCGGCTTCTGACTTCTTCCAATTTATTTCAAATAATTCTAAAACCAAAATCAAAATGTTGAACTCAAAAATTTACAAAACAGAAATTGAAATCCCGATGCAATCGGGGAAAACAACAATAACAAAAAAGCTATTCGCTTTCATCGTCATGATGTTTTCTGTTGCGTTCGTTAATGCACAATGCTTTATGTGCCCTACATGTCCGCCCGGAAAAGTATGGGGATGCCATTGGAAGAATGATTGCTCCAGAACATGCAAATGTGTTAACATCGGGTCTAACTGGATAAATGGTAATCCCGGATGCGCTACAATTTTCCGAATGGAGAATCAAGGAACTAACGAGGGACAATTTGGATTAACCATCTATCCCAATCCATTCTCCACTTCAGCAAACATTTTTTTCGCGCTTGATGAAGCACAAAATGTTTCGCTTAAGGTTTTTGATATGAACGGAAGATTAGTAACCATACTTGCCGATGCATCTTTTGAAGAAGGCGATAATGAGATTGTATGGAATGCTGCTGAAGTGAATGCAGGAATTTATTTTCTGCGGATGGAAACAGCAAGCTATTCGGAGAACCGGAAACTGGTTGTGGTGAAATAAAAAATGATGTCAGAAGTCAGAAAGCATATTATGAGATTCCTCACTTCTTACCTTTGACTTGCTAAAATATCTCATCATGTTGAACTCAACTAAAAATAAAAAAGAGAAAGTGAAATCCCGATTCATATCGGGAAAAAAAATTACAACTCTTATTCTTTGCATTGCGTTTGCTGAAGCGATGCATGCCCAATCCCCCGATTGGCTGTGGGCAAAACAAATTGGCGGAACAAATCATGACCTTGGATACTCCATGGCTCTTGACGCATCAAGCAATATTTACTATACAGGTTATTTCCAGGGAACCGCTGACTTTGACCCGGGCGCGGGGGTATATAATTTAACTTCAGCCGGAAGCATGGATATTTTTATTTCCAAATTAGACAGCGCAGGAAATTTTGTTTGGGCAAAGCAATTAGGAGGAAGTGGTGGAGATATTGGCGAGTCCATAGTTACTGATGAGACAGGCAATGTTTACATCACTGGTTTATTCAGCGGAACTGGCGACTTTGACCCGGGCATTGGAGTATTCAATTTAACTTCAACCGGAAGCTTAGACATTTTCGTTTCCAAATTAGATTCATCAGGCAATTTCGTTTGGGCAAAGCAAATGGGCGGAGCATTTGACGATGAAGGTTGGTCATTAGCACTTAGCACTTCCGGCAATGTGTACGTCAGCGGTAATTTCAATGGAACTGCTGACTTTGACCCGGGTATCGGAACATATAATTTAACTTCAGCAGGACAGGACGATATTTTCATTTCCAAACTCGATGGTTCAGGCAATTTTGTGTGGGCGAGGGCAATGGGCGCAGCAGGCGTTGATGAAAGTTACTCCATTGCCGTTAATGTTTCGGGCAGTGTATACACATTTGGTCATTTTCAGGGAACGGTTGACTTTGACCCGGGCGCGGGAGTATTCAATTTAGCTTCGACCGGAAGCTATGACTTTTTCATTTCTAAGATAGACGCCTCCGGAAATTTTGTGTGGGCAAAAGCAATGGGTGGCTCAGACGGCTATGTATATTACTCCATTGCCCTCGATGCTTTTGGAAATGTTTATACAACGAGCAATTTCATGGGCACATCTGATTTTGACCCGGGCGCTGGAACATTCTATTTAACTTCCTCAGGGGCCTGGGATATTTTTATTTCCAAGTTAGATAGCTCCGGCAATTTTATATGGGCGAAAATAATGGGAGGCACAGGTTACGAAACCGGTTCATCCATTGCTATAGACAGAGAAGGAAACGGTGATGCTTATACGACAGGATTTTTCGAGGGAACCGTTGACTTTGACCCTGGTCCAGGAGTATTCAATTTAACCGAGGCGGGCTGGGGTGATATTTTTCTTTCCAAATTAGACAGCGCAGGCAATTTTGTTTGGGCGAAAGCAATGCCCGGTCCAGAGGTTGACCTTGGGCAATCCGTTGCTATTAATTCATACGGCAATGTTTATTTATTCGGGGGCTTCGGCACTACCATCACATTTAGCTCCACTATGCTGTCGAACGTCAATACCTCTGGAGGCACCTGGGATACGTTTATCGCAAAGCTTGATGCTGAAACAATCATTACCGGTGAGAATGATGTTGCGGCTTCGCTCAGCAAGGCAAGTATTTTTCCCAATCCATTTTCTAATTCAACGACCATTTCATTCACGCTTGAGCAAACGGAAAATGTTTCTCTGAAAATATTTGATGTGAATGGAAGATTGGTAAAGACAATTGCAGATGGAAAGTTTGCACAAGGCAACCACAAAGTGGAATGGAATGCAGCCAATGTTGAAGCAGGAATTTATTTGCTGAGGTTCGAAACAGCAAGTTATTCGGAGAACCGGAAATTAATAGTAACCAAATAATTTTCTAACCATCCCGAGTGCTCGGGACTAAAACCAAATCAACATGAAAACACAATTCAACAAACTGCTTTCAGTAATCGCACTGATTTCTGTGTGCATGATTGGCTGCGAAAAGAGCGACAACAATCCTGTTGCTCCTTTGACTGATGCAAGCATGACGAAATCCGTGGAACATATAAGAGATGTCCCCATTGATGCTGTCTTTTTCAATGAATGCTGCAACGAGGATGTTTACATCACCGGAACAGCGCATATTATGATTACAGCGAATGTCATTCGCCTCAATATTTCGGACCAGGCAGGAACTGGACTCACTACCGGATACACTTATACAGGTGTAGGGCAGGGAGTGGAAACCAATGTGTTCTATTGGAATCAATTTGAAGGTACACTCACCTCCATGCTCAACATGAGCAACGGCAACGGGTGCAGCTTTCGCATCCGGGCTACTTTCCATATTACAGTCACTGCAAACGGAAATACCACAGCAAACTTTGAAACTATTACCGCTCAGTGTCATCCTTAATAATCACTAACCAATTAAAACCAAATCACAATGAAAACCATTACAACAAAAAAGATTTATTCTTTCATCATCATGATGGTGTTTTCTCTAATGTTTGTTCATGCGCAATCGCCACGCGATGTGCAAACCATCAATCCCGTTATTGGCGACATCAGCTGGGTAACCAGGTTCGGACAGCAGCCCGATGCTTCTGTCAATGAAGATGTGCGCATTCAAACGCATCTTTCGTATGCTGAAAATCTGCTCAGGCAGAAAGATGTTTCCAATCTGTCGCCCGAACTTCAGCAGAAGCGTGTGCATAACCTTGACCTGCTTCATGATTATTGGACAAGAGGAAGTTTCCCGCGTAATTACGATTATACTGAAACCCGCAAGCCCTGTTTCATTGACAAAGACGGAACCATTTGCGCTGTCGGTTATCTGGTTGAACAAACCGCAGGGAGAAATGCAGCCAAAGCCATCAACAACAAATTCAAGTATGAAGAGCTCATGGCAATGAATGATGAGTTGGTTGACGGCTGGATTGCTACAAGCGGACTTTCAAAAGAAGAATGTGCCATGATACAACCTACGTATGGCAATTATTGCTATTGCGGAAATTTCCAATATAATGCCTACTGTGTCTATAATAGCCATAATGGTCACGGAAGATGCAAAAAATATCATTACCGGGTCGAGGGGGGAGCAACAACTTCCAATGAAATAACTCTGTTGGATATTTATCCGAACCCGGTTTCAAGTTCATTGACAATCGCATTTGACCTTGCGCAGTCAGAAAAAGTCGCTATCAGAATTTTTGACATGACCGGAAGGTTGGTAACTGTGGTAGCAGATGAATTATTTGAAGAAGGGGATAATGAAATTGTGTGGCATGCATCAGATACGAATTCAGGAATTTATTTTCTGCGGATAGAAGCGGGCAATAATTTGCTGACAGAAAAAATTTCGGTGGTGAAATAGAACTTAGAACAGAGTAGGGAGTAGGGGGAGAAATCAATAAAAGAAATCTCCCTTCTCCTCACTCCCTACTTCATGTATCCTGCCTTTTTCCATGCAGCCATTCCTTTCTTCAGCAGCGCATTAAGTTCTTTTTCATTTACCTGCTCAGGGTTCCTGAAATGAAAGCATGTTTTTCCTTTCAGGCGTTTGTAAAGCGATGGAGCGACTTTTTTAAAATCTGCATTCATATAACTTGGAAAGAAATGAAAAGTAACACTGTCTTTCCGGTGTGCAATAGCAGCAAAAAACATACCCTGTATTATTTTTTTATCATGACCATACGGAACAGGTTTGTTTCCGATAAGCTCGTAATCATGATAGGCTGAGCCGCTTGTTTTCACCATAGGCGGAGAAAATTTCTTAAGGTTTTTTTTCAGTTTGCTGAAAATTAAACTTCTCGTTTCTTCTGTGACGGGCAT
>Ga0184627_10000891_pt1 | contig 11779 bp, 10 predicted proteins | sample PLM3_127_b1_FD_133150 | JGI IMG/M metagenome (GOLD analysis project Ga0184627, IMG submission 133150) | Groundwater sediment microbial communities from an aquifer in East River, Colorado, USA - PLM3_127_b1 | ecosystem: Environmental > Terrestrial > Soil > Riparian zone | place: USA: East River...
ATCCTTCATCTCCAGCACTTCGGTGAACTTCATCTTGTCGCTGTGCTGGTGGCCACCGTGCCCGTCGATCCAGGTGCGCGGATCCGCGCCGACCGTCTCGATCACGAGCTTGTCGCCGTCCCAGCGCCCGCGGGAGAAGCCCATCCATCCGCCGACCTGCGGATCGACATTGCCTTCCGAGTCGTGGAGATCCTCAGGCAGCGGCCGGCCGTCCATGTAGACCAGCCGGAACGTCTGCTGCGACTCGGTGAGGACCGCGATCACCTCCGAGTGCTGAATGAAGCCGATCGGCATTCTCGTGCAGCACATCATGCGCGTCGGCCCCCAGGGCAGGCAGCGCGCGTTCGGGTCGAGTGCCTGGTCGACCTTCTTGAACTGCTCGAGCCCGTACGCGGTGTGGACGATCTCGCTTCCAGGAGCGAGGTTGTCGGAGATGTTCTCGACACCGTCCACGTTCCACACCCCGGTCAGGTCGGGCCGGCCGTCCGCCGTGCGCGGGATCCCCGTGTTCTGGGCCTCAGCCGCTTCGCCCTCGTCAGCCGGCTGACTGGATGTGCAGCCGGCGACCAGCGCAACTGCGATGAGAAGCCCGATGAACCGCGTGTTCATGGCTGATTCCCCTGATTGCCCGGCAGACCGTCGTTGGAGCCGCTGAACACCTTTCGGCCATCCGACAGGACCACGGTGCGGGCGTTGAGATGGCGCAGGCCCGCCTGACGCGCCGCGAACCCTTCAACCGTCACCATGTCACCGAGCTTGAGGGAGTCACGCTTCCAGCCGCGGCGGTACAACTGGTTCGGCGTCGCGCCCTCGACCGCCCAGTTCGCCGTCCGGCCTGACGGGTCGGAGGCGTCGACGTAGAAGTAGACGTGCGGGTTCATCCACTCGACTTTCGTGACCTTGCCCTTCAAGGTGACTGGCTTGTTCGAGTCGTATTTGGCGTTGGCGTTGTGGTGGGCGACGAGTGGTGCGGCGACGAATAGCACTCCGCACACGACAACCCACATCATGCGCCCTGTCCGTCTCATCGCGGTGCCTCCTGAAAAAACTAACGTAAAGACGTGGTGCGCGCCTGCTCGGTGGCGAGCTTCTCGCGCGCGACGTTCAGCATGGCATCGAAGTACTGGAATACGACGTGTCGGTTCATGCGTACCTCCGCCGGCCCTGGCGTTTATGCCGAGAGCCTCTCGATTCCCGACGCCAGAAGACCCTTCGCCATGTCGATCTTCTCGGCGTTGTACTTGAGCGGTGCCGCATTCGTGAGCGCGACGGCCTGCGCCTGGCCGGTCAACTGGGCGCTGAGCGTTTTCCCTTTCAGAAAGGCCTCCACGGCCTTTTCCCGGTACGGCTTGCCCGCAATGCCGCCGAAGACCACCCGCGCATCCTCGATGGTGTTGCCGCGCATCTGCAGTCCCAGCGCCAGCGAGGCCATCGCGAAATCCCATACTTCCCGCGGCCTGATCTTCTCGAACGACGCCTTGAAGCCGGGCCTGGGCGCCGGGATGATCACCTCGGTGAGGATCTCATTGAAGCGGACGACGTGCGATTGGAGTCGGCCGTCCACCATCATGTCCCCTGGCACGAGCTGCTCGACCGTCAGCTCCTTCGGCCCGAACGGCGTCGCCAGCTTCACCTTCGCGTCATACGGGATCAGCGCGGTCGCGATGTCGCCGGGGTAGACGGCGTAGCAGAGCCGCCCGCCCATCGCGGAGTGGTAGTAGCTGTTGTCGCCGATCGCGCCGTAGCAAATGTAGCCGCCGTTGCGATAGCAGGAATACCCGCCGCGCAGATACTGGCACCACACCTCCTGCAGCATGTCGCCGGCCACGGTCGCCGCATTCCGCAGCTCCGGTGAGGAAATCTTCAGAACCGCCTGCACGAGCATCGGGTACTTCTTCGCCAGCAGTTCCGATTCGGCGATCTCCGACAGCTTGGTGAGCGCGCCGATCTGCACGCCGCCCTGCGCGTCCTCCTTGATGTAGCGCAGGTTCTCGATCTTCTTGATGTCGACCAGGTAGGTGGGCGCCTGCTTGAGCCGGTTCTTCAGGCGGATCAGCAGGTCGGTGCCACCGGCATAGACCCCGGCCTCCGTGCCGTGCAGCGACAGGATCTGGATCGCCTGCTCGACGGTGACGGGCTTGTAGATGGACACCGGCTTCATGCGGTCCTCCCGTTCGCTTTCAATCCCGCCATGATCTTTTCCCGCGTGATCGGATGCTCGCGGATGCGGACACCGCACGCATTGTAGATGGCGTTCGCCAGCGCGCCGGGCGGCGCGCCGATGGCCGTCTCGGCGAACCCCTTGCTGCCGAAGAACCACCGCGGCTCGAGGCTGTTGACGAACACGTTGGTCGTATCCGGCACGTCCATGATCGTCGGCAGCCGGTACGAGAGGTACCCGACGGCGTAGTGCTGCGTCCCCGGGAACTCCCGGTCCCATGGAACAGCATCGGTCGTCACGCCCATGCTCTGGACGAGCGATCCGGTCATGTCGCCTTCGGCCAGCAGCGGGTTGATCAACTTGCCCGAGTCATGGCAATACGCGGCCCTGACGAAGCGCCAGTTGCCGGTGTAGGTGTCGACCTCGACTTCCGCGAAGCACGCGCCGACACCGCGGTTCATCGCGCGGCCGATTGAGCCAGGGTGCACGCACGCGGCATCCTGACGGATCATGCCCCCGTTCGCCCTGGCGAGCGTCGCAAAGGTCGTCCTCGTAGAGGGGTTGTCCTTCGACGAAATGACGCCCTCCCTGATCGTCAGCGCAGCGGCATCGACCTTCAGTCGCGCGGCTGCGCGCTGGAGCAGGTCCTGACGCAGCTTGTCAGTCGCGCGGCAGAGCGCGCCGCCCTGCAGCTGCGTGGTCAGGCCGCTGTTCCAGCCGGGCGCGGGCGGCGTCAGGTCGGAGTCGCCCCAGATCACCCGGATGTGCTTCAGGTCGATGAATCCGAGCATCTCGGCCACTTGGGCAGCCATCGACGTCGCGTGATTGGTCCCGCTATCCGGCTGGGCGAAATGCAGGACGACGTTGCCGTCCGCGTTCAGGATGACGAAGCCGTTGAAGACGTCCGCCGGACCGCCGGCAGTGCCGCCTCCGCCGCCCTGGCCCCCGGCCGCTATCGTTCCGCCGCCACCTGCGCCGCCTCCTCGGCCACCACCCTGGCCACCGCCACCGCCCTGGCCGCCACCTCTGGCCGTGACCCTCTTGAAGCCCTCCTCGCCATCGTGGTACCCGACGCGTCCCGCGTGGTGCTGGTTGAGCGCGACGCCGATGCCGCGCTTGAAGCGTCAGGGGGCGCCGCCAGGCACGGCGTTCCGGTTCTCCCAGCCGATGACCTTCATGCCTTCAGCGAGGACCTCTTCAACCGCGTATGAATCGTATTTGAGCGTTCCGTTCAGGCTCTCGGGCATCGGAATGACCGTCACGCCGCCTTGCGCGTGGCTGAGCACCGTCCCGGGGTGCTGGACGTTCAACAGCCTGAATTGGACCGGGTCCATCCCGACCGCTTCGGCCATTTCGTCCATCATCTGTTCCCAGCCCCATTTGAATTCCTGCTGCATGTTGCTGCGCGAGGGGCCGGTCATCATCGTGTTCGTGCGGTACATGAATCCCGTTTCTTTCCAGTTGGGAATCACATGGTTGTAGAGCTCGGCGCGGCCTCCGCCCTGACCCTGTCCACCTCCCGCGTTGTCATTCATCCCGATGTTGACGTGGAACGTCCGGTGCACCGCGGTGATGTGTCCGTCCTTTTTCGCGCCCACCTTGAACAAGACGATGTTCTGCGGCTTCACCTGCAGGAAGGCGAGCTCGTGATCCTTCTGGAGCATCAGCTTGGCGGGCCGGCCGGTCATCTTCGCGATGTAGGCGATCCAGGGATTGAGCCTGGCCAGGGCCATCCCGCCTCCGAGCGTGCAGCCGTTGTACTTGTCGATGAACCGGATGTTCGAGGCATCGATGCCGAGTCCCCTCGACAGGCCGGTGCGCTGCGGATAGATGCCCTGGCCAAAGCCCCAGAACGTCAGTTTGTCGCCGTCCCATTTGGCGACGCCTCCGCCCGGCTGGATGGGCACCGGAATCGCGCCGCTGTAGCGATAGGTGAACTCCTTGACGATGTCGGCTTCGGCGAATCCTTTCTCGACGTCGCCAAACTGTGATTCGGCCCGGACGGCTTTGGGTCGCCCGTTCCGCAGGTCAGGCGCGTTGGGCGCCATGATCTGTTCGATCGTCGATGCGGACGGCAGCACGTCGTACTCCGCCTCGATCATCGCCGCCGCGTCTTCAGCAAGATCCTCGGTGTCGGCGGCGACCATCGCCACCAGCTCGCCCTGGAAGAACAGCTCCTGAGGAAACGGGTAGGTCTTGGGCGCGTTCGCGGCGGTGAGGATGTACGCCACGCCCGGCATCTTCTCCGCCTTCGAGACATCCAACCGGCGGATCCTCGCGCGAGGGTGCGGATTCGGCACCACCTTGATCCACACCTGGTTGGGAAAGTTGACGCGAGTGGCGTATTCCGCCTTACCCGTGTATCTGGCGATGGCCACTTCCGGCATCGGCGGGAACGGCTTGCCGATGACGTTCAGATTCTCCGGCGGATATCCCTGCCACTTCTTCGTGACGATCTTGTCGTCGCCTTCGACCAGCGTGTCTTCAGGCCCGTGGCCACCGCCGGTGGAGAAGGTCCGCACCATCGGTTGGTTGACCACGATCGCCTTGTGCGGCGAGGCGACGATCTTTTCCTTCGGCTTCTGAGGATTCTGGCTCATACGATCTCCGCCTCCCCTCGCAGCACTTTGCCGGTGTCGATGACCGTGCGGACAATCGCGTCGTACGCCGCGCAGCGGCAGATGTGCCCCGCCAGCGCGGCCTTCACGTCATCCACGGTGGGATTGGGGTTCTTGTCGAGCAGCGCCTTCGCCGTTACCTCCCACCCCGCCGTGCAGTAGCCGCAATCGGCTGCCATGTAGCGGTAGCCGACCTGCTGCAGCGGGTGCAGGTTCTTTTCGTCGCCGAGGCCTTCCACGGTGAAGATCTTCTTGCCGACGGCTTCGGTCGCCAGCGTATGGCAGGAGTAGAAGGGGACGCCGTCGATCAGCACGCTGCAGGCGCCGCAGCTCGCGCGGTTGCAGCTTCTATTGGTCCCGGTCAGCCCTAGCTTGACCGCGATGACTTCCCACAGGGTCGTCCTGGCTTCATATTCCGCGCGGAGCGTCTTGCCGTTCACGTTGAACGCCCCGGTTTCCTTGGTCATGGGCGCGGGGATGGTGAGGGGCGAGGGCGGCGCCTGGGCGGCCGCGGTGTCGTGCATGCCGACGACGCCTGCCACGCCCGCGCCGACGGTCGTCAGCGCGACAGCGCCAGGTCCACCGGCTCCGGCGGCCTTCAGGAAATGTCTGCGAGAAAACTTCATCTCAGGCCTCCCTCACGAATCCCACGGAAACGCCGGCGATCAGAAAGTTGCGGCGAGTCTAATCCTGCTATCTCGCACTGTCAACGGACGTTCGCCGTGTATTCGCCGGGTTGTTCGCCGGATCCGCGACGCCACGATCATTCGCGTCGCGGCACCCGGCCTACGTACGTAGGGCGGGTGCCGCGTAGCGGACCCGCCGGGGTGCTTACGGCGTTCGCCAGCTCACGGTCCCGTCGGGCCCAAAAAGCAGCAGCGCTGCCGGCCCCTTCGGCGGGACGGCGAGTGTGGCGCGCGGCTTGTCAATGGCGTCCGAGAGCACCAGTACGGGGCCCTCCGCGGTCACGCCGGCCGCGGCGCGGGGATTTCCATTCGAATCGGACAAGGCAAGACGGGGCCCTGTCGCGGTCGCGTCGAGCTGGGCGCGAGGCCTGCCGGTCGGGTCGAAGAGGGTCAGGCCTGCACCGTCTGCCACCAGATGGAGCGCGGCGCGCGGCGTGTCATTCGCGTCAGACAACGCCAGACTCGGCCCGTCCAGTGAGACGCCAAGCGTCGCACGACGGTTTCCAGTCGCGTCGTAGAACGCCAGGCCTGGACCGTCGGCGGTCACGGCGAGGATAGCGCGGCTCGCGCCATTGCTGTCCTCGAGCACGAACGCCGACGCCCGGATCACGCGGCCATCCGGCTGGGCATGAACCGCAGTGGCGGCTGCGCCGGCCCAGCCCAGCACGGTGCTGCACACCGCCACTGCCATGCCGGCCAGCAACCATCGGACGTGACGTTTCATTCGGATCAGGTCATTCTCGAGGGTCGTGATGCGGGCTTCTGTGGACATATTCAGTCAGGAGGTAGGAGGAAGGAGGAATGAACCTTCTTCCTCCTGACTCCTTCCTCCTGACTCCTGACTCCTGGAGTTAGAAGTCGAACGTGAGGTTTAACTTGACGAACCGCGCCAGGAGAATTTCCGTCGGCCGCTGCCACGCGCCAAATGCGTTGTTGAGCGTCAGCGGCGCGCTTCCGTTGAACACGTTGTAGATGTCGACGCCCAGGTTCGTGCGCGAGCGCCCGACCCGCAGGATCTTCGCGATGCGCACGTCAAGCTGGTTGGCCCGTTCGCCATACATGCTGCCCGGATCGACGATGTTGAACGGCAGGTTCTGGTTGGCGCCGGCCGAGAGATCGCGGCCGAGCGCCGCTCGAACCTGTGCGTTCGGCGCGTTGAAATTCGCCTGGATGGGCGGCCCGGGCAGGCTCTGGAATGTTCCGCTGACCAGCACGTCCACCCGTGGAATGCGGTACGACCCGAGGAACTTGACCTGGGTCAGGAATGCGCCGGTCTGACGGCAGAACTGTTGCGGCGTCCAGGAGTTTTGCGAGGTAAGCGGCAGAGCGACCACCCGGTTTCCCGTGGCAAACTGCGTTTCCGGTACCTTGGCGACGATTTCACAGTTGTCTGTCACCGAACGGCCGGTGCTCAGGCCACCCTGCAACATCGCTGCGTCACTGAGTCGCGCGTTCAACGTGAGATCGACCCCGTGCCAGTACTCCACCTGCTTGCCGTAGTTGTCCGACAGCGTGATGAAGTTGTCCAGCGGCAGCCCGAATCGTGCCGGCTTCAGATCGTAGAGGCCGGAAATCACGTACCCGCCGCCGCCGGGCAACCGCGGATCCGACGGCGCCGTCAGGCTGAACGTGTCGTAGTCGGCCGCCGAGACGGAGCGATTGTCGGTGACCGGGAAGTTCCCGTACCACCGCCGGAAGTACCCGAACTCCGTGGAAACGCGCGGCGCCAGCTCATGCTGTACGCCGGCCGAGACCTCCCAGTTGAAATTGCGTTTGCCCCAGCCGGTCACCAGGTCCGGATCGTAGGCCGTCCCGGTGCGGATCCCGCCGAAGTTGGGATTCGCCATCGCCCCGCACTCGCCGTTCGCCGTGGGGGTGATCAGATTGCAATCGGCGACGAAGTCGCGATCGAGGTCGTTCCACGATCGCGTGGTGCTGACGACGAGGTTGTTCACCGGGTTCGAGCTTTCGGTACCGGGGAACCCGCCCGTGCCGAGCGCCACGAGATACTTGTTCACGCTGACCTTGATGGCGGTCTTGCCGGTGCCAAACAGATCGTAGGCCGCGCCGAACCGCGGGGTGATGTCGTGATAGACGGAGCCGCGCTGCTTGGGGAACGTGATGTCGCGAGTCGGCGCAAGCGCCGCGGGCCCGACGTGCTGCTCGGGGAAGGTGTTCCCATAATGATCGTAGCGGAGGCCTCCGGTCAGCGTCAGTCCGCGCACCGTCCACCGATCCTGGGCGAACAGCCCGATGTCATGGTTCACCCTCGTACGGAGATCGACGGGCATCGCCCGTTGCGTCAGCTGATTCGGGATGCCGTTGTTGAAGCGATACGTGAGTGGCGTCGTGTCGAAGCGATACTCGCGTTCGCTGCCGCTCCGATGAGTGAAACCGACCTTCACTGCATGAGCGCCGGTGATATACGACATGACGCTCCGGAAGCTCTCGACCCGTTCGGGCCGGCCGCGCGAGAAATCGCTCGGTGCGCGGTACGCCATGCCGCTCGACTGTTCGACCACGCCGATGATTCCGGCATCCAGCCACGGTCGCGGGAAGTTGTTGCTGATGCCCCAGATGACGCCCCCGGCGACCTCGAACAGGAGACGATTGGTCAACGGGTTGCTCCATTCGATTTGCGTGATACGGCGTTTCGGGTACGACCGCTCGGGTTCGGCCTCGAGGGCGGACGTCAGGCGGGCACTCTGAGGGCAGAAGCACAGGACCGCTTCCTGCCACGTCAGGCCAATCTTGTTTCGCGGCGACGCCTGCCATGTCAACCGAATCTGGGCATCGTCCTGCTCGCGCTGGTTGGCCGCCGGCCGTTCCAGGTCCGGCTCGTATGTCCACGCGTTGGGGTTGTTCAGGTTCTTGTTCCAGAACAATCCTGCGGCGTACATCGACGAGCGCATCTGCCGCGCGGCGACGTAGTACCAGAGACGGTCGCGCTTGATCGGACCGCCGAAGCCGGCGTTGGCCTCCCAGTTGGTCTTGATGGAATCCGGGGTGCGCAGGCCACGGTCCCGAAGATCCTGCGTCAGATTGCTGCCCTGCATGTCGCCGTTGGCGAACGCCGTGAAGAACGTGGCGTTGAAGGTGTTACCGCCGTCGCGCGGAATGCGGTGAATGCGCACACCGCCGACGGTGTATTCGGCATCGCCCGACGCCGTGTCGAGCACGACTTCCAGCGTTCCTGCCGGATTGATCCTGGTGGGTTGGTGGGTGCCGGTGGACAGCACCGAGATGGACATGCCACCCATCGTTTCCACGGAATCGGAGGCCTTGCTGCCGTGGATCCCGAGATCGGGAAACGCCGTCTGGCCTCCGGACCCGCCGACGTCCTGCCCACCGCCCAGCGTGACGCCGGGGATCAGCACGCCCACGTTGTACTGGCTTCGGCCCGTCGGAATGGTATCGAGGACCTCACGGTCCATGACGCGCTGGCGCACCGTGCTCTGGACGTCGACGACGGGCGATTCACCGGTCACCGTAATCGTTTCTTCGACCCCCCCGACACGCATGTCGCCGTTGACGGTGGCAACGAACGATCCCGTCAGCTCGATGCCTTCGCGCTTGACCGTGGCGAAGCCGGGGAGGGTGAACGTGACCGTGTAAGGGCCGGGCCGCAGGTTCTCGATGCGGTACTGGCCGGTCCCATCGGTCACCACCGACCGGACTTTCTCAATCAACGCCGGGCTGGTGGCTTCGACGGTCACGCCGGGCAGTACCGCCCCTGACGCATCTCTCACCGTTCCGACAATCGACGCCTGAGCGTATGCCGCTGCGGGGCCACACAGAACCAACGCGAGCACGAATGCCAACTTCGTGAGTCCACGCATCATCGCCTCCGGTCATTGCATTGACGAATTGACGGATCTACGGATTGACGCATTTGAAATTCGTCAATTCGTAAATCCGTCAATTCGTAAATTCCAGTCTACGGCCCGCCCTCCGTGGCGTCCGTTGCGATCGTCGCCGGGCGCGGGAACGTCTTCATCTTTCCGATGTACTCGGGATACATCGTGTCCGGTCCGCCCAGCCTCGGCTCATAGGGCGTCCCGAACCGATCGGTGACCTTCGGATTCAATCCAGGCAGCGGACTCCGTCCCGGCAGGAAGTGCGGCGTCCTGCCGCGCGGCACGGCGGTCTCGGTCGCCTCTTCGCAGGGATACGGAGGCAACACCATGGCGGGGTCATGGCGCCACATCATCGTGCTCCGCGCGTACGGCTCCGCGAGATACACGGGGTCGTACAGAATCGAGGTCGCCTGCAGGTAATCGCCGATCTTCCGCCACCGCGTGCGCACGGTCGCCTGGTCGCTCCGCATCAGTCCCGAACGCCGGATGTAGGTCTCCTTGAGGTGGGTCGTCGTCACGACCAGCACGTCGCCATCCCATACTCCGGTCGAAAAGCCGCTCCAGGTATGGACGGAATTCGCCGGGGGGTGCGGGCGGCCATCCATCCAGATCGTCGACCGCTGCCCCATCATTTCGATGTGCCCGTGATACGCGATGAGCTGCTGCGTGGGCTCGTGGACCTCAGGCCAGAATCGCAGCCACGAGCGCGGCCCCTCGAGCGAGTAATCGAACGCGTGCGGCCGGCACACCCACTCCGCCACGTCGAAGTCCTCCGGTGACCAGCTCTGCGCCCGCCACTGGCCTTCACGTGTGAGGGGCACACCGGCGGCGTCACCCGTCATCCCGCTCCCGTCCTGGTTGCGGGATACCGGCGTCCACAGACCGGAAAGGTCGATCTGGGCATGTGCCGGGAGGCTCCAGAATATGACCAGCACCGCGAGAACCAGCCAAGGGCTCTGCCCTTGATATCCCGCAGAGCCCTTGGCTGGTTGACGCTGCTTTTTGGGCGCGCTCCGCGCGCCTAGGACGCGGCCCCTTCCCTGCGAATCAACGGCGCGGTCTGGATACATGTCACTCACTCCCTACTATCCATTCGGCCGAACGTATTCCGGTGAGCTCGTTATTCGGGCAGCAATGCAAACGTCCAGACCGAGCCGCCAGTGGGGACTTTATCCGCTGCATAGCGATTGGCAAGGACGCCACCGAGCCCCGATGCGATCGTCACATACTGCCGACCCTTATGAGTGTAGGTGATCGCCGTGGAATTGATGCTCGAGCCGGTCTTGAACTGCCACAGCGTCTTGCCGGTCGCCTCATCCAGCGCGAGGAACTCACCGGTCAGTCTGCCGGTGAACACCAGCCCGCCGCCGGTCGCCAGCATGCCCGCCGAACTTGGAAGATCGGTCAACGGGACCTCCCATTTCTTCTCGCCGGTCAGCGGATTCATCGCCACGAAGTAACCGACCGCGTCGCCAGGCTTGACGTCCGGGAGCCTGCTGGTGACGCCGGTGGTGTTCGCGCCAATGACCACCGGCTTCGGCGGTGCGATCCTTTGTATGCGCGGCAGGTTCCACGTACTCACGTAGACGAGCCCCGTGTTCCGATCGAATGCAATTGGCACGGCGTTCGTGCCACGCGAAGGCCAGATTTCGACCTCTTCACCAGCAAGAAAGCGCTTGTAGACGTCGGTCAAGACCGGTCGCCCGGTGACGAGGTCGATATGCGTGGCCCAGTTGACTTTTACGTAGGGGTGCGCCGCAATCAGTTTGCAGTTCGTGCGGTCCAGCACATACATGAAGCCGTTCTTGTTGGCCTGGATCATGACCTTGCGAGGCTGGCCGCCAATCTGGACATCCGCGAGCACATGTTCGTCGGCCCCATCCACGTCGTACACATCGTTAGGCGTGTACTGAAAATAGCAGGCAATCTCACCCGTCTTCGGCCGGATCGCGAGCACACTGGACGTGAACAAGCTATCCAGCCCGCCGCGTGGGTTGGGATCGTACGGCTCCGCATTCCCAGTACCCCAATACACGAGGTCGAGCTGCGGATCGTACGAACCGGAGCGCCACGTTGGTGCTCCGCCGTACATCCAGGCATCGCTGTTGCCGGGCCACGTTTCAGACCCAGGCTCGCCGGGCGCCGGGATGGTGTATCTGCGCCACAGTTTCCGCCCGGTGTCAGGATCCCAGCCGTCGAGGAACCCGCGCGTGGTGGACTCCCCGCCTGCCATCCCCGAAATCAACACGCCGTTTGCCACGATCGGCGCGCTCGTCGCGTAGTAGCCCTCGCGCAAGTCGGCGAACTTCTGGTTCCACACCTGCTTGCCGGTCTTCATATCGAGTGCAAGCACGTGGTTGTCGATCGTGACGCGAAAGAGTTTGCCGTTATAAATCGTTGCCGCGCCTCTGTGAAACGCCATACGCTGGATCTTCGGTTCGAGTTCCACTGGCGTGC